>Ga0075364_10000815_pt1 | contig 16441 bp, 18 predicted proteins | sample EndMetdeltDD1764_FD_71517 | JGI IMG/M metagenome (GOLD analysis project Ga0075364, IMG submission 71517) | Populus endosphere microbial communities from Tennessee, USA - Endosphere MetaG P. deltoides DD176-4 | ecosystem: Host-associated > Plants > Roots > Endosphere | place: USA: Tennessee...
AAAGATTCAAGTACATCAAGTAGATGCATTTACCAATAAAATCTTTGGCGGCAATCCTGCCGGAGTTGTTTTTGATGCCGATCATTTAACCGATGAGGAGATGAAAAATATTGCTCGGGAGATGAATCTTTCTGAGACTGCGTTTGTTATGAAACCAACAAAGAAAGATGCCGATCTTAAACTTCGCTATTTTACTTGTGGGAAAGATGAAGTCGCTTTTTGTGGGCATGCGACGATTGGTTCTTTATATGAAATTGGGCGATTGGGATTATTTGGTGCAAAAAAGATAGGAGCGTATGACTTACAGGTAGAAACGAATATTGGAATTCTCCCGATGAAAATTCTTAAAAGATCAGCAACAAATCTTGTCGTACAATTTGGAGCACCTGAAGTGAGATTTGAAACATATGATGACAATCACAAGAGATTTGCAAAACGTTTAGGAATTCCGTTTGAAGCCATTGATATACGATATCCCATTCTCATTGAGAAGAATCTTAATGACATTCATTTTGCAATAAAATCATTGAAAGCACTCGGGAGTTTACAATTCAATTTTCAACATATAGAAGATAATTTTAAAGATGAAGGTATTGTCGTCTTTTCATTATTAACACCAGAAACGTTTGAGAAGAAAAGTGACATTCATGTACGTGGGCTTGCTCCATTAGTTGGCATTCCAGAAGATCCATTTACTGGTCGATTACAGGGTGGAATAGCGACTTACGTGTTTGCCAATAAACTCGTTCCTCATACGAAAAAAGTAATTCGTACAGAACAAGGCCACTTTATTGGAAGACCTGGTTTTGCAACGATTGAAAGATCTGCTCATGAATCCTTTACCATTGCTGCAACGGCAGTTCATGTTTTTTCAGCGGAGATTTCTTTATGACAAAGATATCAAATAAAATTACGACACAAAATGCTCCACAACCAGTTGGCCCATATTCTCAAGCAGTTACTGCAAATGGATTTCTTTTTCTTTCTGGTCAAATTGGTTTAACGCAAAAAGGTAAACTTGCTGGCGAGACAGTGGAAGAACAGGTAAAACAAATATTTTGTAATATTGATGCAATTCTTCAAGCAGCTGATTGCTCAGTAACTGATGTCGTAAAAGTGACCATTTATCTAACGAGCGAACAAGATTTTAAAAAAGTGAATGCACTTTACGAAGCGTGGGTGAGAGATCCTTTTCCAGCTCGTTCAACTATTGTTGTTTCCAAGCTTCCTTTGAATTCGTTGATAGAAATTGAGTGTATTGCTATAGCTGCTTAGTTCCCCGATTGTACGGAGATTTCTCTGAGGAACATATTGTAATCAAATTGGTTGACGAAGCTGTCGTCATTGAGGTCTGATGCTCCTTTGACTGCTTCTGTGCAGGCAACTGGTGGGAGCAAATCACTGTAGCATCCTACGATAAGATTGTAATCAATAATATTTATCTTATTATCGGTATTTACATCACCAGCAATTAAGGTTGCTTCTGGAATAACATTCGTCTGGAGTGGGTTAAGTGTTTGGATCCCTGAAACAAGTCTTCTCAAATGACCAGCAGATTGCACTTTAATCGTATGTAGTCCTGATAGCGGTACATTGAAAGCAACTGTGCCTTTGAAGTTTCCTGATTCTGAAGCGTAAGTGATCATGCCAGAGCTTGATGCTACCAGCTGATTTGAGACGTTATACACAAACACTTGGAGATCTCGTGCGGGGTGAACCGGCTCTTTGTTACTCAGTGAGTAATTAGGGCTGACATTGTCGCCACTATTGCCAACTCCATGCATAAAGATGGTGAAGGAGAGTGTGGTTGCTGGCGTTGTCGTCCCTGATGGATTTGTTGTCGGTGTGAGCGTCAGAATTTCAGTAGGTGTTACCCCTGACGTAATGGAGGCAATCGCTGTTGGTAAAATTGTTGCTGTGGGGTCATCAGTTGGGCCTGTCGTAACTGTTTGTGTAGGAGTTGGTGTTTTTGTTGGCGTAGGTATTTGCGTAGGATTTGCTGTGGGACTTGGTGTTGCACTGGGTTGTGTTGTTGGGACAGATGTTGCTGTCGCACTTGGGATCTCTGTTGGTGAAGGTTGTGTCACAATAGTGAGGTACGCAGGATTTGTCGTTGATAAGACATTTTCTGTTGATTGATCGGTTGAAGCAACAGATAGCACTTGTGAGCGATTACTAAAGGAAACAGTTGCGGTTGCGCTCGTCGGAGCAAGTGTCGTAAATGAGACGGTCCCAACTTTTGTCGTGGTTTGAATTGCCTTTGTGGCATCTGAGCCAATAGACAGGGAAAGTAAGATACTGCCATTGTTAATCAGTGGGCCTTCTAGCACTTTCGGAAATGCATCACTGTTAACAACAATCGCATTAGTCGTTGTTGGTTTCATCTTTGTTGGATCATAAAGAATTTCTAATTTGACCAAGGAGGCTAAGTTTGCTCCGGGGTTTAGCATAATATCATAAGAAACAGTTTCTCCCACATTTTTTATCAGCGGGGTTGATGGTGAAGAGTTAGGGGTAAGGTAGATGCTGGTTGATGCGCTTGCTCGTTGTCTCACTTCTTGTCGTTGTTGGGAAAGAGTTAACGCGAGTGGAAAACCAACAAGCAGTAAGGCAATGACGCCAATTGTTATCTTTTGTCTCGTGTTTAAATTATTCATGAAGTTTTCTCTAAATTATCTACTCAGTCTAGCATAGAGAATTCCAGCAAGAAGTGTCAAGAGATGAGTTAACTAATAAGCATGATGCCAATAAAAACGATAGCTGCGAAAATTAATTTCTTAACTAATTCTTTGCGGTTTGTACTCTCACGGAAAATTTTTGGAGCGATGAGCATAAGGAGTAATCCATAAAGAATCCCAAAGAATACTGAGGTGCTTCCTAGAACGGTAACCAAGGTGACTGCTCCTGTTACGAGGGCTAAAAAGGTAAACAGACGGCTTGCCACAAAGACCCCTTCGTTAATAAAAATAACGGCAAGTGCTTTTTTACTGATTGATCGATTGGTATGGTTAAACGCATTACGAATTGAGGGAAGAGCAACATAGAGAATAAGTCCGCCAATCGCCATACCCCAACTTTCATAGCTCACAACTTTTACAAATGAGTTTGTATCAATAACAAATTTAAATAACACACTTGAACTCGCCCAACAGAAGGCGGCGAGAAGCATAAAAAGAAACGGAGGAGAAAAATGAAGGGCAAGGTTTTGTTTTTTTAGCGTTACTCCAATTGTCCCTGCGAGAATAAGAAAAAAACCAATTAATTGTTGAGCGGTAATGGCTTCTCTTAAAAAGACTACCGAAAGGATGAGTACAATGATCGGGGAAAGCTGGATCAAAATGAGTACGTTACTTGCTTCTTCGCTTGCAATCACCCTAAAATAAAACGCTGAGCCGAACGTTGTTAATAATCCTGTTACAAGAATCAGTATCGTATCTCGTGGTGTAAGTGTTGGAAAACTATTAGCAACCCAAAAGAGTGTCCCAAAAATAAATGCCATGATAGCGCCGTAGAGCGGCATTCCTCGATAATCTTTAACCTCTTTTTCAAGAAGATATTTATCAACAAAAACAACAATTGAAACCGTAGCAGGAGCAAGAAGGGCAAAGAATAACCAGTTCATGAGTAAGTCCTATTGTATCAGGTTTAAAGAAGATTAGTTTTATTCTCCCGGTTGTGTAGCGATCTCTCGGAGGAAAAGGTTGTAATCGATTTGATTAACTTTGGAATCATCATTGATATCTGATGCAAGTTTTTTGTCGCTATTACTGCAGTTTGGTGCAGCTGAAAGATCACTGTAGCAGTCGAGCAATGAGTTGTAGTCAAGAATGTTGAGCTTGTTGTCGTTGGTGATATCTCCGGCGACTAATGATACAGGTGGCATCTTGTTATCTTGCCCAACTTTGATTGTTTGAATACCTGGAGGAATTTGGCGTCGCAGGTATTGATCAAGTTTTACTTTGAGATAATAATTACCGTCACTTAAGTATCCACCTGCAAGTACACTCCCAGCGAACTGTCCAAGACTGCCATCGTAAGTAATATTGCCGGTTCCTTTTGCAACAAGTTGGTTACTGGTGTTATATAACTCAATCGTTGCTGGCTTACTCTTGTGTACAGGATTCTTGTTACTCAAACTGGTTGCTGTTGGATTGGTGTTATCTCCGCGATTACCGATGCCATCTAGTAAGACCGTTACCGACAGTTTGGTCTTGATCTCACTCTCAGGGAGGTTTGGATCATATGACTTTGGATTCTTTGGATCTTTGTCGGTGTGGCAGACTGGATCTTCGCCGTCAATTAAGTTGTTGTTATTGTTATCCTTTGAGTCTGCGCAGGTGTTACCGCCGTGTTCTCCGTCTTTGTTTGGATCATAACTGTTTGGATTCTTTGGATTACCATCCGTGTGGCAGGTTGAATCTTTGTCGTCAGTAAATCCGTTATTGTCATTATCAATACCATCTGCACAACGTGATTTTGGTGTCGCAGTAGGGGTAGGAGTTGGTGTCTTTGTTGGTGTAGGTGTTGGCGTTTTGGTCACCGTTGGTGATGGTGTACTGGTTGGTGCCAGTCTACTTCCAAAGTTTTTGTCGGTGAATGAATTTGCGTTACTGATCGTAAGGCTATAGCCGTTTGGATCGGTTGGGAGTGTTTGTGTCCAACCTGATTGCAGTGTCTGTGTCAATTTGTAACTGCCATCACAAATTCCGGTGATGCTGTAATTGCCTGCACTATCAGTTGTTGCTGTTTTTGTTATTGCAGAAGAGGCGAGTGTTACTGTCTTTCCAGAGAGCTTTGGTTCACCTGAATCAAAAGCTGCATTACCATTGGTATCGGTGAAGAGATAGCCACTCACAATACCTTTGCCGATCAGGAGCGAGATATCTTGATAAACTTCTTCCAATTCTTCAGGAGCAGGGAAGTAATATTTTCCACCGGTCAGATTAGAAATCTGTTTCAGGAAGTCAGCGCCATAGAATTTGTCTTCACCACTTGCTCCTACATTCCCAAGACCAATTGGGAAGAAGACAGTTTTGCGAGCACTAAATTCAGCAGTGACAGCATCCATTGCTTTTGGTTCTGCAACTGATTTATCAACTTCTTTATTGCCTCCCACGATATAGTTTGCTTGTCCATCAGTCAGCATAACAACTGCTTTTTTAACGCCGGGTCTGCCAGCTGAGAGTACTTGGCTTGCTGCTTTAATACCACATTCTTGGCAGGTATAGCCATTGGCCGTGAGAGAGTCTACCTGCGTTTTGACAGTATTGAAGTTATTTGTCAGCGTACTATTTGTTGTCGCTGTTGTTGAGAAGGAGACTAACGCGATTCTGTTATTTGAATCTTTCGCCATGACATCAATGAACTTCTTTGCAGCATTTTTTGCTTTTACAAGTTTGTTCCCTGGGCCCATACTACTTGATCTATCAACGATCAGGACAGTATCAGTTGATGCATTACCACAAGTTGTTGGTTGTGCTGGGGTAGGTGTAACTGGAGGAGTGCAGGTGATTGCATTGTAGTTTGCTGTTCGACTGTCTGTTTGATTTGGTGCGTCTGTCCAGGCAAGACTAAATTTAACAGTGCCACCCGTTATCGATGTCTTTCCCATTGCGATTGTTCCTGTTTTTGTTTCGTTTGGACCAACAGTTCCTACGTTTACTGATTTGCCAGAATTTTGATCCAATGCTGTCACATTCATTGATCGATTGTCTTCGGTGTTAATAAAGGAAACGCCGACTTGTGCTTCTCCTGTTTCAGAACAGAGTCCTTGTGCTGATTGTTGGGTTGCCCATGTTACTCCTGCTGATGCTAATTCATCCGTTTCAGCAGCACGTCCTCGTGGGTCTTGTTGTTTTTGCAGATTGAATACTAATAATGGCGTAATGACAAACGCGTAGAGAAGTAAGACGATACCAAGTAAAAATAGTTTCTTTCTTTTATAAAAATGTTTCATAGTCATTAATCACCGCTCTGTACCGAGAGCTCTCTTAAGAATATATTATAATCGGGGCTGTTGACAATACCATTGTCATCAACGTCCACGTTATCGACTGGTGTATGCACTTGGCATTGTGATTGTTTGAAAATTGAACCTGCATCTGTCATTGGTAATGGTTCAATCTCGCCATAGCCACAATCAAGAAGCGCATTATAATCCAGTACATTTAATATATTATCATCATTTACATCTCCTGCAACCATGAATGTTTGTGGAATTGCATTTTCTTTCAAATTGACAATATTTACGATGCCTGGGATAAGTTTTCTGAGATAACGGTTGGCTTTTATTTTGACACTGTAGTTGCCACTAGGGAATGATGCTCCCAAATCAACCTTGCCGGTAAATGCCCCACTTGCACTGGCATAGGTGATTGTTCCTGCTTTGCTCGCAACAAGTTGATTGGTGTTGTCATAGACAAGCACATCGACGTTCCGGGTAGGGTGCAATGGATTTTTATTACTGAGACTTGCTCCTGTTGGATTAGCATTATCTCCTGCTGCGCCAATCCCATGTAATAAGAGATTGAATGACAATACTGTGCCGGTCGAGGCGCTTCCTCCTCCACCTATCGCAATCAATGCCGGTGTTGTTGATGCCAGGACATTTTCTGCTGCTTGATCTGTTGCTCCTGATGAGAGCGCTTGCGTAAGATTGCTAAATGATACTTCTGTTGGGGTGCCATTTGTTCCACCGATTGCTTTAAAGTTTACTGTCCCAACTTTCGTCAGCGTTTGCACTGCTTTTGTTGGGTCCGATCCAACAGAGACTGATTCAGCTACTGTCCCTGATGAAACAACTGGTCCTTCAATTTTTGTTGGGAATGCGGTGGTATTTAAGGTAAATGGATCGGTCGAAACCAATTCAAGTTTGGTTGGATCATATTTAATTTGAAATCTTACAAACGTTACTAAATTATTCCCAGGGTTTACCATCAAATCAAGCGCTACGGTATCTCCGACATTTTTTTGAATAGGATTACTTACTGTGGAAGCTGGTGTTAAGAGTAGTGTGGTTGATCCTGCTGCACGACTTCGATTCTCTTGTCGTTGTTGCAACAATGAAAGAGTGAGAGGAACACTCACTGCGAGAGTAAGAAGAAAGAGTCCCAGGAGCAATGTTTTTTTATTACCGGACGCCATAGAAAACGCTGAAAATTACCAACGCACATTTATCGTATAGAAGAAAAATTGTTGTGTCAATAGAGCAGGTTTATTTTAAAAAACTACTCGAAGAAGATGGCTAAGAAAATGATGATTGCAGGGACGATAAATACCCATGGACTAATGTTTGGATAGTAGGGAGGAATGGGCGTTGGGATAGGCGTCGCAGTCCCGGGAAGTCCCACTTGCGGTGTCGGGGTTGTCTCTGTCGCTCGAGCTGCTGAAAAAGCAATCTCGTCAATGTATACCGGGAATTGATTCCCTCCGCCGTTAAGATCCATAATGCCAATGCCATAGATTTGCGTAGTTCCGGCTGCAAATCTCTCAATCGGGAAGCCGTAAACAAACCACCTGTCTGTTGGAGGAATTCCACCATATCCTTCAAATGTCAGTGGTGTGCCAATTGGTCGATGGTTGCCATTTGCTTCAACTGGTCCGAGTAACGTTACTTGAAACCTTAACCCGGCCATGCCACCTCGTCCGAACATGTTTAAATATTTGAATTGACTAATATCAAGCGGCGTAGATCCATACAATTCTAAGGTATCATTTGGTGCTGTGGCTTGATAGGAGATCGAATGAGTTCCATCATAAACTGGTGTTGTATTGGTCAGATCGATAGTATTGCCGCCGCCATACCATGTTTTTGCTGCCCACCCTGGTGCAAATGTGTCACCGACATATGCTTGTCCATAAATCATAAATCCAGCGGTGCCGCCGGGTTGGGGAGCTTGCGCCGCTTGGGCACTCTGGGGCATTCCTTTTACTTGAGAAAAAATTATAGGGAGTACAATTACTAAGGAGAGAATGGCGAGTAATGAGACGGTACGCACTTTGTTGATTTTTTTTAGTTCATTAACCAACGGTAATAGAAGGCCTCTCATAATAGTTTAAGCGTATTAAAGAACCAATCGGTTGTCAAGGAGAGATAGAGTACATTTTGTCTCTTTGCAAATTATCTACGAAATGCTAAACTTTTGCATATGGTTTTGTCAGATCAGGATATTAGAAAAGCCCTAAAGGAAAAACGAATCGTTATTAAACCCACCCCAGATTTTGAGACACAACTCGGTTCTTGTTCTATAGATCTTCGTCTTGGCAATACCTTTAGAGTATTTGACCACAGTAAATATCCTTATATTGATCCCTCACAAAAAGATTACAGCAATGAAATTACCAAAGTTATTAAAGTAGAAAAAGATGGCAGCTTTATTATGCAGCCTGGTGATTTTGTTTTGGCAGTAACGCTTGAATCGGTCAAAATTCCACCAGATTTGATGGGAAGGCTTGAAGGACGTTCATCTCTTGGACGATTGGGTTTAGTAGTTCATTCAACCGCATCGATTTTTGATCCTGGTTGGGATGGCAAACCTGTTTTGGAATTGGGTAATTTAGGGAGAATGGCGATTAAATTGACTGTTGGTATGCGTGTTTGTTCTATGACTTTTGAAGAATTATCTTCCCCTGCAATGGTTCCTTATACAAGTAAGAAGTTTGCGAAATACAAATTCCAGAATGCCCCAGAAGAAAGTAGAATTCATGAGGAACGATGAAATACCACGTTTCCTTTGACATTGATTTTAAACGTAATACCCATAAAGGTCTCTATGTTGTCATCGAAGGAATTGATGGCAGTGGTAAAACAACCCAAGTCGAACGCCTCACTAAGTACTTTGAACAACAAGGGAAAAAAATAGTAACTACTCGTGAGCCACGGAAAGATAATACCAGTTTGATTGGGGAGTTAATCCAGAAAATCCTTCATGGTAAAACAAATATCCCGCCTGTTGCCTTTCAATATTTGTTTAGTGCTGATCGAGAAATGCATCATGAAGAGCTGATTGTTCCTTCTTTAAAAAAAGGAAAGATTGTGTTGTCTGATCGATGCTTCTGGTCAGCGATTCCGTACGGCATCATGGATCGAGAAGGCAACGTTGATGAAAAAACCGGAGCTTATATGCTCGCGGCACAAAGTATCTTATCTTTTTATCACCAATTCACGATTCCTGATTACACCTTTTACCTTGAGACCTCTTTGCCAACAGCGATGAAACGATTAGCAAAGTCAGCGCAGCGGAAAGAAATTTATGAGAATCGCAAGACGTTGGCAAAAACAATCAAAGGATATAATTGGCTCTTGCAAGAATTTCCAAAAGAATTTATAGTTATTGACGCATCCAAATCTGTTGACGCGGTAACAGAAGAAATCATCAAGAGCATTAAGCTCAAAAAATAATATGGTACTTGGTCCCAAAACATTATTACAATTAGTAAAAAAGAACAAACTCGTTGAGAATCTGAGTGAGCGAGAGCTTACCAATCCAGAAGGCGCGGGGTTTGATTTGCGTCTTGCCGAGGTTTACAAAATCTCAGGCAAATCCTTTCTTGGCGTTACCGAGCGTCATACCGCAGAAGTAACATTGGTCAAAAAATATGAAGAGGGGAAGACGACACAAATTGTTATCAAGCCAGGCGACTTTTATTTAATCAAAACAATTGAAGATGTAAACATGCCAGATAATCTGACAGCAAGTATTACTTCTCGCTCGACACTGTACAGAAGCGGCTTAATGCTCCAAGTTGGGAATGTCCCTCCAGGATATTGCGGTGGTTTGAACTTTGGCTTGAAAAACATTGGTCCTGTCCCTGTAACGATCGAACTCGGCAGTCGCATCGTCCACATCCAATTCCACGAAGTCGCCGGTGGTGGCAACATGTATCGCGGCCAATGGCAAGGCGGACGGGTCACTACAACGAAAAAAGAAAAACAGGTTTAGCTTCATATGAAGTCATTTTATATTGCTACTAAAGGCGTCATTAAACACAATGATAAAGTCCTTTTGATTAGGAGAGCAAAAGATGATGCAGATGGTAACTTTTGGGAATTTCCTGGTGGGCGAATAAACGATTCAGAAAGTTATTCCGAAGCATTACGGCGGGAGTTTCGCGAAGAAGTGGGGATCGTCGATCTGGAGATGGGGAAACTTCTTCACATGTATCAATTGCCAGTGGATGTCGAAAATAGTCATGGATTATTTTTTCTCTACTTTAAAGTAAACACAGCTTCACATGAGATCGTTTTGAGCGCAGAGCATTCCGAATTTCGCTGGGTGACAAAAGAAGAATTAACTGATTTGCCAATGAATGAGGGAACAAAACAAGCATTACTTATCTCATTAACAGAATGAAATCTTACTCGACATATATCTTCGATCTTGATGGCACGATCACGAATACTGGTGCTGTCTGGTTGGATATCTTTCGAGAGGGGTTACTCTCTATTGGTTTTCCTCCTCCTGATGACAAAACACTTTCACTATTCACTCATGATTGGAATGCGTTAGTACAAATCGGGGTGCCGATAGAGAAGATTGCCGACTTTGAAGTATTTGCTGTCACTGCTGCAAATAAACGTCTTGCTGATTCTCCCTTTCATGCAGGGGCACTAGACGCCTTATTGAAACTCAAAAAACAAGAAAAGCGAATTGCCATTTTCTCAACGATGCAGAGGGAAGTGTTTGAGCCGGCAATGCAACATCGTAATCTTTATGCAATTGCTGAAGTAGCAATTGCAGGCAGTGATGTCCCACATCGCAAACCACATCCAGCTGGCATCTTCAAAGCATTGGAAGATTTGGGAATTGCTCAGGAAGATTATCAAAATGCTGTCTACATTGGGGATAAAGATACAGATATCCAAGCGGCAAATAATGCTGGAATCGATAGTATTTTATTTTATCCCGTAGCTCATCAAGTGATGTATGACTTGAAAGAATTAGAGCAGCATAAGCCAACGCATATCATAACTGACTGGCAAGAGTTGCTTGTCAAATAGTCCTCTCTTGAAAAAGTTTGCGAAAGAGTTTATAAATAAACAATAATTCCTATGGCACAAAAGCATCAAGAATACCAATACCTCAATTTACTCCAAGAAGTGCTCGATACTGGAGAGCGAAAAGTAGACCGTGGCACTGACATCGTCCTCTATAGTTTATTCGGCCGCCAAACACGGTACGATCTCTCAAAAGGATTTCCTCTTTTAACGACAAAACGAGTTTATTGGAAAGGTGTGTTGCAAGAACTCTATTGGTTTATGTCCGGACAAACTAATATCAAATACCTTATCGATAACAATGTCCATATCTGGGACGATTATCCTTACAAAATGTATGCGAAGAAAGCTGAAGAAGGCAAAGCAGAGACACTTACTAAAGAGGATTTTGTGAAACGGATTGCTGAGGATAAGGCGTTTGCTAAGAAGTATGGTAACTTGCCAAGAATTTATGGTGAGATGTGGCGACATTGGCCCACGAGAACCAAAGGTCGAACGGTTGATCAATTAAAGTGGGCCCTGCAAGAGATGAAAGATGATCCTGATGCAAAAAATCTGATTGTTACTTCATGGAATCCAGAATATCTCTACACAATGGCGACATTAAAAGACGCTTCACGATTCCCAATTTGCCACAACATGTATCAGTTCTCAAATCGTAATGGAAAGCTGTCTCTGCAGCTTTATCAGCGAAGTGCTGATCTTTTCTTAGGTGTTCCTTTTAACATTGCTAGTTATGCATTGTTAACGATTATCCTCGCCAAGATCTCAGGACTTGAGCCTGGTGAATTTATCCATACGTTTGGAGATGTGCATATTTATGAAAATCACATCGAGCAAGTGAAAGAACAACTCAAACGCAAACCCCGTCCGTTCCCAACGCTGTCGATTGATCCGTCGGTTAAGACCCTTGAGGATTTCCGACCAGAGCATGTCACGCTAGAAGGCTACGATCCGTATCCAATGCTAAAAGCAGAACTCACTGTCGCTGGGGGATTGTATGACAAAAAGACAGGGAAGATGGCTGCATAAAGTTAATGAATAGTATCCCTACCGTTGGCATCGTTCTTATCAAAGCAAATAAAATCCTTCTGGTACGAGAAGGAGAAAAATCGGGACATATAACTGGAATGTATAATACTCCTGCCGGAAGAATAGAAAAAAATGAAACCCCTCTCCAAGCAGCGATACGTGAATTAGAAGAAGAAACGGGATTACAAACAAAAGAAACTGATCTTTTTGAACTCCCCAAAAAATACGAAGCAGATATACCAAGGAAGAATGGAGAGGTACTTCACTTTTATCACACAGTATTTATTTGCAAAAGCTTTACGGGAGAATTAAAATCATCAGATGATGTGCAGCCAGAATGGGTAGAGATCGATCACATAAGTAACTATAATCTTTTACCCAATGTAGCAGATATGATTGATGAGGGAAGGAAGTATCTATAATCTAGCATGAATATTTATATTAGCCATTCGCGAAGTTTTGACTACACCAAAGAACTCTACGAACCTCTTAAAAATTCTCAGCTAGCAAAAGAGCATAACTTCATTTTTCCTCATGACACAGATGAGGAACCGATTAATACAAAAGAACTATTTCAAAATAAAAAATGTGATTTGGTTATTGCTGAAGTTTCCTCTCCTGCAACAGGTCAGGGGATCGAACTCGGTTGGGCAGACATATATGAAATTCCTATCGTTTGTATTTATAAAGAAGGAGTAACTTTTTCAAAGTCACTCAATAGGATAAGTAAAAAGTTTTTGATGTATACGAGCAAGGATGATATGATTGAAGATATTAAGGGAGTCTTAAAACAATATGTATAATCACGCAACAAAAGAATATAAATGTCCGATTTGTTTGGCCGTTCAAGGGATAGAAAATGATGATACGCTTATCTATCAAAGCGATATTGTCTATCAAGATGATTTGGTAATAGCATTTATTTCCTCTTTTTTTATTGGTAATAATCCCGGGCATGTTCTTATCTCTCCTAAAAAACATTTTGAGAACATCTATGATCTTCCATCAGAATATGGACATCGGGTTTTTGATTTGGCGCAAAAAGTGGCATTGGCGCTGAAAGAAAATCGTAAAGCTGATGGCATAACAACTTTGCAATGTAATGAGCCGGCAGGTGGGCAGCACGCCTTTCATTATCATTTTCATGTCTACCCTCGATTTGATGAGGACAATTTATTGCACCAATTAGTAGATAAAAAATCCTGTACAGCAGAAGAACGAAAGCCGTTTGCCGATCATGTAAAAGCATACTTTAAAAATAATGAATAATCCTAAAATATCAATAATCGTTGCTATCGATGAAAAACGGGGGATTGGCAAGAATAATGATCTTTTGTTCAAAATTGCTGAAGATCATCAGCGGTTGAGGGAAATAACTCGGGAGCATCCGCTCGTCATGGGGCGCAAAACATTTGAATCTCTTGGACGATTGTTGCCAAAACGAACGCACATCGTGATTACGCGTGATCCAAAAAGTTTGGCGCATCTTTCGTATCAACCACAGGTCATTGTTTCTTCTCTCGAAGCAGGACTTGCAGAAGCAAAGAACGCTCCCGGCGCAGATGAGATATTTATCTTTGGTGGGGGACAGATCTTTAAAGAAGCAATTGAAAAAGATTTGGTTGACCGACTCTATCTGACGATTGTTAAAGGTGATTATGGTGCTGATACTTTTTTCCCAGAATATCCCAAGTTTACCGAGGTTTTGAAAAAAGAAGAAGGCGAATCAGAAGGCTATCACTACACCTTTCTTGATTTGGAGAAAGCTTAAATTACTTCAAAGTTATCCACGCTAAAAGTCAGAGGTGGTTTGGTCCCATCATAGGTATACACTAATTCAGGAAATTGCTGGGCTGCTACCTCAGGAAGATTTACTGCTTTTCCTTTCTTAAATCCTAACAACAGAGGATGTTGGTTTTGAATACCTCTTCCCGGTGTATATTCTCTTAAAAAAGCAAAGAGTTCTTGGAGTTGTTCCCTTTGTGCATTGATGTCTTTTACTGCTACATGAATGGCGCAATCTGGTTGCATTCGAGAGGTTCTGATTTTGTGATCATGAAGAATAACTGAAATTCGATTGTATCTTCGCGCTGCTTCTATTTCAACGCCAACACCGGTTGATGGGAAGGTGTCAAAGGCTGTAAAAAATCTTGCACCTGCGACGCGTGATAAGTCAGTGCGATACACTTCTTCAGGGCCTGTGGTGAGATTAAGATCTGGAGACAGTGGTGCTGTTGCTGGATCATAAGGAGTAATCTTGACTGCTTCGAGAATTTCTTTGAGAACTGTTTGTCTTTCGGTGACAAAAGATTTGGCAGATGAAGGAGTATTAGTCAGAGATACCGCACAATAGGCAGCAGTTGGATCTTCAATAACGCCAGCAAGTCCGTCCATCTTAATCAGATTTGCTAAGTATGCCGCTCGATTATCCGGTTCGATAAGAATTTCAAATTCTTTTGTCATAATCTCTATCAAAGATTGTAGCAAAATATTAATTATCATGGTAGTGTCGATCCTTGCAATTGCTGAGCTTGTTGGCTATAGTAATTGTTTATGTTAGAAAGAAGTAGGGGCAGTGGTCCACGTACAAGAGAGCTTTTTCGGTGCGCTCCTCGTTTGAGAGAGCAATTTCTGCAGGCTGCAAGTCCTTCATCAGAAATTGGAATATTTCCGTTAGCTGTTAAGGAAACAAAACAAGGAGAAGAACATGATCCTGGAATAGCAACAATTTATACCGAAGGAGTTGCTCTCCTTTTGAAATATGGCAAGCTTGAAAAAGATGGAAGTTATAGCTCTCCTTTAGTCCCTTGTCATGATGAAGATACTGATGCACCTCAAGAATACACACAAATTATTGGAAAAGATTTATCTTTATCTAAAGAAGGGTTTGTTACGAGTGGAGCAATAACCATTCAGGCTGTCACTGTTGAAAGCGACTCTGAGCTAAGATTAGAAAATGTTATCCCTTTAATTGAAGTACAGAAGTGGGACAATGATCCTACGTATATAGTACGTGCAAATGGGAAAAATAGGGTAACTTTGCCGGAGGAAGAAATAGCAGAGATGTACGATATTATTCTTGACACGAGAAGTTATCTTGAGTATGAAGAATTAAGATAAAGATTCAGATTGCTGGTTGCAAATTATTTTTGTGCTGAGTATACTGGGTTGAAAATGATGCATTTAAAAAAGACTGATCCTCAGATTTATAAACTTGTTAAACAAGAAGAAAAGCGACAAAAAGAAGTCCTCGAAATGATCCCCTCAGAAAATTATGCATCCCAAGCGGTAATCGAAGCATTGGGTACGGTACTCACTAATAAATATTCAGAAGGATATCCTAAGAGACGATATTATCAAGGCAATGCTGTTGCTGATGCTGTTGAAACGCTTGCTCAGGAGCGTGCTAAAAAATTATTTGGCGTGCCGTATGTTAATGTCCAACCGCTTTCTGGATCTCCTGCAAATACTGCTGTTTTATTTGCGACCCTTAAACAAGGGGAGACGCTTATGGGGCTCAAACTTGCCTTTGGGGGACATCTTACTCATGGGCTGCCGATTAATGTTTCTGGTACGTTCTATAACGCGGTGCAATATGAATTGACCAAAGATGGGCTTCTGGATTTTCCTGCAATTGAAAAGCTTGCCATAAAATGCAAACCAAAATTAATTATTTGTGGATTTACTGCTTATCCTCGGTTGATTGATTTTGAGAAGTTTGCAAAAATCGCTGATAAAGTAGGAGCTCTCTTGATGGCTGACATATCACACATAACTGGTCTTATTATTGCTGGTGTCCATCCAGACCCCGTTCCTTATGTTGATATTATTACAACGACAACACACAAAACTCTTCGTGGGCCACGTGGTGCCATGATTATGGTGACAGACAAAGGACTTAAAAAGATGCCTGATCTTCCTAAGAAAATTGATTCAGCAATTATTCCTGGACTTCAGGGCGGCCCTCATGATAACCAAACGGCGGCAATTGCTGTTGCTTTAAAAGAAGCGGATACTGCGGCATTCAAAAAGTATGGGGAACAAATTGTCAAAAATAGTAAAGTACTAGCGCAATCATTAACAAGTTACGGATTTGATTTGGTCAGTGGGGGATCAGATAATCATTTGATTCTTATCGATCTCCAAAATAAAAAAGTAAACGGGGCTGTAGCAGCGCTTGCGCTTGAAACCGCAGGAATTGTGCTTAACAAAAATGGTGTTCCTTTTGATACAATGCCGCCATTCTATCCATCAGGAATTCGGCTTGGGACTCCTGCGATTACGACACGGGGGATGAAGGAAAAAGAGATGAAGCAAATTGCCCAGTGGATTAATCAAGCAGTAGATGAGGTAAGTGGGGTTATCTTACCAACAGATAAAGAAGAAAGAAAAGTATTTTGGAAGGAGTATAAA
>Ga0075364_10000816_pt1 | contig 16437 bp, 14 predicted proteins | sample EndMetdeltDD1764_FD_71517 | JGI IMG/M metagenome (GOLD analysis project Ga0075364, IMG submission 71517) | Populus endosphere microbial communities from Tennessee, USA - Endosphere MetaG P. deltoides DD176-4 | ecosystem: Host-associated > Plants > Roots > Endosphere | place: USA: Tennessee...
GCCCTGGTGCCCGCGAAACTGCGGCCAGGTCGTGTCGACGGGCGCGACGGGCGCGCGAGCGAGCGACCGTGCAGGGGATAAGATTGACCGCGTGCGCACCGTCCTGGTCGTTCTGCTCGCCGTCACCGCGTTCGTCCCGGCGCCCGTCGCGCCCGTCGACACGACCTGGCCGCAGTTTCGCGGGCACCAGGGCCGCGCCGTCTCGGCCGTCGATACGCTGCCGACGACGTGGTCGACCACGATCAACGTCGCCTGGCGGACCGACGTCCCCGGCCGCGGCTGGTCGTCGCCGATCGTCTGGGGCAGCCAGGTGTTCCTGACCACGGCGGTCAGCGCGAAGGGGTTCAAGCAGCCGTCGCCCGGCATCTACGGCAACGACTACGTCGCCGAGCTGCAGAAGCAGGGACTCTCCGACGATCAGATCATGGAGAAGCTGCGCCAGCGCGACCTCGAGTCGCCGCAGGAATCCGGCGACGTCGACTTCATGGTCTACAGCTTCGACGTCGCCACCGGAAAGATCCTCTGGCAGCGGCGCGCGCACCAGGGCCCGCCCGTCGGCGGGCGGCACCGCAAGAACACCTACGCGTCGGAAACGCCGGCGACCGACGGCGAACGCGTCTACGCGCTCTTCGGCAACATCGGCCTGTTCTGCTACGCCATGGACGGCACGCCGCTGTGGACGCACGCGATCAAGCCGCACGCGCGGTATCTCGACTTCGGCACCGCGGCCTCGCCGGTCGTCCACGACGGCCGCGTCTACGTGATCGACGACAATCAGGAGAGCTCGTCCATCTTCGCGCTCGACGCGAGGACCGGCGCGCTGCTGTGGAGCACGCCGCGGACCGCGCAGGGCATCATGAAGTCCGGCTGGTCCACGCCGTACGTCTGGGTGACGCCGGCGCGCACCGAGATCGTCGCCATCGGCACCGGCATGGCGATCGCCTACGGCACCGACGGGAAGGAGCTGTGGCGCCTCAAGGGGGCGACGCAGGCCAACCCCACGCCGACCGAAGGCGACGGGCTCCTCTTCATCGGCACCGGCTCGCAGGGAGAATCGAACCGCCCGCTGTTCGCGGTGAAGCCCGGCGCGAGCGGCGACATCTCGCTCAAGCCCGGCGAGACCTCGAACGCGTTCGTCGCCTGGTTCCAGCCGCGCGCCGCCGCCTACACGTCCTCGCCGCTGGCCTACGGAGGGCGTGTCTACGCCGTCAACGACAACGGCATCCTGCAGGTGTTCGACGCGAAGACCGGCCGCGAGATCTACAAGGCCCGCGTCGGCGGCGTCGGCAACACCTTCTCGGCCTCCCCCTGGACCTACGGCGGCCGGATCTTCTTCCTCAGCGAGGAAGGCGACACCTTCGTCGTCAATCCCGGCGACGCCTACGACGAAGTCGCCAGGAACAGCCTCGGCGAGATGGCCTTCGCCAGCCCCGCCGTCACACGGGACGGCCTGTTCATTCGGACACAGTCACGGCTCTACAAAGTCCGATAGGGCGCGGATCCCGGATGCTCGATCCCGGATCCCTGATCCCTGATCGGAGATCGCCGATCTCGGATCCCTGATCGAAGATCCTCGATCGTCATCCCTGATCGTCGTTCTCCGATCGGGATCTCGATCGACGATGAGGGATCCACGATCGGCGATCTCCGATCAGGGACCAGGGATCTGGGATCGAGGATCCAGGGATCCAGGATCCAATCTTTACCGACCCAGTGCGGCGCGGAGGTGTCCTCTGAAGGTGCGACTGACGGCGATGCGCGTGCCGTCGCGGAGGCGGATCTCGGCGTCGCCGTGCGGTTCGGTGCGGATCTCCTCGACGCGATCGATCGGGACGATGGCGGAGCGGTGGACGCGGACGAAGCGGGCCGGGTCGAGCTGCGCTTCGAGGGAGGCGAGCGTCTCGCGCACGAGATACTCGCGGCCGCGGACGTGGAGGCGGACGTAGTTGTCGGCCGCGTCCATCCAGTCCACCGCCGCGAGATCCACGAATATCGTCGCGCCGGTCGTCTTCACGGGCAGGCGCGTGAGGTAGGCCGGCTGCGCCCGCAGGCTCTCCGCGAGGCTGGCCACACCGCCGGCGGCCGTCTTCAGGAGGATCCGCTCCCGTGCGCGTCCGACGGCGGTGCGGAAACGCTCCGCGGTGAACGGCTTCAGCAGGTAGTCGACGGCGTGCACGTCGAAGGCGCGCAGGGCGTAGCGGTCGTGCGCCGTGACGAAGAGGATCGCCGGCAGCGGCTCGGGCGGCAGCGCCCTGAGCACGGCGAAGCCGTCCCGCTCCGGCATCTGCACGTCGAGGAAGACCAGGTCGGGCCGCTCGCGCGCGATCAGCGCGAGCGCCGCGTCGCCGTCGCCGCACTCGCCGGCGACGCAGATGTCGCGCTCGGCGCCGAGCAGCCGCCGGATCCGCCGTCGCGCCGGCGCCTCGTCGTCCACGATCAGCGTGCGCAGCGTCACGGACGTCTCGGAATGTGGACCTCGACGCGTGTGCCGCGGCCGCGGTCGTGCGTCAGGGCGAGCGTGGCGGCGCCGCCGTACATCGCGATCAACCTCGCGCGCGTGTTGCCGAGGCCCGTGCGCTCCGGCCCGCCTCCCGCTGCCGGCCCGTCGTCGACGACGGCGATCCGGACGGCGCCGTCGACGGCGCTGGCCTCGATGTCGATGCGGCCGGCGTCGCGGCGGAGCGCCAGGCCGTGCCGGATCGCGTTCTCGACCAGGGGCTGCAGCAGCAGGGCCGGCACCCTGGTCGCGCGTGCGTGCGGATCGGCGTCGACCCGGACGCGCAGACGATCGCCAAAGCGCGCGCGCTGGATGTCCAGATAGCGCTCGACGAGCGCGAGCTCTTCGTCCAGCGTGATCTCCTGCGACGGACCCATCTCCAGCGTGCGGCGCAGCAGATCGCTCAGCCCGCCGATCATCGCGTCGGCCTTGTCCGGATCCTCGTGCACCATCTCGGCGATCGTGTTCAGGGTATTGAACAGGAAGTGGGGCTGGAGCTGCATGCCGAGCAGCTGCAGCCGCGCCTCCGCCAGCCGCGCCTCGAGCTGATCGCGCTCGCGGCTGCGCCGGTAGTACTCGGCGCCGTGCGCGGCCGCGACGATGCCGCCGTAGATGGTGAAGTCGAGCGCCAGCGTGCTGACCAGCATGTAGGTCCAGAAGCCGGTCAGCATCGCGAAGACGGCGCGGTCGGCGAGCAGCTTGGCGATCGCGAGCGCGGTGCCCGCGGCGACGTGAACGGCGGCGTTGCGGATCGTCCGCGACCCGTGCAGGGGAAAGCGGCGGGCCAGCCAGAAGACGGCCGGCGTCAGCAGCGCCCACATCCACCATTCCGCGAGCGCGCGGGTGATCGTGAGCCGCCAATTGGCCGGGCGGCCCGTCGATCGGTAGGTGAGCGACGTGCTGGCGGCGAAGAACAGCGCGAGCGCGGTCCAGCCGATCCAGACCGCCAGCCACGCCCGCAGCCGTCTCATCTCATTTCTTCTCCAGGTCGGCGATCCGCGCCTTCACCCGCGCGTTGTCCGGCTGCTTCTCGAGGGCGCGCCGGAAGCTGGCCAGCGCGGCGTCCTTGTCGCCGCTGACGACATACACCTCGCCGAGCGCGGCGTCCACGCTGGCCGCCTTGGGATAGTACTCGCCCGTCAGGTTCAGGATCGCGATCGCCGCGGGAGTATTCTTCGCCTCCATCAGCCGCCGCGCAAGCTCCATCGTTTCCCACTGGTCGAAGCTGTACCTCCCCGGCACGGTGTCGGCGCGGAGCTCCCTGTAGCGCGCCACTGCCGCGGGTGCGCCGTCCTTCTGGACGATCTCGAACAACGTCGTCTGCAGCGACTTCGGCAGCGCCAGGCCGCGGTGGCAGGTGACGCAGCTCACCTCGACGCGCGGCTCGGCGCGGGACGGGATGTCGGCGAGCAGCGACGTGTTGATCGCCTCGGTCATCTTCAGCATCGCCCGCGCCTTCAGCTTCGCCGGCTTGTCGTCGGAGGCGAAGTCGACGCCGTCGAACGACACACCGTCGCCGCCGGCATGGCAGTACTGGCAGCGGACGTTGAGCGCGAACGAGAACTCGCGCATGCGCTGGATGAGCGCGTCGCGCGCGATGTCCTTGGGGAAGTAGCGCAGGTTCTTCGGCGGCGTCGCCGGGAGCTGGGCGAGCAGCAGGAGGATCAGGATGATTCGCATAGGTGAGGAGAGGATCGATCGGACGCGCGGCGCGCGCCAGCGAAACGGGGCGATCCGGACATGGACCGGGACAGAACGGTGTGGGGTGAAGCGAGGGGCAGGCGCGTCGAGCCCGTCACGCCGTCGGCGCCACTCGTCATGCGGCGCCCCGATCCGTCACATTCCGTCGCTGCCGCCCGAGCGCGAGCCGTCTATGCGTATCGGACGAACCGATGCACGCCGTCTGGCCGATCCTCGTGGCGCTTCTGACTGGGCCCTCGGGCGATCGGCCAGCGGTTTCTCCCGTGTTGCGCGTCCGTGCCGCGGCCAACGCGCGCGCGTTTCTCGCCGACGCTGCCGCGAAGTCGCCGACCGTGCGCGACCTGATCGAGCGTCTCGAGGCGACCGACGTGATCGTCTATGTCGAGGTCACGGGGGCGCCGCAGATTCCGCTCGCCCGCACCAAGCTGGTCACCGCCACCGCCGCCGCGCGCTTTCTCCGCATCGGCCTCCGCAGCTCGCTCTCGCCGTACGAGGTGCTGCCGCTCATCGCCCACGAGCTGCAGCACGCGCTGGAAATCGCCGAACGCCCCGACGTCCGCGACGACAACGGCGTCCGCCGCCTCTTCGCCGCCATCGGCCACCGCAGCGGACAGGACAGCTTCGAGACCGACGAAGCCAGACGGATCGAACAGAAAGCCCGCAATGAGATCCGATCCAGGATCCGGATCCCTGATCCCTGATCGGAGATCGTCGATCCTGGATCACTGATCGTCTATCAGGGATCCTCGATCGGCGATCTCCGATCAGGGATCAGGGATCCCGGATCCAAGGATCGATCTCGTTGCCGCAAGCTTTCTACCAGCTCCCCGACGCGCCGCCTCCTCCGGAGCTGCCGCCGCCGCCGGAGAAGCTGCTGCCCGAAGACGATGACGACCAGCTGCTGTCCGACGAAGACGACGACCAGCTGCTGCCGGAGGAACCGCTGCTCATCGTGAAGCCGCCGATCGTCGTCGTGCCCGCCGTCTTCAGCTCTCGTGCCGCCTTCGTGTACCACTCCTGCTTGCGGACACGCAGCTTGGCGATGGGGAACATGACCAGGTACGCGCCGAGGAGGTAGAGCGTCCGCCTCGGCCCCAGCACCACCATCGGGAAGATGCCCCAGAAGGGGATCAGGAAGACGTAGAGAAACCAGCCGACACCGGGCGTCATCACGCCGACGACGGTGAAGAGGCCGAGGATGCCGAAGATGAAGAGGCCGATGAAGAGCGCCATCGGCATCGGCACCGGCTCGAAGTTGCTTCCGCCCGGGGAGGCTGGCGCGGCCGCCGGCGCGCGATCGATCGGGCCGCCGCGGCCCTCGAGCCGTGCGACGATCGCGGCCACGCCGTCCTCGATCCCCTTGTTGTAGTTCCCCGCCTTGAAGGCGGGCGTCATCCACGTGCGGATGATCTCGCCGGCCGCGCCGTCGGGCAGCGTGCCCTCCAGGCCGTAGCCGACCTCGATCCGCATCTTGCGGTCCTGCGGCACCACGACGACGAGGACGCCGTTGTCCTTCCCCTTCTGTCCGAGCTTCCACGCCTCGAACACTTTGACGGCGTATTCCTCGACGCTGACGCCGCCGATGGTCGGCACGGTCAGGACGACCACCTGGTTCGTGGTCGCGCTCTCGTGCGCCTTCGCCATCGCCGTGATGCGATCGCGCGCGTCCTGGCTCAGGATGTTCGCGTCGTCGACGACGCGTCCGCTCAGATAGGGAACGGTGATGTCGGCCGCGGCTGTCGCGGCGCAGAGCAGCAGTGCGGCGAATGCGACTCCGGCGAGACGGACCGCGCGCCTCATGCTCCGCGCTCCTCGATGGCGGCGTTGGGGAGCTCGTCGGCGCCCCCCTGTCCGCGGAAGCCCTTGGCGATCAGGAGCGGCTCGACGGCGCCCAGCGCGGCGCGCAGCGCGTCGGCCGGACGGCGCTCGCGCAGGTGCGGCGCCATGCGGGCGATGACGTCCTGCCATTCCCGGTCGCTCACGCGGTTGGCGAAGCCGGTGTCGGCGATGATTTCGATCCGGCGCTCGAACAGGCTGACCAGCACCAGCAGGCCCGTGCGCGCGCGCGTCGCGTACAGCGCGCGGCGCAGGAACATCGACTCCGCGTACTGGCGGACCTCCGCGTCGGCGCGGCGGCGGTAGAGCAGCAGCCGCGCCACGGCCGGCACGAACGCCGCGAGCAGGGCGCAGACGGCGCCGGTGCCGAGCACGACCACCGCATGCGTCGCCGCGGTCGACGCCGTCGCCCATTCGGGACGCAGGCGATCGGAGACGACCAGCGCGAGCGAGCTGAACGCGGCGCCGAGGCCGAACGCCGTCCACGGGACTTCGGGGTAGGTGTCGGCCTTGCCGACGATGGCGGGCACGATCTGGACGCCGGTGGCCGATTCGAGGCGGGCGACGAGCGCATCCAGCGAGGCGGCCTCGTCGGCGTTCAGGTACGTCATCGGCTGAGGCAGACCCCTTCTTGTATCATGAGTGTCACCTTTCCGCGTGCCTGGCGTTATACCGGCGATGATTCTCGCGGCATTCCTGGCTGCGTCGGTCGTGATGACCGGCGTGCGCGGCGAGCGGCTCCGTCCGCTCGAGCCCTCGGGCGCGGCCAACGTGCTGATTTTTACCGCCACGGATTGTCCCGTGTCCAACGGCTATGCGCCCGAGATCCAGCGCGTCTGCGCGGCCTACGCCTCGCGCGGCGTCGGCTGCCTGCTCGTCTACGAGGACCCCGGCCTCGGCGGGGAGGCGGCGCGGGCGCACCTGGCCGAATACCGCTACGGCACGACGAGCGCCGTCGTCGACGCGGACGGCAGCCTGGCGGCGAAGGTTGGTGCGACCGTGACCCCCGAGGTGGCGGTCGTCGATCGATCCGGCGCCGTGCGCTATCGCGGACGCATCGATAACAAATACGTCGCCATCGGACGGGCGCGCCGGACGGTGACCGAGCACGATCTCGTCGACGCGCTCGACGCCGTGCTGGCCGGCACGCCCGTCGCCGTCACGGACACCGAGGCCGTCGGCTGCGTCATCGTCCCGCCCGGGATGCGGAAGAGGAAATCATGAAGCGCTACTGGTTCGTGCTGCTGATACCTGTGATCCTGGCCGGCGCGACCGGCGCCGCCTCGCCCAAGCCGCGCAGCGGCGTACGGGGAGCGGAGAGTCCGACCTTCGCGGAGGACGTCGCGCCGATCGTCTACGCCAAGTGCGTCACCTGCCATCGGCCCGGCGAGGTCGCGCCGTTCTCGCTCATCAGCTACGACAACGTGCGGAAGAAGGGGCGGCAGATCGCGAAGGTGACGGCGTCCCGCTACATGCCGCCGTGGCACGCGAAACACGACTACGGTGAGTTCGCCGACGAGCGCCGCCTCTCCGACGCCGAGATCGACACGATCGGGCGCTGGGTGAAGGCCGGCATGCCGGAAGGCGATCGAACGAAGACGCCCGCGCTGCCGGCGTTCGCCGACGGCTGGCAGCTCGGCACGCCCGATCTGGTGCTGAAGATGCCGGCCGGCTTCGAGATCCCGGCGTCGGGGCCCGACGTCTACCGCAACTTCGTCATCCCCACGCAGATCGCGGAAGACAAGTGGGTGCGCGCGATCGAATTCCGTCCCAGCGCGCGCAAGGTGGTGCACCACGTGCTCTTCGCCTACGACGCCACCGGCGGCGCGGCCAAGCGCGACGGCCGCGACGGCAAGCCGGGCTTCGGCGGCATGGGCGGCGTCGGTGTCGGAGGCCTCAACGGCGGCACCGGTCCGCTCGGCGGCTGGGCCGTCGGTGCGACGCCGCAGTTCCTGCCGCAGGGCGTCGCGCTCTCGCTGCCGAAAGGATCCGACCTGCTGCTGCAGATGCACTTCCATCCGACCGGCAAGCCGGAGACGGAGCAGTCGACGGTCGGGATCTACTTCGCGGACCGTGCGCCGGAGCGGCGTCTCTCGAGCGTGCAGGTGCCGGCGATCTTCGGCCTGGGCGCCGGGATCGACATTCCCGCCGGGCAGAAGGACTTCGCCATCGAGGATTCGCTCACGCTGCCCGTGGACGTCCGCGTGTTCTCGATCGCCGGCCATGCCCACTACATCGCCAAGGAGATGAAGGCGTTCGCGACGACGCCCGAGGGGAAGACGGAGCCGCTGCTGTGGATCCCCGACTGGGACTTCGCGTGGCAGGACCGGTACACCTACAAGGCGCCGCTGCTGCTGCCCAAAGGCACCCGCATCGACGCGCGCATCGTCTACGACAACTCCGACGAGAACCCGCACAACCCGAGCACGCCCGCGCGCCGGGTCCAGTGGGGCGAGCAGTCGTTCGACGAGATGGGCAGCCTGATCCTCGCCGTGCAGGCCGTCAACAAGGAAGACGAACCGGTGCTGCAGCAGGCGCTGGCGGCCCGGGTGCGGAGCGCGATCGGACGCGCACGCGCCAACGGCACGCTGCAGCGAATCCTGGAAGAGCGTGCGGGCCGCGGCGGCGGCGGCTAGCTAGAAGGCGTCGATCTCGGAACCGGACGCGGGCCGTTCGGGGAAGAGATCGCTGAGCTCCGACAACTGGCTGCCGAAGTCGTTGACGTCGCGCAGGTCGCGGCGGCGTGGCGCCGGCGGCGCGAGGATCTCGGGCGCGACCGCGGCGATTTCGGTCCTGATGTCGGCGTCCATCGGATCCGCCTCCGGGGCTGCCACTGGCGGCGGGACGGGCGTCGGCCGGGGCACGAGCACGGGCGCGGCGACGGGAGCCGGCGGTGCGACAGATACCGGCGGCGCGACGGGCGCTGGCGGGGCGACGGGCGTCGGCAGAGCCACGGGCGCCGCCACGGGCTCGCCGCCGATCGGACGCTTGAACTCCGGATTGAAGCGTCCGAAGCTCCAGCGCATCACGCGCAGCCGCGAATCGTCGTCGGGCAGGCGGCGCAGGATTTCGCAGATCTCCGTCATGGCCGACACCTCGGGATTCTCGAGGATCGAGGGCACCAGCCCGAGGTGCTCCATGACTGCCCGCCTGTTCATGCCCGCCATCGGATGTCCGTAATAGCGTAGCAGGCATGTCTAGAAAGTTCAATCAGGTTCTAATTTTAGGAACTTTGTAGGACTTTATCTGACAAAATACGGACCCAGAACGGACGAGCCGGTCGGGCGCCATCGTCCCGGCGTGTGGCAGAATGCCGCCCATGTCAGACACGATCTCGCGACGTCATCTGCTCGCCACGCTCGGCGGCGCCGTCTGCGCGCGGGCGGTTCTCACGGGTCAGGCCCGGCAAGGGGCCCCGACGGTCGTGTCGAATCCGCCGCGCGACTTCGGGCCGAGCGCGCCGCCGACCACCTACTTCGCCGATCCCGATGTGCTCGTGATCGATCCCGCGTTCAACGGGCTCATCCAGGGCAACACTCCGATCCTCCGCCTGTGGACCGGAGCGCTCTGGGTGGAAGGGCCCGCGTGGAACGGGCAGGGCCGGTTCCTCGTCTGGAGCGACATTCCCAACAACCGTCAATACCGCTGGCTCGACGAGGACGGCCACGTGTCGGTGTTCCGCAGCCCGTCGAATTTCAGCAACGGCAACACCTTCGATCCGCAGGGGCGCCAGATCGCCTGCGAGCACGCCGCGCGCCGCGTCGTCCGCTACGAGCACGATGGATCGACGACGGTGATCGCCGAGAGCTATCAGGGCAAGCGTCTCAACTCGCCGAACGACGCGGTGGTGCACAAGGACGGCGCGATCTGGTTCACCGATCCGCCGTACGGCCACCAGCTCTACGAAGGCGGCGCGACGCGGGCCCCGCAGCGCGAGCTGCCGACCAACGTCTATCGCGTCGATCCGTCGGGCCGCGTCGACATGGTGATTCCCGAAGATCAGGTGCCCGATCCGAACGGCCTCGCGTTCTCGCCCGACTTCCGCAGACTCTACGTCTCGAGCACGGGCAAGGGGCCGGGCGATGCCGGCGCCGGCGGCAAGGGGGAGATCTACGTGTTCGACGTCGGCACGGACAACCGCGTCTCGAATCGCCGCCTGTTCACCGCCTGCATGGTGGACGACGTGAAGTGCGGCCCGGACGGACTGCGGTGCGACGTCGACGGCAACGTCTGGTCGGCGAGCAACGCCGGGCGCGTGGTCGGCTACAGCGGCGTCACGGTGTGGAGTCCCGCCGGCGCGCTGCTCGGACGCATCCGCCTGCCCGAGGTCTGCGGCAACGTCGCGTTCGGCGGCGTCAAGCGCAACCGTTTGTTCATGGCGGCGAGCCAGTCGATCTACGCGCTCTACGTCGGCACCCAGGGCGCGTGACGGAGTAGAATGCGCGCATGAAGAAGGTCGTCCTCGTGCTCGCGCTCGTGCTGTCGTCTCGCGCCGCCGGCCACGTCACGTTCGCCCAGGCACAGCGTCCGGCGGGCGATCCCAAACTGACCGAAGTGTGGGAGCCGGTGCCGCCGGTCGTCACGCCGGGTGCGACCGACGCGGCGCCGCCGTCCGACGCGATCGTCCTCTTCGACGGCACCAATCTCGATCAGTGGGTGTCGACGCGCGACAAGGGACCGGCCAGGTGGATCGTCGCCGACGGCGCCGTCACCGTCGACAAGAAGACGGGCAACATCGAGACCAAGCGCAGCTTCCGCAACTATCAGCTCCATCTCGAGTGGCGCATTCCGGCGGGGATCACCGGCCAGGATCAGGCGCGCGGCAACAGCGGGCTGTTCCTGGCGTCGACCGGCACCGGCGACGCGGGCTACGAGCTGCAGATTCTCGATTCCTACAACAACAAGACGTATGCGAACGGCCAGGCGGCGAGCATCTACAAGCAGGCCATTCCGCTCGCCAACGCGATGCGGAAGCCGGGCGAGTGGCAGACCTACGAGGTGATCTGGACGGCCCCCGTGTTCAACGGCGACGGCTCGGTGAAGTCACCCGCGCACGTCACGGCGTTCCACAACGGCGTGCTGGTGCAGAACAACTTCGAGCTGCGCGGCGAGACGCTCTACATCGGCCCGCCGGTGTACAAGCAGTACGACACCGCGCCGATCAAGCTCCAGGCGCACGGCGATCCGAGCCCGGCGATCAGCTTCCGCAACATCTGGCTGCGCGAGCTCCCGTAGGCCCCAGCCGTTCGGTGCGCCGCCGCCGGACCTGAAGGTCCGGCCTACGAAAGACGGATGGCGGCGTGCGATGACAGATGTAGGCCGGACCTTGAGGTCCGGCGGGTCGGATGTAGGCCGGACCTTCAGGTCCGGCATCTCTCACTCCGGCTGCGGCTCGCCGTCGACCAGCTCGTCGAAGCGCTCGCGATCGGTGATGAGGATGCCGTCGGGCGGGATCCGCTTGATCAGGCCGCGCGACTCCAGCGCGTCGACCGACGCCTTGATCGATCCCGTCGTCAGATTCAGGTAGTCGGACACGTCCTGCCGCGTCATCGGGATGTAGATCGGGTCGCGATCCCTCCGCTCTCCCTGCGTTTCCTCCAGCATGGCGAGGAAGAGCGCGACACGCTCGACCGGGTCGCGGACGGTGGTCATCAGCGCCTGCCGCTGCGCGTCGCGGACGATCTGCGTCGTCTTGCACAGGAAGCGGAACTGGAGCGACGCGTCGCGCGTCAGCAGCCCGGTCAGCGCCTCGATCGGCATCCGGTAGACGACCGACGGGGTGATCGTCTTCACGCTGTTGACGTAGCGTCCGCGGCGCGCGAGGCCGAAGAGATCCTCGGCGAACAGGAACGCGAAGATCTTCCGCGTGCCGTCGCGGCGCTCGCGGAACGACGCGAGGGTGCCGCTGGTGACGCTGAAGACGGCCTGCGCGGGATGACCGGCATGGCAGAGGATCGTGCCGGCGGGCACGCGCATGGCTGTCGCGATCGTGGCGAGGTGCTCGCGCTCGCGCGCGTTCATCCGCAGCACCGGAGGGCCGTCGAGGAACGGCACGGCGCGGATCGAGGGCCGTCCATCTTCCGAGGTCCGTCGCGGAGCCACGATCGCTCTTCTCACGCGTCCTCCAGGAGCCTCATTCTACCGCCGGCCCCGCGGCCGGGCGCCTGTCGGAATTGCCAGACGGCAACCTTGCTACACTACGCGGACCCTGCTGGAGTGCACGAGCGGAGGAGACGTCATGACCCTTTCACGCGCCCGCGCGTACGCCTCGATCGTGGCGACGGCCGCGGTCCTGTTCGGCGCGCCGCGCACGAGCGACGCGGCTGTCCTCGTGGTCACCAACCTGGGTGACACCGGCGCGCCGGGTCAGCTTCGAACCTTGATCAACGCCGCCGCGCCGGGCGACACGATCGTGATCCCGCCGGGGACGATCGTCCTGTCGGGCGCCCCTGGCGAGGACGCCAACGCCAAAGGGGATCTCGACATCCTCAAGGCCCTCACCATCGTCGGCGCGGGATCGTCGCTCACGGCGATCCGCAACACGCGGACCGATCGCGTGATCGACGTCCTCGGCACAGGCAGCCTCGTGCTCTCCGGCGTCACGCTGGGCGACGGCGCGGTGGACTCGGTCACGCCCGGCGGCGCGGTGCGCAATCGCGGCACGCTGCGGCTGATCATGTCGGTCGTCGAGAACAGCCTCAGCGGCGGCGGAGGCGGCGTCTTCAACGACACCGGCGCGGCGCTGTTCGTGGAGTCGACCACGATTCGCAACAACGTCGCCACGGGCATCTCGGGCGCCGGCGGCGGAATCTTCAACTTCGGCGTCGCCGAGATCACCGAGAGCACGATCAGCGGCAACAAGGCGACCGGCGCGAGCTCCAGCAACAACGGCGGCGGGTTCGAGAACATCGGCCGCGCGGCGCTGACCAACGTCACGATCAGCGGCAATTCGACCTCGGGCCGGGGCGGCGGCGTGTTCCAGGGAGCGTCGGCCGACAAGCTGCAGCTGATCAACGTCACGATCGCCGGCAACAGCGCGTCCATCGCGGCCGGCGGCCTGCAGGACATGGCCCGCGCCGCGCACACGGAATTCGGCAACACGATCCTCGCGGCCAACGCGGCGCCCGCGAGCAACGACTGCAACGGCGTGGTGATCTCGGCCAGCCACAATCTCGTGCAGGATCCCGGCGGCTGCACGATCGTCGGCGATCCGACGGGGAACATCCTCGGCGCGGCCGCGGGGGTGCTGCCGCTCGCGGACAACGGCGGTCCGACGTGGACGATGATGCCCGCGCCTGGAGCTCCGGTCGTCGACGCCGGAACGAACGTGTTCTGTCCGAGGACCGATCAGCGCGGCGTGCCCCGTCCGCGCGACGGCGGCGCGGGTCCCGTCTGCGACATGGGCGCGGTCGAGCGCTGATCTCCGCGGGCCGCCGACGGGAGGCGTTCAGCCGAGAGGCGCCGAGTCGGGGCCTGTCCCGGCCTCTCCGGCGCCGCGGGGAATGACCAGCACCGCCAGGAACGCCAGCGCGGTGTAGACCGCCATCATCAGGAACATCGGACGGTAGCCGCCGGCGAGATTGAAGATCATGCCGTTCAGCGGATCGCCGACGGCGCCGCCGAGCGCCATCGACATCAGGAACAGCGCGGCGAGAATGCCGCGGCGATTGCCCGGAATCGGTTCGACGAACAGCGGATACGCGTTCACGGTCGGGAGCGTCCAGCTGGCCGAGGCGAGCATCAGGAGCGGCGTGGCATAGCCGACGTTGCCGACCCGGTCGAGGGCGATGAGACAGGCGGTCATCAGCGCGAACCCGAGCAGCATCGCGTTGCGCCGGCCGATGCGGACGCCGATGGCGCCGGCGGGCAGCGATCCGATGACGCCGCCGATCGCCCAGGCGATGAATCCGATGGTGACGTCCTCGGGGCGGATGCCGAAGCGCTCGGTGCCGTGGAGCGCGTACCACGTCGAGAACGTCTGGAACGTCAGCTGCAGCAGGAGCGAGGCGAGAAAGACCGCGCGCAGTCCCGGCAGCGTACCGCGCGCGGCCGCCCATACGGCGCCGAGCAGCGCGCGATAGCTGGCTTCGGCGGCCTGCACCTCCGACGGCTGCGCGTCACCCAGCCCGAACGCGAAAGCCGCGGCGACGGCGAGCACCGTGCCGGCCGCGATCAGGAAGGCGGGCTGCATGCCGAGCATCCGGCCGAGCATCAGGAAGACGATCGCGCCGACGCACATCTGGAACGTCACGGACCCCGTCGCGGCCGAGCGGTAGCGCGACGGGACCAGGTCGGCGACGAGCGCCTGGAACGGCGATCGGAAGACGTTGATGCCGGTGTAGAGCAGGACCATCGCGGCGATCACGCCGGCGATGCCGAAGGCCGCGGACGAGGGGAAGAGCGCCATGCCGGCCGACGCGAGCACCAGACCGCCCAGGGCGATGCGCATCCGTCCGCGGCCGCGCGCGCTGGCGCGATCCGACGCCGCGCCCGCCCACGGCACGAGCAGCAGGAGCAGCACGTTGTCGATCGCCATCACCGCCCCGATGGCGGCGCGATGATCGCCCAGCGCCTTCTGCACGAGCGGCGGGATGAAGGTGCTGAGGAGCGGCCCCGTCACGCCGAAGAACAGGCCGCCGAGGCCGACGAGCAGGCAGCGGACGTACGGCGTGCGCTGCGTAGGGGCGTCGGATGGGGCGGCGTCGATCGCGGTCACGTCCATGGGGTCAGGGGCTGGACTGTAGTCGGCCCCGCGAACGGCGGTCAATAGTGCGAATCAGCGAGGGGCCGGCTGCCGTCGTCCGCCGCCCGGTGCGGCCATGACCACCTCCAGCGCCCATCAGACACCAGCGGCGCGGGAAGTGGCCATCGCCCTTACTCGCAGCGGAGGGCCACGATTGGATCGACGCTCGCGGCGCGTCGCGCGGGGACGAGGGCGGCAAGGGCCGCGAGTCCGCCGATGGTGGAACCGACCGCGACGTAGACCGCGGGATCGTGCGGCTGGATCGAGAACAGCAGTCCGCGCACCAGCGTCGAGAGCATCCAGGCCGCGAGCGTGCCCGCCGCCAGGCCCGCCATCACGTATTTCGCAGTGAGCGCGAGCACCGAGCGCACGATCACGGCCCGTCGTGCACCCAGGGCCATCCGGATGCCGATCTCGCGCGTCCGCTGCGCGACGAGGTAGGCCAGCACGCCGTAGACACCGACGCCCGCGATCAGCGCCCCGAGCAGGCCGAACAGACCGAGCAGCCGCATGTTGACGCGGCGTTGGGCCACGAGCTCGCTGAAATAGTGCTCGAGCGGGTAGACGTCGACGTGCAGCGGCGCCACGGCGCCGGCTGGATACTCCTCCGAGATCACCCGGCCGATCGCCGGCAGCACGTTCGCGGCCTCCGGCGCCGTTCTCACGATCAGCGTCGCGGCGGATTCCCTGGTCTGCGCGATCGGGATGAACGCCTGCGGCCGTACCGGCTCCTCGGGACCGTCGTAGCGGATGTCGCCGACGACACCGACGACGGTTCGTACGCCGTAGCGCTGCCAGCGCATCGTCTGTCCCAGCGCATTGCCGGCGAAGAACCGGCGCGCGGCCATTTCATTCAGGACGACCACCTGCTGTCCGGTGTCCACGTCCGCGCCGGAGAAGACGCGGCCGTTCCGCACGGGGATCCGCAGCGCGCGAAAGTAATCCGGCGACACCTGGTTGAGCGCGATGTCGCCGTCTGCGATGCCGCCCGGAATGGAGAAATCCTCCGTCCGCAGATCGCCGCGCAAGGGCAGGCCGTTGCCGCCCAGCGCGGCCGCCTCGACGCCGGGAATGGCGCGGACGCGCTCGAGCGCACGGAGCAGCGGCGCCTGCCCGGGATTGACGTCCGTCGGGCGGACCAGGGGACGCAGCCGCAGCGTGAGCACGTGGCGATAGTCGAGGCCGAGATCGATGCTGGTGACGCGGATGAAGCTCGTGGCGAACAGCGTGGCGCCCGCGAGCAGCACGGCGGCGAGCGCGACCTCGGCGACGACCAGCCATCCCCGGAGCCGGACCGCGGCACGGCCGGCCGACGCCGATCGCTGCTGCCCGGCGAGAACACCGGACGCCGCGCCGCCGACGAACTGGCGCACGGGGATCAGGCCGAGCACGATGCCCATCAGGATCGACACGCCCATCGTCACCGCGAGCACGCGCGCGTCGATCGCGACGTCGGCCGCGCGCGGAAGATCCGACGGCAGCGAGGAGCGGAGATAGCCGACCGACCACCACGCCATGGCGGCGCCGAGCGCGGCCCCGATGGTCGAGAGGATCAGGCTTTCGACGATCAGGACTCTCGCCAGTGCCGCTCGCGAGGCGCCGAGGGCCGCGCGCACGGCGAGCTCCTGCCGCCGCGACCATCCGCGCGCGAGCATCAGGT
>Ga0075364_10000817_pt1 | contig 16411 bp, 14 predicted proteins | sample EndMetdeltDD1764_FD_71517 | JGI IMG/M metagenome (GOLD analysis project Ga0075364, IMG submission 71517) | Populus endosphere microbial communities from Tennessee, USA - Endosphere MetaG P. deltoides DD176-4 | ecosystem: Host-associated > Plants > Roots > Endosphere | place: USA: Tennessee...
GTCCTGACCGTTCGCATCCCGGTCGCCGAGCAGGCCAAGCCGCGCAAGGTCGAGCTCAGCCAGGGCGCCAAGACTGCGCCAGAAGCGATCGAGGTGACCTCGACGGACGCGAGCTGACCCCTCGGGGCGCGCCGACGCGGAGCGTCCGCGTCGGCGCCACTCGATGCTGCCCGTCCGGCACACCTTCAACGGATCGTCGCCGGGCCATGACGACACAGCCCCTGCGTCGATGTCTACCGCGATGGCGTTCCGTACATCATCGAGTCCACGTCGTCAGGCTCGGGGCTCTCCGGCCGGGCCACTCGAAGCGACTTGGTCGTCGGTGGTCTCGTAGCGGTCGCGGGTGAGCGCATACCCGAGCGCGATCATCCCGACGCCGAGGACCAGGTGCAGCCAGTTGTCCTCGTTGTCGACGGCGAGCTTGGCGTCGGAACCCTGCTGGATGACCACTCCGTACAGCCACAGCAACAGGTAGATCGCTCCGCCGGCGATGAGGTACGTCTCGCTGGCCACGTCTTGCCTGGCGGCGATCAGCCCGACCGCGCCGAACAGAATGTGCACCACGTTGAGCAGGACGCTGACGTGGAAGATGCCGAACAGCTCCGTCCGGGAGTCGCGCGACGCGAACGTGAGGTCACCGACGTTCTGGGTGATGCCAGGGATGAAGCCGAGGATGCCGACGAGCAGGAACACTGCGCCGACGACCATTGCGGCCTTCTGGACCGGCGTCCTACCAACGGTTGCACAGTCGTCCCGCCGCGTCCCTGACGTGGTGGTTGCCATGCGCAGACCTCCCTGACGAATGCTCCCGATAGTACTCTCCGAGCGGCCGGTGGACGGCCTTCAGGCGTGCTGTAGCCATCGGCGCAACAATCCAAACGTCGTCCGACTCGTCGAGCGAGGCGACCCCTGAAATGGGGGTTGGGGATGGGGCAGCTGCCCGATGCGCGGGAGGCGGGCGCGTCGCATCATGGGTCCGTGCCGGCCGACCGGTCGACACCCCCAACAATCAACAAGGAGAAACTGCAATGACACGATTCATGATCGAGCGCGAGATTCCGGGCGCGGGCGCGCTCTCGACGGGCCAACTGGCGGAGATCGCCAAGGCGTCGAACGCGGTCGTCGCGGACCTCGGTGTCCCATACACCTGGATCAACAGCTACGTCGCGGGCGACAAGATCTACTGCGTGCACGAAACCGACAATGTGGACACCGTCCTGGAACACGCCCGGCGCGGCGGGTTCCCGGCCAACACGGTGTCCGTCGTCGCGAACGAGTTCGGCCCGCAGTCAGCCGCACACTGACAGGTTCCATCACCGACGGCCGAGCCATCAGCGATGATCGCACGCCCGTGCGCTGTCGCCGGTGGCTCGCCGTCGCGCGCAGGCGCTCCATCGCCACACCATGTGACCGCCCGATGCAACAATCTCCGGGTGGTCACGAACAGCGTGCGCGCCGAACGGGTAGATCGCCCGGCTGTTCCAGGCCTACCGATCCCGCTGACACCGTTCATCGGGCGCCGCGCCGAGGTCGACGCGTTGGAAGGCCTCGTTCGCGAGCATCGTCTCGTGACGGCAACGGGGCCGGGCGGTGTCGGCAAGACCCGCCTGTGCATCGCCGTCGCCGATGCGATGACAATGGCCTGTTCCGACGGGGTCGCGTTCGTCGACCTGGTCAGCGTGTCCGACGACTCGATGGTCGTCGCCGCGGTGGCCGACGCCGTCGGTGTTCCCGAACGGTCGGGCGTGAGTCGCCGCGACGGGCTGATCACAGCCTTGGCGGGCAAGGACTTGTTGCTGGTGATCGACAACTGTGAGCACTTGCTGACCGGCGCCCGGGCCTGCATCGCCGACCTGATCGCGTCGTGTCCTGCCGTGCGCGTGCTCGCAACGAGCCGGATTCGCCTGCTCCTCACCGGCGAGACGGTGTTCCCCGTGCCGGGTCTCGCGATCGACACGGTCAATGGCGGCGTGGGCGACGCAGTGGAGCTCTTCGTGACGCGGATGATCGCCGGAGGGCTCTCCGACAACGTCACGAGCGACGATGTCGAGTCGATCCGCGATATCTGTCGAGCGCTCGACGGAATGGCGCTCGCGATCGAGCTCGCTGCGGCTCGCGTTCCGAGTTTCGGTATCGACGGTGTACGTCGCGCCGTCAACGAGGGCCAGGAGTTCTTGTCCGTCGGGCACGTGACCGACGAGCGACACGGATCGCTTCGGGCCGCCATCGACTGGAGCTACCGCCTGCTCGACGCTGATCAACAACGACTGCTGCGGTGGGTCGCCGTGTTCGCCGCGCCCTTCGACCTCGGCTCAGCGGCCGCCCTGTCGGGTCGGTCGACATCGGCTCTCCTGGGGCAGTTGGGCCTGCTGGTCGATTGGAACCTCATCGGCCTCCGACCAGGCCGACCCAGCCGCTACCGCGTGCTCGAGACCATCCGTCAGTACGCGGTGGAGAGGTCGGGCGAGATGGGTGAGCTGGACGATCTGCGCAGCACCCACCTCTCCTGGGTTCGGTCCGCGCTCGACGACCTCCTGGGCGCGGTCGACGACGACGCTTCATGGTGCGACAACGTCGACAGCCTTGCTGACGACGCTCGAGCTGCGATCGAGTGGGGCGCAACAACGCCGCACACACGAGGCCCAGCAGGCGAGCTCGCCGTGGCCCTTGCCCGCGTGTCGTTCTGGCGGGGCCGTCTCGGCGAGGCCCAGAAGCGGTTCGAGCAGGCGGCCGCCCTGATCGAGGAGCGGCAGCGCAGCCGCGCCCACCTGCTCGACGCTGCTGGCTGTGCGCTCACGCGATACAACGGCGACGAGGCACTCGTACTGCTCGAACGTGTTGCCGACGAAGCCCGACGCGCGGGTGAGGGCGACGTTGCGGCGATTGCCTTGGCCAGGATGGTGACGGTGTGCCATCGACACGAGGGCACGATCAGCCGGCGGTTGTCCGCCGAACGGGTCGAGGCACTGCTCGAGCAGGCCGTGCAGCTCAGCTCGGGCGCCATCGAAACCGAGGCCGCGATCGCGGTGGCAGGTGCCGGTCTGGGCAGCGGGGCGCGCCGACCTGATGACGCCGAACGCGCCGCCGACCTCGCCCGTCAGGCTGGCGACGCCTTGCTCTTCGACGGCGCGCTGGATCTGATCATTGCGGCACAGTTCGACGCGGGCCAGCTTCCAGAAGCCGCTGAAACCGTGCGCACGCGCCTCGCCGCCCTCGAAAGCGTCCCCGTCGAAGCGCTGAGCAGCATGGACCACACCGATGCTCATCTCATGGCCGCGCACATCGACCTCGGGCTGGGCCGACTCGCGACCGCTCGGGCCCACGCCGATGCGTTGGCCGCGTTGCCCTTCCTTCGCGAAGAACCGCACGTGGGGCTCGCTCGCCGAATCGAGGTCGATGCTCTCGCCGGCGAGTTCGACGACGTGTTACGGGTTGCCGAGCGGTTTCGAGATGGCTGGCTGCGTTCCGGCCGACCCCGGGTCAGCACGTTCGGCAGTGCTGCCGCGGCCGTGGCGATGGTCCACGGCATTCGCGACGACATCACACAGCGCGAAGAATGGCTCTCGATCGCGAGACAACTGGTGCCGTCGTCGGCCGAGTCGAGCGCGCGCGACCTGATCTGGCCGGCCCTGTTCGACGCGATGACGCTGCTCCACGTCGGCAACCCACGCGCCGCGCTGGAGACGCTGGCGAGGGCACCGGACCTGATGCCGGAAAGAGTCCGCTGGTTCCAGAGCCTGTGGCTCCCGTGGTACACCGCGGCGTGGGCAGAGGCATCCGTGCTCGCCGAAGTCGACGATGCGGCCGACCGACTGGACCGTGCGCGCCCCGCGGCGTCGGCGAACCGGATCGCGCACCTCCTGATCGACAGAGCAGCAGCGATCATGAACGGCAGCCAGGCTCTGTTACGCCCGATCGCGAGTGAGCTCACCACCCTCGGATGTCTGTACCAGGCCGATCGCACCCGTCGGCTGGAACAGGTTCACCTGAACCCGATCGCCGCCGCAGGTCCACTGGCGGCTCTGAGTGCACGCGAGCGGGAAGTGCTGCAACTTGTCGCCGCAGGGCGCACCAATGCCCAGATCGCCACCGAGCTGTTCATCAGCCGCAAGACCGCAGAGCACCACGTCTCCAACATTCTCACGAAACTCGGTGTGACGACGCGCGCCGCAGCCGCCGCCCATGCCGGCCGTCACGCTCCGGGTGGTTGACCATCAGTTGCCGTCTCGCCGCGCGGGCAGACTGCGAGCGGCTACTCCGTGCGAAGGAGTTGGGCGGGACACAGCTTTCGCGTGCGGTGGCCGACCACGTCTGTGACGACCAGGCCGAGGACCACCAGGGCGACTGGCACGGCGAGGATCGCGAGTGCTGGGACAACTGGCGTGTCGATGCCGCCGAGGTTGGCGGCGAACGCGGTGAAGACCGCGCGGCCGGCAACGATGCCGATCGGTACCCCGACGATGGCGGGAACCAGGACCGTCGCCACGGCTTGGTAGCGCCGCGTGCCGGCGATCCATCCGCCGTCGGCACCGAGCGCGCGCAGGACTCCCGACATCGTCTGCTGGCGGCGGAGCGCGACGTGGAGGATGCTGATCAGCCCGATCAGTGTCAGCCCACCGAGCAGCCCGGCCACGGTGTACGGCACGAAGGTCGCGCGGGCGACATTGAGGATGCCCGAGGGCCGCGTCGGACCGCTGCCAGGATCCATGCCGATCAACCCAGCAAGTCGATCGACGGTCGCCCGAGTGGTGCCGGGCGCAAGGTTCACCGCAACCGCATTCGGTGGACGCTCCGGCTCGAGCCGGAACAGGCCGGCGCGGGTGGTGACGACGCCCTGCCCGACGACGTCGTTGCCTCCGATTCCGGCGGGCACGACGACGCCGACGATGTGAAAGGTCGCGCGTGCGGTCGCGTTCGACAGCGTCACGTCGTCGCCGATCCCGAGCCCCAGCCGATCAGCGGTTCGGCGACCGAGGGCGGCCTCGTCCGGTGTCACCGGCACGCGGCCGCTGATCACCACCGGCAGCAGCGATCCCTTGCGTGCTTCGAATCCCTCGACGGGGAACGAGTCGTTGCTGACTCGCTCCGTGCTCGAGCTGTACATCGTGATCTCCGTGACCTCGGGCTGCGCGTTGATCGTGTCGACGGCCTCGAACGGAATGGAGTCCGCGCCGCTGTCGATCATGAAGTCGTAGTTCTGGCCGTAGCGGGTCCGGTCGGTGACCAGTCGGTGGAGACCCGCGCCGAACGTGAGGGCGGCGACCAAGCCGCCGATCAACACGGCGAGCCCGAGTGTGCCGGCCGCAGCGCCACCGCCCTCCGTGCGGCCGTTCGCGAACGCGAAGCGCAGACCGGTCGCGAGACGCGGACTGCGACACCGGACGGCCAACGATTCGACGAGGCCCGGCCGGCGAACTGCGTCGGGGGAGCGCGGCCACGACGCCACCGTCACCCACGCGACGAGCGCGGCGACCAGTGCGGCTGCCCCACCGAGCATCCTGATGGCGTCGAAGCTGAGGCCCGGATGGGGTTCGGCGCGACGGACGAAGCCGGTGGGGAAGATGCCGGAGATCGCATACGCGATCGCCACGGCAGGAACCATCGCGAGCGTCGCGAGGAGTCCAGCGCGCGTCGCCGTCTCTGCTTGGAGCTCCCGTCGCGTGCGACCCAGCGCTGTCAACGAATCGGCCTCGACAGACGAGAGGCGAACGCGGCGGCCGAGCAACTGCCCGAGTGCCACGACCGAGCCCACCGCGCCGATACCTGTGACGATCCACAGGCCGAGCGCTTGGGCACGGATGGCCGTACGGACGTCTCCGCCGACCGGCTCGAACGGCTCGACCGTGAATGCGTCGGCGTCCGGCAGCTCGTCGAGCTCCGCTCGCAACGTCGTCAACGAGGTCCCCGGTGCGAGCGCGACCCCCATGATCGTCGTCGCAATCCCGACCTGCGGGTTGTCGAGCAGGGCGGGACTGAAGACCACCGACGATGTCGAGTCCTCGAGAGCCGCGACGCCGTCGACGACACCGACCATCGTCGCGATCAACGTCGGCGGCGGCGGCGTGTCGAGGTTGAAGCCGCTCTCACCCACTTGTTCCGGCGTCAGTGTGATGAGCGGGAAGCTGTCGCCGATCTTCACTCCCGTCGCGGCGACGAAGTCGGCGGAACCGACGAACTCGTTCGGCGCCGTTGGGTCCGGCGGCCGGCCGCGGACAACGCGGAAGCCAAACGTCTCGGGGTCGCCGGCGAAGACGACGTGTTCGCCGAGACCGTCCGGGGCGATCGGCGAGCCGCCCTCAGTCGGGACGAGTTGGCCGAAGACGAAGGTGATTGCAGCCACCGAGGTCACGCCAGGGAGGCTGCGAACCTCATCCGGATTCGGTCGTCCACCGTCGCGCCGCACGTCGGCCTGGAAACGGACCGGCACGGAGGCAGCAGAGCGGTCCGGTGCAGTCTGCGTGCGGCGCGCCCCGGCGGCGAGGCCGAGCACCAGTCCCGCAACTCCCGCGGTGACCGCGACTGCCAGCACGTTGCGTCGCATCTGAGCGCACAGGAACCACCGGATCCGGTAGCCGACGACCGTCACGGCAGCGAGTGTTGCACGTGCGCGCACCGCAGTCGACCGTGCCAGCACGGTTCGCCAGGGGTGGCTAGCACCAGCGCTTCATCCCACCGACACGACCTACTCGGTGGCGTGGCTCAGAAGTCCTTGACGAGCCGGAGCGCGTCGTAGATCGCGGCGTGGATGTTGCGGCTGGAGACGGCGTCGCCGATGCGGAAGAGCTGGAACGTGCCGTCGTCGATGTGGCGCAGCCCCTGCGCCGTGCCGTTGAGCAGCGCGGCGTGGTCGACGGCGCCGAGGTTGCTCGAGTGCGGTTTGAGGTCGAAGTAGAGATCGGCGTTGGTGCTCGTGCCGTGGTCGGTGACGATGCAGTCGGCGTGGATCGTCGTGCGGTGGTCCGTGTGATCGCTCCCGACCTCGGCGCACAGCCGGGTGCCCTCGCGGCGGACGTTGCGGAGCCGCTTGTTGAGACTGATCAGGGTGTCGGTCTCGTTGAAGGCCCGTGCGTACGGCACGTGGTTCATGCCACCGACGTCGATGCCGAGGGTCCGCTCGGGAGTGATGATGTGCAGCCGTGCGCCGGATCGGGCGATCATCTCGGCGGCGGACAGGGCGGTGTGTGTTCCGCCGTCGTCGTACAGCACGACGTCGCCGGTCGGCCTGACGTCACCGTTGAGGACGTCCCACGCGCTGTGAACGAGTTCGGTTCCGAATTCGATCGGCGGCTGTTGGGGCAACCCACCGGTGGCGACGACGACGATGTCGGGGTCACGATCGAGGATCAGCTCAGAATCTGCGAACGTGTCGTATCGGACGTCGACGCCGAGCCTGGCGAGCTCGGCCACTCGCCAGTCGATGATGCCGAGCAGGTCGCGGCGGCGCGGGTTGCGCGCCGCCAACCGGACCTGTCCGCCAGCGGTCGGCATGACCTCGAGGACGGTCACGGTGTGACCTCGTTCGGCGGCGACTCGAGCGGCCTCCAGGCCGGCCGGGCCCGCTCCGATGATGACGATTCGACGAACGCGTGGGGCGGTCTGGATTGTGTGCGGCATCGTTGCTTCGCGGCTCGTGGCTGCGTTGTGGATGCACAGAGCTTCCCCCGATTCGTAGATCCGGTCGAGGCAGTAGGTGGCGCCGACGCAGGGACGGATCTCGGCTTCTCGTCCCAACATGATCTTGCGGACGATGTGCGGGTCGGCGAGATGAGCGCGGGTCATGCCGACCATGTCGAGCAGGCCGGAGCCGACCGCGTGGCGAGCCGTTGCGACATCGTCGATCTTGGCGGCATGCAACACGGGTAGGCGCGTGTGCTGTCGCACGTGGCCGGCGAAGTCGAGATGTGGAGCGGCGCGCATGCCCAGAATCGGGATGACGTCGGTCAGTTCGGTGTCGGTGGCGATGCGACCACGAATGACGTTGACGAAGTCGACGAGCCCAGCCTCCTCCAGCATGCCCAGGATCGCGAGCCCGCTCGGCGTGTCGATGCCCCCGTCGACGGCTTCGTCGATCGCCATCCGGATGCCGACGATGAACGTCGCTCCCACGCGCGCCCGGATCGCCCGCAGTGCTTCCATAGCGAAGCGGAGCCGGCCCTCTGTCGATCCGCCGTACCCGTCGTCGCGACGGTTCGTGAGTGGCGACCAGAACTGGTCCAGGAGATGGCCGTAGGCCTCGATCTCGATGCCATCCATGCCGCCGGCTTGCATGCGTTCGGCGGCGTCGGCGTAGTCGCCGATGATCCGGACGATGTCCCATTCCTCGGCTTCCTTTGGGATCGAACGATGCGCCGGTTCCCGCAACGGCGACGGCGCGACGACCGGCAGCCAGTCGTCCTGCGCCCACCCGGTGCGTCGCCCGAGATGGGTGAGTTGGATCATGACGGCCGCGCCGTGTTCGTGCACGTCGTCGGTGAGGCGTTGGATCAAGGGCACGATGTCGTCGTCGAATGCGTGCAGGTTGCCGAACGACGGTGGACTGTCGCGGCTGACCACCGCACCGCCGGCGGTCATCGTGAGGGCGACACCTCCTTTGGCCTTCTCGACGTGGTAGAGCCGGTAGCGATCGGTCGGCATCCCGTTGTCGCCATAGGCAGGTTCGTGCGCAGACGAGAAGACCCTGTTGCGGAGCTCGAGGTGTTTGATCGCGAACGGTTGGAGCAGCGGATCGTTCATGCGTTCATTCCACTCCGACGAGACGCTTCGGTCTTGTGCGATTCTCGACGGGCCAACACTCCATTCGTACAACCGACCGGGGTCGCGACAGACTCCGAGGCATGGTGTCACCCTCGACGCAGTTGCTGCTCAACCTGTTCGATACGACCCCGCACGTCATGATCTGCGTCAAGGACACGCACAGCCGCTACATCGCGGTCAACGACGCGTTCGTGCGCCGCACATCTCGAAAGCATCCACGTGAGCTGATCGGCAAGCGAGCGGCCGAGTTCTTCCCGCCACTTCTGGCGGTCGCCTACGACGCTCAGGATCAGTCGTTGCTGCGGACCGGCATCGCCGTGCGCAACCAACTCGAGATCATCACCGATCGCGGCGGGCGCCCCGAATGGTTCCTCACCACGAAGGTGTTGCACGATCGCGACCATGGATACGAGCCTGAGATCGTCGCCGTCTCGACCCAGGCTCAGCTCCCGCAGCGGCACGGCGAGACTGCGTTCGGGCTCCGAGCGGCGATCGAACTCACCTTCGGCGACGAGCTGGGCCGGCTTCGGGTCGAAGACCTCGCCCGAGCGGCGCACATGACGGCCGACCAACTCGAACGGTCGATGCGCAAGGTCCTCGGAACCTCGCCGAAGCAATACCTGATGGCCGCGCGCCTCGATCGCGCGGCGACGATGGTTGCGACCACCAGTGCGCCGATCTCCGAAATCGCGACTCGATGCGGCTACTACGACCAGAGCCAGTTCACGCGCTACTTCAAGGCATCGATCGGCATGACTCCCGGCGAGTACAGGCGAACGGCTCGAGCCGAGACGTCGTCAACTCGATGAGGCAGCCAGACCATTTGTACAAACGACGGCTCAGGTCGGGCCTTTCTGGCCAAGACAGTGGAGCCACATCACGACACGATCAGGTGAGGAGCCGAGCGTCTCGACACCTACCGTTGGGAGGATCATCGATGAACCCCGCTGACACCGTGCACGATCTTCTCGTTGGCCGGTTGCCCGGACACTCACTCCCTCGGGACTTCTACACCGATCCGTCGTTTCACCAGGTCGACCTGGACGTCATCTGGCATCGTGAGTGGGTCTTCGTCGGCGTCGATGTGTCGATCCCGAACGCTGGAGACTTCCTCACCGTGCAACTCGGCGAGTTCAATCTCGTCGTGATCCGAGGTGTCGACGGCATCGTCCGCGCCCTGCACAACGTGTGCCGACACCGGGGCTCGATGCTGTGCGAGGAAGCTCGCGGCACGGCGCGGCGGCGAATCGTCTGTCCCTACCACCAATGGTCCTACGAGTTGGATGGCACCCTCGCCAGAGCGCGTCACGCACCATCCGATTTCGAGCCGGGCGATCACTCACTCGGCTCAGCGCACTGCGAGATCGCCGGCGGGATGATCTTCGTCTCGGTGGCTGACACGCCACCGGACTTCGCGCCCGTGCGCACGCTGGTTGAACCGTACCTTGCTCCATTCGAGCTTGGCCGTGCCCGCGTCGCTGCGACGTCCACCGTTGTCGAGAACGGCAACTGGAAGCTCGTCATGGAGAACAACCGTGAGTGCTTCCACTGCAAGGCGGCCCATCCCGAACTGTGCGTGACGTTCCCTGAAGCTCCGCTGCACTCCGGCGGTGGGAGCGGTGACGACCTTGCCGCGCTCGAACGACTCGTCGCCGAGTGCGAGGCACTGGGCCTGCCGAGTCGGTTCGTGGCCGCCCCCGACCTCCAATATCGGGCGATGCGGATGCCGTTCGTCGGCGAGGCCCGCTCGATGACCTCGACCGGGAACCCGGCCGTGGCGGTCCGCTTCGGCCAACTTCCCCCGGTCAACATCGGCGACATCTTGCTCTATCACTATCCCTCGACGTGGAGCCACTTCATGGCCGACCACGCTGTCACCTTCCGGATCCTGCCGATCGGCCCGACCCAGACCGAGCTGACGACGACATGGCTCGTCAACTGCGACGCCGTCGAGGGTGTCGACTACGACATCGAAGAGCTCACCAAGGTCTGGCTCCTCACGAATCGCCAAGACACGGCCCTCGTCGAGCGGACCCAGCGAGGGGTCAACTCACCCGCGTATCGCCCCGGGCCGTACTCGCCCGTCGAAGAAGAAGGCGTGATCCAGTTCGTCGACTGGTACAGCGCGACAATGACCCAGCGGCTTCGACGGGCCGGGTGAGCCGCCGGCGTAGTGAGCCAGGGATGTGTGCGCGTTCAACGAAGTGGGCATACCCGGGGCCATGAATCCCAACCGGCCATGGGCGGCGGTGTCGACGTCGCCCACGTTCATGCGTCGTGTGAACGGTTGGCTCACGATCTTCTGGATCGTGATGATCCCGATCTCGCTCGTCACGGGCTGGATCGCCTCGGTGACGTACGTGGCCGTGCTCTCGCTCTGGGCGCTGGTCTCCGGCCACTGGGCCGCCTGGCAGGCGGCCCGTGTCGAGGTCCATCAGGACGAGGACGCCAACGTCCAAGACGTGCTGGACGAGCTCCGCGATCTTGTCACCGAACTCCGCGGGCACGAAGCGTCGGCTCACGGCGTCGATCGCACGCTGGGAGCGGGGCGCCAGCTGCCGCTCGGCTAGCTCGACCCACGGCGTTCTCCGTGTGTCGCCGCACCTGATCGATACGCTGAAGGGGTGACGTGGGAGCACTCGTCCGAGGTCGTCGAGGTCGCCCGCGTGTTCGATCGAGTCGCCCGCCAGCTCCTCGAATCCCACGACATGGGCGTCACGCTGGAGCACATCGTGCATCTCGCCGTCGAGACACTCGACGCATGCGAGTTCGCCGGCATCTCCTATGTCGAGAAGCGGACGATCACCTCGCCGGCGTCCTCGAATGACGTTCCTCGCGTTCTCGACGAACTGCAATCGGAAACGGGAGAGGGACCATGCCTCGACGCGATCCGTGATCATGCCGTGTTCAAAACGGGGGACCTCGCGACCGAGCAGCGGTGGCCGCACTTCGCGGCGCGCGCCTACCGGCAGACCGGTGTCACCAGCATCCTGTCGATGCGGCTCTTCGCTGACGAGGACACGATGGGTTGCCTGAACCTCTACTCGACCCGGCGAGATGCGTTCAACGACACCGACATCGCTTTGGCGTCAGTGTTCGCAACGCACGCCGCGGTCGCGATGGATTCGGCGAAACGCGAGCAGGGCCTGCAGGCCCGGGCCGACACACGCGATCTGATCGGTCAGGCCAAAGGGGTGATCATGTCATCGATCGGATGCTCCGCCGACGCGGCGTTCGGTCTGATCGTGCGGCAGTCACAGCACGAGAACCGCAAGGTCGTCGATGTCGCCGCGGAGATCGCGGCGCGAGCGAGTCGCCAGTCTGACAGCGGCACGGGCGACCGGACGCGCCGCCCTACGGCTTCGTGAAGTCGAGGGCGAAGCGCACCGGGATCTTGCGGCCGCCGACGTAGACCATGCCGAGGTACTTGCCGGGCGCGTATTCGCGGATCTCGTCCCGAATCCACCGGGCGACGAACGACGTCGTCGAGTAGTCGAGCAGCACGCACGGGCGATCGTCGAGGGCGCTCGTGTCAGGACGCACCGTGGCGCGGATCGCGCGGATTCCGAACGGCGAGATGACGTTGAGCAACCCCGTACCGTCGGGGGTGAAGACCTTCCCGCGCCACAGGAACAGGCGGGCGAAGAGTGCCCCGATCCGACGTGCGACGCCGGACCCGACGATCGCCGTGCCGGTGCCGAACCCTCGTGGTGGATCGCCGGCGGGGAGCTCCGCGAACCGGCGGTCGAGCTCCGCGCCAGACGCGCGCATCACATCGAGCGGCTGTGTGGGCGCTGTCGTTCGGGCTTCGATCGTGGCGGTCATACCCACGTATTCGCCGCCGACGGCCGTGTGGATCATCACTTCCTCCTGGCTCAGGAGCCGGCGACGCCGATCAGGACCAGCGCCGCACCGACGGCCACGTGGAGCACGTCGTCGGCGGGCTTCCAGCGGAACTGTCGTTTCGGGAACAGCGCCGCGCGGCTGGCGACAGCCTGGTAAAGGTCGATCGCGCCGAATCCGATGACGAAGGCGCGGATCGGACCGTTCGAGCCAGTGAGCGCGATCGACGTGCCGAGCACGCCAAAAGCGATGTGGAAGAGGTTGTACGGCGCGGCGCCGCTCGTCATCGCCTTCCGTTCCGGGATCACGAAGCCGAGGATCCCGATCACGATCAGGATCGGACCGAACACGAGCAGCACGACGTGGTTCATGACGAAGGTACGTCGCCGTCGCTTCGACGGATCACCGCCGTCAGGCCTCAGCCGCCTAGAGAATCGGTCGTCGGGGCCTCCGACGTCGGCGGGGCGAGCTCGACCCGCACGCCGAGCAGGCGAATCGGACGACCGATCACATCGTCGGGGAAGCGGCCGAGGACCACTGCGGCCATCCGGGCCACTTCGCCGGCATCGGTGGTCGGCGCGGGCAGCTTGGCGATCTTGGTGCGGGTGAAGAACGTCCGCGTTCGAACCTTCACCGCCACGTGCGTGATCGTCCGCCCGTCGGCGATCACCGACCCGGCGACCGAGCGGGCGAGGTCGTCGACCTCCGCGGCCACGCGCTCCGGGTCGGTGATGTCGTCGGTGAACGTCGTCTCCTTCGATCGCCCCTTGGCCACTCGGGGTTCGTCGACGATCGGGGAGGTGTCGCCGCCGAGCCCCATGACCTTCAGGCTCGGCCCGATCCGCGGGCCGAACGCCGCGGCGAGCACGTCCGTATCGGCGCGGGCGAGTTGCTCGACGGTGTGCACCCCGCAATCGGTCAGCCTTCGGGCGATCCGGTCGCCGATTCCCCAGATCTCGGTCACGGGCTCGGCGCGAAGAGCGGCGAACCACTCCCGACGAGTGAGCGCGGCGATCCCTCCCGGCTTGGCCGACCGAGTCGCGGTCTTTGCCACGAGCCGGGTGTCGCCGATGCCGACGGCGCACGACAAGCCCGTCCGTTCGAGCACGGCCGCGCGCAGCTCGACGGCCACCTGGCGTGGATCGTCGGTACGCACACCGACGAACGCTTCGTCCCATCCCCACACCTCGACCGTCACGGGGAACGAACGCAGCACGGCCATCACCTCAGCGGATGCCGCGTCGTAGGCCGGCCGGTCGTGCGGGAGGAACACACAGTCCGGGCAGCGGCGCAGCGCGGCGGCGAGCGGCACCCCCGACCGCACACCGAAGGCCCGGGCCTCGTACGACGCCGTGGCCACGACCTGCCGCGGCCGGCGCGGGTTGCCGTCGCCGCCGACCACGACCGGCCGGCCGGCAAGCTCTGGTCGTCGGCGCACTTCGACCGCAGCCAGGAACTGGTCGAGGTCGACGTGCAGCACCCACGGCTGTGACGGGTTGCTCGGCTGCTCCACGCTCACCCCGACCACTCCAGTCGCGGACGCGCCCGCGCGCCGGCACGGCCGTTCGGAGGCGCCGACGCGAGTGCCCGATGGAATCGATCGGACAGCGTGGACACGGCGTCTCGGAGCTCTGAGCCGCCGTGCACGGTGAAGGGGTAGGGGATCGCCGCCAGCCATTCGCCCGCGTACATCGTCGGGTTGTTCGTGGTGCCCCGGAGGACACATCGAGACCCCTGATCGAGCGGCTCGAGCCGTCCCATTGGCGGGATGACGTGCGATGCGATGGTGTCGAAGGGCGCGTCGAATTCGACGTGGGTCGAGAATCTCCACCCGGTTCCGAGATGGGTTTCCAGCCAGGCGACCGGGTTGAGGTCCATGGGCGTCTCGACGGCGACGTTGAGGATGTCGACGCTGCCGATCCGATCGACACGGTACGCCCGCGCCGCTCCGGCTTCGTGAGCGAGGCAGAGCAAGTACCAGCGCCCGTGGCGCACGACGATGGCCCACGGGTCGACGCGCCTGTCGATCGTCGTGCCCGAGTTCGACGAGTACTCGATGCGCGCGCCACGGCGGGTTGCAACCGCCTCGACGAGCGCGGCGGTCACGGCTCGGTCGGGTCGCGCGGCGTGTCGATCAGGCGCCGCGAGGGCGTGGTCGCGCACCAGTGCCGCGTGTCGGGCAGTGTGGCTCGGCAGCGAGCGAATCAGCTTGCCGAGAGCGGATCCAACGGGATCATCCGGGTCGGCCGCGGCGTGATGGCCGTCGAGCACGGCCATCACGAGCCCGAGTGCTTCGCTGGCGGTGAACACGAGCGGTGGCGGTCGCAGCGACCTGCCCAGCTGATACCCGCCGTAGCGGCCGCGGATGGACTCGACCGCAACGCCGGCCTCGCGGAGCACGGCGATGTAGCGGCGCACCGCACGGGTGGACACCTCGAGGCGGGCGGCGAGGTCGTCAGCCGTGATCCCCGGATGGTTCTGGAGGATCTCCAGGGCGCGGAGGACCTTCGCCGTGGGGCTCTCGAACTGGGGGAGCACAACGAGATGCTAATGCGGAAGAGAACCGTCCTGTATCGGTTCTACGGTGCGACGCATGGACATCATCCTCCTCGCCGGTCTCTGGTTGCGTTCCTCGATCTGGGGCGACGTCGCCGCGGAGCTGACGCGACTCGGTCATCGGCCGGTCGCGGTCGATCTCCCCGGCGTCGATGACGCGTCGACGACGGCCACGTTGGACGATCAACTCGCGGCCGCGGTCGCGGCCGTCGACGACGCCGATCGACCGATCGTCGTCGGGCATTCGGCGGCCAGCACGCTGGCCTGGATGGTCGGCGACTCCCGACCGGCGTCGATCACCGGCGTCGTGATGATCGGCGGCTTCCCGGCCGCGAACGGGACCTCGTACGCCGACTTCTTCCCAGCGGCGGACGGCGTGATGCCGTTCCCGGGTTGGGAGCCATTCGAGGGACCTGACACCGATGACCTCGATGAGGTCGCTCGGCGCAGCCTCGGATCGACCGCCGTGCCGGTGCCGACGAACGTGTCGACGGCGACGGTCCGGTACGACGACGACCGCCGCTGGCGCGTGCCGGTCGTTGTCGTGTGCCCCGAGTTCAGCCCGGACCAGGCGAGAGCCTGGCTCGATGCAGGCGAGATCCCGGAGCTGGCTGCCGCAGCACATCTCGAATTCGTCGACATCGCGTCTGGTCACTGGCCGATGGTCACCCGGCCGGCGGAGCTCGCCCGCATCCTCGACGACTGTGCGGCTGGATTGAGTCGATGAGCTTCACTGTTGCGCAACTGAACGTCTCGACGTGGCCGGCCTTCGCCGAGCTCGTCGAGCGGAACAACGGGATCTTCGGCGGCTGCTGGTGCGTCGGCTTCCATCATGAAGGTTCGCAACGCGGCATCGATCGGCGGGCCGTGAAGGAAGCCCGGGTGCGCAACGACCAAGCTCACGCCGCGCTGGTGCTCGACGACGATGGCGTCGCGCAGGGTTGGTGCCAATGGGGCCGCCCCGACGAGCTACCGAGGATCAAGCACGCGCGCGTCTATCTCGCCGAACCCCCGTCGGTTCCGGACTGGCGGATCACCTGCTTCTACGTCGACACCAGACATCGCGGGCAAGGCGTCGCTCGTGCTGCGCTCGGCGGAGCCATCGAGCAGATCGCGCTGGCAGGCGGCGGTCTCGTCGAAGCGATCCCCGAGGTCACCGCCGGACGTGAAGCGCCTGGGCGGTTCCTCTACAGTGCCACCGTCGAGCTGTTCGAGTCGTTCGGTTTCACCCGTCAGCGCCAGGTCGGCAAGCACGCGT
>Ga0075364_10000819_pt1 | contig 16407 bp, 14 predicted proteins | sample EndMetdeltDD1764_FD_71517 | JGI IMG/M metagenome (GOLD analysis project Ga0075364, IMG submission 71517) | Populus endosphere microbial communities from Tennessee, USA - Endosphere MetaG P. deltoides DD176-4 | ecosystem: Host-associated > Plants > Roots > Endosphere | place: USA: Tennessee...
CGCCGCGGTGGATAGCCTGCATGCGATGGAGCTCTCGCCGCTTGGCGTGGCGCGCGTCTATCCGACGATCTACGGGACGACCGAGTTCCTGGCGATCCTGACCCGCGACTAGGCGCGCGCGGTCACCGGCCGCCGCGGCGGAACAGGCGCGAGAGGCCCCGCAGGGGCGCGGTCACGCGCCAGGAGGTGGAGGCGCGGATCTCGCCGATCGTGGCTTCCAGGGCCGCGGCGCGCGCCTGGGCCCGCTGCGCCGCCGCCATCGCCGGCTTCTCCCAATCCAGGTCGGGGGCGTCCACCCGGCGAAGCCCGACGTCGCAGTACATGATCGGCGCGAGGGCGAAATAGACCATCTTCCACTCGTGCTTGACCATGAACTCGTTGGTCGCCTGGATGACCCCCAGGGCCTGGTTGGCGAAGGTGTCGGCCGCCAGGTAGTCGTTCATGATGATCCAGCCGTCCGGCTTGACCTTCGGCAGCAGGGCGTCGAGGTCCTTGCGGACGCCGTCGTAGAGGTGGTCGGCGTCCACGTAGAAGAGGTCCACGCTCTCGTCCGGCAGGGCCGAAATGGAGGGCGCGCTGTCGCCCTTGATGATCTCCATGGCGCCCTCGGCGATCTCGTGGGCGAAGCGATTGCGGTAGAAATACTCGTGCGTCTGGCCGCTGAAGTGCTCGCGTGTCGACTTGCCCCAGAGCATCGGGATCTCGTGGAGGTCGAAGCGGTCGATGGCGATGAACTTGCGCGGGCGGCAGTTGTTGAGGATGGCCTGGGAGAAGTCGCCAAGGGCAACGCCGACCTCGGCGATCACGGCGTCCTTCGGCCACAGCGGCAGGGCGGCCCAGCGGTCGGCCAGCACCTGCGAGCCGACGAGCAGGTGATTGGGAATGCGCGGGTATCGCGAGAGGTCGTTGACGGATCTTTCCACCGTTCCCCCAGTCATGTTCGCGTCGTCCGCCACGTCTTGATCCTCGATGGTGCGGCTCGTAGGCGCGGGGCGCCCGGAGCGGGCCGACTATTGTTGCCGCCGCGGGTTTCGTCCAGACGCCGGGGCCGCTTGACGCACAGCCGGGCCGATTGCGGTGGTGGGCCGGCCCTGGAGGGCTAATCTTGGCGAACAATCATGATTCGAGCCGCCGTGACGGATGGCCCAGCCGATGCGGTGGCGAATGACGTCCCAAGCCCAGCCACAGGCCGACACCGAATGACCTCCGTTGATCGCGCGCGCCTGCATAACCTCATCGCCCTGGCCGCGTTCGGCGTGGCGATGGCGCTGATATCCTACCCGGGCAGGTTCAACGGGGATTCCATCGGGCAATACCTGCAGGGCGTCTCGTTCGGTTTCGACGACAGCCATTCGGTCATGGTCGCGGCCCTTCTGGGGGCGCTGAGCACCCTCGCGGAGGGGCCGGGCCCGATGTTCCTCTTGCAGCTGACGATGTGGCTCGTCGGCCTGGCGGTGCTCACCGACACCCTGATCAAGTCCGGCTACAAGGTCGCCGGGCAGGCGATCTCGTTGCTCGCGATCCTGCCCCTGCTCTCGCTCGACTTCTTCGACGTGCAGAGCGACGCGCTGATGACGGCCTTGCTGGCGGTCCTGCTGGCCGTGTGGGCTCGGCCGCTGTTCGGCCGGGCGGACAGGACGCTGATCGGCGCCGTCGCCGTCTTCTGCCTGCTCGTGTTGGCCGTCGACAACCGCAAGAACGCGATCTTCGCCCTGCTTCCGTTGTGGTTCCTGGCCTGGCCCGTCACCGGTCTTGGGTGGCGAAAGCTGGCGACCGCCCTTGCGGTCGGCCTGGTGGTGCTTGCGGGGGCCGGGGCGGCGGCGCGTCTGATCGACAACAAGGTGCTCCACACCTACCGCAGCAACCTGGTCTACGCCCTGGTGATCTACGACCTGGCCGGGATCACCGCCCGGACCCACCAGGACGCCTCGCTGGGCATGTTTCCGGATTTCCCCGCCAATGTGGCGCGTTGCTACACGCCCAAACGCTGGGACGACTTCCTGGGCGGCGCCTGCCGCCCCGTCGGCCTGGCCGCGCAGCAGATCGTCGCCGACCCGGGCCGCCGCGCCTTGCTGACCAGGCTGTGGGTCAAGCAGGCGGCGCTGCATCCGCTGGCCTATCTGGGCCATCGCGCCGCGGGCTTTGGCTGCCTCATCCGCGTGGGCTGCTACGACCAGCAGGACATGAGCTCGGTCGGCGCGCCCCGTCCCTGGGACGGCCCGACCATGCGCTTCACGCCGGGCGCCCGGGTGATGGCCTCGGCGGCCCATCTGATGTGGAGCGGGCCCCTGGGGTCCGGCGCGCTCTGGCTCGCCTGCCTGCTCGCCGAATTCGCCGCCGCCGCCTGGCTGCTCTGGCGCCGCGGCTATGAGGCGGCGACCTATCTGACGCTGGTCCTGGCGGCGTCAGGCCTCTGCTACCTGTTCTCATTCCTGGTGGCTGGCGTGGCGGACGAGCTGCGCTACCTGCACCCGGTCATCTTCCTGGCGGTGGTGGCCGCGCCCCTGACGCTCGCTCAGCTATGGCGCTTTGCGCGGCAGGCCAGCTTTACGGGCGAATGGCGAGGAACAGGTTCGAGCTGAAAGGGCCAAGCCTGAGGCCGGTATGGCCGGCCTGGGCGAGGCGACCTTGCGGCGCCAGCTCCGTCAGCCGGCCGCGGGACATGAGGATGAGGTTGGCCGGATCGAGCCAGTCGCGCTTGCCCAGGGCCCCGCAGGCCAGGGCGAAGCTGCCCCGCCAGTAGTGCAGCAGGGGAATCCCGGTGTGGTGCTCGACCGGGAACAACCGGTTGGGGACGGTGATGAACACCCGGCTCGCCACCCGGGTCAGCTCCGAGACGAACTTCACCTGGTTCTCAGGGCTGCCGACATGCTCCAGCACCGCGTTCGAGGTGGCGATGTCGAAGCTCTTGTCGGCGAAGGGCAGCGGGGCGTTGGGGCGGATCTGCTGGTAGGCGACGTTGGGGAAGCTGGCCTGGAAGGCCTTCGCCTCGCCAAGCCCGACGGCGGTGATCCGGTCGGCGTGCGGATAGGTCCGCTCGAGCACATTGGCCGCGTCGTTGACGACGTCGGAGGCGCCCACATCCAGCACCGTGTCGCTGGCCGAGGGCCGCATCAGGCGGATGAAGTCGCGGTAGATGCGCTCGCGCGCCGCGACGGTGAGCCGCTCCCCCACCGAGCGCGGCTTGGTGGCCTCGTAATAGCGCCGATCGACGAACTTCTCGCTCATCGCGCCGACGGCGAGGCGGCCAGATAGGCGAAGCGCCGCTGTTCGAGCCGGCCGCGGGCGAGCGAATCCAGGATCAATCCGCAGGCGAGGCTGACCAGACCGATGGTGCCCAGGGCCACGGAGACGATCAGGGTGGGGAAATGCGGCACAAGGCCGGTGCGGAAATATTCCAGCGCCACCCGCGCGCCCAGGCCCAGGGCCGCGATCCAGGAGAGGGCGGCGACCGCGCCAAAGCAGTGCAACGGGCGCTCCTCGCGCAGCAGCAGGCCGATCATCCGCAGGATGCGCAGTCCGTCGCGAACGGTGTTGAGCTTGCTGACCGAGCCGCCTGGGCGGGTGAAATAGGTGGTCTCGACTTCGCAGGCCGGCAGCCGCATCTGCAGGGCGTGGACGGTGAGCTCGGTCTCGATCTCGAAGCCGTGGGAGGCGGCGGGAAAGCTCTTCACGAAGCGCCGGCTGAACACGCGGTATCCCGAGAGCATGTCGCGAAAGCCGCTGCCGAACGCGCTGCGGACCAGGCCGGTGAGCACCTGGTTGCCCAGCCGGTGCCCCGGGCGATAGGCCGCCTGCTCCTCCGAGATCCGGGCGCCGTTGACCATGTCCAGGCGCCCGTTGCTGAGGGCCGCGACCATGGCGGGGGCGGCGGCGGCGTCATAGGTCCCGTCGCCATCGACGAGCACATAGATGTCCGCCTCGATGTCCGCGAACATGAGGCGGACGACATTGCCCTTCCCCTGGAGCGGGGCGGGCCGCACGACCGCGCCCGCCGCCGCGGCCCGCGCGGCCGTGCCGTCCCGGGAGTTGTTGTCGTAGACGAAGATCGCGGCGTCCGGCAGGGCGGCCCGGAACTGGCTCACCACCGCGCCGATCGCCACTTCCTCGTTGTAGCAGGGGATCAGAACCGCGACGGCGGGGCGCGGGTCCCCATCCACCCGCCGCGAATGGGGGTTGGCGGTCGCCTGCAGCGGATTGTCTTCGACGAGGTCGTGCACGACGGGCCCTGCGCTCGGCTCCCTCAGAGTGGCCGCAAGTCTTAGCGGGCGCGACCGGCGAGACAATCGCCAGCCGCGCATTTGCGCCGGGATTCTTGCGGCGCGGGCGTGCGCATCAGTCCCGCAGCAGCTCGTTGACGCCGGTCTTGGAGCGGGTGCGCTCGTCCACCGTCTTCATGATCACCGCGCAATAGGTCGAGGGCAGCGACGGGTCGTGCGCATTGGGCCGGGCGCCGGAAACCACCACCGAATAGGGCGGCACCTCGCCATAGGTCGTAACGCCCGTCTGGCGGTTGATGATCGGGGTGGTGGAGGTCAGGTAGACGCCCATCGACAGCACGCTGCCTTCCCGCACGATCACCCCCTCGGCGACCTCGGAGCGGGCGCCGATGAAGCAGTTGTCCTCGATGATGGTCGGGTTGGCCTGCAGGGGCTCGAGCACCCCGCCCAGGCCCGCGCCGCCGGAGATGTGGCAGTTCTTTCCCACCTGGGCGCAGGAGCCGACCGTGGCCCAGGTGTCGATCATGGTCCCCTCGTCGACGTAGGCGCCGATGTTCACGAAGGAGGGCATCAGGACCACGTTCCGGCCGATGTAGGCGCCCTTGCGGACGATCGCGCCGGGCACCGCGCGGAAGCCGGCGGCCTCGAACTCGCGCGCCTCCCAGCCGGCGAACTTGGTCGGCACCTTGTCCCAGTAGTTCCCCGGCGCCGGGGCGTGGACGATGGCGTTGGGGTTGAGGCGGAAGGACAGCAGGATCGCCTGCTTGACCCACTGCTGGACGCTCCAGGCGCCGTCGGCGCCCCGCGTGGCGATGCGCAGCTCGCCGCCGTCGAGGCGCTCAAGCGTCTCCTCCACCGCCGTGCGGACGGGGCCCTTGGTGGCGGTGCTGATCCCGTCGCGCTCGGCCCAGGCCTTCTCGATCTCGGACTGCAGGTCTTGGGCGGTGATGACGCTCATGGGGGTCTTCCGGTCTCGTTAGTGGTGGGTGAGCCGCGCCGCGCGCAGGAAGGGCGCGAGGTGGGGCGTGCGGTAGGTGACGAAGGGGGCGGCGCTGTCGGCGGCGTGGGGGCCCACCAGGACGGTGGTCATGCCCAGGTCGTGGGCAGGCGCCAGGTTGCGCTCGGAATCCTCGAAGAAGCAGGCCGACCTCGGGTCCAGCGCATGGTCGGCGCAGAGCTTCTCGAAAGCCTCGGGCGCAGGCTTGGCCACATAGCCGGCGCTGGCGATGTGGAAGACCGCCTCGAAGAGCTCGTCCAGGCCCAGCCGCTGCAGGACGCGCACCGCGTGGGCCTCGTCGGCGTTGGTGAAGATCAGCCGCCGGCCGGGGAGGGCCGCGATGGCGGCGCAGAGCTCGGGATCATGGGCGAGCGCCTCCAGCGACAGGTCCTGGAAGATGGCGTGGAAGTCGTCCGGATCGACCCCGTGGTGGCGCATCAGGCCCACCAGGGTCAGGCCATGGTCGGCGAGGTAGGCCTTCTGCAGCCGGAAGGCCTCGTCCCTGGGCAGGCCCGTGACCTTGATCACATAGTCGGTCATCCGGTCGACGATGCCGGTCATCAGGCCGCACTCGGACGGATAGAGGGTGTTGTCCAGGTCGAAGAGCCAGGTGGCCACGTGACGCAGGTCGGGCGGCACGGCGGGGCTCACGGGCAGACGAGGGTGCCGGCGCCGTGCTCGCTGAACAGCTCCACCAGCATGGCGTGGGGCCGGCGGCCGTCCAGGATGACCACGGCCTCGACCCCCGATTCCACCGCGGCGATGGCGGTCTCGACCTTGGGGATCATGCCCCCGGTGGCCGTCCCGTCGGCGATGCAGGCCCGGGCCTCGGCCACGGTGAGCTGGCGGATCAGCTCGCCGGACTTGTCCAGGACGCCGGGCACGTCGGTCAAAAGCAGCATGCGCTTGGCCTTCAGCGCGCCGGCCAGGGCGCCGGCCACGGTGTCGGCGTTGATGTTGTAGGTCTCGCCGGTCTCGGAGACGCCGATGGGCGCCACCACCGGGATGTAGTCGTCCTCGGCCGAGATGAGCGCCTGGATCAGCTTGGGGTCGATCACCTTGGGCTCGCCCACGAAGCCCAGGTCGACCATCAGCTCATCGTCGCTGCCTTGCGCCTTGCGGGTCCGCTGGACCTTCTCGACGGTGATCAGCCGTGCGTCCTTGCCTGACAGGCCCACGCCCCGCACGTCGGCCTCGGCGCCCGCCTGGGTGATCCAGTTGGCGATTTCCTTGTTGATGGCGCCCGACAGCACCATCTCGGCGACCTCCATGGTGGCCTCGTCGGTGACGCGCAGCCCGTCCACGAAGGTCGACTTGACCCCGGCCTTGGCCAGCCAGGCGGAGATCTGCGGCCCGCCGCCGTGCACCACCACAGGATGGAGGCCCAGCATCTTGAGCAGCACCGCGTCGGCGGCGAACAGCTTGGCCACCTGTTCCTCGCCCATGGCGTGGCCGCCGTACTTGATGACCACGGTCGAGCGGTCATAGGTCTGGATATAGGGCAGGGCCTCGGCGAGGGTCTTGGCCGTGGCCCACCCCTGGTTCTGGCTCTCGTCGCTCAAAGCTGGCCCCGGGCTTGATGTCGCGCGGCTCCGATAGCGGACGGGGGCGGGCGTGTCATCTGCCGAACGCCCCCTCAGGAGCCGGCGTCGACGATCCCGCAGGCCTGGAGGATCTCCGCGCGCAGCTCGGGGATGCCCAGCCCGGTCTCGGCGGAGGTGGCCAGGACGCGCGGAAAGGCGGCCGGGCGCTTGGCGATGGCGGCCAGGGTGGCGGCGGTGACCTTGGCCACTTCCGCGGGCTTGAGCTTGTCCGACTTGGTCAGCACGATCTGGTAGGAGACAGCCGCCTGGTCGAAGGCGGCCAGCGCCTCGGAGTCGACGGACTTGAGCCCGTGGCGGGCGTCGATCAGCAGGTAGGCGCGCTTCAGGTTCGGCCGGCCGCGCAGGTAGGAGCGGCCAAGGTTCTGGAACTTGCGGGCGGTGTCGCGGCTGACCTTGGCGAAGCCGTAGCCCGGCAGGTCGACGAGCCGCAGCTTCTCGTCGGCGACGAAGAAGTTGATCTCACGGGTGCGCCCCGGCTCGTTGGAGGCCCTGGCCAGCTCCTTGCGGCCGGTGACGGCGTTGATCAGGCTCGACTTGCCCACGTTCGAGCGGCCGGCGAAGGCCACCTCCGGCAGGTCGGGGTCGGGCAGGCCGGTGATGGCCGCCGCCCCCATCAGGAAGGTCACCTCATGGGCGAAGAGGACGCGCGCCGCCTCCAGCGCGTCGGCGTCGAAGGCGGGGGTGTCGCTCACCCGGCCGCCTTGCCGGGGGACTTGCCGGTCAGCCGCGCCAGGGCGTTGTCGATCGGGTTCTCCACCTTGTAGTGCCGCATCAGGATGTACTGCTGGATGATGGTCAGCACGTTGCTCCAGCTCCAGTAGATCAAGAGGCCCACGGCGAAGGGCGCCATGATGAAGGTGAACATGATCGGCATCAGCTGCATGATGCGCTGCTGGGTGGGATCGGGCGCCGGCGGGCTCATGGCCATGGTCAGCCACTGGGTCACGCCATAGAGCAGCGGCACCACCCCGATGTGCAGGCTGGTGTCCAGGAAGGTCCCCAGCAGCGGGGCGTGCGCGGGGTTCCAGGGGATCAGGCCGAACAGGTTCCACACCGTCGTCGGATCGCGCGCCGAGAGGTCACGGATCCAGCCGAGGAACGGCGCGTGCCGCATCTCGATGGTGACGGTGAGCACCTTGTAGAGCGAGAAGAACACCGGGATCTGCAGCAGGATCGGCAGGCAGCCGGCCAGCGGATTGACCTTCTCCCGCTGGTAGAGGGCCATCATCTCCTGCTGCTGCTTGGCCGGGTCGTCCTTGAACTTCTTGCGCAGCTCCTCGACCATCGGCTGGACGCGGCGCATCTTGGCCATCGACTCGTACTGCTTGTGGGCGATCGGGAAGAAGACCAGCCGCACCGCCACGGTCAGCAGCAGGATCGACCAGCCAAAGCTCGCCAGGCCGATGTTAGACAGGTGCTGGTAGATGAACCCCAGGAAGGCGAAGATCGGCCGGGTCAGGAACCAGAAGTGGCCCCAGTCCACCGCGCTGTCGAGGCGCGGGATGCCCAGGGTCTTCTGGTAGGCCTGCAGCACCGGCACCACCTTGGCCCCGCTGAAGAAGTGGGTGACCGTGGTGGATTGCTGGCCGGGCGCCACGGCGCGGGCCTGGCCCACGAAGTTGGCGTCGAAGACATCGACCCCGTTGACCTTCACGTCGCGGAACTGGCCCTCGATGGATTCCCGCTGGTCGGGCGCCAGCGCGGCCAGCCAGTACTTGTCGGTGATGCCGACCCAGCCGCCCTTGGAGGCCATGGCCGGGCCGCCGCCGTCCTTCGCCCACTTCTTGTACTTGATCAGCTTGAGCGTCTGGTTGTCGGTCCCCAGCGCGCCGACCGCGCCCTCGTGGACGATCTGGCTGCCGGCCACCACGGGCGGCAGGCCCTGGCGCTGCACCGAGCCGTAGGGGGCCAGCGTCACCGCCTGGGCGCCGGCGTTGGCCACCGTGTCGGTGACCGTGAACATGAACCGGTCGTCGACCTCGATCTTGCGGGTGAAGGTCAGGCCCTGGCTGTTGCTGGTGGTCAGCACCACCGGCTGGCCGGGCGCGAGCGTAGAGCCCTGGGCGACCGTCCACAGGGTGTCGGGGCCGGGAAGGCCGGGCACGTTCTGGCCGGTCCAGCCGAACTCGGCGAACCAGGGGTGCTGGGCGCCCTCGGGGCGCAGCAGCTCCACCGGCGGGGAGTTCTTGTCCACCGTCTCGCGGAACTGGGTGAGGAAGAGGTCGTCGATCCGCGCCCCCTTCAGGGCGATCGAGCCCTTCAGCGCCGGCGAGACGATCGGCACGCGGGGGCTGGCCGCCAGCGCCTGGGCGCGGGTGACCGGCTGGCCCGCCGAGCCCGGGGCGGCGCCCGGCAGGGCGGGCTGCTGGCCCTGGCCCTGGGCGTGGGCGGCGCTCTGCGCCTGCGCCGCGCGCACCTCCGCCTGCCGCCGCGCGGCGGCGGGGTTCAGGACGAACTGGTTATAGACGAGGAACAGAAGCCCCGCACACACGAGGAAGATGATCGTGTTGCGGTTGGAATCGTCTTGCATAAGGAAGGGACGCTCAATCTGCGCTTGGGGCGGCCGCAGGGTCGCGGGCCCAGCCATCGCGTTCGGCGGCGAGCCTTATCAGCGCGCTTTTCACATCGTCAAGCAGACGCTCCCAGGGACGGGTGAGGACCCCGCCCCGGGCGATCAGCACATAGTCGAAGCCGGGACGTCCGTGGACGGGCGCCAAGAGGCGCGCGGCCTCGCGCATCCGCCGCTTGGCGCGGTTGCGCTCCACCGAGCCGCCGATGCGTTTGGTGGCGGTGAATCCGACGCGCACAAGGGGGGCGTCGTCGCCGCGCGGGCGGCCCTGGACCACCACCGCGCCACGAGCGCAGGACGGACCTTTGGCGCAGACCAGGAAGTCGGCGCGCTTCTTGAGGCGTTCGATGGGGAAGGGGGCGTCGGCCACGCCGACACCTTAGCTTGAAAGCCTGGCTTAGGCGCTCAGGCGCTTGCGGCCCTTGGCGCGGCGACGCGCCAGAACCTTTTGGCCATTCTTCGTGGACATGCGCAGACGGAAGCCGTGGCGGCGCTTACGCACGAGGCGGGACGGTTGAAAAGTCCGCTTCACAGGACGGCTCCGGGTCGAAAATCGAGGCGCGGTGGATAGTTGACGGGGGAGGCGGTGTCAACCGGCGTGGCGATGACTCCGCAGATTTGAGTGTCATCCCGGACGCCGTGAAGCGGCGATCCGGGACCCATGAACACCGAGCGCGGACATTGGCCCCCGCCGGTTCAATGCTCCAATGAGGGGCGACGGTGTTCATGGGTCCCGGACAAGCGCTGCGCGCTTTCCGGGATGACACCCTAGTTTTCCACCCGCTCCAGAAGCGCCATGGCGGCGGCCGGCGCGCGCACCTTACCCTCGTGGATGAAGAAGGCGTAGACGTCGCGGGGCTCGGCGCGGGGCTTGGCGGCGGCGTCCACCGGCGGCAGGTCGGCGGGCGCTGCGCCCTTGGCGTAGGCCTCGAAGCGGCCGGCCCAGGCGTCCAGGTCCCCCGGCGCATAGGCGGTCTCGATCTCGTCGGCGCCGGTCTGCAGGCGGGCGTAGACGAAGTCGGCGGTGACGTCGGGGATCAGGGGATAGGTCTCGTGGTCGGCCAGCACGATGGCCACCCCGCGACGGCGGCACATCTCGATGAACTCGGGAACCTTGAAGCTCTCGTGCCGGGGCTCGACGGCGTGGCGCAGCGGCAGGCCCTCCAGGCTGGTCGGCAGGAGCTTGAGGAAGGCCTCGAAGTCGTCGGGGTCGAACCTCTTGGTCCCCATGAACTGCCACAGGATCGGCCCCAGCCGGTCGCCCAGCTCCACCAGGCCCTGGTTCAGGAAGGTCTCCATGGAGGGACCCATCTCGCCCAGCACCTTGCGGTTGGTGCAGAAGCGCGAGGCCTTCACCGAGAACTTGAAACCCTCGGGCGTCGCCGCCCGCCACTTGGCGAAGCTGTCGGGCTTGAAGGTGGAATAGTAGGTGCCGTTGACCTCGATCGCGGTCAGCTGGCGGCTGGCGTACTCCAGCTCGGCGGCCTGCTTGAGCCCCTTGGGGTAGAAGACCCCGCGCCAGGGCTCGAAGGTCCAGCCGCCGATCCCGGCTCGGATGCGTCCAGACGCCATCTGAAAACCTACTTCCGCTGCGCTTGCGTCTTGTCGCGCTCGGCCTTGAACTCCGAGCCCGCCTTCCATTGCGGCCACTCGCGCGAGTTGGCCAGCCGATCGCCCAGGTCGAAGAGGACGCTCACGTCCGAGGCCAGGCCCGAGAGGTCCCAGTGGGGATCGTACTCGTCGGCCGGCTGGTGGTAGCGGTCGCGGACATAGGCGTCGTGCGCCGCCTTGCCGGCCGCCTTGCCGCCGTTCACCAGGTCCTCGCCCGAGCCGAAGGAGATGGCCGGAACCCCGCGCTTGGCGAAGGAGAAGTGGTCGGAGCGGTAGAAGTGGCCGGCCGCCGGGTCGGGATCGGGGGTGAAGGCCAGGCCGTGCGCCTTGGCCGCGGCGACCAGGTCGTCCTGCAGGGTGAGGCCCCCCTGGCCGGATGTGGTCACGTCCCGCGCCGGCCCGTTGACGCCCAGCGCGTCCATGTTCAGGTCCGCCACCGTGGTGGCCAGCGGATAGACCGGCTTCACCGCATAGTATTCGGAGCCCAGCAGCCCCTGCTCCTCGGCGGTCACCGCCAGGAACAGCACGCTGCGGTCGGGGCGCGGCGCCTTGTGGAAAGCGCGCGCCATCTCCAGCAGGGCGGCCACGCCCGTGCCGTTGTCCACCGCGCCGTTGTAGATCTTGTCCCCGCGGGCGTCGGGCTGGCCGACGCCCAAATGGTCCCAGTGGGCGGTGTAGATGATCCGCTCGCCCGGATGGCGGGCGCCTGGCAGCAGGCCGGCGATGTTGTGCGAGACCACCGTCTTCACCGCCACGTCGTAGTCGGCCGAGAAGGTGACCCCGTTCAGCGCCACCGGCTTGAAGTCGCGGGTGCGGGCGGCCGCCTTCAGCGCCTCGAAGTCCAGGCCCGCCTTCTTCAGCAGGGCCACGGTCTCGTCCCTGGTCATCCAGGCCTCGATGGGGGCGTGGACCTTGGACGGATCGGGGCGGACGATGTCGAACACCGGGCCGGTGTTGGAGTTCTTCACCGTCGCCCAGCCGTAGGAGGCCGGGCCCCGCTCGTGGATGACGATGAAGCCGGCCGCGCCCTGGCGGGCGGCCTCCTCGTACTTGTAGGTCCAGCGGCCGTAGAAGGTCATGGCCTTGCCGCCGAAGTCGCCCTCCCCGGTCTCGTAGTCGGGGTCGTTGACCAGGACGAGGGCGATCTTGCCCTTCAGGTCATAGCCCTTGAAGTCGTCCCAATGGCGCTCGGGCGCCTTGACGCCATAGCCCACGAAGACCACCGGCGCGTCCTTCACCCTGACATGCGTCGCCCCGGTCTGGGTGGCGCGAACGGCGATCTCCTCGCCCTGGGTCAGGGCCTGGACCTCGCCACCGGCCGAGACCGAGATCTTCGGCGCGCCGTCGATCTGGAAGCGCGCCAGCGGCACCGCCTGGGTCCAGGCGCGGCCGGCCTTGGTGCGGTCGCCGCCGGGCTTGAGGCCGGCGGCCGCCATCTGGCGGGTGACGTAGGCGATCACCTTGGGCTCGGCGGCGGAAGCCGTGCCGCGGCCCTGGAAGGCGTCGGAGGAGAGGATCTCTATGTCGTGCGCCATCCGCTGGGCGGAGATGGCGGGGGCCCCCTGGGCTGGAGCGGCCTGGGCCAGCAGGGCGGCGCCAAGGCAAAGGACGAGGTTCTTCATCGCGGATGCTCGCGGAAACGCTTTGGACAAGCGGCGAGCCTATCACCGGCCCGGCGGGGCGCCACCGCCCACGTCCGACCCCGGCTCGGCGAACGCGTGTATGCGTCTCCCACTGCAACCAAAATGGGGCTTCCCAGCCGCCTTGGATTGCGCGATGGCTGGCGGGGGCGCCCGCCAGAGGCGGCCTTGGCGGGGACGTTTTCAGCTCAGGTGTGTCGCCGGCGCGCTTGCGCGGATGGCGGGGGACGTCAACCTAGCGACCGACGGGTCGGAACCGACGAGGGGTACCAAGGCCGGGATCGTCTCCGGCCCGAAACATCGATGCGCCGCGCCTTTCCGATCGTCCTGTTCGCGACTTTGACGCTCGCCGCCTGCGGCTCGGTGCGCAAGGCGGATTTGCGCCTGCCCGCGGCCTACGAGACGCCCCAGGCCGCCGCCCCGGCCGATGCGGCGGTGCTCGACCGCTGGTGGGTCCAGTTCGACGATCCGCAGCTTACCGCCCTGATCGACCAGGCGCTGGCGGCCAATCCCGACGCCAGGAGCGCCGCGGCCAGGTTGCGCGAGGCCAGGGCCAATCGGGAGACCGCCCTCGCGGCCTTCCTGCCCAAGGGCGACCTGACCGGCTCGGCCAGGCGCAACGACGCCCATCAGCTCTCCGGCACGACGATCAATATTCCAGGCTTCTCCACCAGCGGCGTCTCCGAGGCCTATGCGGCCAATTTCAACGTCAGCTGGGAGGTGGACGTCTTCGGTCGCATCTTCGCGGCGGGCCGGGCGGCGAACGCCGAGGTGGCGGCGGCGCGGTTCGATTACGAGGGCACCCGCGCCGCGCTGGCCGCCCAGACGGCCGACGCCTACTTCCAGGTCCGGGGCCTGGCGATCCAGCTCGCCGACGCCCAGGAGACGGCGCGTATCCAGCGCAGCCTGCTGAACCTGGCCAGCCGCCGCGCCGACGCGGGCCTGGCGGCCACCGCCGAGCCCGATCGCGTGGCCGGCGACCTCGCCCAGGCCGAGGCCGAGGCCGCCCGCCTGGAGGCGGAGCTGCAGGTCGAGCGGCGCACCTTGCTGACCCTGGCCGGGCGCATCGTCGAGCCCACCGCCAATGTGGCGGCGCCGCCCCTGGTGGGCCAGGCCCCGGCGGTCCCGGTCAGCCTGCCCAGCGAGCTTCTGGCGCGCCGCCCGGACGTGCGCCAGGCCGAGGCGCGGCTGCGCTCGGCGCTGGGGCAGCGAGACGTGGCCAGGCTCGCCTTCTTCCCGACCTTCAACTTCATCCCGGGCGTCGGCTGGTCCAAGCAGAAGCAGCCCGGCTATGCGAACGAGACGCTCACCTGGACGCTGGGCGGGACGGTGACCCAGCCGATCCTTGGCCTGCCGCGCCTGCTGGCCGATCTGCGCGTGCAGAACGCCCGCACCGACCAGGCCGTCGCCGCCTACGAAAAGACCGTGCAGACCGCCTTTGGCGAGGCCGAGGCCTCGCTCGTTAGGCTGGACGCCGACCGGCGGCGGGTGGCGACGCTCGGGGCGGGCGAGGCGAGGGCGGCGAGGGCCTACCAGGCCGCCCGGCTGGGCTACGATCGCGGCCTCACCGACCTGCAGACCACGCTCTCGGCCGAGCAGTCCTGGCGCGCGGTGCGCACCCAGCTCACCGCCGCCCAGGTGCAGGCGGTCCGCCAGGCCGTGCAGGCCTACAAGGCGCTTGGGGGCGGCTGGCCCTCGCGCACGGACTCGTGAGATTGGAGCCCATGCGAATTTCCCGTCTCGCGCCGATCCTGGCCGCCGCCCTGACGCTGATGGGCTGCCACAAGGCGACGCCGACCGCGTCCGCGGGCCACACGGCGCGCGCCGTCAGCGTGGTCACGGTGCAGTCCCTGCCGATCGCCGGCGCGCTCGCCGCCTCCGGGGACCTGGTCCCGCGGCAGGAGGCCGCCGTCCTGCCCGAGGTGGCCGGCTACCGCGTCGCCGCGGTGCTGGTGGACGCCGGCCAGTTCGTGCGCCGCGGCCAGGTGCTGGCCAGGCTCGACCCGGCGCTGATCCAGGCCCAGGTCGCCCAGCAGGAGGCGCTCGCGGCCCAGGCCGAGGCCCAGGCGATCCAGGCCGAGGACCAGGCCGCGCGGGTTAAGGGCCTCGATGGGGCCGGCGTGCTCAGCCAGGAACAGATCGACCAGCGGCGCCTGCAGGCGCGCGCGGCCCGCGCCCAGGCCAAGGCCCAGGCGGCCATGGCGCGCGACGCCCGCACCCGCGCCGGCAAGCTGGCGGTGACCGCCCCGGTGTCGGGCCTGGTGCTGGAGAAGACGGTGCGTCCGGGCGACCTTTCGGCCCTGGGCGGCTCGCCCTGGTTCCGGCTGGCGGCGGAAGGCCAGATGGAGCTGCAGGCCCAGCTCGCCGAGGACGATCTGGCGCGGGTGCGCCTTGGCCAGCACGCCCAGGTGACCCTGCCGGGCGGCGCGACGGCGACCGGCGTGGTGCGCCTGATCAGCCCGCAGATCGACGCCCAGACCAAGCTTGGCTTCGTGCGCGTCACCCTGCCGGTGCGCAGCGACATCCGCGCCGGCGGCTTCGCCCGGGCGGTGTTCAGCGACGCCCAGGGCCGCGCGCCCGCCGTGCCGGAGACCGCGATCCGCTACGACGCCGATGGCGCCAGCCTGATGGTGGTGCAGCCTGACAACCGGGTGCGGCGCGTGCGGGTCCGCACCGGCGTGCGCGGCGGGGGCCTGGTCCAGCTCGTCGAGGGCCCGCCGATCGGCGCGCGCATCGTGCAGACCTCGGCCAGCTTCCTGATGGACGGCGACCAGGTCACGCCCACGGCGGGCGCGGTCGCTCCGCGATGAGCGAGCCCGGCGAGGAGCCGAAACACAGCGGCCTGGGGATTTCAGCCTGGGCGATCCGCAATCCGTTGCCGGTGGCGGTGCTGTTCATCGCCCTGCTGATCGGCGGGGTGATCGGCTACGGCATGCTGCCGATCAAGATGTTCCCCAACACCACCTTCCCGATGGTCAGCGTGTCGGTCTCGGAGAGCGGCGCCGCCGCCGCCCAGATGGAGACCCAGATCACCCGGCCGGTGGAGGACGCCCTGGCCGGCATCTCCAACGTCAAGCGGGTCCAGTCCACGGTCACCCAGGGCGTCACCACCACCAACGTCGAGTTCGAGATGGGGGTGGACCTCCAGCAGAAGACCGACGAGGTGCGCTCCAAGATCGACCAGGTGCGGGCCCAGCTGCCGCGCGACATCGACGAGCCCACCGTCACCCGCATCGAGCTCGATTCGGCGCCCATCCTCACCTATGCGGTCTCCGCGCCCAACATGACCGAGCCGCAGCTGTCCTGGTTCGTTGAGGACACGGTCACCCGCCGCCTGCAGGGCGCCGACGGCGTGGCCCAGGTCTCCCGGGTCGGCGGGGTCAGCCGCGAGATCAACGTGCTGATCGACCCCGACCGGCTCGCCGCCCGCGGCCTGACCGCCGCCCAGGTGAACAACGCCCTGGCCCAGGTGCAGACGGACTCTCCGGGGGGCCGCGTGGCCGTCGGCGGCCGCGAGCAGACCCTGCGCGTGGTGGGCAGCGTCGATACGCTGCGCCAGCTGAGTCAGATCACCATCCCCACGGGGGGCGGGCGCTTTGTGAAGCTCACCGACGTGGCCGAGATCGGCGACGGCTCGTCCGAGCCGCGCGGCTTCGCCCGGCTCAACGGCCGCCCCGTGGTCGGCTTCCTGGTGTCCAAGACCCGCGCCTCGAGCGACGTCACGGTCGAGGACGAGGTGAACGCCAAGCTCGCCGAGCTGCAGAAG
>Ga0075364_10000820_pt1 | contig 16404 bp, 13 predicted proteins | sample EndMetdeltDD1764_FD_71517 | JGI IMG/M metagenome (GOLD analysis project Ga0075364, IMG submission 71517) | Populus endosphere microbial communities from Tennessee, USA - Endosphere MetaG P. deltoides DD176-4 | ecosystem: Host-associated > Plants > Roots > Endosphere | place: USA: Tennessee...
GCAGCGGCCGCTGCCGCTGTCCAAGGCCGATGCGACGATGCACGCGGCAGGCGGCGTGGTCTCCACCGCGCCGGACCTGGCCCGCTTCCTGGCGGCGCAGCTGCCCGGCGGCGACAGCGGCGGGATCCCGCGCGCGCTGATCGCACGGTCGCAGCAGCCGCAGGTGGCGGTGGACGCGCACTACCAGGACTTCGCGCGCGATGGATACGCCTGGGGCTGGTACACCGGCGCGTACAAGGGCCGGCGGCTGCTGCATCACTTCGGAAGTTTCGCCGGCTTCCATGCGCACCTGTCGTCCATGCCCGACGCCGGCCTCGCCCCTGGTGGTGCTGGCCAACGAGGACGTGCTCGCGCCGCGGTTGACCAGCCTGGTCGCCGATTACGCCTACGGCACGCTGCTGCACGAGCCCGACCTGCAGGCGCGCGTCGCGGCGCGCTTCGATGCGCTGCAGGCGCAGGCCCTCGCACTCCCGTCGACGATCGCCCGGCAACGCGCGCAGATCGCCGCGCGCCCCTGGCGGCTGGCGCTGCCGCGCGCGGCGTATGGCGGGCGCTACGAAGACCCGCTGCTCGGCACGATCACCGTCACGCTGGATGCGGACGCGCGGCTGCGCCTGCGCTGGGGCGTGCTCGACGCGGTGGCCGATGGCGGCGATGCCGACGAGCAGCTACGGGTCGAGTTCATGCCCGGTGCCGGCCGCTTCCTCGACTTCGACGTGCAGGACGGACGCGTGATCGCGATCGACTTCGAGGGCATGCGCTTCCCGCGGCTGCAGCCGCTGGACCAGCCGGATCCGCGCCCGTCCGCTCCTGCCCGCTGATGCCATGGCGATGAACGGTGGTTGCCGTGCCAGGCCGTGCCGGTCAGGATGGGGCACGTCCGCGGCTGCCTGCCGTCGTGGTGTCACCGGAGGAAGACGAGCAATGGATGCATCCAGGAAGGCGAAGCTTGACGCGCTGCTGTACGCGCTTGCCGCGGTCTGCTGGGCTGCCGGCGCGATGATCGGTGACAGGCCGGTGCTGTATGCGTTCACGGTCGTGTTCGGCCTGCTTGGTCTGTCCAGTCTGCGCAGGGCGCGGCAGCGGTCCGCGCACTGACCAGGCCGCTCAGCCGATGCCGGGCAGACGCTGCGCCAGCGTCGCGAAGCCGGCCCAGGGATCGGCCTTCAGGCGCCGCGCGCGCGCCAGCGCCTTGTCCGGGCTGAACGCCTGCGGCGATGCGATCCGGCCCAGTTCGTCCCAGCGCAGCGGCACCGCGACCGCCGGCGTGTCCCGTGCGCGCAGCGACCACGAGCAGACGCTGGTATTGCCGCGCCCGTTGCGCAGCCAGTCGACGAAGATCACCCCGCGCCGCTTCGCCTTGCTCATCGTCGCCACGTAGCGGTCCGGCGCCTGTGCGGCCAGGGCCTGGGCGAAGGCCTCGCTGAAGTCGCGCGCCTGCTCCCAGTCGGCTTCCGGTGCGATCGGCACCACCACATGCAGGCCCTTGCCGCCGGACAGGCGCACGAAACTCTCCAGGCCGGCCTGTTGCAGCTTGGCGCGGATGTCGCGCGCCGCGGCGCGGATCTGGTTCCAGCCCACGCCCTCGCCCGGGTCGAGATCGAACACCAGCCGGTCGGGATGCTCGGGATCGTCCACGCCCGCGCCCCAGGGATGCAGCTCCAGCGTGTTCATCTGCACCAGCTCGAGCAGGCCGGCGGCATCCTCGATGTAGAGGTAGTCCTCCATGCCGCTCTTCTGCCGCAGCGGCACCGCATGCACGTGCGTACCGAGCGCGCGGCTTTCGTGTTTCTGGAAGAAGCAGTCGCCGGCCACGCCATCCGGGCAGCGCAGCAGCGACAACGGCCGGCGTGCGACCTCCGGCAGCAGCCAGGGCGCGATCGCGCGGTAGTAGTCGGCGACCTGCGCCTTGGTCATGCCGGTGGACGGATAGACCACGCGGTCCGGGCTGCTGATCGTGACGGTGTCGCCCGCGTCGTCCGTCCCGCGTGCGCTCGGTGCCGGCGCGGCGCTGGAGCGCTTCGCGGCCGTCCGTCGCTTGCCGGCCGATGTCGAGCGCGCGCTGCGCGCGGGCGCAGGCTGCACATCGTCCAGCGGCTTGTCCGCGCGCAGTCGCTTGAACGCGGCCTGGCGCAGCAGGCCTTCCTTGCCCCAGCCGCGGAACGCGACCTCGGCGACCAGCTCCGGCTCGACCCAGTGCACGCTGCGCAGCGAAAACGGCACATGCGCCGGCAGCGCGACCACGCCGTCCCTGCGCGCACGCGCTTCCAGCAACGGCAGCAGCCGGGCCAGCATCGCATCGTCGAAGCCGGTGCCGACCCGGCCGACGTACTGCCAGCCGCCGGACTTCCCGGGTCTGGCCATCAGCAGCGAGCCGAAACCGCTGCGCGCGCCTTTCGGGTCGGTGTAGCCGACCACGACGAACTCGTCGGTGTTCTCGTGCTTCACCTTGACCCAGTCGTGGCTGCGCGCGCTGACGTAGCGCGCGTCGACGCGCTTGCTGACGATGCCTTCGAAGCCCTTGTCGCCGGTGGCGGCGAACACCTCCGGGCCATGCCCGAGCACATGGTCGCTGTAGGCGAGGATGCCCGGCTCCTCGCCCAGCACCTGGCGCAGCAGCGCCTTGCGCTGCTGCAGCGGGGTGCCGGCCAGGTCCACTCCGGCCAGGCCGGGCAGGTCGAACACCACGTAACGCAGCGGCGCCTTCGAGGTGCCGTCGATCACCCGCTGCAGCGCGGAAAAATCGCTGCGGCCATCGGCGTCCAGCACCACCAGTTCGCCGTCCAGCCGGGCGTCGCCGACCGGCAGCGCTTCGATGGCCCTGGCGACCTCCGGGAAATCGCCGGTCCAGGTCAGGCCGCCGCGCGAGCGCAGCGTGGCGACGCCATCGACCAGGTCGGCCAGCAGCCGGTAGCCATCCCATTTGATCTCGTGCAGCCAGTCCTCGCCGCTCGGCGCGCCGCTGCGCGCCGTCGCCAGCTGCGCGGCGAAGCCGGTCGGATGCGGTCGGTCGCGGGCGCCGGGCAGGGCGAGGGCGCGCCTGTGCCAGGCCGTATCGGCGCGACGCCGGCGCCGTGCGGCGGGTGCGGGCTTCTGCGTGCTGCGCGCGGCATCGGTCCTGTTCGCGCCCGATGCTTTCCCGGCACGGCCTCGCGTCGGCGCGGAACGCTGCGGCGCGGAGTCGACCCGGTCGTCGGCCTCCAGATCCGCCGCGGCATCGTCGTCGCGCTTGATCAGCAGCCACTGCGGCTGGCGCCCGCGCGGCGCGGTGCGCACCAGCTTCCAGCCGCCTTCGAGCTTGCCGCCATGCAGGACGAAGTCGAGCTTGCCGGCGGCGATCGCTTCCAGCGGATCGCCTTCGCAGGCCCAGGTGCCGTGGTCGAACACGTCGACATGGCCGGCGCCGTAGTGGCCCTCGGGTATGTCGCCCTCGAAGCCGGCGTAGGACAGCGGATGGTCTTCCACCTGCACCGCCAGCCGCTTCTCGCCGGGACGCAGCGACGGACCCTTGGGCACGGCCCAGCTCTTCAGCGCGCCATCGGCTTCCAGGCGGAAATCGTAGTGGCGCGAACTGGCGTGATGCAGCTGCACAACGAAGATCGGGCGCCGCGAGGGCCCGCCCGGTGCATCGGCCTGCGGCTCCGGCGTACCGCCGGTGTCGAAGCGGCGCTTGCGCTGGTAGTCGCGCAGCGACATGACTCAGCCCGCCTTGCGCGACTTGGTGGTGCGCTTGGCGACGGTCTTGCCGGCGGCTTTCTTCGCGGTTTTCTTTGCCGTCTTCTTCGTCGCCTTCCTGGCCGGTGCCCTGGCCTTGCTTCCCGACGTGGCACCAGCAGCGGTCTTCTTCGCCGGCGTGCGCTTCTTGGCGTCCAGGCTCTTCTGCAGCAGCGACATGAAGTCGACCACATTGGTGCTGGCGTCCTCGTGGGTCTCGGCCACCTCGTCCTCGACCTTGGCGGTGCCGCCCTTCTGCTTGATCCGCTTGCGCAGGATGGACTGCAGGCGGGTTCGGAACTCGTCGTGGTAGTCGTCCGGATTCCAGTCGCCGGACATCGAGTCGATCAGCTGCGAGGCCATCGCGACCTCCTTGTCGCTGATCCGGTACTTCGCCAGGCTTTCGCCGGGCAGCTTGTAGTCCTCCGGGTCGACCAGTTCCTGTGGCCAGCGCAGCAGCATCAGCACCAGGCCGTCGCCATGCGGCATCACCGCGCTCAGGTACTCGCGGGTGCGGATGACCACGCGCGCGATGCCGACCCGGCCGGAACTGCGCAGGGTCTCGCGCAGCAGCACGTAGCCCTTCTCGGCCTTCTTGCCGGGCACCAGCAGGTAGGGTTTCTCGTAGTAGCGCGGGTCGATCTGCGTCGCGTCGACGAAGGCTTCGACCTCGACCGTCTCATGGCTTTCCGGCGCGGCCGCCTTGATGTCCTCCTGCTCGAGCACGACGTAGCTGCCCTTGTCGTACTCGTAGGCCTTGACCACGTCCTTCCACGGCACTTCCTCGCCGGTGTCGGCGTTGACCCGTTCGTAGCGCACCGGCTTGCGGTCGCGCGAATCGAGCATGCGGAACTGCAGGTCGATCCGGCGCTCGCCCGACATCAGCGAGACCGGAACGTTGAGCAGTCCGAAGGACAGGGTGCCGGTCCAGATCGGGCGGGCCATGGGCGCGTCTCCAGCGACGGGACCGGCACCGTCGCATGGGCTGCGTCAGCCGTTCGTGATGTTTGCGGCGTGCCGCGCAGCCGCATCGCGCCGTCCTTCGTGGCCGGCGCGGGCTGGCGGTGCGTGCCGTCGTCGCGGACCCGGCGCGAGCGGCGGTCGGCAGGCGGCGCGGCTCAGCCGGGCAGCGTCTGCCGCAGCGCGGACATGCCGGCCCAGGGATCCTCGCGCAGCCGCGCGGCCTGCCGGAGCGCGGCGGCCGGAGCGACCGGCACGGACAGGTCGTGTCCGGCCAGCGCATCCCAGCCCAGCGGCATGGCGACGCCGATGCCGGCCGGCCCCCGCCGCAGCGACCAGCTGCAGGTCGCGGTCTGCGCCGGCGTCGTGGCCAGTGCGCGGATCCGCACGCCGGGGTCGCCGTCCCGGCCGGCGGCATGCGCCTCGATGATCGCGGCCGCGAACTCCTGCAGGGTCACCCAGTCGACGCCCGGCGCCAGCGGTGCGACCACGTGCAGGCCGCCATCGCCGCTGAGGCGGACGAAGCTGGCCAGGCCGTGAGACTGCAGGCGCGTGCGCAGCGCGAGCGCGGCATCGGCGAGCGGTGCCGGCGCCGCGTCCAGGCCCAGCACCAGCCGGTCCGGCCCGGTCGGCTGCCCGATCGTGGCCGCGCCGGCTTCGAGTTCGAAGGCATCGGCCTGGACCAGCTGCAGCAGACCGGTGACGCCGCCGATGTAGAAGCCGGTGCCGTCGCCGCCCTGCGGGTGCCGGGGGAACGGATGCACGTAGCTGCCGAGGCCGGCGCGATGGTCCATCTGCGCGTCGGCCAGCGCCCCGTCGGGCGCCACGGCACGCAGGGCGAGCGGACGGTAGGCGGCCTCGGGCAGCAGCCAGGGCGCGACCTGGCGGTAGTAGTCGGCGACATCGCCCCTGGTCAGCGGATCGGAGGCGAACAGCCTGCGCCCCGCGTCGAGGAACACCACGGCCTCGGCCAGGCCGTCGTCCTCGATGTCCACCGCTGCGTGCGCGCCGCTGCGTGCGCGATCGACCGACGGCAGTGCGTGCCGGCCCGTGGCCGTGCGTCCGTGGCCTGTCCGTGTGCCGAAGCCCGGCAGATTGCGTCCCATCCATCCCCCTGTTCGCGTCGATGCCGCCCTGGACGCGCGTTCGCGGGTGTACGCAGGATCGCCGGACGTCATGTCCGCAGCGGCCGCGTACGGATCCTTCGCGGACGCGCCGATGTCCGGCGCTTGTTGGAACCGATCGGCGAACGTCGCATGCGGGATGTCAGCGCGGCGTGATGCCGGTCACGCCGGGGGCGCGACCGTGTCCGCAGCCGCGCGGACGAGGGGGATGCAGGGCCGGAGGCGATGCCGCCGGCGCCGGACGCTCAGTGCGCGCTGGCCTGCGCCTGATCGTGCTCCAGGTGGTAGCGGGTCGCCTCGGCCACCTCGTGCTTCGAGCCGAGGAACACCGGCACGCGCTGGTGCAGCTGGTCGGGCTGGATCTCCAGGATCCGGCGGCGGCCGTCGGTGGCCGCGCCGCCGGCCTGCTCGACCAGCAGGCCCATCGGGTTGGCCTCGTACATCAGCCGCAGCTTGCCGGCTTTGGTCGGGTCCTTGCGGTCCCACGGATAGATGAAGATGCCGCCGCGGGTCAGGATGCGGTGCACGTCGGCGACCATGCTGGCGATCCAGCGCATGTTGAAGTCCTTGCCGCGCGGACCCTCGCTGCCGACCAGCAGGTCGCCGACATAGGCCTGCATCGGCGCTTCCCAGTGGCGCTGGTTGGACATGTTGATCGCGAATTCCTTCGTGTCCTCGGGAATGCGCATGTCGGCCTGGGTCAGCAGGAAGCTGCCTTCCTCGCGCTCCAGCGTGAACGCGTGGGTGCCGTTGCCCAGGGTCAGCACCAGCATCGTGCTGGGGCCGTAGATGCAGTAGCCGGCCGCGACCTGCTGCGTGCCCGGCTGCAGGAAGTGCTCGTCGCCGGCGCAGGCCACGCCCGGCGGGCAGCGCAGCACCGAGAAGATGGTGCCGACCGAGACGTTGACGTCGATGTTGGAGCTGCCGTCCAGCGGATCGAACAGCAGCAGGAAGTCGCCGACCGGGTATTCGCTGGGTACCGGCTGGCTGTGGTCCATCTCCTCCGACGCGCAGGCGGCGAGGTGGCCGCCCCACATGTTGGCTTCCAGCAGGATGTCGTTGCTGAGCACGTCCAGCTTCTTCTGCGCCTCGCCCTGCACGTTGCCGGTGCCGGCATCGCCGAGCACGCCGCCGAGGGCGCCCTTGCTGACCGCGATGGAGATGCGCTTGCAGGCGCGCGAGACGATCGTGATCAGCTGGCGCAGTTCCGGGCCGATGCGGCCGGCCTGCTGTTCTTCGATCAGGAAACGGGTCAGCGACGTACGCGACATCGAGGACGGCCTTTGCAGCGAGGGGGCGCGTATTGTCGCTGCTGCGCACGACAAAGACGACCCGCGCGGCCGTCCTGGAGACGCCCGCATGCGCGATGCCGCGTGCCCCGCGGCACTGACAGCGCTGACAGCATGGCGCCGATGCTGGCCGGAGCACATCGTGCAGCACGGCCGTCTGGCGGATGCCGCCGATGGCGGAACCGATGCGTGTTCGAGCCATGGAAATCACGCTGGTTCGCCGCAAAGAAAAAGCCGGGAGGCGTCCGCGCTCCCGGCTTCGTTCCCTGCGTGGATGCGCCGGCGCTGCCGGCCCGCCTCAGCCCTTCGAGACGTTCGCCACGGCCTGGGCCACGTACTCGAGGTTGCGCTGGTTCAGCGCGGCCACGCAGATGCGGCCGGTGCCGACGGCGTAGATGCCGTACTCGTCGCGCAGGCGGTCGACCTGGACCTTGCTCAGGCCCGAGTACGAGAACATGCCCGCCTGGCGTTCGATGAAGCCGAACTCCGGTGCGCCCAGCGCGGCCAGCTTCTGCACCAGGCCGCCACGCAGCGCGTGGATGCGCTCGCGCATCTCGGTCAGTTCCTGCTCCCACAGCGTGCGCAGCTCCGGGCTGGACAGCACGCCGGCGACCAGCGCCGCGCCGTGGGTGGACGGGCTGGAATAGATCTGGCGGATGATGCGCTTGATCTGCGACTGCACGGCCTTGGCCTGGTCGGCGCTCGGCGCGACCACGGTCAGTGCGCCGACGCGCTCGCCATACAGCGAGAACGACTTGGAGTACGAGCTGGCGACGACGAAGCTGTCGATGCCGGCCTCGACCAGAATGCCGATCGCGGCGGCGTCCTCGGCGATGCCCTTGTCGAAGCCCTGGTAGGCCATGTCGACGAACGGGAACAGCTGGCGTTCCTTCAGCAACGCGGCGACCTGCTTCCACTGCGCGACGGTGAGGTCGGCGCCGGTCGGGTTGTGGCAGCAGGCGTGCAGCAGCACGGTGGTGCCCGGCTGCAGCTTGGACAGGTCGGCGAGCATGCCGGCGAAATCCAGGCCGTGGCTGGCTGCGTCGAAGTAGGTGTAGTCGACGACCTCGAAGCCGGCGGCGGAGAACACCGCGCGGTGGTTCTCCCAGCTCGGGTTGCTCAGCGCCAGGGTGGCGTGCGGCAGCACCTTGCGCAGCAGCTCGGCGCCGACGCGCAGCGCACCGCTGCCGCCGACGGTCTGGGTGGTGGCGACGCGGCCGGCGGCCAGCAGCTCGGAGTCCTTGCCGAACAGCAGTTCCTTCGTGGCCTGGGTGTAGGCGGCCAGGCCGTCGATCGGCAGATAGCCGCGCGGACGGCCGGCGGCGGCCAGCGCTTCCTCGACCTGGCGCACGGCTTTCAACAGCGGAATGCGGCCCTGTTCGTCGTAGTAGATGCCCACGCCCAGATTGACCTTGGTCGGGCGGGCATCGGCGTTGTAGGCCTCGGTCAGTCCCAGGATCGGATCGCCCGGGACCAGTTCGACGGTGGAGAAGAAGGACACGGCAGCACTCGGCAGAAGAGGGGAGGAAGGCGTCGCCGTCGCAGCCGGCGGCTGTGCGGAGAGCCGCTCAATGCTAGCAGGCACGGCCGCCACGCGCCGGCCGCCGCAATGGTTTCAGCGGTGACCTCGACGGCGGCGATCGCACGCGCGCGGCCGGCCATGCAGGGGCTTCGCGCCGTTGCCGCACTGGCACGGCCGGACCCGCCGGCAGGATCTGCGGAGTTGGCCGCCACGCCAGGCACGCGCACGCCGGACGGGCCTGCGCCGGCGCGCGGGTGTGCCAGGGAATGCGTGCTCCGCCGTTCCCGTGCGCTTCGCCGGGCAGCGGCCCGGCACAAGGTGGCTGGATCGCCCACGTGCCGGGCGCGCGCCCGCGATCGGCCCTGATGGCGGCACGGGCCGGCGATGCCGGTGGCCCTGCGGTTCACCGGAAAGCAGGGGCGGGCCGCTGCCGGTCGGGTACGATGCTCGCCCCCTGTCCGGGCGCCGTTCCCATGACCGACAAGACCGATCCCGCCACCCCCGTCACCCAGACCCAGGCCGAGGACGCCGTGCGCACCCTGCTGCGCTGGGCCGGCGAGGATCCGACCCGCGAGGGCCTGCTCGATACGCCGCGCCGCGTGGCCGAAGCCTATGGCGACTGGTTCAGCGGCTACGGCAACGATCCGCGCGCCTACCTGGAGCGGACCTTCGAGGAGGTCGCCGGCTACGACGAGATGATCGTGCTGCGCGACATCGAGTACGAAAGCCACTGCGAGCACCACATGGCGCCGATCATCGGCAAGGTCCACGTCGGCTATCTGCCGGCCGGCAAGGTGGTGGGCATCAGCAAGCTGGCGCGCGTGGTCGAGACCTTCGCCCGCCGCTTCCAGGTGCAGGAGAAGATGACCGCGCAGATCGCGCAGACCATCCAGGACGTGCTGCAGCCGCTGGGCGTGGGCGTGGTGGTCGAAGGCGCGCACGAGTGCATGACCACCCGCGGCATCCACAAGCGCGGCGTCAGCATGGTCACCAGCAAGATGCTGGGCAGCTTCCGCGAGGACGCGCGCACCCGCGCCGAGTTCCTGCGTTTCATCGAGACCGGCCGCCGTTGAGCACCGCCGCGCGCCAGGCCTGTCCCTGCGGTGCGGCGGCCGATTACACGCGCTGCTGCGGCCGCTGGCATGCCGGCGAGGCCGCGCCCGATGCCGCCGCGCTGATGCGCTCGCGCTACAGCGCCTACGTGCTGAAGCTGCGCGACTACCTGCTGGCGAGCTGGCACCCGTCCACGCGGCCCGGCGCGGACGAACTGCCGCTCGACGATGCGCCCGGCGCACGCACCACTTGGCTGGGCCTGCAGGTGAAGCAGCATGCGGTCACCGGCGCCGACAGCGCCGAGGTCGAGTTCGTCGCCCGCTACCGGGTCGGTGGCGGCAGCGCGGTGCGGATGGTCGAACGCAGCCGCTTCGTCCGCGAGGATGGCCGCTGGTATTACCTGGACGGCGAGCTGCGCTGAGCGTGTGTCCGCGGTGCCGGGCACCGGGCGGCGGTTCGCGCGGATACCTGCGTCCTGTTCGCGCCGTGGGGCGGGCGCACCGCGGATCCCCGATCCTGGCGGTGCTTCCGGTGCGGCGCGGCACGACCGCGCCGGCGCGCCTCGCCTATGATGGCCCGCCGTGCCGCCGGACCCCACGATGACGCGATCCGCTTCCCTGCTGTTCGGCCTGCTGGCCTGCTGTGCGCTGCCTGTCGCCGCGCAGACCGCCACGTCACCGGTGGACGCCGCGACCGCCGCCATCGCGCCCGATCCGGCGTTCGCGCGCTGTCTGCAGACCCTGCAGCCGGAGGCGGTGAAGCAGGGCCTGCCGGCCGAGGCCTGGACCCGGCTGACCGCCGATCTGCAGCCGGACCGCTCGGTCCTGCAGCTGCTGGACGCGCAGCCCGAGTTCAAGACGCCGATCTGGGATTACCTGGCCGGCCTGGTCGACGACCAGCGCGTGGCCGATGGCCGCGCGATGCTGGACCGGCACCGCGACCTGCTGGCGAAGGTCGAGGCCGACTACGGCGTCGATCCGGTCACCGTCGTCGCGGTCTGGGGCGTGGAGAGCGACTACGGCCGCGTCTCCGGCAAGCGCCCGCTGCGGGTGTCGCTGGCGACGCTGGCCTGCGAGGGCCGGCGCCAGGCGTTCTTCCGCGGCGAGTTCATCTCCCTGCTCAAGCTGCTGGCCAGCGGCGACCTGCGCGATCCGCAGCTGACCGGCTCCTGGGCCGGCGCGTTCGGCCACACCCAGTTCATGCCGTCGACCTACGCGCGGATCGCGGTCGACGGCGATGGCGACGGCCGCCGCGACCTGGTCGACAGCATTCCCGACGCGCTGGCCTCCACCGCCAACTACCTCAAGCGCGCTGGCTGGCGCAGCGGCCAGCCGTGGGGCCACGAGGTGCGGCTGCCGGCCGGCTTCGATGCCGGGCTGGCCGGAAGGACCAAGCGCCGCCCGCTGTCGGACTGGGTCGCGCGCGGGGTCACCGGCATCGATGGCAGCGCGATCGCGCCGTCCGACCAGCCGGCCGCGGTGCTGCTGCCGGCCGGTGCGACAGGCCCGGCCTTCCTTGTGTTCCGCAACTACGACGCGATCTTTTCCTACAACGCCGCCGAGAGCTACGCGCTGGCGATCAGCACCCTGGCCGACCGCCTGCGCGGCGGTGCCGGCCTGGTCGCCGCCTGGCCGACCGACGATCCCGGCCTGGACCGCGCCCAGCGCCGCCAGCTGCAGACCCTGCTGCTGGCGCGCGGCCATGCGATCGGCCAGGTCGACGGCATGATCGGCAGCGCCAGCCGCCAGGCGATCGTGGTCGAGCAGCAGCGGCTGGGCCTGACCCCCGCCGACGGCCGCGCCGGCACGAAGATCCTGGCCGCGCTGCAGGCCGGAGCGCCGCCGCCGCGCGGCACCGCGTTCACCCTGCCGGCCGCCTATCCGCAGCTGCTGCAGTCGCCTTCCCCCGCGATCCAGAGGACTACCGTCTTGCGCGAACAGAACGTACCCGGCCTGCGCCTGGGCAGCTTCAACGGCCTGGAGGCGCTGCTGGTGGAAACCCCGCACGCGACGGCCGCGATCGGATTGTTCGGCGGCCATGTGCTGTCGTTCGTGCCGGCCGGCCAGCAGGACGTGTTCTGGCTGTCGCCGCTGAACCAGGGCCCGCCGTCGCCGACCCGGGGCGGCACGCCGGTGTGCTGGCCGTACTTCGGCCGCCAGGACCAGGGCAAGGACGTGCCCTCGCATGGCCTGGTGCGGACGATGCCGTGGCAGCTGGGCAGCGCCCGCCGCGAGGCCGACGGCACGGTGGTGCTGGAACTGCTGCCGCCGGTGTTCGACGATCTGGCGCTGCGCCTGCGGATGGAGCTGCGCATCGGCCGCACCCTGGAGCAGCGGCTGATCACCACCAACGCCGGCGCCGACACCGTGCGCTTCACCCAGGCGCTGCACAACTACTTCCGCGTCTCCGACGTGAACCAGGTGCGCGTGAGCGGGCTGGACGGGCTGACCTTCCTGGACAAGAACGACGGCTTCAACCCGCACCGCCAGCAGGGCGACTGGGTGCTGGCCGACCCGCGCGATCCCGGTCGCGCCGACCGCATCTACGGCAACGGCGGCGGCCGTTACCAGCTGCACGACCCGGGCCTGAAGCGGCGCATCGACATCGCCGTGCAGGGCAGCCGCACCCTGGTGCTGTGGAATCCCGGTGCGCAGGCCGCCGCGCGGATGGCCGACGTCGGCGCCGACCACTGGCGCGGCTTCCTGTGCCTGGAGCCGGCCAACGCCGGTCCCGAAGTGGTCGAGCTGGCGCCGGGCGCCAGCCATACCCTGGTGCAGACGATCTCGGCGACGCCGCTGTAACGCGCACCGGCCTGCGCACGGCGTCCCTGACATCCATGGATGGCAGGGCGCCGCGGCCGCGGCGCGTGCCCCGTGCGCTGCCGCTACACTCGCGCCTTCCCACCCGGCAGCGCGCGCGTGACCGCATCCCCGCACCGGCCCGGCGTCCGCCGCGCGGCCCTGGTCTTCATCTTCGTCACCGTGCTGATCGACGTGCTGTCCTTCGGCGTGATCATTCCCGTGCTGCCGCACCTGGTCGAGGAATTCACCGGCGGCGACGTCGCCAGCGCCGCGCGCTGGGTCGGCGTGTTCGGCATGGTGTTCGCGGCGGTGCAGTTCGTCTGCACGCCGGTCCAGGGTGCGCTGTCGGACCGGTTCGGGCGGCGTCCGGTGATCCTGGTGTCCTGCCTCGGACTGGGCCTGGATTTCGTGTTCATGGCGCTGGCCAGCTCGCTGGGCATGCTGATGGCCGGGCGGATCATCGCCGGCATCTGCTCGGCCAGCTTCACCACCGCCAACGCCTACATCGCCGACGTGACCACGCCGGCCGAGCGCGCGAAGGGCTACGGGCTGATCGGCGCGGCGTTCGGCCTGGGCTTCGTCGCCGGGCCGCTGGTCGGCGGCTGGCTGGGCAGCATCGACCTGCGCTTCCCGTTCTGGTTCGCCGCCGGGCTGGCGCTGCTCAACGTGCTGTACGGCTGGTTCGTGCTGCCCGAGTCGCTGCCACCGGAACGGCGCGCGCCGCGTTTCGACGCGTCCCACGCCAACCCGTTCGGCGCGCTGATGCTGCTCAAGCGCCATCCGCAGGTGTTCGGCCTGGCGGCGGTGGTGTTCCTGGCCAACCTGGCCCACTTCGTCTATCCGAGCATCTTCGTGCTGTTCGCCGACTACCGCTTCGCGTGGGGACCGCGCGAGGTCAGCTGGGTGCTGGCCTGCGTGGGCGTCTGCAGCATCGTGGTCAACGCGGTGCTGGTCGGGCGCATCGTGCGTGCGCTGGGCGAGCGGCGCACGCTGCTGCTCGGCCTGGGCTGCGGCGTGGCGGGCTTCGTGATCTACGGACTGGCCGGCAGCGGATGGGTGTTCCTGCTGGGCCTGCCGGTCAGCGCGCTGTGGGCGCTGGCCTCGCCATCGACGCAGGCGCTGATCACGCGCGAGGTCGGGCCGGAGGTACAGGGCCGGATCCAGGGCGCGCTGATGAGCCTGGTCAGCCTGGCCGGCGTGTTCGGGCCGATGCTGTTCGCCGGCGTGTTCGCGGCCTTCATCGGCGACGACGCACCGGCCCATCTGCCCGGCGCGCCGTGGCTGCTGGCGGCGCTGCTGCTGGCCGGCGCCTGGGGCGTGGCCTGGTACCGTGCGGCGCGGACGCCGCCGGTGGCAGGCGACACGCCCACGGCCTGACGGCCGGCGCGGCCGCCGCGCTCCGCACCACCGCGGAGGCGGCGACCACGCCGCCGCGTCAGTCGTTCTCGACGGCCAGGATGCGGCCGTCGTTCGGATCGATCTTCAGTTCGACGTTCTTGCCGTCCTGGCGTTCGGCATCGGCCTTCCACACGCCGTCGTCGTAGTCGACGTCATGCACCTTGGAATAGCCGGCGGCGGTCACCCGCGCCTTGACGTCCTCGGCGCTCAGCCGCGACACGATGTCCTCGGCATAGACCTTGCCGCTGGCCGGGTCGACGCGCACGTCCACGCGGTTGCCGTCGGCGCTGGTGGCATCGGTCTCCCACATGCCGTCTTCGAACTCGGGGTCGTCGATCTTCGTGTAGCCCTCGCTGGTGAGCAGTTCGCGGACCTGCTGGCCGGTCATGGTCGCGTCGCCCTTGCGGTCGCGCGCCTCGGCGCCGGGGGCGGCCATGGACAGGCCGAGCGCCAGGGCGGTTGCAAGCAGGCTGGTGCCGATCGAAGTACGCATTGCCGGACTCCTGATGTGGGAACGGGGCGCCAGCCTGCCCACGCCGACCTCAGCGCCGGGTGAACGCACCGCCGGTCCTCGCGGCGCCGTTCAGCTGCATGAGCGGGACGTGGCGGGTGGGTGCCGGTACACGGACCAGCGGGACACGGCCTGCTAGGCTGGCGCCCGCCCTTCACACCACCGCACCCCATGGATCGCACCGCGCTGACCGACACGGACGCGTCATCGTCCCCGCCGCCCGGCGCCTGGGAACGGCTGCGGGAGGCGACCCGCGACGTGCACGCGGCGGTGGAGGCGCTGCCGGCGATGGCGGCCCTGCTCGACCCCGGCCTGTCGCGCGAGCGCTACGTCGACGTCCTGCGGCGGCACCTGGCGCTGCTGTCGGCCTGGGAGACGCGCTACCACGACTGGCTCGACGGGCTGTCCATCGGCTGGCACTACGCCTGGCGCACGCCGCGGCTGCTGGCCGACCTGCATGCGCTGGACATCCCGGCCGAGGCGGGCAGCGGACAGGCCATTCCCGATGCCCCGTCCGCGGCCGAGCGCTGGGGCATGCTCTACGTGATCGAAGGGTCTTCGCTCGGCGGGCGCCTGATCGCACGGCATGTGCGCGACCGCCGCCCGGAGCTGGGCGCGGCGCTGAGCTACTTCGATCCGCCGGCCGCACCGGCCTGGCGCGACTTCCAGACACGCCTGCAGGCGGCCCTGCCCGATGCCGCCTCGCAGCGGCTCGCGGTGGGCGGGGCCAGGACCATGTTCGGCTGTTTCCACGACCACCTGGCATGCACGCCCCGATGAACAACGCTCCCGTCGACCTCGACGCCTGCGCGCGCGAACCCATCCACATCCCCGGCTCGATCCAGCCGCACGGCGTGCTGCTGGCGATCGATCCGGCCGACGGGCGGGTGATCCAGGCCAGCGCCAACGCCGCGCGGGTGCTCGGCATGGACGACGGCGGCGTGGTCGGCCGCGACCACCGCGAGCTGCTGGCCATGGTCGGCACGCTGTCTCAGGTCGCCTCCGGCACCGGTCACGCGCATCTGCCGCACACGCCGGTGCGCCTGCGCCTGCGCCCGGACGACGCGGGCTGGGTCGCCGCCTGGCATCTGGCGCCGGAGCGCTGGCTGGTGGAGCTGGAACCGGCGCAGGGCGGCGGCCTGGTGCAGTCGGTGATGGCCGACACCGTGCCGATCCTGCGCGAGCTGGAAGTCGCGCCGACCATCGCCGAGGCCAGCCAGCGGGCGGCCAATGCGATCCGCAGCCTGCTCGGCTACGACCGCGTCATGGTCTACCGCTTCGACAACGAGTGGCACGGCGACGTGATCGCCGAGGCCCACCGCGACGGGCTCGAGAGCTATTACGGCCTGCATTACCCGTCCACCGACATCCCCGCGCAGGCGCGCGCGCTGTACCTGCGCACCCGGATCCGGCAGATCGTCGATGTGGGGTACACGCCGGTGCCGATCGAGCCAGCGCTGGACCCGCGCGACGGCCAGCCGCTGGACCTGAGCGACGTCAGCCTGCGCAGCGTCTCGCCGGTGCACTGCGAATACCTGGGCAACATGGGCGTCAGCGCGACCCTGGTGACCTCGCTGGTGGTCAACGACCGTCTGTGGGGCCTGATCGCCTGCCACCACTACGCGCCGTACTTCGTCAGCCAGGTCATGCGCGATGTGGCCGAGACCGTCAGCCGCGCGCTGTCGGCCCGCGTCGGCGGGCTCGCGGCGATCGAGCGCAGCCGCGAGGAGGAGCTGCTGATGACGGTGCGCGAGAAGCTCATCACCGCCTTCAGTGAAGCCCAGAGCATGACCCCGCAGATGCTGGCGGACATGGCGCCGGACCTGGTCGAGGTGGTCGACGCCGACGGCGTGGCGATCTTCCACGGCGACCGCGTCACCCGCCATGGCCGCCTGCCGGACGAGGACGGCCTGCTGCGGATCCGCAGCGCGATCGAGGAGGGCGGGGCGGTGGTGCCGACCTCCGGCACCATCGGCGCGATGCACACCGACACCATCGGCGAGGTCTTCCCGCTGCTGGAGGATCTGGCCGC
>Ga0075364_10000821_pt1 | contig 16394 bp, 13 predicted proteins | sample EndMetdeltDD1764_FD_71517 | JGI IMG/M metagenome (GOLD analysis project Ga0075364, IMG submission 71517) | Populus endosphere microbial communities from Tennessee, USA - Endosphere MetaG P. deltoides DD176-4 | ecosystem: Host-associated > Plants > Roots > Endosphere | place: USA: Tennessee...
GGAAAGCTCAACCCGCAGCACGGGCAGGCCCGTTTCACCGAAAAATGCTGCTGTTCCAGCGCGGCATCGAGGTTGGTGCGCAGACTATCGACCGGCCACACCACACTCATCACGCCCTGGCCATGTTCGAGTGCCTCACGCACGGCGGCGCGCAACGCGGCCTCGTTGTTTTCATCGATGACGATATCGGCAACGGGCAGCTCGATCGTGTGTTCCTTGTAGCGATCCAGACGCGGCCAGGCAGTGGTCGGAATGAAGCTGCCGTCCACGCGCAGATGGGTGTGCCCCTTGCCGTTGGCCCACTTGGCCAGGTCGGTGTAGTAACCCTTGCGCGCGGTCACCAGCGGCGAGAGCAGACCAATATGCTGCCCCTTGTGATCACGCATGAGCCGGGCGACGATCTGGTCGTGTGTTTGCGGCTCCACCGGCACATCGCAGAGCGGGCAGTACTGCGTGCCCAGCTTCATGTAGAGCAGGCGCAGGAAGTGGTGGATCTCGGTCATGGTGGCCACGGTCGATTTGCGGCCCCCGCGACTGGTGCGCTGTTCGATCGCCACCGTGGGCGGGATGCCGAAGATTGCATCCACATCCGGCTTGCCCGCCGGCTGCACGATGGCCCGCGCATAGGCATTGAGCGATTCCAGGTAGCGGCGCTGGCCCTCGTTGAACAGAATGTCGAAAGCCAGCGTCGATTTACCCGAACCGGACACCCCCGTGATGACCGTAAAGGTGTCGCGAGGAATCTCGACGCTGAGGTTCTTGAGGTTGTGCTCGCGTGCGTTCAGGATCTCGATGGCCCGCCCGCGCACTTTGCCGGGCCTGCGCATCAGCGACTGCAGCGGTGTGCCAGTCTCGGCGCCATGCTCATCGTTCGCCTCCGCCCGGCCCGCCGAATCCAGGGTATCGGCCAGCGCCGTTGCGGCAGGCATGGCCGACACCTCGCCTACGCCATAGCGCACCAGCGGTTCGCCCAGGCGGGAATGGCCCGCGTGCACGATGTCGCGCTCATACTCAGCCAGGGCCGCCCCGGTGAAGGAGGCCTGGTTGGCCATCAGGTCCTGGGGCGTGCCCACCCCCACGAGCAACCCGCCTGCGTCGCCGCCTTCGGGTCCCAGATCGATCACCCAATCGGCAGCACGGATCACGTCCAGATTGTGTTCGATCACCAGCAACGTGTGGCCGGCGGCCAGCAGCTTGCGAAACGCGCGCATCAGGCGTGCAACATCATCGAAGTGCAGGCCGGTCGTCGGTTCGTCGAACAGGAACAGGCTGCCCTTTTTGGCCACGCGCGCACTCGAAATACCGCTGCGCGCCGCTTCGGCCAGATGGCCCGCGAGCTTCAGACGCTGCGCCTCGCCACCGGACAGCGTGGGCACGGGCTGCCCGAGCCGGACATATTCCAGCCCCACGTCAGACAGGGGGGCCAGGCCGGCCTGCACGTCGCGCAGCCCCTTGAAGAAGTCGAGTGCCTCGCTCACCGTCATCTCCAGCACCTGGTCGATCGACGCGCTGCGTCCCATGTGGTCGACGCGCACCTGCAGCACCTCGGGCCGGAAGCGCTTGCCGTCGCAATCCGGGCAGCGCAGATAGACGTCGGAGAGGAACTGCATTTCGACATGTTCGAAGCCCGTGCCGCCGCACGTGGGGCAGCGGCCATCGCCGCTATTGAAGCTGAACGTGCCGGCGGTGTAGGCCCGCTCCTTGGCAAGCGGGGCCTGTGCAAACAGCTTGCGGATGGCGTCGAAGGCGCCGACATAGCTTGCCGGGTTGGACCGTGCAGTCTTGCCGATCTGGGCCTGATCCACCATGACGACATCGGCCAGCTGTTCGGCGCCGAGCAGGGAACGGAAAGGGCCGGGCGCTTCAGAGGGCTTGCCCTGAAGCTTGAGCAGCGCGGGATAGAGGACGTCCTGCACCAGCGTCGACTTGCCCGAACCGGACACCCCCGTCAGGCACACCAGGCGGCCCAGCGGGATCTCGATCGACACATCGCGCAGATTGTGTGCGGTCACGCCTTCGAGCAACAACCGGGGCGTATTTGCAGCCACGGTCATCGGGCGAGGGGACTCCACCTTCTTGCGGCCCGACAGGTAGTCGCCGGTAAGCGTGGCAGCGTCGCGCAGCGCCTGGGGCGCACCGTCGAAAACGATATGGCCGCCACGTTCGCCGGGGCCGGGACCGACGTCGATCACCCGATCGGCAGCTACCATCACCTGAGGGTCGTGTTCGACCACGACCAGCGTGTTGCCCGCATCGCGCAGACGATGCATGACCTCCACCACACGGTGCATATCGCGCGGGTGCAGGCCGATGGACGGCTCGTCCAGCACGAACAGCGTGTTGACCAGCGAGGTGCCCAGTGCCGTCGTCAGGTTGATACGCTGCACCTCGCCACCGGACAGCGTGCGGCTCTGGCGATCCAGCGTGAGATAGCCCAGGCCCACATCGACCAGGAAAGACAGGCGTGCCCGGGCCTCGGTCAGCAGCAGATCGGTGGCGGCGTCCATGGCGCCGGTGAAGGACAGTTGTTCGAAAAAGGTCTTCACCCGTTCGATGGGCAGCAACATCAGATCGTGGAACGACAGGCCCGGCAGACTGTCGAGCAGCTCGCGCGACCACTGTGCGCCGACCGGCATGAAGCGTCGATAGCGGTCGTCACCGGGCGGCAGCACGGCATCGGCAGTTTCGCGTGAACCCAGGCGCCACAGCAGCGCATCGCTCTTGAGGCGAGCGCCGCCGCACGCCGGGCAGGGTGTGTAGCTGCGGTACTTCGACAGCAGCACCCGCACATGCATCTTGTAGGATTTGGTCTCCAGCCAGTCGAAAAACCGCTGCACGCCATACCACTGCGTTTTCCAGGCCTGGCTGCCGCCCTTGAAGGCCGGGTCGCCCTGCAGCACCCATTCGCGTTGCGCGTCGGTCAGCGCCTTGAACGGCACGTTAAGCGGCACCCCCGCAGCTGGCGCGTATTTGCGCAACTCGTCCTGGCATTCCTTGTAGCTGGGTGTGGTCCAGGGCTTGATCGCCCCTTCATTCAACGTCTTGTTTTCGTCAGGGATGACCAGGCCGAAGTCGATGCCGATCACCCGGCCGAACCCGCGACACGCTTCACAGGCGCCCAGGGGCGAATTGAACGAGAAGGTGCTGGGAAGAGGGTCGTAATACTCGATGTCGTCGTCGGCATCGTGCAGGCGATTGCTGAAGCGCCAACTGTGCAGGGTCACGCCCTCGCTGTCCTGCGCATGCACGGCGAGGTGACCCGCGCCCATGTGCAGCGCGGTTTCCAGCGCTTCCATCACCCGGGTCTGGTCGGCGTTGCCCAGGCGCAGGCGATCCTGCACGACGTGCAGCACGCGCTGGGTGGTCTGCTCGGCCGTGCGCGCCCCTTTTTTCTTCTTGGCGGCCGATTTTGCCGGCACCATCGGGGCATCGCGGGTTTCTTCCGCGTGCACGCGGGTGTAACCCTGGCCTTCCAGAAAGCCTCGCACTTCGTCATCGGTGAAATTGGCGGGCACGACCACGGGAAAGGTAATGATCAACCGGGGATCGCCGGCCTCTGCAGCCCGCTCGCTCAATGCCTCGTAGATGGACTGCGGGGTGTCACGCTGCACCCGCTTGCCCGAACGCCGCGAGAACAGCACGGCGCCCCGGGCATAGAGCAGTTTCAAATGGTCGTTGAGCTCGGTCATCGTGCCTACCGTGCTGCGTGAACTGCGCACCGGGTTGGTCTGATCGATGGCGATGGCCGGCAGAATGCCTTCTATTTTGTCGACCTGGGGCTTGTCCATGCGATCCAGGAACTGGCGCGCATAGGGCGAGAACGTCTCCACATACCGTCGCTGGCCCTCTGCATACAGCGTGTCGAACGCCAGTGAGCTTTTGCCGGAGCCCGACACCCCCGTGATGACGACCAGCTCGCCGGTATTGAATGTCACATCCAGGTTTTTGAGGTTGTTTTGTCGCGCGCCGGTAATGCGAATCTGGGAGGAAGTCATAAACCTGTCTGAGCCAAAAGGGCGGGAGTATCCGAGATGGGGGCAAAAAGCAGAATTGGTAGGGACGATGTACGCCTGTGGAATAATTGTTTCCCCAGGCGGCACCTAGCCGCTGTCGCAAACAGGATACCTGCCATGACAACACCCGTCGCCACGCACGCCGATGCTCCATTCGATGGCGCAGGCAAATTACAGGCACTGCTCGCTGCCCGTGTGGTGCCTGTCTTGCGTTACAACGACGCCGAAACGGCCGCCTATGCGGCAGAAGTCGCAATTTCGGCGGGTTGCCGCACGATCGAACTCACGTGGACCACGCCGGGCGTGCTCGATGTGCTGGTCGAGCTGCGCAACAAACATGCAGACAGCATTATCGTAGGCGTGGGCACCGTGTTGACCCATACCCATGCGCGCGATGCGGTCAAAGCGGGGGCAGATTTCCTGGTGTCGCCCGGGCTCGTGCCCGATATCGTCGATCTCGCCCACGCGGCGGGCGCGCTTTGTTTGGTGGGGGCATTCACACCCAGCGAGGTCATCGTCGCCACCGGGATGGGCGCAGACGTCGTGAAGGTCTTCCCCGCCGATACGGGGGGCCCCGGTCATCTCAAATCGCTGAAATCGGTGTTTCCGGACACGGTGTTTTGTCCGACGGGCGGTGTGACCGCGCAGAACATGGGCGACTACTTCGCAGCCGGTGCATCCCTGGTGGGCATCGGCAGCAATTTATTCGACAAGGACGCCTTCGCCCGTCGCGACACCACCGCACTGGTGGGCCAGATTCGGGCGACACTGGCCTCCTCGGGTAAATCGATGTAGAATTATCGGTTATCTAATTACTTTGCCGGTTTTGGTGTTTGGCCGGTTTTACCTTCTCGGAGAATGTCATGGCTGAACGCAAACGTGTGCGTCGCAATACCCTGGAACGTCGTTGCCTGGGCAAGTCGTTCAAGCGCTTGTTCATCAACGCCCCCAAAGGCGTGTTCAAGATGCTGGAAAAAATCAAGCGTGCCTGATCTTCAGGCATGGGTAAAGGTCCTGATTTCTGCTCAGGTCTTTGCCACATCCCCATAAGCCGGTTGCATCGCTTTCGGCATATTATGAAAAGCCAGCATTCGTGCTGGCTTTTTTACGTTGGAGCGTGTGCTCATGGTCGACACTGCGGCGGCGACACTGACGTTTACGGTGCTTACGCCCACACATAACCGTGCTGCGGTGATCGAACGCACGTTCCATTCGCTTCAGGGGCAGGGTGCCCATCTTTTCGAGTGGCTGGTCATCGACGACGGCTCGACCGACGATACCGCCACGGTGGTGGCTGGCTGTGCCGCGCAAGCCGATTTTCCGGTTCGATACGTTCGCCAGTCGCACGGGCATAAGAAAACCGCATTCAATCTGGGCGTGCGCCTGGCGCGAGGCGTCATGCTGGTCGTGCTCGACGACGACGATGAACTGGCGCCCGATACGCTCAGGCGACTGTGGGCATTGTGGGAAAGCATTCCGGCCGCGCAGCGCGATGCCTATGTGGGCGTTGTCGGCCTGTGTGCACGCGCTGACGGCAAGATCGTGGGTGACCGCTTTCCCCGGGACGTCATGGACTGCACGGCGACCGATATGTTTTTCCTGCACGGGGTGCGGGGCGAGAAATTCGGCTGCCAACTGACTTCCGTCCTGCGCCAGCATCCCTATCCTGAAGACGTTCCCGGCTTTGTGCCGGAAAGCCTGGTGTGGTGGGCGATCGCCGCACGGGGCCTGCGCACGCGATTCGTCAACGAGGTGCTGCGCACCTATCACGCCACGCCTGTCTCGCTCAGCACGGGCGAAGCCGCCGCCGGCCGGCATGCACTCGGGCTGTATCTGCTGAACTGGTCTTGGGTGGAACAGCAGTTGCCTTACTTCCGGCATGCGCCCCTGGCGTTCCTGCTGGCCGCTGCGCGCGTGACGCGCTTTCGCCTGGCTGCGCGGCGCGCCGGGCACGATGCGCTGCTGGCGCGCTATCGGGTGAGCCGCCCGTCGGCCAGAATCCTGGTGGCGGTCATGGCACCGTTGGGCTGGCTGATGGACCGGCGCGACCGCAGACCCGGGTGAAGGCCGCAGCCCGGGCAGACCTCAGTGCCGGTGGGGCGAGGCCGGATGAATGATCGTGGGCGGGTCGCTGCGATCGTCTTCCTCGTCATCCTCGTCGTCTTCATCCTCATCGTCGTCGTCTTCGCCGGCCAGCACCGCCGCCGAGGGCGCGTCGTCGACCAGCGCGAACGGCAGCACATCTTGAAGCGTATCCGACCACGCCGATTCTTCACCGTCCTGGTCCAGCTTCACGAAGCGCTCGCCTTCCGTATCCACGATTTCAACGGCCCACAAATACAGGCAGTCGTACACGGCGTCGTCGGTCAGCGACAGGCCGCCACGATTGCCCAGCAGGCGCGCCTGCGCGCCGCCCATCTGTACGTGGATGGCGGCTTCGTCCTCTTCGTCGCTCACATCCAGCGGGCTGCCGAACGTGACCCATTCCAGCCCGGCGTCGGACACGCCGACTTCAGCCAGCACCGGTTTGCCCATGTAGGCACTCATGGCGTCGGCCGTTTTGGCCAGCATGGCCAATTCGTTTTCTGAGAAGCGCGAGAGAGTTTCCGGGGGATGGGACGAGGCAGACATGACGGTTTCCAGCGAGTATCGGATGCCATGCATTTTACGCGCTGTCCGGCACCCGCCTACAATGGATGTTTTCCAGACACTCAAGCACCGTAAATGGCTCAATTCGTCTACACCATGCATCGCGTCGGCAAGGTCGTGCCGCCGAAACGGCAGATCCTGCGCGATATCTCGCTCTCGTTTTTCCCTGGCGCCAAGATCGGCGTGCTGGGTCTGAACGGCTCGGGGAAATCCACCCTGTTGAAAATCATGGCCGGCGTGGACCGTGAGATCGAGGGCGAAGCCATGCCCATGCCGGGCATCAAGATCGGTTATTTGCCGCAGGAGCCTGAACTGGACCCGGCGCACACCGTGCGCGAGTCCGTCGAAGCCGGTCTGGGCGAAGTCTTCGAGGCGCGCAAGCGGCTGGACGAGGTGTATGCCGCCTACGCCGAGCCCGATGCCGACTTCGATGCCCTGGCCGCCGAGCAGGCCAATCTGGAGGCGATCATCTCGGCCGCGGCGTCCAGCGGATCCGACGACATCGCGCTGCAAATGGACATCGCGGCCGACGCACTGCGACTGCCGCCCTGGGAGGCCACGATCGGCCATCTGTCGGGCGGCGAGAAGCGGCGCGTGGCCCTGTGCCGTCTGTTGCTGTCCAAGCCCGACATGCTGTTGCTGGACGAGCCGACCAACCACCTGGATGCCGAAAGCGTCGACTGGCTCGAACAGTATCTGCACAAGTTCCCGGGCACCGTGGTGGCGGTGACCCACGATCGCTACTTCCTGGACAACGCGGCCGAATGGATTCTCGAGCTCGACCGCGGGCACGGCATTCCCTGGAAGGGCAACTACAGCTCGTGGCTTGCGCAGAAGGACGATCGCCTGAAGCAGGAAGAGTCCAGCGAATCGGCCCGTCAGAAGACGATCAAGAAAGAACTGGAATGGGTGCGCCAGAACCCGAAGGGGCGTCAGGCCAAGGCCAAGGCGCGTCTGGCACGCTTCGAAGAAATGTCGTCGCACGAATACCAGAAGCGCAACGAGACGTCGGAAATCTTCATCCCGGTGGGTGAGCGCCTGGGCAACGAGGTGTTCGAGTTCAAGGGCGTCTCCAAGGCCTATGGCGACCGCCTGCTGATCGACAATCTCAATTTCAAGGTACCGCCTGGCGCGATCGTGGGCATCATCGGTCCCAACGGCGCCGGTAAGTCGACGCTGTTCCGCATGATTGCCGGTCGCGAGCAGCCCGATTCGGGCGAAGTGGTCATCGGCAAGACGGTCAGGCTCGCCTTTGTGGACCAGTCGCGTGATTCGCTGGAAGACAACAAGACGGTGTTCGATGCCATTTCCGATGGCGCCGACATTCTGACCGTGGGCAAGTTCGAGATGGGCTCGCGCGCGTATCTGGGTCGCTTCAATTTCAAGGGTGGCGATCAGAACAAGATGGTGGGCCAGTTGTCGGGTGGTGAGCGCGGTCGTCTGCATATCGCCAAGACACTGATCGCCGGAGGCAACGTGCTGCTGCTTGACGAGCCCTCCAACGATCTGGATGTGGAAACGCTGCGTGCGCTTGAAGACGCCCTGCTCGAGTTTCCCGGCTGCGTCATGGTCATCAGCCACGATCGCTGGTTTCTGGACCGGATCGCCACGCACATTCTGGCTTTCGAGGGCAATTCCGAAGTGGTGTTTTTCGATGGCAACTACCAGGAATACGAAGCCGACAAGGTTCGACGCCTGGGTGAAGAGGGTGCCAAGCCGCGCCGTCTGCGGTATAAGGCGCTGAAATAGTGCCCTGATGCCGGGCCGGTCAGGCGTGATCGGCCGTTGCCGACGCGCCGCGGCCGCCCGGATATCTGTTTTGCGTTACATGTGGATAGTTTGGCCCGAAGGTGTGCAACATGTCCGGGCGGTCATTTCCGACTGCTATACCGCTTGACACAACTTATGGGCAACGCTCACAGACGCCGGGCCCGATATTTGCGAAGCTAGCGACACGTATGGATTTGTTGGGGTGTTCGTAGGGCTCGCAACCACGCGGTGTTTATCCGAGGGCGAGCACCCTGATTGATAACAGGAGTGTAGCCATGAACGTCAGTCGAATTTCGAAAGTTTGCGCAGTTGCCCTGGTGGCTATTTCCGCTGCCGGTTGTTCTTCCTGGGACGGCATGTCCAGCCGTCAAAAGAGCACGGTGACCGGTGCCGGCCTGGGTGGCGTCGCAGGTGCCGTCATCACCAACGGTGGCGTGTTGGGCACCGTCGGCGGTGCTGCCATTGGCGGTGTGATCGGCGATCAGGTCGGCAAGCGCCGTTAAACGTTTTTCTCTGTCCGAACCCCCGGATGGAGGGATAAAAAAGCCTGCAGTGGAGCGATCCACTGCAGGCTTTTTGCTGTTTGGTCGACATGCTCGCGATGCACGCGAGCCTGCGATTACGCCGAGGCGACGTCTTCCTTGGCTTTCGGGGGAATCTCGATCTTGATGTCCAGCACTTCGAGGCTGTCCTGGCGTTCCAGGTTGACCTTCACATCGTCGATGTTGATCTTCACGTATTTCGAGATCACAGCCAGCAGCTCCTGCTGCAGTTGCGGCAGGAAATCGGGCGAGTCGTCACGGCCGCGCTCGCGCGCCAGGATGATCTGAAGTCGTTCTTTCGCGACGTGAGCCGTGTTTTTCTTCTGGCCCATGAAAAAGGAAAGGAAGGACATCCTCATTTACCTCCGAACAGGCGCTTGAGCAGGCCAGGCTTCTGATAGTCGGTAAAGCGCAGGGGCTTTTCCTCGCCAAGGTAACGGGACACCACGTCCTTGTACGCTTCGGACACGTCGCTGTTCTCCAGGTGGATGGCGGGCAGGCCCTGGTTGGAGGCTTGCAGCACCGATTCCGATTCCGGAATCACGCCAATCAATTTAATGCGCAGAATGTCTTCGATGTCGGTGAGCGAGAGCATTTCGCCGTCTTCCACACGCTTGGGGTTGTAGCGCGTGAGCAGCAGGAATTCCTTCACCGGCTCGTCGCCCTGAATGGCCCGGCGCGATTTGGCCGACAGGATACCCAGAATGCGATCGGAATCGCGTACCGAGGACACTTCCGGGTTGGTCACCACCAGCGCGTCGTCGGCGAAGTAGGCCGCCATCAGCGCGCCCGTTTCGATACCAGCCGGCGAATCGCACACGATGTACTCAAAGCCCATGTCTTTCAGGTCGTTGATGACCTTTTCCACGCCTTCGATCGTCAGCGCGTCCTTGTCCCGCGTTTGCGAGGCGGGCAGCACGAACAGATTGTCCGACTGCTTGTCCTTGATGAGCGCCTGCTTCAGCGACGCTTCGCCCTGGATCACATTGACGAAGTCGTAGACCACACGTCGCTCGCAACCCATGATCAGGTCGAGATTACGCAGGCCGACGTCGAAGTCGATGACCGCAGTCTTGTGACCGCGCATGGCCAGACCGGACGAGAAACTTGCGCTGGTGGTGGTTTTGCCTACCCCGCCTTTGCCGGACGTCACCACAACGATGCGTGTCATATGGTTCGAACCTTTGGAATACGTGAATGAAAAATGTCAGGAAATGGATGCGCACATCGTAAAACAAATTCTGTTTACCCGGCGTTTACCATTTGTGATGAGTCGGGAGAAGGAATCAGGGCTTCAGGCTCTCGATGCGCAGGGAGTCGCCATCGAGCCGCACCAGCGCCGGTCGATTGCGCAGGTTGCCGTCCAGGCGTGCTTCCACCACACGGTAGACACCCGCGATGGCCAGCAGCTCGGCGTCCAGTTCGGTGGTGAAGATACGAGCGGCGGCATCGCCTCGGGCACCTGCCATGGCCTTTCCGCGCAGCGGACCATAAACATGGATGTTGCCATCGGCGATGACTTCGGCGCCCTGGCTGACCATGCCGATCACAATCAGATCGCTGTGCCGGGCATACACGCGCTGGCCGCTGCGCAGCGGTTTGGTAATGACCAGGGCCGAGGCCGACTGCGGTGCCCGGGGCGCTGGTGTGGCACTGTCGGGCCCGGCCGTGGCGGCACGGCCCAGCGCAGGCGTGGGGCTGGCCGGTTCGACATGCAGTGCGGCAGCGGGCGTTTTGTCGGCCTGCGTGGCGGCTGCGATGGGTGTGGAGGTGTCTTCGATCGCGGTGGCATCGTCAGGCGTGGCGGTGACGTCGCCGCAGGCAATGGCGGCAGCCGGTTGCGTGGGAACGGGTGCGTCCAGGGCGTCGCTGGTGACCGCCGCGTTATTCTGCGCAGCACGTGCAGGCGGAGTGGACAGCTCGACATGCGCGAGGCCCACCGCCAGTGCACCGGCCGCATTGGCGGCGCTGCCGATCGCCCCGATGGGCGGCAGGTTGTGCCTGCGCAGGGCATCGACCAGGGCCTGCCAGTCGAGCAATGCCTCCACGCGCGAGGCGTCGATCACCACGGGTTCGTTTTCGAAAAAACTGCCGGCGTCGTGCATGCGCTTGTCCAGCGCGTCGGTGAGGTCCTGCATGTTCGCGCTGTGCAGCACGACGCGCACCGCATAAAGGGTGGCGCTTTTGAAATCTAGGGCGAGAGAGTCTGTCGTCATGTTTGCAGCAGCGGCGGCCGGATGGGCGGATGATCCGCCATCGCGCCAACGCGAGATAGTCTTCGATGATAACCCGTGCCTCGGCGTCGCGCAGCACTGACGGGCACGGGCCTTGCACGCTGGTGCCAGGACACAACGTCCCGAGGAGATTTGAATGCCGCAACGTCAGGAGCCATCCGACCCCCATACGCCGGTTGCCACGCCCAAGGGCCAAACGCTGAGCGAGCAGGAACGCCAGGACCTGGACGCCGCTTCACAGGGCATCGACAAGGCCGCCAGTGCGCTGCCCGACGATGGCCCACCTCCGGTGCCCCCACGCGCCGAGTCGGTGGCACCCTCGAAACAATCGTCGAAAACGCCGCTTGCGCACGCGCAGCAGGAGGGCCTGGTGGCCACCCCCGATGAAAGTGGGCCACCGCTCGATGGGCAGGGTTCAAGATAAGAGCCCGCGCGGCCTGCCGCCATCGGCTTGAACGCTGCGGCAGGTGGCGAAAGACTTATTTAGTCTGCGCCCAGGTGTCGCGCAAGGTGACGATCCGGTTCAGCACGGGCTTTTCGGGCGTCGATGTTTTGCTGTCGACCGTAAAAAAGCCCAGCCGCTCGAACTGCCAGGTGTTGCCCGCCACCAGTTCCGTGCCTTCTTCCACCCATCCCTGCACCGTTTGCATGGAGGCAGGGTTCAGATGGTCGAGAAAATCCTTTTCGCCGCTGTCCGGGCGGGGATCGGCGAACAGCCGGTCATAGAGGTGAATCGTTGCTGGGATGGCGTATTTGGCGCTGACCCAGGTGATGTTGCCCTTGACTTTCACGCTGTCGGCGCCCGGGGTGCCGCTTTTGGTGTCGGGCAGGTATTCCGCGTGCACTTCGACGATGCGTCCGTCCGCATCCTTGACGCATCCTGTGCAGGTGACCACGTAACCGTACTTCAGCCGAACGGTATTGCCAGGGAACAGCCGGAAGTATTTCTTGGGGGGTTCTTCGCGGAAATCGTCGCGCTCGATCCACAGCTCGCGCGTGAGCGTGAACGTGCGTTGCTCGGCATCCGGCAGGTGCGGGTTGCGCGGGGCAGAGCAGCTTTCTTCACGGTCGGCCGGGAAGTTGGTCAGCACCAGTTTGACGGGATCCAGCACGGCAACGCTGCGGTTGGCAATGGGATCGAGATCGTCACGCACAGCCTGTTCGAGCAGGCTGTAGTCGATACGGGAATCCGACTTGGAAATGCCGGTGCGCTCGCAGAACAAGCGGATGGCCGCCGGCGTGTAGCCACGACGACGCATGCCGACCAGCGTGGGCATGCGCGGATCGTCCCATCCCTGGACGTGGCCTTCACGCACCAGTTGCAGCAGCTTGCGCTTGCTGGTGACGATGTAGCTCAGGTTCAGGCGGGCGAATTCGTACTGGTGGGGCAGGGGCTCGGCCAGCAGGTTCAGCTCGGCCAGCCGCGCCAGCAGCCAATCGTACAGTGGGCGCTGATCTTCAAATTCGAGGGTGCAGATGCTGTGGGTGATGCCTTCGAGCGCATCTTCCAGCGGGTGCGCGAAGCTGTACATCGGGTAGATGCACCACGCATTGCCCGTGCGGTGGTGCGTAGCGTGGCGCACGCGATAGAGCACCGGGTCACGCAGGTTGATGTTCGGCGATCCCATGTCGATGCGGGCGCGCAGCACCATGCTGCCGTCGGGATGCACGCCGTCGCGCATTTCACGCAGGCGCGTCAGTGATTCCTGCGCCGGGCGGTCGCGCCAGGGCGAATTCTGGCCACGCTCGGTCAGCGTGCCGCGCATTTCACGAATGACCTCGGCGCTTTGTTCGTCGACATAGGCATGGCCGGCATCGATCAGCGCCTCGGCAAACCGGTACATGTCCTCGAAGTAATCGCTGGCGAAGTACAGATTGCTCTGGCCTGCCTCGTCCCACGAGAAGCCCAGCCATTTGACGGCATCGATGATGCCGTCGACATATTCCTGGTCTTCCTTCTCGGGATTGGTGTCGTCAAAGCGCAGGTGACAGACCCCGCCGAAATCGCGCGCGAGCCCGAAGTTCACGCAAATCGATTTGGCGTGACCGATATGCAGATAGCCATTGGGTTCTGGCGGAAAGCGCGTGCGTATACGCGCCTGATCGGGGGCGGCATCGCGCTGCACGGCGGCAGGCCCGGGCGTGCCGGACCAGCGCTTGTCGGCGAAACGATTCTCGCGAAGGTCGGCATCAATGATATGACGCAGGAAGTTGGCCGGAGCCGGAGTCAGGGAAGGGGTGGTCATGCGAGACGTCGATGATTACAGCCGTAAAGTGTACATTTTGCCACGTATGTTCATGCCTGCCCCTGGCGCGGGCAAGTCGAACTAAACTACGGCCCATTATGGACCTCTCGCTCCTTTCCTGGACCCGGATGCAATTCATGGGAAGCCTCGGCTTCCTGGTTTTCTTCATGTCCTTCTCGCTGGGCCTGTCCTGGATGCTGCTGCTGTTCAAGTGGCGCGCAGGCCGGGGCGGCAATGTCGCGTGGCTGTCGGCCTATCGCTTCTGGGTGCGTATCTTCGCGCTCGCCCTCGTGCTGGTTCTGGGCGGGGGGGTAGCCGTCCTGTTCCAGCTTGGCGGGCTGTGGTCCGGCCTGATGGAGCGCATTGGCAATATTGCCGGGCCGCTGCTGGGCTATGCGGTCATTTCCGTTTTCGTCTTCAAGTCGTGTTTCCTGGGGGTGATGCTCTTCGGTCAGCGTCGTGTCTCCGAAAGCATGCACACCTTTGCCGTGGCCATGGTGGCCATCGGCCAGTGCGTGGCCCTGTTCTGGCTGGTCGTGCTGCAGGCCTGGCTCGAGAATCCTCAGGGGGCCCGGCTGTTCGAGGGGCGGTTCCAGGTCTATGACTGGGCGGCGGTCATCCTGCATGGTTCGCTCGCCTGGCGCATGGGTGTGCTGGCCTGCAGTGCCGCGCTTGCCGCGGCCTTTCTCATTCTGGGCGTGACGGCCGGGCAGGCGCTGCGCCGCAAGCTCGAAGAGGGCGAGCGCCTGGCCTTTCGCAGTGCCCTGGTCGTGGCCGTGGTGGCCAGCGTGCTCCAGTTTCCGCTGGCAGCTGGCACTTATCATCAGTTCGTCCAGTTGCAGCCCGCCAAGGCGGCGGCCATTGCAGGCTACTGGGAAACGGGCGGTCCGCCGGACCTGGTGCTGATGGCGTGGCCCGACGCCAGCGAAGAGGTCAATCGGGGGGTGTGGCGCATTCGGGAGGCGGGCGCGTTCATGCTGGCCAAAGATGACCAGGGCACCCCTCTCGCACTGGACAAGTTCTCCGGCATGCGTCCGCCAGTGGCCGCCACGTTCCTGACCTGGCGCGCGGTCGGGGTGCTGGCGCTGGTCATGACCATCATGGCCTGGGCCGTCCTGCTGCGCGTGCGGCGGCGGGGTTTCGATCCCGGCGTGCTGTCACGGCGTTCGCTCACGCTGCTCTCTGGCGGGATGTGCCTGGGCGCTGTCGGGGCGGTGCTGCGCGTGTGGGGCGATTTCCTGGGCCTTTCGCCCTATCTCGTGCTCAATGCGGTGACCCAGACCGAAGTGCTCGGTCCGATGCGGCGGGAATCCGTCATGCTGGCGACCCTGGGTTATGGCGTGCTGTATGCCGTGCTGGTCACGGCATTTTTCGTGATGTTGTTCCACGCTGCGCGGTACGGCGTCGTACCCGTGCGTCGCGTGGGGAGAAAGCCATGATCGAAGCGCTCGCCGCCTCCATGGGCCTGGCCCCCACCGAGCCCTCGTTCTGGATGCCATTGGCGTTCATGCTGCTGCTTGCGCTGATCATTGCCGCCGGCATCGTGATGGATGGTTTCGATATCGGGGTGGGCATTCTGGTGGGCTGGGCACCCGCGCAGGAGCGCGGCCGCATGATGGGGCTGCTCAGTCCCTGGCGCGACGCCAACGAGTTCTGGCTGTTGCTGGGGCTGGGGCTGTTCGCCGCCGCCTTCCCGTTTGCATGGGGTGTCGTGCTGGGCAAGCTGTTCGGGCCCCTGACGCTGATGGTGCTGGGCGCCGTGCTGCGATCCGTGTCGTTCGAGTTCCGGATTCGTGCATCGCAGGAACACAAGGCGCGCTGGGTCATGGGTTTCTGCCTGGGTTCGATCATGACGGCGCTGGGGCAGGGCATGGCGCTGGGTCGAATCGCGACGGGCTTTCAGACGGTCGCGGGCTACGGCTGGTTCACCGCCTTCGTGGGGCTGTGTGCTGTGGCAACGTATGTCCTGCTGGGCGCGACCTGGCTGGTCATGCGGGTGCGAGGCGATCTGCAGCAGCGTGCCGCAGTCTGGGCGCGGCATGCCGTGCGCTGGACGGCGGCCGGTATGGTCGCCATCTCCGTCACCCTGGGGCTGGCCAACGCGGGCATCTTCTACAAATGGAGCAATCTCGAGCACCTCAGCGTGGCGGTGCTGATCTGGCTGGGCATGCTGGGCTGCTTCGTGACGGCGGAAATGGTGCTCAGCCGGCTGCCGGGTCGCTCTGCCACCCTCAGCGCAGTGCCGTTCGTGCTGTGCGGCGTGCTGGTAATCCTGATGCTGGGTGCGCTGGCCTTCAGCCTGTTCCCCTACGTCGTTCTGGACGATCTCACGCTGTGGGATGCGGCCGCCGCAGACGATTCCCTGCGCCTGTTGCTGGTGGGCACGGGCGTGGCGCTACCGGTCGCGCTGGTCTTCAACCTGCTGGCCTACCGCAGCGTGTTCGGGCAGGCCCGCAACGATCCACAGTAGGGTGCGCGTGGCGAGTGCGTCCGCGCCAGCGGGCGAGCTCAACCGCCGGGGCTGTTGGCCCCTGCGCAAACCGAACATGCGCACACGCGCCCAGTCGTCGCTCGCCGCTCGTCGTTCGCCAGTTCCGCACGCCAGACATTCGGCAAGCCGACTGAATGATCGTCCGATCAGGCGCTCAGATCATCCTCGGATAACAGGGGGATGCGCACCGTCACGATCAGCCCGCCGTGATCCGCGTTGTCCAGGGCGAGTGTGCCGGCATGCGCACGGGCAATCGCATCGCACAGCGCCAGCCCCAGGCCCACGCTGCCGGTGCGGGTGCGCGCCTGATCCAGTCGGGCGAAGGGGCGCATCGCCTCTTCCCGGCGCTCGGCGGCAATGCCCGGGCCGTGATCGGTGACCTGCAGGCACGCATGTCCCGCCACTTCGTTCAGCGTCACCTCGATGGGCGGGGCGCCGTGGTTCAGCGC
>Ga0075364_10000822_pt1 | contig 16378 bp, 16 predicted proteins | sample EndMetdeltDD1764_FD_71517 | JGI IMG/M metagenome (GOLD analysis project Ga0075364, IMG submission 71517) | Populus endosphere microbial communities from Tennessee, USA - Endosphere MetaG P. deltoides DD176-4 | ecosystem: Host-associated > Plants > Roots > Endosphere | place: USA: Tennessee...
ATCACCGTGGTGATGGTGCAGCGTCCGCCGGGTCCGTCCGGTGTGATGGTCGTCTCGTCGGCAACTTCCGCTTTGGAGTGGGTCAGAAGCCAGGTTGACTTGTCGTCATCATGAGACGTGACGACAAGAGCCTGTCCGTTCTCGTGTGTCGCGGCTGCTGCTGCGGTTCGTACGCGAAGCACCCCGGCGTCGATCACGCGAGCCACCTGCGGTCCCTGACGAGCGCTGTGGCGACTGTGCCCGGCGCCAAGGTGTGGGCGGTCGACTGCCTGAACTCGTGCGAGCGCTCCAACGTCGTGGTCGTGCGCACCAACGGCCGCCGCCGGTGGTTGGGCGAGATGTTGGCCGACAGCGACGTCGAGATCCTCGCCGGCTGGTTGCGCGCCGGCGCACCGGGCGACACCCCGACCGACCTGCTGCCGCACATCTTCGATCCTGACTCGCTCACGCCGCCGACCCCGCCGATGGCTGCTCTCAAGGATGGCCAACTCGTCGATTGGATCGTCGATGCCTTGACCATCGGAGGCGGTTGGACGATCGGGTACCGAGGCGTCGTGGCCGAGTTCGACCCCACAGGCGCGGCCATCTCCGTCGACCGCGCCGCGGACGGCTCCGGCGGAACGGTCACGGCGCGCGCAGCAACCGGCGCGCTGCAGTTGTTCGTGTCGTCCGACACCCGCGCGTTCTTCGTCGGCCCCATCGAGGGAGGCTCGGTCGAACCATCGGCCGAACCGGTGCTCGTCGTCCTCGCGTCCGTCAGGCCCGGTGCAGCGCATCTCGCCGCGCCGAACCTCGTGCGTTCTCCGCTCGGCTCGATCGAGGTCTTCGCAGCGGCCGCCGGCGAAGTGCGCCCTGCGGCGCGCATCCACCAGTTGCCGGAAGGACCCGACGACGGCGATGTCCTTCCCTTCGGCATCGTCCTCCCCAACGGCTTCACGCCGGGCGCGGTCCACTTCCGCCGGCCGTCCCGCGCATGATTCGCTCGACGGATTTCACCGTCCCGGCCGCCGGCCGGCACGGCGGCGATGCAGCGCGTGTTGCCACGGCACTCGGGCTCGATCCGGCAACGGTCATCGACCTGTCGGCGAGCATGAACCCGTTCGCGCCGGATGTGAGCGCGCTGATCCGCGACGAGTTGGAGCGACGCGATTCTGCCGCGATCACGACGTATCCCGATCCGACTGCGAGCACGTTGGCCCTGGCCGGTTCGATCGGCGTCGATCCGGAGCGGCTCGTGCTGACGAACGGCGGCGCCGAGGCGATCGCATTGGTCGCCGCGCACGAACGCATCGGCGCAGTCCTCGAGCCCGAGTTCTCGCTCTACCTGCGCCACCTCGAAACGTCAGCGCCGGACGCACCGCGCTGGCGGTCGAACCCGTCGAACCCGCTCGGGTCGCTGGCTGCGGCCGACGAGTCGGCACGCGTGTGGGACGAGGCGTTCTATCCCTTGGCGACCGGGCGGTGGACTCGCGGCGACGACGATGGCTGGCGATTGGGCTCGCTGACGAAGGTGTGGAACTGCCCCGGCCTGCGCCTCGGTTACGCGATCGCGCCCGACATCGCGATGGCGCAGGCGATCCGCGACCGGCAGCCGGCATGGGCCGTCAACGGGATCGCACTCGCCATGCTGCCGCGACTGCTCGAGGTGACCGATCTCGGCGCATGGCACGGCAAGATCAGCGCCCTGCGCGCCGAGTTCGTCACATCCGTGCGCGATCTCGGCTTCGGCGTCACCGACACCTCGGCCAACTGGGTGCTGGTCGACCGCGCCGGGCTGCGAACAGATCTCGCCCAACGCGGTGTGGTCGTCCGCGACTGCGCGTCGTTCGGCCTCGCCGGCGTTCATCGGGTGGCCGTTCCAACGCCCGACTCGTTCGAGCGCGTGCTGGCCGCCTTCGCCGCCGTCCGCCGATGACGAACCTCGTCGCTGCTCTTGCGGGCTCCGGCGCTGACCAGCTGCTCGGCGAGCCGCCGCTGCGCTGGCATCCGGTGGCCCGCTACGGATCGTTGATGCAGCGCGCCGAGCGAACCACCTACGCCGACACCCGGGCCGCCGGCGCGAGGCACTTGGCGTTGGGGGTTGCGGTGGCGGTCGGCGTCGGTGTTGGCCTGCGCCGGCTGTTGGGCGCGCCGGGTGCGACCGCCGTTGCGGCGTTTGCATGTGTGGCCGGCAAGATGCTCGACGACGAGGCACTCGCGATCGCCGGCCGGCTCGCTGTCGACGACCTTCCCGGTGCTCGCGGCCGCCTCAGGTCGCTCGTCGGACGATCGACGGAGGATCTCGACGCCGGCGAGATCAGCCGCGCCGTCGTCGAGTCGCTTGCCGAGAACTGCGTCGACGCCGTCACCGCGTCGGTCGTGTGGGCCGCGGTCGGAGGCGCTCCGGCGGTGCTCGCCCATCGGGCGATCAACACGCTCGACGCGATGGTCGGCCACCGCAACGCGCGGTACACGCGATTCGGCTGGGCCAGTGCGAGGCTCGACGACGTCATCAACTACGTACCGGCGCGGCTGACCGCGGTCGCCGTCGCCATGTGCCGGCCGAGCCGGGCGACGGCAATCGTCACAACGATCCGGCACGATGCACCGCAACACCCGTCGCCGAACGGTGGGGTCGTCGAAGCCGCGTTCGCTGCCGCGCTCGGGGTACGACTCGGCGGGGTCAACCAGTACGGCGATCTCGTCGAGAACAGGGGCACGCTCGGTGACGGACGGGCGCCACAGCCGTCCGACATCGCGGCGGCAGTCGCCCTCCGTCGTCAGTGCACGGTGGCGGTCGCCGCGCTGCTGAGCGCGGCGTCGCTCTCACGCCGGCTGCGCCGCTGATTCGTTCGTCGTCATCACAGCGTCGTCTCCATCGTCGCCTTGATGACGGCGAGGCCCTGAGCCATCAGCCCGTCGATGATCGGGGCCAGCGAATCCGGCAGCACGTCCTTGGTCCAGACGAAGCGACTGGTGCCATCGCCGGCATCGAACACCTGCGCCGATGAGTTGTCGTGCGTGCCGTTGAGCCCGCTCTCGACGACCGAATACACCAACCGGTGCTGATCGTCGTCGATGGTGACGAGCCGTTCGCGCGCCCTGGCTCCGTTGAAGAACGTGATCGCGCGCACGTCGTCACCAACCATCCGCGCCTCGGTGACGAAGCCCGGCACGAGTCGTTCGTGCAGTGCGCCGAAGTCGCGGAGCGCGTCCCACACCTCGCCCGCGGGCGCGTCGATGTCGATGTGTTTGGTGATGGAAGCCATCGCTGTCTCCTTGTCGTGTGTGGTGTCGTGTGCTGTGTTGTTTCAAGGCACGGCCGGCCGGAGCGGCCAGCAGATCTCGGTGCAGTGCTGGTCGACGTCGTCGGTGTCGTCGGCGGTCACGAGGTACATCTCGCGCACCGGTTGGTCGGCGGGCTCGGCCTGTGCTGCCACCCACGCGCCGAGGCTGCGATACGAGTCGGCGAGCGTCGACTGGTCGCCACGGTGAGCGAGCACAGCGACCTCGACGGCCGGCAGCTCGCCGATGCGCACACCTTCGTCGACGCATCGCCGCGGCAACAGCTGCGGGCGCTTGATCGGAGCGAAGAGGGTGAACTGCTGGCTGTCGTCATCGAGCAGCGGTGGGTAGCAGCCGCCGAAGGGACCATCGATCACCGCACCGCTCACTCGCGCGGCGTCGATGATCGATTGACAGACGCGACCGGCGACTCCCTCGAACTCGGCCTCGCTGCTGACCCCGTCGACGGCGAGGATCGTGCGCGCCGGTTCCATCCGGCGCAGCACGGGAGTGTGCATGATCGGTTCCGCGACGGCGGTGTAGAGGTCGTCGATCGAGCGCTGCATGTCGGTCAGACGTTGTTCCATGGCCGCCCCGTGCTCGGCGAGGATCTTCTTGGTGACCGCAGGATCGCGCGCGTCGAGCACCTGCCTGATCGATTCCAGTGGCATGTCGAGCTGACGCAGGCGGCGGATCACCGCGGCATCGGTCAGTTGCGATGCCGAATACGAGCGATACCCGGACGACGGATCGACCTCGGCCGGCACCAGCAGTCCGCTCTCGTGATAGGCGCGCAGGGCCTTGATCGACAACCACGTCGCCCGCGAGAACTCACCGATTCGCAACAGCCCGGATTCCGACATGCCCCCATCCTGCAGTCTCCGCCAAGGGGAGAGTCAACCCCCACGTGCAGGGGTCGCCGGCGGCGCGGCGAGGATCCAGCCTTCTTCGGCCAGCGCGATGGCCCGCTCGGTGGCCGAGATCTCGGGGGTGAAAAAGGACGCCAGCTCGCCGGTTCGGTCGAGCCCGGCGAGGTGCCGGCACAACCCGATCACCTGCGCCGCGTCGCGCACCTCGTGCAGCGAGGTGTCGAGCGGGATCGAACCGGGCCAGATCTCGGCATGGACGATCGCTCCGGCGCGCCCGCCGGTCGGGTCGGGTACGAAGCCCGTGTCGAAGGGCCAGACGCGAGACCGCTGCCGGAGCGCGGGATGGTGGTGCAGGTGCCGCACCACCGGAATCCCCGTCAGCGACTGGCTGCCGACGCTGCCTGCGCCCAGCAGCTGCCAGGTGGAAGCAACTCGCAATCCCGCGTCGAGGAACCGTCGTTCGGTGATGCGGAACTCGGCCAGCTCGCCCGCAGCGATCGGATGGGCGAAACCTGGTGCCTTCTTCGCCGACAGCGACTCCCCGGCGCGCCTCGGCGGTGCGCCCCAGAACGGTCCATGCCCGGCGCTGATCCTGGCGTTCAGTTCGGCGGCGACCTCGAAGCGGTTGTTGCGGTTGCGCGCATCGTCGACCACGTGCACGGCGAGGTGATCCCACATCGCACTCCACGGCGTCGTCCCCGCAAGTCCCGCGGCGGCCGAGGTGCCGGCCGGATAGGCGTAGGAGAAGTCGAAACCGAGCAGCACGCTCCGGTCAGCCGCCGAGATGAGCAGCTGCTCGAGGTGTTCACGCGCGGCCCACCTCGTGAGGTGGTTCGCCACAGCACGCTCGTCCGAGCGCGTGTCGTGCACACACGACCAGATCGAATCCTTCCCGGCGCGCGGCGTCGACGATCCGCTCCAGTCGACGATCACGACGAGGTCGAACATCGCCGAAGACATTACGGCTGAGGCTGACAGACTGCTCGCATGTCCACAGACCTGCTCTACCTCTCCGACGCGTACCTGCAGACGTTCACGGCCGTGGTCGTCGACGTGCGGCCCGACGCCATCGCGCTCGATCGCACCGCGTTCTACCCGACCGGCGGCGGTCAGCCGCACGACACGGGAACACTCGCCGGGCTCGAGGTCACCGACGTGCGCAAGGACCCCGACGGCGAACGTGTGTGGCACACGGTGTCGGGCGAAGGCCTGCCGAGCATCGGTGCCACCGTCGAGGGCGCAATCGATTGGAGCCGACGACATGCGTTGATGCGCACGCACACAGCGCTCCACGTGCTGTGCGGCGTGATCTGGAACGAATGGCGCGTTCCGGTCACGGGCGGCAACATGGAGCCGCTCAGTGCGCGGATGGATTTCGAGTTCGATCCGCTTCCCGCCGACTTCGGCCCGACGGTCGAGGCACTCGTCAACGCCGAACTGGCGGCCGACCGTCCGATCGCCGTTGAGTTCCTCCCCCGCGACACCGCCGTGCACGACGAGGATCTGATCCGCACCAAGGTCAGCATGATCCCCGAGACCGTCGCCGAGATCCGCGTCGTCGACATCGTCGGGCTCGACAAGCAAGCCGATGGCGGCACGCACGTCCACAGCACGGCAGAGGTCGGACGGATCCGCGTCGTGAAGACCGAGTCGAAGGGCAAGGGCAACAAGCGCATCCGCCTCGAGATCGTCGACGCACCCTGAACGTCGGGGCTACTGCATGTCGCCGGTCGTCGGATCGATCACGGTGCGCACTTCGGCGACGACGTCGGCGGGGAAGCCGCCTGCGGCTGCGTGCTCCCGGACCGCTGCCGCGTTCTCGGCGATGTAGACGCAGTAGATCTTGTCGTCGGTGACGTAGCTCTGCACCCACTGGGCGCGTCCACCCATCCCTGCGAGCACCCCGTTCGACGTCTGGCTGATGCCACACAGCTCGTCGGGCGACAAGGTCCCCGCGCCGGGAATTCCTCGTTCGATCACGTACTTCGGCATGTGGTGCTCCTTCGGGTCTGAATTGTTGTCGCTGGTATCAGCACGGGCATCGTCGCTCGTCGGCGTGTGAACGACCGTGTGAAGAACCTGCGAGACTTCGGTGATGTCGGTGGTGCGCGTGCGGCTCCTTGGGCGACCGAGCGTTCAGATCGACGGCTGCGCGGTCGCGGCGCCGAAGGGCGCGAAGCCGTGGGGGCTGCTCGCCTACCTGGCCGCGTCGGGACGATCGCACCCGCGATCGGAGCTCGCCGAACTGCTCTTCAGCGAGGCGGTCGATCCGCTGGGGGCGCTGCGCTGGAACCTGGCCGCGCTGCGTCGCCTGCTCGATCGGCCGGATGCTCTCAAAGGTGAGTCGATCTGTTTCGACCGTTCCGACATCTCGATCGACACGGTGCCGTCGGACGAGCGCGATCGGCGAGACATCTTCGCCAACACCAGCGGACGAGAGCTGCTCGCCGGGCTGTACTTCCCCGACAGCCCGATGTTCGAATTGTGGCTCGCCGGTGAGCGTCAGCGGCAGCGTCGCCGCGTCGTGTCCTTGCTGTGCGAGATCTCGCTCGATGCGGTCGCCCGCGGAGACCACGACCTTGCGGTCCGCTCGTCGAACGAGCTCGTGACGTTGGAGCCGTTCGACGAGGGCCATCACGCCCTGCTGATCCGGGCACTTGCGCTCAGCGGGGAACGCGACGCCGCCCAGCACCAGTTCGCGCGCTGCGTCACGCTCTTCCGTGATGAGCTGGACACCGAGCCTGGTCCGGCGGTGCTCGCTGCCGCGCATTTCGTGAGCCACCCCGCGCGGTCGTCGCCACCACCCGACTTCGACGAGGTCTTCGCCAGGATGATCGTCGCGTGGCAGTCCTTCCTGTCCGGCGCGATCGATCACGGCCTCGACATGGGTCGTGGCGCGGTCGCGCTGGCGGACGCTCACGGCGATGTCTCCCTCCAGATCATGGGTCGACTGTTTCTCGCCGGGATGTTGAACATGTCCGTGCGCGCATGGGACGAATCGGCCACGACGACCGCCACCGCGATCCACCTCGCTGTCCAAGCCGGCCGGCACGGCGACCACGCCGTCGCGCGGAGCATCCTCGCCGGCAGCGAGCTCATGCGCGGCGACTACCCGGTCGCGCTCGCCCACGCGACCGCTGGCGCGGCGTTGTCCGACGACGCCGGGGCGAGCGCCTTGAACTTGGCGTTCCAGTCCGCAATCGAGTCCGACCTCGGACGTCCCGAGGAGGCGGTCGTCCACGCGCGCGCGGCGGTGTCCTGTGCCGAGACGAGCGCTGATCCGGTGCAGCTGGCGTACGCGCACGCGTATGCCGCGCACGCCGAGATCCTCGGCGGTCGCCACGAAGGGGCGAGGCCCCACCTGCAGCGCGCCCTGGAGGCCTGCGCGTCGGTGCTCGTCCTCAAACCATGGCCAATGGCGATGCTGGCCGAGGTCGAGGTCCACGCCGGTGACCTGCGCACGTCCGCAACCCTTGCCGCCGAGGCCGACGGCCTCGCCATCGTCACCGGGATCTCCTACCAGCGAGCGCTCGCACAGCGCGCGCTCGCCATGGGCGAGGCAGCAGCGGGCAACGATGGGGCAGCGATCGACCGGCTCGTCCTCGCTCTCGGCCACGCCCGGCGGACGAGCACCCAGGGCTACACCTTTCACTGGCCGGTGGCGTGGGTCCTCGACAGCCTGGCCTCGATCTGCGCCCGTTCACGGCCCCTGGAAGCGAGGCGCTGGGCCGTCGCGTTGCAGGACCACGCGCTCGCGACGGGCATGGCGACCTTCGCCGCTCGCGCCGATCACCTGCTGGTCGAGGTCGGTTGACCGTGGCGATGGCACGCCGCAACCTCGAGTCCGGCATCGTGGGCCGGCTCGCCGGCGCGATCGTTGTGGCGCTCTCGCTCGGCGCCTGCGCGAGCTCCGACGACGCAGCGTCGGACACCTCGCCGGCGGAGACTCGCAGCGCCCCAACCGATGCGACCGACGCCGTCGCACTCACGAGCCCCGCCTCTGGCACGCCCACCACCGCTCCACCCGACGCGACATCCGACTCCGTCCCGCCGACGGGCAACGGCGTGCTCCAACCGATGTTGTGCGAGCACACCGGTCCGGGGACGGACTACGCGGTCGGGCCGGATCAGCCGTACTCTGCGATCGGTGACGTGCCGTGGGCCGATCTCGCCGCCGGCGACTCGGTGCGAATCTTCTGGCGGGATGAGCCCTACCGCGAGAAGTTCCTGATCCAGGGACAAGGGACGCAAGCCGCGCCCATCGTCGTCTGCGGCGTGGCTGGTCCGGAGGGGCAGCTGCCCGTGATCGATGGCGAGAACGCGACGGCCGGCGCGGCGATGGGCTATGCGACGGTCGAGGGCCAAGCCCGCGGACTGATCCACGTCAGCCTCGGCGGAGACGACGACTGGGGCGTCAAGCCCCAGTACATCGTGATCCAAGGCCTGCACGTTCGCAACGCCTTCTACCGGTACGACTACACCGGATCGGACGGAGCGACGGTGCCGTACTTCGAGAACGCAGCGGGCATCTTCGTCGAGCGAGGTGAGCACATCACCGTACGCGGCGTCGAGTTGGAGTCGAACGGCAACGGGCTGTTCGTCGCTTCCGGAGATGCCACCGAGACCCGCTCACGCGACATCGTGCTGGAGCGTTCGTATGTGCACGACAACGGAACACCCGATGTGGGTCCGGATCAGCGCCACAACATCTACACCGAAGCCGACGGCATGGTCTTCCAGTACAACGAGATCGGACCGGTCGCACCTGGCTCGTTGGGCGCCGCGCTGAAGGATCGATCGGCGGGCACGGTCGTGCGCTACAACCGGATCACCGGTGGGTCGCGTTCGTTGGACCTGGTGGACGCCGAGGACTCGTCTCCCTTGGCGCGTGACGACCCGGACTACCGCACAACGCTCGTGTACGGCAACGTCATCGTGAACGACGCCGAGATCCACGGCGCCGACCTCAGCAACATGGTCCACTACGGCGGTGACAGCGGGGTGACGGACGGCTACCGCAAAGGTGTCCTGTACTTCGTCCACAACACGGTTGTCGTGCGCGCCGACCAGGACGACGCGTCGGGAGCGGCCGGCCTGAGTCGATATCAGACATCGCTGTTCGATCTCGACACCAACGACGAGACCGCGGTCGTCGCCAACAACGTCTTCCACGTCCGCGCCGTGACGCCGGGGGCGACGCCGACGGAGCTCGATTGGGGCCGATCTGCGGGCATCATCGAGCTCGGCGTCAACTGGGCGTCGCCTGCCACCGCCGGCTGGCGGTATCCGGACGACACGGTCGGCACGCTCGCCGGCACCGACGAGCTGATCACCAACGCCGGCAACGATCCCGGTTTCGTCGACGACACGGGCGGCGACCTCGTGCCGGCCGAAGGAAGTCCTCTGATCGATGCCGCCGCCGCACTGCCCGACGAGTTCGCCGCGATGGGGCTGACGGTGACCGAGCAGTACACGGGCGGCGGCAACGTCCGTCTTCGTGACGATGACGGCAAGCCCGATCTCGGCGCGTATGAGTCCGACGGCACGGCTCGAGCCACCCCGGGCTCAGCACCGCCTGCGAGCGGCGTCCCGCCGACCGCGAGCTCCGAACCCGCCGGCACCGGCAACACCGGATCCGCACCGCCGGCCCAGGCCGGCGCCTTCGCGCTCCCCGCCGGCGCGCCAGCGCTTGCCGGCAAAGGTCCGCAGGGCGCCGACAACGGCGAGGCGCACCGATGTGGCCCCGGAGTGCTGTGCGTCGGCGGTACCGGCACATACAGATCGATCAACGCCGCCATCGCCAAGGCCGAAGCGGGCGATGTGATCCAAGTCGCCGCCGGCACCTACGCGGAGAACGTGGCGCTCGGTTCGTTCACCGCGCTGGACCAGCGCAACCTGACGCTGCTCGGCGGGTTCAGCGCCGACTTCTCCACTCGCGACGCGGCCACCAATCGGACCGTCATCGACGGCGGCGGCGAAGACCCCGCTGTCCAGCTCCACGTGATCTCGGACGATCCCACGGTGCTCGACGGGTTCGTCCTCACCGGCGGCGTCGGTCTCGGCAGCGACTACTCCGACGGCGCAGGAAGTGGCGGCGGCGTGCACGCCCAACAACAGGGCGGCGGGGAGCTGGTGATCTCGCACAACGAGGTGTACGGCAACCGCACGCGGGCCTTCGACGACGGCAACCGCGGCGGAGGCATCCACGCCGACGCTGTCGATTGGGACGGTGGTACGCCGACGGTGAGGATCGAGCACAACGACGTGCACGACAACGAAGCGGGTCGTGGTGCCGGGATCGAGGTGCGCGGCCGGGCAGCAGTGATCGCCAACAACCGGGTCGAGGCCAACCTCGGCCACAGCGACCATGGCGGCGGCGTGTACCTGTCCGCCGGCGACAACCTGGTCACGGACAACATCGTGGTCGGCAACGAGATCGGCGTGACCGCCGGCTACGGCTGGGGTGGCGGCATCCTCGTCGGGGGTGTGCCGGCAACCATGTCCGGCAACGTGGTCAGCGACAACTTCGCGCCTTCGGTCGGCTCTGGTGTGTTCTGGGACGAAGGAGCCGTCGGGACCATGACCGGTGACCTGATCGTCGCCAACCGCTGCCCCGCCGACGGTCGTTCGGGGGCTGCGATCTACGTCGACGGGGGCGAGCCCGGTCCCTCCAAGGTCACCGCCGAGCGGATCACCGTGGTCGGCCACGTCTGCCCGGATCTCCCCGACGGTGGCGCGATCGTGTTGGAAGGCGGTTCATCGATCACGATCACCGCCTCGATCCTGTGGGCCAACGGCATCGACGTCGTCACCGTCGCCGGCGACGACGAGTTCACGATCGACGACTCGACCACCAGCACCGACGACGACCCCCAGTTCGTCGATCCTCCCGCCGGCGACTACTCCCTGCAAGACGCCAGTCCCGCCGCCGGCCGCGGCGCCTTCGGATAGCGCACCTCTCGACTCGACCCGCCGACGAGACCGCCTCAGGATCGCTCAGGATCGCTCAGGATCGCTCAGGATCGCTCAGGATCGCTCAGGATCGCTCAGGATCGATTGTCTCGCGCGGCAACGACGGCGAACATCGTGAGGGTCATCGAGAACTCGTTGCGCAAGGCCGCAGCGTGGATCGTCTCGACGAACGCGTCGCACTCTTCCGCCGCCAGCTCACCCCGCTCGACGAGATCGTCCGCGAGGCTGCGCATCGAGAAGCAGCCGCTGGGCGCCGGCGACTCGTGGGGGTTCCACGATGTCCACGTGTGCGTGGCCTCCCTGCTCGCGATCGTTTCGAACCCGACGTCGCGGACGAGATCGCTGAGTCGGCGACCGATGTTGGACGGCCGGCCTCGCTCGGTGCGCATCGCGGTGCGCACGCGTGCGGCGAGCACGTCGTCAGCGACATCGATTGCAAACGTCGACCAGTCGGTGTCGATCAGCGACATGCGGCCGTGCGGTCGAGCCACTCGGGCCATCTCGGCAATGGCAGCGGTGGGATCGGCGAGCCACTGCAGCGTGCGTTCGCAGCGGACGACATCGAAGGACTCATCTGCGAGGTCGAGTGCGCACGCATCGCCGACGACGAACCGGACGCGGCACGGTGCCGAGCGTGCATTCGCGCCGGCCGCCCGAACCATCTCCGCCGAACGGTCGATTCCGACGACATCTCCCCCGGCTCCGAGATCCTGAGCGAGGGCGAGCGCTGCCTCCCCGAGACCACAACCCACATCGAGGAGCCGGAGACCGGGACCGAGCCGGAGTTGGCTGCGCTCCCACTGACGCAACTCGCGGATCGCGTCGAGCTCCGCTGTGGCACTCATCGTGGCGAGGAGCACCGCCACATTCGGATCACCGTCAACGCGGTGATAGCCGAGTCCGTGCGTCTCGCCGCTACTCATCTCCGCAGACTACGAGTCGCGAGTCAGCAGGCCCGGTGTGGTTCGCCGCGTCAGTCCACCGGAGGCAGGCCGAACGACTTCACCCAATCCGGATGGATCTTGATGATGTCGCCGGTGAAACCAGGGCCGGGCGGCTCGACGCCCGAGAGGGCTTCGGCTGTGCCGCGGATCTCGAGGTAGTGCGGCTCCCATCCCGTGCTGGTGTCGACGGTGTCGACGACGAACGCGACTCTCGATCCTGCGGCGACGTTGCGGAACTTCTTGGTGGTGCCCATCCGCATCCCGCCGATGTCGATCGTGTCGTCGGCACGCACGAAGTACGTCACCGGCGCGTTGCCGACGACGCCATCGGGCGACGCCGTTGCGAGCCGCCCCAGCCTGTTGTCGGCGAGCCACGCCCGCTCCTCCGGACTGAACCCCGTGAAGGCCATTTCGTACATCCCTTTCGACAGCCCGGCCGCCGCGTCGACGCTAGCGCTCGTCCGGGTCGTCCGGGTCGTCCGGGTCGTCCGGATCGTGCGGCTCGTCCGGATCGTGCGGCTCGGCGGCTCCCGCGGCGCGGGCGTCGTTGAGCAGATCGGCGAGGGCCTGGGCGGACAGGCCGTAGCTGTCGGGCAGCGAGCGCGAGCCGCCCATGATCTCCCGGTTGGTGCGGTTCGTCTCGGTGTCGGGATCGGGCCGGTAGTCGAAGACAACGGTTGTCACACCTCGTGTCGGGTTGCGCCACGTGGTGAACCTGCTGCAGCCGGCGAGCTCGAACGTGGTCAGGCGGCCGTGCCGGATCAGGTCGATCGAGGTCCGGCTGATCGTCAGTGAGCCGGGTGACACGAGTTGGCGCAGCGCGACGACGGCGCAGAAGCCGAACACCGCGACGAGGAACCATCCGATGCCTTTGGCCGCCGCGCCGGTCCGGCTGCTGAACGCCATCCCGCCGCCGAAGGCGAGGAACACCATGCTGCCGATCAATATCCAGACCCACCTCGCCGCGCTGGCGCGCAGCACGACGCGGTCGATCTCGTCGAGCTCCTGCTCGGCATGCTCACCGGACGACTCGTCGCTCACGTCAACACCTTGGCTCAAACGGTGGCGAAGGCGCGCACCGTGAACGTGCCTGCACCCACGATCTTCGGTGGCACGGCGGTGAACTCGAACCCTCTGGCCGGGAGCGCGGCCAGGTTGGTGAGATGCTCGACGATCGGGATCCCGGCACGGAGCAGGATCGTGTGCACCGGCCGTGCGCCCGTCGACGTCGCGTCGATGTTCAGCGTGTCGATCCCGACGCACGCGACCTGGGCCTCGACGAGCGCCGACGCGGCCTCGGCCGTCAGCGCCGGATGGTTCTCGAAGTAGGCAGGCGTGCCGAAGTGGACGGAGTGGTCGGTGCGGATCAGCACCGCATGACCGGCGAGGCCGACGAGGTCGGCCGGGGCCAGGTCGATGGCACGCTCGCCGCGACGGTCGATGCACACTCCAGGCCGCCCGGCACAGCTCTCCAAAGCCAACCCGGCCAGGTCGTAGCCATCGGCGTAGCGGTGAAACGGGACATCGAGGTACGTGCCCGTGTTTGTGCACATCGTGATCAACCCGATCTGGAACGTCGTGCCCGGCTCATAGATCGCCTCGGCCGCCTCGCGGCTGAGGTGGTCGGCGACGATCGGCGTGGGGAGACCCGGATAGGTCTGCATCCCGTCGGTGATGCGATGGCTGAGATCGATGAACGTGCTCACCGCCGGACAGTAACCCGGCGCGAGAGCCGTCCTGCGACGATTTCAGACCGCGGACGTCGGCGGGGCGAGCAGGCGCGTGATCGCCGTGGTGAACGCGTCACCGATCTGCTCGACCGACAACTGCTGATCGTCGCGCAGCAGGTGATAGCCCTCGAACGACGTCACAACGTCGACGACCCCGAGCATCGTCGTCGCCAGGTCGTCCGGCATGGCCGCCAGCTCTGGGGAGAACAGGCGCGCCGCTTGGTGGCGAAGGAACGACCGCGCCACGGACAGCTCGGCCGCGACCACTGGTTGGAACGGCGCCCGGATGCGGGACACGTGCCCGATCGACCCGATCGCGTCGAACAACCGCAGGCGCTGCTCGACGAACGCGGCAATTCGACCGGCCAATGGTGCGTCGGGTCGGGCGTCGATGTCGAGCGCTGGACGGACACGATCGATCTGATGACTGATCGCGACGCGGCAGAGATCGTCGATGTCTTCGAAGTACCGGAACAGCGAACGCGCCGACAGGCCGGCACGTTCGGCGATCTCGTCGGCCGATGGCGCGTAGTTGCCGTCGTTGTACAGGTCGAGCATCGCGTCGACGACCGAGTCCCGGTTGCGGTCGCGGCGAACGCGTCGGCCGTCATCCATCCCCGCACGGTACCACTCAGCCCGAGATTATTGACAGTGACCATGACACTTGTTTAGGGTGCGCCGAGCAACGAGGGGACGCCGCCGATGACGCAGGACATGATGGAAGCCGCCACTGGCGCGCCGCGACCCGATACCGCGCTGATCCTCGACTCCCTCCAGCGCCGGATGCGGGCGATGCATTCGCTGTATCACGACGCGGTCGCGACGATGACGATCGATCACGTCAACCACTTCGAACGCGAGGGTGTGGTGCCGATCGCGTTCTGCCTGTTCCACATCACGAACATGATCGACGCGTCCTTCATGCTGATGACCGGAACGCCGCCGATCTGGAACGACGAATGGCAGGCGCGTGTCGCGATGACGATCAACGATCACGGCAAGCACCGGCCGGTCGACGAGATGGTCTATCAACGGATCGGCGACTACGAGGCGTTCCAGGACTACATGCGCGCGGTCTTCGCCCGCACCGAGGCCTGGCTGGCTGCACTCGATCCGGATGAGCTGACGCGGATCGTCATCACCCGGCCCTTCCCCCCGCAGATCGCCAGCACCTACAGCGCACGCGTCGCCGGGCCCGACGGCATCACATTGCTCGACGCCACCGAATGCTGGATCTACCAACACGGCTTGCGCCACATGGGCGAGATCGAGCTCGCCCGCGGCCTGGTCGGCCTGCAGGGCATGACGTCGTAACCGCGACACCGGCACCGGCACCGGATGAGGCGCTCGGGGTCGGGCGCCAGATGAGGAGCACACGATGAGAAGCGAGGACTTCGACGGGCGAATCGGGCGCACGTTCTCCGAATCGATCCCCTCGTTCGAGGAGTTCGCCCATCCGGGCGCCGGCGCGCCGAACGTCGTCGTCATCCTGCTCGACGACACCGGCTTCGCCCAGTTCGGCTGCTACGGCTCGGACATCGACACGCCGCACGTCGATCGCCTCGCCGCCAACGGTCTGCAGTTCACGAACTTCCACGTCACCCCGCTGTGCTCGCCGAGCCGAGCGGCATTGCTGACGGGGCGATCCCACCACGCCGCCGGCATGCGCGGGCTGTCGAACTTCCGCACCGGATTCCCGAACATGCTCGGGCACATCTCGACGCGCACGGCGACGATGGCCGAGGTGCTGCGCGACCGCGGCTACGCCACGTTCGCGCTGGGGAAGTGGCACCTCGCACCGATGGAGGAGTGCTCAGCAGCAGGGCCGTTCGATCAGTGGCCGCTCGGCCGTGGGTTCGATCGCTTCTACGGCTTCCTCGACGGTGAGACCGACCAGTTCTATCCCGAACTGGTCTGCGACAACCATCACGTCGAACCACCCGCTGCTCCGGAGGACGGCTACCACTTGTCGGCCGATCTTGTCGATCAAGCACTGCGGATGATCTCCGACAGCGTCGGCATCCGCCCCGACCGGCCGTTCTTCACGTACCTCGCGTTCGGCGCGGCCCACGCTCCGCATCAGGCACCGCCCGAGTACATGGCCAAGTACCGCGGCCGGTACGACGAAGGCTGGGACGTGATCCGCCGGCGCTGGTTCGACAAGCAGATCACGACGGGTGTCGTCCCTCCGCACACGCAGCTCGCTCCACGCAATCCCGGGGTCGAACCATGGGACGGACTGCCGGAGAACCAACAACGACTCGCCGCCCGTTTGCAGGAGGCGTTCGCGGCCTTCCTCGATCACACAGACGATCAGATCGGGCGCCTCGTCGACGGCCTCGACGCGATCGGCCAACTCGACAACACCGTCTTGATCGTGCTCGCCGACAACGGTGCCAGCCAGGAGGGCGGTCCGTTCGGCGTCATGCACGAGATGAAGTTCTTCAACGGCATCCTCGAGACGCCCGATGACGCGATCGCGCGGATCGACGACATCGGCGGGCCGAACAGCCACACCAACTACCCGTGGGGCTGGGCCCAGACCGGCAACTCGCCGTTCCGCTGGTACAAGCAGAACACCCACGAAGGCGGCGTGCAC
>Ga0075364_10000824_pt1 | contig 16353 bp, 6 predicted proteins | sample EndMetdeltDD1764_FD_71517 | JGI IMG/M metagenome (GOLD analysis project Ga0075364, IMG submission 71517) | Populus endosphere microbial communities from Tennessee, USA - Endosphere MetaG P. deltoides DD176-4 | ecosystem: Host-associated > Plants > Roots > Endosphere | place: USA: Tennessee...
GGCCACTGCGCCGACGCCCCGAAGACCGCGTGGCTGTTCCCCGGACAGGGCAGCCAGTACGCCGGTATGGCCCGGGAACTGTTCGAGACCGAGCCGGTGTTCGCCGAGACCGTGCAGCGATGCGCCGACGCCGTCGCCGGGATCCTCGAAAGGCCTTTGCTGGAGGTCATCTACGACTCGGTCGACGGAGACGAGGCGCTGCGCCAGACCCGGCACACGCAGCCGGCGATCTTCGCCGTCGAGATGGGCCTGGCCCACCTCTGGCAGTCGTGGGGATACGAACCCGACGTGGTGCTCGGCCACAGCGTGGGCCAGTACTCGGCGGCCTGTGTCGCCGGCGTGTTCAGCCTCGAGGACGGTGCGCGGCTGCTGGCCGAGCGCGGCCGCCTGTTCGGTGATCTGCCCGCCGGCGGGCGGATGGCTGCGATCTTCGCTGCCGCCGACCGTGTCGAGCGGCTCACCGACGAGTACCCCAGCCTGTCGGTGGCCGCCTACAACGGCGCCAACACCGTGCTCTCCGGCCCCGGTGGGGATCTGGAGCAGGCGGTGGCCGGCTTGACCGCCGACGGCGTGCGTTGCGACTGGCTGGACACCAGCCACGCGTTCCACTCCGCGCTGCTGGACCCCGCGCTCGATGCCTTCGAGACCTTTGCGGACCAGTTCACTTTCGCTGCCCCGCAACGGATTCTGGTGTGCAACCGGACCGGTGCCGCCCTGGGCCGTACCGCGAAGCTGGACGGCGCCTACTGGCGACGCCACGCCCGTCAGCCGGTCGAGTTCGCCAAGAGTGTGGCCACCCTGTCCGACCTGGGTTGCGCGATGCTGCTGGAGGTCGGTCCGCAACCGGTGCTGACCGCCGCGGCCATGCGGGCCTGGCCCGATCCGGCGAGCGCGCCGCGTGCCATTGCGTCGATGCGGCGCAACGGCTCCGACCATCGGCACATCGCCGAGGCCGTGGCCAACACCTACGTCGCGGGGCATTTGCCCGACTTCGCCGCGCTGCTGGCACGCCCGGCACACAAGCTGGACCTGCCCACCTACCCGTTCGAGCACCGCCAGTACTGGTTCCGCGACAAGCAGGCCCAGCCGGCCAAGAAGGACACATCCGCTCGCACCGACGCGGTCCGGTTCCTCGAGGACGGCCGGATCGACGAACTGGCCGCACTGCTCGACAACTCGGGCACCAGCCTGACCACCGCCGATGTGCTCAACAAGCTTGCCGCCCAACATAATCGGCAGCGCGACGCGCAGTCCATCGCGGACGCCCGCTACGAGGTCCGCTGGCTGGTGTCGGCACCGGCATCCACCGCGCCGACCGGCGAGGGCTCGGCCTGGCTGGTCATCGGCGATGACACCGATACCGTGGCGCCGGTACTCGACGCGCTGACCGCGCAGGGCCACCGGCACCGGACCCTGCGACTGCCGGCATCCGACGCCGACGAGGAACGCCTGGCCGCGGATCTGCGCGCCGCGGTGGAAGACGAACCCACGCTGCGCATCCTGCACGTCGCGGCGCTGGAGAAGGACACCACGCCCTCGATGCGGTCACTGCTGCGGATGCAGCACCGCGTCCTGGACGGTACCCAGCGACTGTTCCGTGCCGCCGCCGCAGCCGATCTGCGCGCCCCCATCTGGGTCACCACCCGCGGCGCGCAACGGGTACTCGACACCGACCCGGTGTCGCCGGAGCAGACCAGCCTGTGGGGCTTCTGCCGGGCGGTCGCCCTGGAGTACCCCCAGCTCTGGGGTGGCCTCGCGGATGTCTCCGGCAAGGCCGAGGAGTGGTCGCGGCTGATCGGCCAGATCGTCGGTGCCGCTCGCGGGGAGGACCAGATCGCGTTGCGCGGGCAGGTCGTCCACGTCCCCCGGCTCAGCAGGCGTACCGGGCAGCCCAACCCGACCGCGCTCGAACTACGTTCCGATGCCACGTATCTGGTCACCGGAGGACTGGGTTCGCTCGGTCTGGAGATCGCCGGCTACCTGGCCGCGCACGGCGCGCGTCACCTGGTGCTGACCAGTCGTCGTGCGCCCGGCAGCGCCGCCGAGCAGCGGATGGACGCGCTACGCCAGCAGTACGGCTGCGAGGTCCGGGCCGTCGCCTCCGATGTCGCCAACCCGCATGACATCGCGCATCTGATCGCCACCATCGCGGCCGAACTGCCACCGCTGGCCGGCATCGTGCACGCCGCCGGCGAGAACAGCACCACGCCGCTGAGCACCCTTGATCCCGCGGAACTGGACCGGGTGTTCTCCGGAAAGGTCTGGGGCGCCTGGTATCTGAGCGAGGCCATCACCGATCTGCAACTGGACTTCTTCCTGTCCACCTCCTCCATCTCCTCGGTGTGGGGCAGCTACGGCCAGAGTGCCTACAGCGCGGCCAACGCCTTCCTGGACGGACTGACCTGGCGGCTGCGCGAGCAGGGCGTGCCCGGCTTCAGCGTCAACTTCGGTCCGTGGTCGGCGGGTATGGCCGACGGTGAGGCCCGCGCCCAACTGGACAAGCGCGGTGTGCGCACGCTGCCCCCGGCCGACGCACTGGCCGGGATGGCCGACGTCCTGGTCGGCGCAGCGGCATCAGGCGTGCCATCAGCGGTGGTGGCCAGGATCGACTGGGCCCGCTTCCTGCCGATCTACCTACAGGCCGGACACCGTGCCCTGCTGGCCGAAGTGGCCGGCGAGATACCCGAAGCGGCAACCGCGCCGGCCGGACCGGCGGGCACGACCCGGTTCGTCGAACGCCTCACCTCGGCTCCGGTCCAGCAGCGCAAGAAGCTCGTGCTGGAGGAACTGCGCGACGCGGTCGCCGAGGTGACCCAGATCGATGCCGCCGAGATCCGGGAGGAGACCGGTCTTTTCGATCTCGGTCTGGATTCACTGATGGCCGTCGAACTTCGCCGGCGACTGGAACAGTCCGTCGGCGCCGAACTGCCCGCGACCCTGGCGATGGACCACCCGCGCCTGACCGACATGGCCGACTATCTGCTCGGTGACGTGCTGAAGCTCAACGAGCGCGGCGCCAAGAAGGCTGCCGCGCAGCCGGTCTCGCTGACCACCGCGGCGGCCGACGAACCGATCGCGATCATCTCGGTCGCCTGCCGTTTCCCGGGATCACCCGATCCGGACGCGTACTGGGATCTGCTGGCCGGTGGCGTGGACGCCATCCGGGAGATCCCCGAGGACCGTTTCGACGTCGACGAGTTCTACGACCCCGATCAGCAGACGCCGGGCAAGATCTACACCCGCAGCGGCGGATATCTGGAGAGCGTCGACGGATTCGATCCCGAATTCTTCGGCATCTCTCCGCGCGAAGCGGTCTGGATCGATCCGCAGCAGCGCCTCATGCTCGAACTGTCCTGGGAGGGCCTGGAGCGGGCCGGCTACTCGGCGGCGTCCCTGCGCGGCAGCCGCACCGGCGTGTTCGTCGGTGTCGGCGCCAACGAGTACTCGCACCTGCTCTCCAGCGATTCGCTGGAGAACCTGCAGCCGCACTTCATCACCGGTAACGCCCTCAACGCGATCGCCGGCCGGGTGTCGTTCACCCTCGGACTCGAGGGCCCCGCCATGGCGGTGGACACCGCGTGCAGTTCCTCGCTGGTCGCCGTGCATCAGGCCGCCCAGGCCCTGCATTCCGGTGACTGCGACATGGCCATTGCCGGCGGGGTGAACGTCCTGCTGAGCCCGGCGTCGGTCGTCGCGGCCTCCCGGGCCCGGATGTTGTCACCCGACGGCCGGTGCAAGACATTCGACGCCGCCGCCGACGGCTACGTCCGCAGCGAGGGCTGCGGTGTGCTGGTGCTCAAGCGGCTGTCCGACGCCCAGCGTGACGGCGATCGGATCAGCGCGGTCATCCGCAGCAGCGCGGTGAACCAGGACGGCGCCTCCAGCGGCCTGACCGTGCCCAATGGCGGTGCCCAGCAACGCCTCATCAGCTCGGCGCTGGCACGGGCCGGTCTGTCCGGCGATGACGTCGACTACCTCGAAGCGCATGGCACCGGCACCCCGCTGGGTGACCCGATCGAGGTGCAGGCGGCGGCCGCCGTGTACGGCGCGGGCCGCGACCCGAATCGGCCGCTGCTGATCGGCACGGCGAAAACCAATGTGGGCCATCTGGAGTCGGCGGCCGGTGTGGCCGGACTGGTCAAGGTCGTGCTGTCGCTGCAACACGACCTGCTGCCGCAGACCCTGCACTTCCACAACCCGTCACCGCACATCCCCTGGGACAGCCTGCCGGTGCAGGTCGTGGACAAGCCGACACCGTGGCACGCCAACGGCCGGCCGCGCCGCGCCGGTGTCAGTGCCTTCGGGTTCACCGGCACCAACGCCCACGTGCTGATAGAAGAGGCGCCCGAGGCACTTTCGGTGCAACCCGCCGACGAGTCGCCGGCCGAACCGGTCGAGGGCACCACGGCGCCGGCACGGGAACCACTGAGTGTGTTGCCGCTGTCCGCGCGTTCCTCGCAGGGGCTGGTGGCGCTGGCCCAGCGCTACTCCGCCTGGCTCGACGCCCACCCGGAGGCCTCGGTCGCCGATATCGCGTTCACCGCGGGTGCGGGGCGCTCGCACTTCGAGCACCGGGCGGCGGTGGTCGCCAACACCGTTCCCGAAGCCAAGATGCTGCTCGACGATCTGGTGGCCAACCGGCTGCGCCCGGGAGTCGTGCGCGGTGAGTGCACCGACCCGCCGACGACGGCCTGGTTCTTCCCCGGACAGGGCAGTCAGTACCCGGGCATGGCCCGCGAACTGTACGACTCCGAACCGGTTTTCGCCGAGACCGTGCGCCAGTGCGCGCAGGCCGTCGACGGCATGCTGCCCCGCCCCCTGCTGGAGGCGATCTTCGACACCGGCCGCGAGGCCACCGAGACGCTGCGGCACACCTCGTTCGCCCAACCCGCGATCTTCGCCGTCGAGATGGGCCTGGCCCGGCTGTGGCAGTCCTGGGGCATCGAGCCCGACGTGGTGCTCGGCCACAGCGTCGGTCAGTACGCGGCGGCGTGTGTGGCCGGTGTCTTCAGCCTCGAGGACGGGGCGCGGCTGATCGCCGAACGCGGCCGGCTGTTCGGCAGCCTGCCGGCCGGCGGGCGCATGGTGGCGGTGTTCGCCGACCCCGAGTACGTCGAGGGTGCCGCCGAGGCATTCCCTCGGGTGTCGGTCGGCGCCTACAACGGCCGCAACACCGTGCTGTCGGGGCCGGGTGAGGATCTCGAACAGATCGTCGCCAACTGCAGTGCCGACGGTGCGCGCTGCACCTGGCTGGAGACCAGCCACGCCTTCCACTCCGAACTGCTGGACCCGGTGCTCGACGAATTCGAGGCCTTCGCCGGTCAATTCGAGTACGCGGTGCCGACCCGGCCGCTGGTCTGCAACCGTACCGGGGCGGTGCTGACGGCCGAGACGCCGATCAACGCGCAGTACTGGCGCCGGCATTCGCGTCAGCCGGTGCAGTTCACCGAGAGCGTGCGCACCGTGGCGGCCCTGGGTTGCTCGGTGCTGATGGAGATCGGCCCGCAGCCGATCCTGACCGCCGCCGCGCTGCAGAGCTGGCCGGAGTCCTCGGCCACGCCGCGGACCATCGTGTCGCTGCGCAAGGGCGCCAACGCGCAGCGGCAGATCACCGAGGCACTCGCCACCACCTACATCTGCGGTCACCGGCCCGATTTCGCCGCCAAGCATCACGGCGAGCAGCATCGGCTGATACTGCCCACCTACCCGTTCCAGCGCCGCCGCTACTGGCCCAAGACGTCCGTCGTGGGCATGGGCTCCGGCGGGGTTTCGGTCTCCGGGCTCCTGGGCAGCGCCAAGGACCTGGCCTCCGGCGACACCATCTACAGCACGGTGCTGTCGGTCAAGACCCAACCATGGCTGGCGCATCACGTCATCTACGGCACCGTCGTCGTGCCGGGCGCAACCTACGCCGCGATGGCGCTGGCCGCCGCGGAAGCTCCGGCACATGTCAAGGATGTCTACTTCTACGAGCCGATCATCTTGCCCGACAAGGCGTCTCGCGAGGTGCAGCTGACACTGCATCCGCAGGATGGCGGCTGGAAGTTCCAGGTGCACAGCCGTCCCTACGGTGTGCGCGAGGCCGAATGGTCGCTCAACGCGGACGGCACCCTCGGTTCGGGTGCCGACACCGAGGCGCCGCCGCAGGAGGCCCCGGCGCTCAGCCCGGACGAGGCGATCGAGCACATGAACCGCACCCGTCCACAGGAGCTCTTCGAGATCTTCAACGATCTGGAGCTCGCCTGGGGTCCGACCTGGTCGACCTCGCTGAAATCGCTGTGGGTCGGCGACGGTGAAGCGATCGGCGATGTGTCCGTCGGCGAGGAACTCGCCGAGCATCTGGGCAGCGAACCGATCCACCCCGTGCTGCTCGATCTGTGCACAGGTGTGGCCTTCCCGTCCTTCCCGGCGGTGCTCGCCGCCGAACAGGGCATGCACGACCTGTTCCTGCCGCTGCGGTACGGCCGGGTGCAACTGCTGGAGAAGATGCCCAACCGGTTCTACTGCCGGGCACGCTGGCACGAGGGCCCGCTCAACAGCGAAACACTGGTCTTCGACATCGATTTCGTGCACCGTGACGGCCGGGTGCTGGGCGGTATCAGCGAGTTCACCGTGAAGCGAGCTCCTCGTGAGGCGTTGATGCGTGGGCTCGGCGGCGACTCGACCCGACTGCTGTACACGGTGGGCTGGCACGAGGGCGCCGCGCCGGGCACCGTTGCCGACGCCGGTGACGAGGCCGCCAAGATCGCCGCCGGTACCTGGTTGATCGCCGGTGACGACGCGCTTGCCGGCGCGCTCCCGCACGGCGTCTCCATCGATGACCCCGCCGATCCGGACGCCTGGAAGCAGGCGTTCGCCGGTGCCGCCGAACGCGGCACACCGGTCAGCGGGATCGTCTGGCGCAGTGCGGGTCAGGCCGGTCTGGACGGCCCGACCGCGGACCTCGCGGTGCGGCTGGAGGCCGAGGTCTCGGCGCTGCTCGCGGCCACCCAGACCGCGCTGGCCGGTCAGATGAGCAATCTTTCCGGCGGGCTGTGGATCATCACCGAAGGCGCGGTGGCCACCGAACCCGGGGAGCCGGTCGACCCGGTACAGGCCGCGCTGTGGGGATTCGGGCGCACCCTGATCGCCGAACAGCCGACCCTGCGCTGCCGGCTGTTGGACGTGGCGGGTGCCGGAGAGTCGCTGGGCTGGTTGCCCGACGCACTCGGGACCCCGGTCGTCGAGCCCGAGATGGCGGTGCGACAGGGACGTTTCCTGGTGTCGCGGCTGCTGCACTGGGCGCGCACCGGTCATCTGCCGATGCCCCGGTCCGACGACTACGCACTGGCGCCGACCGAGCGCGGTGCCATCGACAACCTGCGACTGACCGAGGCGGAGATCACCCCGCCGGAGGCCAACGAGGTCCAGGTGCGGATCGAGGCCGCGGGCCTCAACTTCCGTGACGTGCTCAACGTGCTCGGTCTCTACCCCGGCGATCCCGGCCCGATCGGCGGCGACCTCTGCGGTGTCGTCACCGAGATCGGTTCGGAGGTCACCGGGTTCGAGGTCGGCCAGCGGGTCTTCGGGTCCATGCAGGGCGCGTTCGCCAGCCGGCTCAACGTGCCTGCGCAGCTGCTCGCGACGGTTCCGGAAGGGATCGGCGCGGTCGATGCCGCCACCATTCCCGCTGCGGCGCTGACGGTCCGGCTCGCCTTCGACTGGGCACAGCTCAAGCCGGGCGACAAGGTGCTCATCCACGCCGCCAGTGGCGGTGTCGGGTTGGCCGCGGTCCAGATGGCACGCCACCACGGTGCGACCGTCTTCGCCACGGCCAGCACCTACAAGCGCGCCACCCTGCGCGCGATGGGTGTGGAGTACGTCTACGACTCGCGCAGCACCGATTTCGCGGATCAGATCCTCGCCGATACCGACGGCGCCGGGGTGGACGTGGTGCTCAACAGCCTGACCAATGAGGGCTTCATCGAAGCCACGGTGCGGGCGACCGCGCAGGGCGGCCGGTTCGCCGAGATCGCCAAGCGCGATATCTGGACCACCGCGCAGATGGCTGCGGTGCGTCCGGATATCGACTACGAGATCGTGGCGCTCGACGTGACGATGATGAGCGATCCCGACCACATCCAGCGCCTGATGTCGGAGGTGTCCGACGGACTGGCCAGTGGCGAGTGGACCCCGGTGCCGGCCGAGGTCTATCCGCTGACCGAGGCCAGGACCGCGTTCCGGCGCATGCAGCAGGCCCGCCATATCGGCAAGATCGTGGTGCAGATGCCCAAACCGCTGCAGCCACATGGTGATCGGAGCTATCTGGTCACCGGCGGTCTGGGGGCGCTCGGCCTGCACACGGCGGCCTACCTGGCCCAGCTCGGCGCCGGTCACATCGTGCTCACCAGCCGCCGGGCCCCCGATGCCGAGGCCCAGCACGCCATCGACGCCATCACCGAGCGCTACCACTGCCGGGTGCACGTCTTCTCCGCCGATATCGGCGAGGTGGCCGAAGTGGCCGCGCTGCTGGAGAAGATCCGCACGGAGCTGCCGCCGCTGGCCGGTGTGGCTCATCTGGCGGGCGTCCTCGACGATGCCCTGCTGCCGCAGCAGAGCCTGGAGCGGTTCCAGGCGGCGCTGGGGCCCAAGGCCTACGGCGCGCACTACCTGCACCAGCTGACCAAAACCGACGACCTGGATTTCTTCATCGTCTACTCGTCGGCGTCGGCCGTGCTGGGCTCGCCCTCGCAGGCCAACTACGCGACCGCGAACGCCCTGCTCGACGGGCTCGTCGCGCAGCGCAGGGCGCAGGGGTTGCCGGCCACCGCGGTCAACTTCGGTCCGTGGGGCAGTGGCGGTATGGCCAGCTCGCAGGCTGCGCTGGCCAACCTGAGCGCCCAGGGCATGATGCCGCTGGAGCCGTCGGCGGCGCTGGCCGCACTCGGCGAGGTCATCCGGCACGGAACCGCGCAGGCCACCGTGCTGAAGGCGAACTGGCAGCGGACCGCGAAGATGCTCGGCGGGATCCGTCCGCCGCTGCTGGATCAGGTACTGCCCAGCGGGGACACCGCAGCCGGCGGGGACAGCGAGTTGCTCCGGCAACTGCAGGAGCTGCCGGTGGCGGCGCGGGCCGGCTTCATCACCGAGTTCCTGCAGCGTGAGGTGCAGGGCTTCCTGCGGCTGGCACAGCCCCCGGCGGCGACGAGCCGGTTCCTGGACCTCGGCACCGACTCGCTGATGGCCGTGGAACTCCGCAACCGGTTGTTCGGCCAGTTCGGCGGCAAGTTCGACATCAGCCCGACGGCGGTGTTCGACTATCCGACCATCGGGGAACTCGCCGAGCACCTGGTCTCGCAGCTGCCGGATGCCGAATCGGCTGCGGGCGAGGCCGAGTCACCGGCCGAGCCGAAGACCGAAGGCTAGGCCCAGCGCGTCGCTTCCACCTCGGTGGGCAGCGCCGAGCGCAGCGGCACATCCAGCCCGTCGTAGATCCCGGCGGGCTGGGTGGCCAGCCAGTCGATGGCGCCGAGCAGGCGGTTGGCGGCGGTGGTGTTCCCGCCGTCGGCGCGGGTGCCGCCGGGCACGTCGGCGCGGGTGGTGATGGTGAGCTGCGGATCGCCGTCGACGATGACGCGGTGATCACCCACCCCCTCGTCGGGCTGCGGCCAGTCCGGCGCGCAGGTCGGGTGGATGCGGGTGATGTGTTCGATGATGACGCGTTGCTTGCCGCCCGACCAGCCGATCACCTTGAGGAAGAACGCGCCCTGGGTGCCCTTCTCGAACGGTCCCATCACGGTGTCGACGGTGTGCTCGAGGGGCAGGCGTTCGACCTCCTCGGTGATCTCGTCGATCTCCATGCCGAGACCGCGTCCGATCAGCCGGACGTTGCCGCCCCACACCATGGTCGGGATGGACGGCAGCAGCATCATCGGTGTCTCGTCCATGGAGCCGCCGAAACCGCACGACACCTTCACCGCGAACGGCTGGTTGTAGGTGGAGTAGTCGAAGATCTCCTGGCAGGTGATCGTCTTGATGCGGGTGCACAGGCCGGCGGCCGTCACGGCCAGCGCGTCATTGCCCCAACCCGGGTCGACGCCGGACACCAGCAGACTCGCGCCGCCGGACTGCGCGGCGTCGGTGAGGCGCTGCACCCATTCCGGTGGCGCCGAACGGGGGTCGTAGAGGGAGTACAGCGACGGGGTCACCACATGCGACCCGGCGCGCAGGGCGCGCTCGATATCGGCGATGGCCTCTTCGGGCCGGATGTCGCCGGAGGCCATGTAGGCGACGGCGTCGCCGTCCTTCAGTGCGGCGTCCACCTCGGCGGGGTCGCTGACCGCTAGGACTCCGGTCTCGGCGTCCAGACCTGCGAAGGAAGCCGCGTCACGGCCGGTTTTCTCCGCCGATGAGGTGATCAGCCCGGTCAGGCTCAAGCCCGGAAAGGCCACCGTCGACCGGATCGCGGTCGCACCCATGTTGCCGGTTCCCCATACCACCACACGCCTCATCCGCCTCACTCTAGAGGGCGCGCCGCGGCCATCGTGGCCAGCATCACATTCGGACGAGAAGAGCAGCTCAGAGGCCCTTTTTGACCCTGATACAACGCCCAATCAACCACCGGGTTGGGCAGCCGCCGAAAATTTGCTCCAGAGCACTTTGCGCGGAGGTTACTCGGCGGTATAGTTCATGGCAGTTACTGGTGGGTAACTTAGTGCAGTCCAGTCGCAAGTACCCAACCGCCGCAAGTACCACCTGCTTAGACCCAATCTCATTGAGGAGACACTGTGAGTCACTACAAGAGCAACGTTCGTGACCAGGTATTCGCCTTGTTCGATGTGCTCGGTCTCGACAAGGCGCTCGGCACCGGCAGTTTCGCCGATCTCGATGCCGACACCGCCCGCGAGATGATCAACGAGATGGCTCGGCTGGCCGAGGGCCCGATCGCCGAGTCGTTCGCCGATGGTGACCGCAACCCGCCGGTCTTCGATCCCGCGACGCACACCGTCACGCTGCCCGAGTCGTTCAAGAAGTCCGTCAACGCCACCATCGACGGCGGCTGGAACAAGGTCGCCCTCGACGAGGATCTCGGCGGCATGCCCGCCCCCAAGGCACTGCTGTGGGCCCTCAACGAGCACATCCTCGGCGCCAACCCGGCGGTCTGGATGTACAGCGGCGGCGCCGGCTTCGCGCAGATCTTCGCGCACAACGGCACCGATGAGCAGAAGAAGTGGGCGGCCATCGCCTCGGAGAACAACTGGGGCGCCACCATGGTGCTCACCGAGCCCGACGCGGGTTCGGACGTGGGCGCCGGCCGCACCAAGGCCGTCAAGCAGGAGGACGGCTCCTGGCACATCGACGGTGTGAAGCGCTTCATCACCTCCGCCGACGCCGACGACCTCTTCCCGAACATCGCGCACCTGGTGCTGGCCCGCCCCGAGGGCGCCGGCCCCGGCACCAAGGGTCTGTCGCTGTTCTTCGTGCCGAAGTTCCTCTTCGACTTCGAGACCGGTGAGCTGGGCGAGCGCAACGGCGTCTACGTCACCAACGTCGAGCACAAGATGGGCCTGAAGGTCTCGGCCACCTGTGAGCTGTCCTTCGGCCAGCACGACAAGCCGGCCGTCGGCTGGCTCGTCGGCGAGGTGCACAACGGCATCGCGCAGATGTTCGACGTCATCGAGCAGGCCCGGATGATGGTGGGCACCAAGGCCATCGCCACCCTGTCGACCGGCTACCTGAACGCGCTCGAGTACGCCAAGGACCGGGTCCAGGGCGCCGACCTGACCCAGATGACCGACAAGACCGCGCCGCGCGTGACCATCACCCACCACCCGGATGTGCGTCGCTCGCTGATGACCCAGAAGTCCTACGCCGAGGGCATGCGCGCGCTGTACATGTACACCGCCACCTTCCAGGACGACGAGGTCGCCCAGGCGCTGCACGGTGTGGACGCCGACATGGCGGTCCGCATCAACGATCTGCTGCTGCCGGTGGTCAAGGGCTTCGGCTCCGAGACCGCCTACGCCAAGCTGACCGAGAGCCTGCAGACGTTCGGTGGATCGGGCTTCCTGCAGGACTACCCGATCGAGCAGTACATCCGCGACGCCAAGATCGACTCGCTCTACGAGGGCACCACCGCCATCCAGGCGCAGGACTTCTTCTTCCGCAAGATCATCCGCGACAAGGGCCAGGCGCTGGCCTACCTGTCCGGTGAGATCGACACCTTCGTGAAGAACGCGACCGGCAACGGTCGCCTGAAGGCCGAGCGTGCGCTGCTGGCGACCGCCCTGGAGGACGTGCAGGGCATGGCCGCCACCCTGACCGGTTACCTGATGGCCTCGCAGGAGGATCCGGCCGCCATCTACAAGGTGGGCCTGGGTTCGGTGCGTTTCCTGATGAGCGTCGGCGACCTGGTCATCGGCTGGCTGCTGCAGCGTGAGGCCGCCGTGGCGATCGAGAAGCTCGACGCCGGCGCCACCGGTGCGGACAAGGCGTTCTACGAGGGCAAGATCGGCGCCGCGTCGTTCTTCGCCAAGAACTTCCTGCCGCTGCTGACCAGCACCCGCACGGTGCTCGAGGCGATCGACAACGAAGTGATGGAATTGGACGAAGCGGCTTTCTAGCCACCACTCCCCGAAGACCAAGGACCCCCGGCGATCCCGGGGGTCCTTGCATTTGGTGGCGAAACTCGCGTACCCGCGGTAATCCGCGCGCGAATCGGTACTGGTACGCGAGTTTCGCCGAGCCGTTCTGCTCACAGCAGCACCGCGAGCGCGACGGACGCCGGACGCGGCAAGGTCGTGACATGACCGAAAAGCCACCCCAGTTCAGCAGACAACTGCGCGAGGACCTCTACCGCAAGCGGGTGCTCGTGCTCGACGGCGCCCTCGACGACGACAACGGCGCCGTGCTGATGACGCAACTGCTGACCCTTGCCTCCGATTCCGATGACGACATCGCGCTGTGGATCCACTCCCCCGGCGGTTCGGTGCCCGCGATGCTCGCGATCCGCGACGTGATGCGGCTCATTCCCGCGGACGTGTCCACGCTGGCGCTCGGACTGGCCTGCAGCGCAGGACAATTCCTGCTCTCCTCCGGCACGCCGGGTAAGCGTTTCGCGCTGCCGCACGCCCGCATCCTGATGCACCAGGGATCGGCGGGCATCGCCGGGTCGGCGGTCGAGGTGGAGGTGCAGGCCGACGATCTGCGGCACACCCGCGACACCGTGCTCGCCGTCATCGCCTCCGACACCGGCCAGGACGTGGAGCGCATCTTCACCGATTCACTGCACGATCGCTGGTTCACCGCCGAGCAGGCGCGCACCTACGGGTTCATCGACCACATCGTCGGCGAGTTCGGGCAGATCAGTCCGAATCGTAAGCAGCACTTCGGGATCGGGGCGTAGACGACATGAGCAGCTACACGATTCCCAACGTCATCGCCCGCAGCGCCGCCGGTGAACGCATCATGGACGTCTATTCACATCTGCTGACCGAGCGCATCGTCTACCTCGGCACCGCCATCGATTCCGGCGTCGCCAACGCGCTCATCGCGCAACTGCTGCACCTGGAGGCCGACAACCCCGAGCAGGAGATCGGGCTCTACATCAACTGCGAGGGTGGCGACCTGTCGGCGATGCTCGCGGTGTACGACACCATGCGCTTCATCAAGGCCCCGGTGGCGACCACCTGCGTCGGGCAGGCCGTGGCGACCGGGGCGGTGCTGCTGGCCGCGGGTGAGCCCGGCCGGCGTTCGGTGCTGCCGCACACCAGGGTGGTGCTGCACCAGCCGGCCGCCCAGGGTCGGGGCACCATCCCGGATCTGATCCTGCAGGCCGACGAGGTGGTCCGGATGCGCAGTCAGCTGGAGTCCATCCTGTCCCGCCACACCGGCCGTGGCGTCGACCAGTTGCGGCACGACACCGACCGGGACCGGGTGTTCGACGCCGAGAGCGCGGTGGCCTACGGGCTCGCCGACCGGGTGCTCGTCGAACGCGGCATGGCCGGCCACCCCTAGGCGGCCAGCAGGGTGACGCCGCCGGCCGGGCGGCCGGACGGCGCGCGGGTCAGATCCGCCGAGATGCCGCCCAGCAGCCGCCCGAGTTCGATGTCCAGCGCCCCGCACACGGCGGCGATCATCTCGCTGGAGGGCTCCTTGCGGCCCCGCTCGATCTCGGAGAGGTACTGCGGTGACACCCCGGCGCGGGCGGCGACATCGACGAGTCGGGCGCCGCGACGCCGGCGGGTGTCACGCAGCCGTCGGCCGAGGACTTCCCGCCACAGCGGCTCCGGTTCGCGCGACGGCCTGCGGTCCGGGTGGATGCGAATGATGTCGCCCATGCCAGCATCTTCGCCGCAAATGTCGGGCTGCGGCGCGCTGTTCACCGTGGGCTTAAGGCATGAGGGCGGGTTCGGGAGGACTGTCGGTCTTTCGACCTCGAGGGCGTCCTCATATACCTTTCGGTATCTCGCGCGGCCGGAGTTTCACCTCGTTCCGGCTCTTTGGATTTGTCTCTCCCGAACCCGTCGTGCGGTCGACTGTACGCCTGTGACGACAATCACACCAGGGGTTTTTCGGCGCCTTCCAGATCCACGTCCAGCGCCCGCAACAAAGCTCTCGTCCGGTCCCTGACCTCGGGAGACCGGTCGTAGACCACACCCACGTATTCGTGCACGCCGGCAGCGCGCAGCTCGTCGATCCGGGCGGTCACGGTGTCCTCGTCCCCGATCAGGACGGCGTCCGCGGGCCCGGCATAGCCTTCCCGGTCGAGCATCGCGCGGTAAGACGGCAGGTGCCCGTACATGGCGAACTGCTCGGCCGCCTGGGCCCGCGCGCCGTCGACGTCATCGGTGACGCTGATGGGCAGCGCGGCCACCACCCGGACGGATCGTCCTTCGGGCGCGGCCGCGGCGCGCAACGCCGGACCGACATGCTCGGCCAGCGTTTTCGGCCCGGTCATCCACGTGACCGTCCCCGCGGTGCGGCGACCGGCGATCTTCAGCAGCTGCGGTCCCAGCGCGGCGATGTACACATCGGGTTGGGGTGCGCCGGGGATCTGCAGCGCGCCGCGGGTCGTGTAGATCTCACCGGGTGCGTCGGCGGGTTCGCCCGCCAGCAGCGGCAGCAGGCCGTCCAGATACTCGTTGAGCCGTCGCACCGACCGGTCCCACGGAATGCCCCACATGCCTTCGGTGACCGCGGCGTGCGTCATCCCCAGTCCGAGGATGAAGCGGCCCCCCGAGATGAGGCTCAGGGTCAACGCCCGCTGCGCCAACTGCATCGGATGCTGATTCTGGATCGGCACCACACCGGTGCCGACCTCGATGGTGTCGACCTCGCGCAGGGCGACCGCGAGCACCGTCAGCAGGTCCGGCTCGTAGGGCATCTGGGTCATCCAGATCCGGCGGAAACCCTCGTCGCGCAGTGCGGCGAATTCCGACACGACGCCGTCGACGACGGACGTGCCGCCCGATCCGGACAATGATCCGAGGATGCTGATCTGCATGGTCCACATGATGCCCGCCCAACCGTGAGCGAAACCGAGACTCGGCTGGGAAATTTCGGCCCGAACTGGTTCTCGTCGGTGATGGGCACCGGGATCCTGGTCGTCGCGGGCGCCACGTTGCCGATTCAGCCGCCCGGGTTGCGGGTGTTCACCGACATCGTCTGGGTGGTCGCGGCGCTACTTCTGGTGGCGCTCGTCATCGCGGTCACGGTGCAGTGGTTCCGCCATCCCACCGTCGCGCGCGGGCATGCGCGCAATCCGCAGATGGCGCATTTCTACGGTGCCGCACCGATGGCGCTGATGACCGTCGGGTCGGGCACGATGCTCGTCGGCAAGGACCTGATCGGCGAAAGCCTGGCCGTCGACATCAACTGGGTGCTGTGGTCGGCGGGCACCGTCGGCGGCCTGTTCACCGCCATGACGATCCCGTATCTGATGTTCACCCAACTCAACGTGGGCCCGGACGCCGCGTTCGGCGGCTGGTTGATGCCGGTGGTGCCGCCCATGGTCTCCGCCGCGGCGGGGGCGATGCTGATCCCGCACATGGCTCCCGGCACCGGTCGCACCACCATGTTCTACGGCTGTCTGGCGATGTTCGGGCTGTCCCTGATCGCCGCGCTGATCATCATCACCATGATCTGGAGCCGGCTGGCGCTGTACGGCACCTCCGGCACCGCGCGGGTCCCGACGCTGTGGATCGTGCTGGGTCCGCTGGGCCAGTCCATCACGGTGGCCGGGCTGCTCGCGAATGAGGCGCACCTGGCGGTCGCTCCCCAGCTGGCCGCCGGGATGGGGATCTTCGCGATCCTGTTCGGGGTGCCGGTCTGGGGTTTCTGCGTGCTGTGGATCGCCCTGGCCACCGCGCTGAC
>Ga0075364_10000827_pt1 | contig 16315 bp, 14 predicted proteins | sample EndMetdeltDD1764_FD_71517 | JGI IMG/M metagenome (GOLD analysis project Ga0075364, IMG submission 71517) | Populus endosphere microbial communities from Tennessee, USA - Endosphere MetaG P. deltoides DD176-4 | ecosystem: Host-associated > Plants > Roots > Endosphere | place: USA: Tennessee...
TGCGTCCGCTTCGGGCGCGTTCGCGCTCATGTATCGTCCCCTTCTCGGCGGGCCGCGCGCCGCGTCAGCCACGCCATCTCCCGCATCCACTGTCGAATTGGCCGCGCGGGGAAACCACCCCAGGTTTCGCCCGCCGGCACGTCTTGCATCAGTCCCGCCGCTGCGGCGATCCGGGCCCCCGCGCCGATCACCAGGTGGTCGGCGATCCCGGCGCGGCCGCCGAACTGGACGCCGTCGCCGACCTCCACGCTGCCGGATATGCCGGTGTGAGCGGCCATCACGCAGTTGCGTCCGATGCGCACGTTGTGGGCGATCTGGACCATGTTGTCGATCTTGGTGTTCTCGCCGATCACCGTGTCGTCGAAGGCGCCCCGATCGATGCAGCAGTTCGCGCCGACCGTCACCCCATCCTGCACGATCACGCGCCCCAGTTGCGGCAGGTCGACCATGCCCCCCTGCCCGGCGGCGGCGCCAAAGCCGGCCTCGCCGATGACCGCCCCGGCGTAAACCTGCACCCGGTCCCCGATCAGGCAGAAGCCCAGGGTGACGTTGGGCGAGATCCTGCAGTTGCGGCCGATGGCGACGCCTGGCCCGATCACCGCATTGGCGCCGATCTCGGTGCCCGCGCCCACCTGGGCGCCCGGGCCGATCACCACGCCTGGGCCAAGCCGCACCCCCGGCTCCAGGCGCGCGTCCGGCGCGATGGGCGCCTCACCCTGGGCGCGGGGTCGATGCAGCCGCTGCGCGGCGCGCGCATAGGCGACCTGCGGGGTCGGGGTGATCAGGGCCACCCAACCCGCCGGCAGGGCGTCGGCGTTCTTGGCCGCCACCAGGCAGGCGCCGGCCGGTCGCTCGGCGAGCGCCGAGGCGTGCTTGCGGTCGGCCAGGAAGGTCAGGGTCTGCGGGCCGGCCTGGCTGAGGATCGCCACGCCCTGGATGGGCCGATCGGCCGCCGCGGGATCGGAAAGCTCGGCGCCGGCCGCCGTGGCGAGTTCGCCAAGGGCGACAGGGCCGAGCTCCTCAAAGAATCGCGGATCGGGCATGGCGCGGGCGCGGGCGGCGATCCGGATACGGGCTTATTTCTTCTTCGGCGCGGGCGCCGGCACTTCCGCCACCGGCGGGGCGCCCTGCGGCTGGTCCAGGCGCGTGCGGTCGAAGGCGAACTGGGTGATCTTGGCGTTCAGCGCCGTCACCACGCCCGGGGTGATGTCCATGGTCGGATTGACCATCACGACGGCGCTGCGGTCGACCACGATGGCGCAGTTCTTCTGCTGGGCGGCCTGGGCGATCAGCGGGCGCATCTCGTTCAGCACCCGGCCCACGGCCTGCTGCTGGGTCGCCTGCATTTCGCGCTCGCGGAGCTGGGCCTTGCGCTGCCAGGCGCTGTCACGGACCTGCAGGGCGGCGGCGCGCTGCTCGAAGCTGTTCTGGTCGAGCGTGCCGCGCTGGGCGTCCAGCGACTTGGCCTCGGCGTCGATGGCGCCCCGCTCGCCCTGGAGCTCGGCGTTCACCTGGGCGGTGATCTGCCCCAGGCGGGTGTCGACATACTTGCCCACGGTGGAGGCGCCGACCGCGCCGTCGATGGAGAGGGCGCAGAGGCCGGCGATCGGCGGGCCGTAGGAGATCGGCGGCGCGGCGGGGGCCGCGGTTTGGGCGAGCGCGCCGGCGCCCGGTGCGAACGCGACGGTTCCGACGCAGGCGGCGAGCGCCATCAGCTTGATTTTCATGTGCTTAGAACGTGGTCCCTGTGGAGAAACGGAAGAGTTCCGTCCTGTCGTAGTCGGTCTTCTTCAGGATCTGGCTGAAGTCGAAGCGGATCGGCCCCATGGGCGATTTCCAGAATACGCTCAGACCCGCGGAGGCGCGAAGGGAAAGGCCGTCGTGGATCTGCACGACGCCCTGGGTGGGATCCGACGGGTTCACGGGCTGGCCGTTGAAGGCCTTGTCCACCTTGTCCAGGAGGCCCGCGGTGCCGAAGTCGGTGAACAGCGCCGCCTTGATCCCGTACTGCTCGGGTAGGAAGGTCGGAACGGTCAGCTCGAGGGTGCCGATGGCGTAGGCCTTGCCGCCCAGCGCATCGTCACGCCCCAGGGTCACGTCCCTGGGCCCGATGCCGGCGATCTGGAAGCCGCGGAAGGTGTCGCCGCCCTTGAAGAAGCGGTCGTTGATCCGCACGTGGTCGCCGCCCCAGCCGAAGACGTAGCCGGCCGAGCCGGTCGCGCTCAGCACGAAGGCGCGGGTGAAGCCGTGGTACCAGCCGCCCTGGCTCTCGGTGCGGATGTACTTCACGTCCCCGCCGACGCCGGCGAAGTCCTGGTTGAACTGCAGGAAGAAGCCGCGGGTCGGGTTCTGCGGGTCGTTCCGCCGGTCGAAGCTGTAGCCGTAGCCCAGCAGCGAGGTGAGGAACCGGCCACGCTGCGAGCAGAGCGCCGACGACACCAGGAGCTGGGTCGGATTGCACAGGTCGGTGCCGATCTGCACGTCGTCGGAGCGCAGGGTGTAGATCAGCGAGCCGCGCGAATTGAGGCTCAGCGGGAAGGCCAGACGCAGGTTCCCGCCCAGCGAGGTGGTCTTGTAGTCGGAGTACTGGGTCAGGTCGTAGCGGTAGTAGTAGATGTCCACGCCCGCGGCGAGGTCGCGGCCCAGGAACCTCGGCTCGGTGAAGCCAAGGTCCACCTGCTGGCGGATCGAGCCCAGCGAGACCCGGGCCCGCACGTCCTGCCCCCGGCCGCGGAAGTTGCGCTGGGTGACGCCCAGGTCGATGACCAGCTGGTCCACCGAGGAATAGCCGGCGCTGAACGAGAACTCGCCGGTGGGCTGCTCGGTGACCTTCACCTGCAGGCCCGTGCGATCGGGCGCCGAGCCCGGGATCTCGACGATGTCGACGTCCTTGAAGAAGCCCAGCGCCTTGATGTTGTTCTTGGAGCGATCGACCAGGGCGCGGTTGTAGGGGTCGCCTTCGACCAGGTTCAGCTCGCGCCGGATGACGTAGTCGAGCGTCGCGGTGTTGCCGATGATGTCGATGCGGTCGACATAGACGCGCGGGCCTTCCTGCACGTCGAAGGTGACGTCCACCGTCCCCTTGTCCCGGTTGGGCGTGTAGCGCGGCCGCACGTCGACGAAGGCGAAGCCCGCGGCGCCGGCGGCGAAGGTGAGCTGGTCGGTGGCCTGCTCGATCTTCTGGTCTTCGTAGACCTGGCCCGAGCGGATCGGCACCAGGGCGCGCAGCACCTCGGGATTGAGCTTCTTCAGCTCGGTCTTGACGTCGATCTTGCCGAACTTGAAGGGCCGGCCCTCGTCGAGGGTGTAGGTGATGGCGAACCCGTTCTTGTCGGGCGCGAACTCGGCGACCGCCGAGACCACCCGGAAATCGTAGAAGCCGCGGTTGCGATAGAACTTGCGCAGCTGCTCGCGGTCGTACTCGAGCCGGTCGGGGTCATAGTTGGCGTTGTTCGAGAAGAATTTGTACCAGTGGGTCTGCTCGGTCACGACGACGTCGCGCAGGTCGTTGTCCGAATAGGCCTTGTTGCCCAGGAAGTTGACCCGGAGGATCCCGCTCTTGGGGCCCTCGTCGATCTTGAAGATCAGGTCGACGCGCTTTTGCGGCAGCTGGACGATCTGCGGGGTGACGTTGGCGGAGATCCGGCCCGAGCGGCGGTAGAGCTCGACGATGCGGGCGACGTCGGACTGCACCTTGGCGCGGGTGAAGATGCCCCGCGGCCGGACGCTGACCTCGTCCTTCAGCTTGTCGTCCTTCAGCGCGTGGTTCCCCTCGAACAGCACGCGGTTGATGATCGGGTTCTCGTCGACGTTGACCACCAGCGTCCCGTCGGCCTGCAGCTCGATCTTCACGTCCGAGAACAGGTCGGTGCGGAACAGGGTCTTCAGCGCCAGGTCGATCCGGCCGGAGTCCAGCGTCTCGCCCACCTGGATCGGCAGATAGGAGACGACGGTGGCCTCCTCGATGCGCTCGTTGCCGCGCACCTCGATGCGGCGCACCACGCCGGCCTGGGCCACCGGCGCTGGCGCGGCGGCTTCGGCGGGCGGCGGCGCGGTCGGAGCCTGAGCCGCCGCCGCCGGCGGGGCGCTGGCGATCGGCGCCTGGGCGAGGGCCAGGCTGGGCGCCGCCAGAGCGGTGGTGCTCAGCAACAGCCCAAGGCCGGAGTAAAGCGCAGCGCTGCGAGCGCGGTCTCTGTTCATTCGAATCAGCCGGTCAAGGGATGTGGTTCGCTACGAGAATAGCGCCCCGAAGAGTTTGAACACATTGAGGCGCTGGAGATCGTTCCAGGTCGCGAACAACATCAATCCGAGCACCAGCGCAAGCCCCAGCCGGTAGCCCACGGCCTGCACGCGGGCCGTCAGCGGCCGCCGCGCGATGCCCTCATAGGCGTAGAAAAGCAGGTGACCGCCATCCAGCACCGGGACCGGCAGCAGGTTCAGGAAGCCGATGCCCACCGAGATGTTGGCGATCAGTTCGAGGATGGCCAGGCCCAGGTTGGCGGTGAAGGCCCCGGCGGTGGGCGAGACCTGGGCGGTCTTCTTGGCCAGGTCGCCGGAGAGCTGCGCCATGCCCAGCGGGCCGGAAAGCTGCTCGGCCGTCTCGCGTCCCGTCACCAGCCGGCGCAGGTACTGGACGGTCGTCGCCACCCGCTCCCAAGCCTCGCCGGCGCCAGCCCCTATGGCTTCCAGAGGCCCAAAGCGGCGGATCCGCAGGTCGTCAGGACGCGGTCGGAACTCCACCCCCAGCGTTCCCATGTGCTGCACATGGCCCAATTGGTCGGTGATGGCGGCCCGTTCGGGCGTCGCCCGCAGCGGCGTCTCATGGCCCTGGCGGCGCACCACGAAGTCGACCGGCGTGCCGGCGTTCAGCAGCACCACCATCTGCAGGTCGGAGAAGCTGTCGATCCGCTTGCCGCCGGCGCGCACCACAACGTCGCCCGCCTGGAACCCGGCGAGCGCGGCCGGGGAGCCTGGGCGCACCAGGTCGGCCCGCGCCGGCGTCACCGGCTGGCCGAACACGTAGAGCAGGCCTGCGAATATGGTGATGGCCAGCACGAAGTTCGCCACCGGCCCCGCGGCGACGATCAGCGCCCGCTGCCAGAGCGGCTTGAAGTGGAAATAGCCGTTCAGCGCGCTTGGCCCCTCGCGCATGAGGATGTCGCGTCGCAGGTCCGAAAGGCCGTCCTGGTCGGGAACGCTGGCGGCGTTCTCGTCGCCGGCGAATTTCACATAGCCGCCGAGGGGGATGCAGCCGATACGCCACTCCACCCCGCCCCGGTCGCGCCAGGAGGCCAGGGCCGGGCCAAAGCCGATGGAGAAGCGGTCCACCTTCGTCCCCAGCGCCCGGGCGGTGAGGAAGTGGCCAAGCTCGTGGACGGTGACCACCACGCCCAGCACCACCAGGATCGGCAGGATGTAGAGCGGCGCGCTCGACAGGATCGACATGGTCTCTCCTTAAACCCTCTAGGCCCTGGCCATAAGGGCGCTGGCGGCGTCCTGCGCCACGCGGCGGGCCGTCGCATCGGCCGCCTGGGCCGCGGCGAGGGGCTCGTTCTCGCCGCGCTGGCCAAAGCCCTCGGCGTCCATGCGCTCGAGGGTCTCGCCGACCACCCGCGGGATATCGAGGAAGCCGATCTTGCGATCCAGGAAGGCCTGGACCGCAACCTCGTCGGCCGCATTCAGCGCCGCGGGCGCCAGGCCTCCGGCGGCCAGCGCGGCCTTGGCCAGGCCGAGCGCCGGGAAGCGCACAGGGTCGGGGGCCTCGAAGGTCAGTTGCCCCACCCGCGCCAGGTCCAGCCGCTCGGCCGGCCAGGCCAGCCGGTCGGGCCAGGCGAAGGCGCAGGCGATCGGCGCGCGCATGTCCGGCGGGCCAAGCTGGGCCAGCGTCGAGCCGTCGGCGTATTCGACCAGGGAGTGGACGATGGATTGCGGGTGGATGAGGACCTCGATGCGCTCCGGCGGCATGGCGAACAGGTAGGCGGCCTCGATCACCTCAAGCCCTTTGTTCATCATGGTCGCGGAATCGATCGAAATCTTGGCGCCCATGTTCCAGTTGGGATGCGCCAGGGCCTGCTCGGGCGTGGCCCGCGCCATCTGCTCGCGCGTCCAGCTGCGGAACGGCCCGCCCGAGGCGGTCAGCAGCAGGCGGGCGACCTGCTCGCGGTTCTCCGGCTCGAAGACCTGGAAGATGGCCGAGTGCTCCGAATCCACCGGGATCACCACCCCGCCCGCCCGCTTGGCGGTGCGCAGCAGCTCGGGGCCGATGCAGATCAGGCTTTCCTTGTTGGCCAGCGCGATGATCGCCCCGGCCCGCGCCGCGGCGAGCGTGGGCGCCAGGCCCGCGAAGCCGACGATGGCCGACATCACCCACTGGGCCTCCCGCGAGGCGGCCTCCAGGATGGCGCCGGCGCCGGCTGCGGTCTCGACGCCGCTGCCCGCCAGCCGCTCGCGCAGCTCAGGCAGGCAGGCCTCGTCCTGGATGACGGCGATGTCCGGGCGCCAGCGCAGCGCCTGCTCGGCCAGCCGCTCGACGTTGCGGCCCGCCACCAGGGCGGTCACCTCGAGCTCGACGCCGGCCTGCTCGAAGAGGTCGAGCGTGGAGACGCCCACCGAGCCCGTGGATCCCAGCACCGATACTCTGCGCGGCAGGCTCAATGTCCCCATCCCAGATGGTTGGCGAGGCGGGCGATGGACATGGCGACTACGGCGAACATGAGGCCGTCCACCCGGTCGAGCAGGCCCCCGTGCCCCGGGATCAGGTCGCCGGAGTCCTTGACCCCGAAGCGCCGCTTGAGCGCCGACTCCCACAGGTCCCCGCCCATGGTCGCCAGGCCCACCACCAGCCCGATGGAGGCGGCGGCCCACAAATTCAGCCGGAAGGCCGACAGGGCGGTCATCAAGGTCCCCGTCGCGGCCGCGCATCCCAGGCCGCCGATGAAACCCGACCAGGTCTTGTTGGGGGAGAACCTGGGCCACAGCTTCGGCCCCTTGAACAGGCTGCCGACGGCGAAGGCGCCGATGTCGGCCGCCCAGGTCACCAGCAGCAGCATAAGGGTCCACCAGGCGCCCTGGTTGGTGCCGCGCAGCCAGGCCAGGCAGATCACCGCCGGCGCCAGGTAGATCACCCCGAATGCGGCGTCCTCCGGCCGCTCGGCGACGCCCCTGGCCACCAGGGCCGAGGCGAGCGCGCCCACCACCATGGCGATCCAGGCCCAGACCGGATGGTGCAGGTGACTGAGGAACAGCGGGGCCAGCACAGCCGCGGTCACCGCCGCCGACACCCGGACCGGCGCGCGCGGCGCGCTCATCCCGCCCCACTCGATGCCCAGCACCGCGACGCCGATGGAGACCAGCACCAGGAACGGCCAGTTGAGCTCGACCATCACCGCGGCGATCACCGCGGGCACGAGCACCGCGGCCGAGGCGACCCTGAGCCCCAGGTTCGTCCAGTCGAAGCGTCTAGCCTGCGGCAAGGACGTCATCGGCCAAGACCGCGCCGTAGCGGCGTTCGCGCCCGGCGAACACCTCCAGGGCGGCACGCAGGTGCTCCAGCCCGTAGTCGGGCCACAGGACATCCTGGAACACCAGTTCGGCGTAGGCGGCCTCCCAGAGCAGGAAGTTCGACAGCCGCTGCTCTCCGGAGGGTCGGATGATCACGTCCGGCGGCGGCGAATCCGCGGTGGCCAGCAGACTTGTGAAGCGCGCCGGATCAAGCTCGCCCGGCCGGGCGCGCCCGGCGGCCACCTCTTCGGCGAAGCGGCGGGCGGCGTCGACGATGTCGGCCTGGCCGCCGTAGTTGAAGGCGATGTTGAGGAAGAAGCGGTCGTTGCCGGCGGTCCGCGCCTGGGCGTCCTCGACCATCCGCACCAGGTCGGGGGCCAGGCCTTCGCGCCGGCCCACCACCCTCACCCGCACGCCGTCGCGCTCCAGGCGGACGATGTCGCTCTCGAAGTAGCGCTTGGGCAGCGCCATCAACTCGGCGACCTCGGCGGCGGGGCGGCTCCAGTTCTCGGTGGAGAAGCCGAACACCGTCAGCCAGCGGACATTCAGCTCCGGGGCCGCGGCCACCGTGCGCTTGAGGGCCTCGACGCCGGCGCGGTGGCCCAGGGTGCGGGGCAGGCCGCGCTGCTTGGCCCAGCGGCCGTTGCCGTCCATGACGATGGCCACGTGCAGCGGACGCGGCGTCGCGGCGCCCTCGCCCTGGGCGCCCGGCGGATGACTCTGTGGTTGGGCCGCCATGGGCGTCTTTGCTTCCTGAACGCGGGGAACGCTCGCACGCCTAGACGTGCATGATCTCTTGTTCTTTGATTTTCAAGGCTTCGTCGACGCGCTTGATCGCCTCGTCGGTGAGCTTCTGGACCTCGCCCTCCATCCGCTTGTGCTCGTCCTGGCTGATGACGGTGTCCTTCTCCGCCTTCTTCAGGTCGTCGTTGGCGTCGCGCCGGATGTTGCGGATCGCGACCCGCTGCTGCTCGGCGTATTTGCCGGCGATCTTGGCCAGGTCCTTGCGGCGCTCCTCGGTGAGCGGCGGGATCGGAATGCGCAGCGTCTGGCCGTCCACCAGCGGGTTGAGGCCAAGCCCGGAATTGCGGATCGCCTTCTCCACCGAGACCGTCATGCCGCGGTCCCAGACGCTGACGGTGATCATCCGGGGCTCGGGCACGTTCACCGCCGCCACCTGGTTGATCGGCACGTTCGAGCCGTAGGCCTCCACGTGGATCTGGTCGAGCAGGTTGGCCGAGGCCCTGCCCGTGCGCAGGGAGGCGAACTCGTCCTTCAGCGCCAGGACCGCCTTGTCCATGCGGTCCTTGTATTTCGAGAGCACCGGCTTTTCGGTGGTGGCCATGGGATGTCTCCCCCTTGAGATAGCTCTAGCGACCGCTGTGCGGAAACGGGTCAGGCGATGGTGGTGTAGACGCCCCCACCCCTCAAGACCTTCAGGAAATTGCCGCGCTCGCGGATCGAGAAGACCACGATCGGGATCTGGTTGTCGCGCATCAGGCTGATCGCCGAGGCGTCCATGACGCGCAGGTCCTTGGCCAGGACCTCCTGGTAGTTCAGCGTCTCGTAGCGCTGGGCGGTGGAGTCCTTCTTGGGATCGGCGGTGTAGACGCCATCCACGCTGGTGCCCTTGAAGAGCGCATCGCAGCCCATCTCCGCGGCTCGCAGCGCCCCGGTGGTGTCGGTGGTGAAGAAGGGATTTCCGATCCCGGCGGCGAAGATCACCACCCTGCCCTTTTCCAGGTGACGCAGCGCGCGCCGGCGGATGTAGGGCTCGCAGACCGCCTCCATGGGAATGGCCGACTGCACGCGGGTGTAGACGCCGATCTTCTCCAGCGCACCCTGCAGGGCGAGCGCGTTCATGACCGTGGCCAGCATGCCCATGTAGTCGGCGCTGGCCCGCTCCATGCCGCGTCCAGCCAGCGAGATGCCGCGGAAGATGTTTCCCCCGCCGATCACCAGGCAAAGCTCGACGCCGGTGCGGACGACCTCGGCGATATCCTCTGCGGTGCGCTCGATGGTGGCGGTGTCGATGCCAAATCCCTGGTCGCCCATCAGGACCTCGCCTGAGACCTTCAGGAGGATCCGCTTGTAGCGCAGGGAGGCGTCGGGCATCGGGGTCCGGCTCGTAAGCGTGGGAACTGGAAACATAGACCAGGACGCGCTTCCGCCAAGCCACATGCGGGGTGGCGGGCGGAAATCGTTCGCGGTCATGGACGACCGCGGAGCCGCCGGCGACGGCTCCGCGGCGCCTTTAGGGTGTCAGCGCTGGCCGCTCATCTGGGCGACTTCGGCGGCGAAGTCGGGGCCCGCGGGGCCCTTTTCGACGCCTTCGCCCAGGGCGTAGCGCACAAAGCCCAGCACCTTGACCGGCGAGCCGAGCTGCTTGGCGGTCTCGGCCACCAGCTGCTCGATCGTCTGGTCGGGGTTCATCACGAAGGGCTGCTTGAGGAGGACGACCTCCTCCTGCCACTTGCGGATGCGGCCCTCGACCATCTTCTCGGCGATCTCGCGGGGCTTGCCCGATTCGATCGCGGTCTGGGTCTGGATCTCGCGCTCCTTGGCCACGACCGCGGGGTCGAGCTCATCGGTGTTCAGCGCCAGCGGCGGGGTCGGCGTGCCGGCCACGTGCAGGGCGATGCGGCGGGCCACCTCGGCCAGCTGCGCCTGGTCGCCGGCGCCTTCCAGCGCCACCAGCACCGCCAGGCGGGCGACGTCGTCGCCCTGCTTGTTGTGCAGGTAGAGCGAGACCGCGCCCTGGCTGACGCTCAGCTTCGCCGCGCGGCGAAGCTGCATGTTCTCGCCGATGGTGGCGATCAGGTTGGTGACGACGTCGCTGACGACCTCGCCCTTGGAGGTCTTGGCCGCGCGGATCTCCTCCACGCCGCCGTCGACGCCCAGAGCCACGGTCGCGAACTCGCGCGCGGCGGCCTGGAAGCCTTCGTTCTTGGCCACGAAGTCGGTCTCGGCGTTGAACTCGACGAGCACGCCGGTCTTGCCGTCGGCCGACACCTTGCCCGCCACCAGGCCCTCGGCCGCGGCGCGGTCGGCCTTCTTGGCGGCCTTGGACAGGCCCTTGGTGCGCAGCCAGTCCATCGAGGCTTCGACGTCGCCGTTGTTCTCGGTCAGCGCCTTCTTGCAGTCCATCATGCCCGCGCCGGACTTCTCGCGCAGGTCCTTGACCAGCGCAGCGGTGATCTCCGCCATGGTCAGCTCCTCTAGGGTTTGAGATCGACGGGCCCCGGTTAGGGGCCCGCCGTGACAGGTCGATAAAATCTGCTCGCCGGATCGAAGGCCCGGCGTGCGGCTCAGCCGGCCGCGGGCTCGTCCGCCGAAGGCGCGGCCTCGGCTGCGGCCTCGGCCGGGGCGGCGGCTTCAACCGGCGCGCCTTCAACCGGGGCAGCTTCAACCGGGGCGGCGTCGGCGCGGGCGAGCGCCGGCTCCACCGGGGTCTCCAGGGCTCCGAGGTCGACGCCCGAGGCGGCCTGGCCGGCGGCGAGACCGTCGAGGATCGAGTCCGCCATCAGGTCGCAATAGAGCTGGATGGCGCGGGCGGCGTCGTCGTTGCCCGGGATCGGATAGGTGATGCCGTCCGGGTTGCAGTTGGTGTCCAGGATGGCGATCACCGGGATGTTCAGCTTGCGCGCTTCCTGGATGGCGATCGCTTCCTTGTTGGTGTCGATCACGAACATCAGGTCGGGAATGCCGCCCATGTCCTTGATCCCGCCCAGCGACAGCTCGAGCTTGTCGCGCTCGCGGGTGAGCTGCAGCAGCTCCTTCTTGGTCCGGCCGCCCTGGTTCTCGCTGTCCACCAGGCCTTCCAGTTCGCGCAGGCGCGCGATGGAGCCGGAGACGGTGCGCCAGTTGGTGAGCGTGCCGCCCAGCCAGCGGTGGTTCACATAGTACTGGGCGCAGCGCTTGGCCGAGGTGGCGATCGGCTCGGAAGCCTGGCGCTTGGTGCCGACGAACAGGATGCGGCCGCCCGAGGCGGCGACTTCGCGCACCTTCACCAGCGCCTGGTGCAGGAGCGGAATCGACTGCGACAGGTCGATGATGTGGATGTTGGAGCGGCTGCCGAAGATGAAGCGCTCCATCTTCGGGTTCCAGCGGTGCGTCTGGTGACCGAAGTGCGCGCCCGATTCCAGGAGCTGGCGCATAGAGATGTCAGGAAGGGCCATGGCCTTTGTAAGTCCTTTTTCCGGTTGACCTCCGCAGGCAAACCCCTGGTGAGCCAGGGACCGGAATGGAGCTGACGGGATGTCTCCCCGCCAAGTCCCAAACACCTGCGTGTGGATTGGAGCGCGGCACTTAGGGCCTAAGACGCGGAATTGCAAGCCTTTGGGCGGGAGCGGGCCGCCGCAGGCGGTTCTCAATCCCGGCGAGCGGCGTCATAGTGCAGCTCAGTTTCGGGGGAGACATCACAATGGCCGACATTGCGCAGGATTCGAAAGCCCAGGGCTCTTCGCCGCGGACGCCGTCCGCGCCGTGGAACGAGACCTGGGACGCTGGCGCCCGCTTCTATCTCGTCATGACCTTGATCGCCTCGGCGATGATCGTGATCGGCTTTGCGCCGTCCTTCTACCTGAAGTCGGTCATTCACGCCCCGCCGCCGCTCTCGTTCCTGACGGTCATGCACGGGCTGGTCTTCACCGCCTGGCTGGCGCTCTTCATCACCCAGGCCGCGCTGATCGCGGCCGACCGCCCCGCCCTCCATCGCCAGTTCGGCATCCTGGGCGCGATCCTGTTCGGCGCCATGATCTCGCTCGGCTGTTCGACGGCCCTGACCGCCGGACGTCTGGGCCACGCCCCGCCGGGCTCGCCGACCCCGCTGGCCTTCATGGCCCTGCCGCTGATGACCATCGCCGGGGCGACCCTGCTGGTCGCCGCCGCCCTGTGGAACCGCCGCCGCCCGGACCGGCACAAGCGCCTTATGCTGGCCTCGCTGTTCTCCATGACCGGACCCGGCGTGCACCGGATCGCCATCGGCGCGGGTCTGATCGACCAGGGGATGACGCTGACCTTCATTGTCGCGGACCTGCTGCTCGTCGCGGCGATCATCCAGGATGCGCGGACGCACCGGCGCGTCCATCCCGCCTATTGGAGCGCGGCGGCCGTCTTCGCCGCCATCCAGGCCGGCGTCCTGTGGGCGTTCCAGAGCCCGGCCTGGCTGAGCTTCGCCCAGGGGCTGACGGCGACGTCCTGAGCCAGCCTCAGCTCTCGGCCGTCAGGAAGCTCACCTTCACCGAGCGCCGGCGGCTGTAGCCCAGCCGCGCGTAGACCGCGATGGCGGCGGCGTTGTGGTCGTAGACGTGCAGGAAGGGCGTCTCTCCGCGCGCCACGATGCGCCGGGCGACCAGGCTCATCAGGCCCGCCGCATAGCCCCGGCCGCGATGGTCGGGGTGGGTGCAGACCGCGCTGACCTCCGTATAGCCGGTCAGCTTCAGCCGCTCGCCGGCCATGGCCACTAGCTGGCCCCCCGCCCGCACGCCGATGAAGTCGCCAAGCTGGTGGGTGCGCTCGAAGAAGGGACCAGGCTCGGTGAGCGTCGCCAGCGCCAGCATCTCCGCCGCGTCGGCCTCGCCAAGCTCCAGCACCTCGAACGCCGGCTCGACGAAGATCGGCGCCGTGGCGACCATCTGCGAGATGGGATTTCCCGCCGTGACCGTCAGGCCCGGGACGGCGAGCGGCGGATCGGCCTCGAAGAAGGCGGCCGGGCCGGTGGCCCGCACAAGCTCCGCCAGGGCGGCGAGGCATTCGGGCGAGGCGTCCCGCGTCCCGGCGAACAGGCCGTAGGCGGGATCCAGCCGGCGGGCGCGCCCGTCCCCCAGCGCCAGGTGCGCCTGGCGGCTCCCCAGCGCATTCCAGGCGGCGCGGTCGAGGGGGTGGGTCATCTTCCTAGACTAACCCCAGCCGCGCCCACGGTCAGGGATCAGGTGAACAGCGCCTTCACCTCGGGCCGGCTCACCTTCATGGCCGCGCTGAGCGGCATGGCCTCGAGGATCTTCACCTGCGTCGGAACCTGGTAGGGCGGAACCCGCTCCCGCAGCCAGGCGACCAGGGCCGCCTCGTCCGTCCGACCCCTCGCCTCCGGGCGCAGCACCACGGCGATCGCCGGCACCTGCCCCAGCCTCTGGTCCGGCAGGCCCACGGCGGCGCACGCCGAGACGTCCGGATGCTCGCGCACCGTCGCCTCCAGGGCGAACAGGGGCACCTTGAAGCCGCCGCGGATGATCACGTCGTCGGCGCGGCCGTCGATGAACAGGAAGCCGTCGGCGTCGATATGCGCCAGGTCCGTCGTGCGCATCCAATAGGACCCATCGGGGCTCTGGTAATGCGGGGTGTGGACCTCCAGGATCCCGGTCGCGCCGACCGGCAGCGCTTCGCCGGTTTGCGGGTCGACCACGCGCAACTCGCGGCCCGGCATCGCCTGCCCGCAACTGCCGCGCTTGCTCTTGCCGAAGGCCTTCTTGCTCTCCAGGCTCCACTGCGCGATCTGCCCAAATTCGGTGGCGCCATAGGTCACCAGCACGGGAATGCCGTAGCGCGCCTCCAGCCCATCGACCAGTTCGGGCGGCACGGGCGCTGCGCCGGTGTTCCACGCCTGCAGGCTGGCGAACTTTTCCTTGGGGATGTCGGCGTCCAGCAGCATCTGCATGCCCGCCGGCGGCAGGCCCGCCAGCCGCGGCTTGTAGGTGGCGATCAGGTCCGCCCACTTGCGGACGTCCAGCCGCTCCAGCAACGCCAGGGTCTGCGGCCGCAGCATGCAGACCCGCAGCACCGTCAGCCCGCCGGCGGTGTACAGCGGGATCGCCGTGACCAGCACCGCGCGCGGCTTGATCGGCTCCTCGTCGGCGGGGATGTGCCGATCTAGGGAGGCCCAGGTGTGGGGCGAGAACTTCGCCGCGCCCGTGGTGCCGCTGGTCGGCGACAGGATCGCCACGTCCTCGGCGATGTCGCCTTCCAGGCCCGGTCCGGCGCGGCCAAGGCCCTTGCGCGGAACGACGCGTGGGGCCCCTTCCTCGTTCCGCAGCTCCAGGCCGGCGGTCCCGACCTCGGCGAGGGTCGCGTCCAGCTCGGGGCTCCAGTCCTCGCTTTCGGCGATGAGCAGGCTTGGCCGCAACCGCTTGACCATCGCGCACAGGCTGGCGGTCGGCTGGATGGGGCTGATCAGGATGGCGCAGCGCCGCGCCGCCAGGGTGCTGACCACGGCGCCCAGGCCGAGCGGGCGGTTGCGCAGCACGATGGCCGCCGACCGGCCGGAGGGATCGGACTCGCCCACAGCGGCGGCAAGGACCTCATCGAGCCTGCGCACCCAGGACCAGGGATAGCTCACCTCATCGAGGATGACGAAGGGGATGTCCCCGGCCTCGTCCATCACGCGGCGCAGCCTATCCGGGGTCTTCATGGGCGATGTGGCTCCTGTCCTTGATGTCCGCCCGGGTAGGCCCTGACCCAGGGGAATTCAACCGGTCAGATCGCGCGCCGCCCTTGACCGGGACCTCAGAGATCCTCGACGAACACCACGCCCGGTGCGGTCTTGAGCATCCCGCGCACGCTGGTGTCGAGCTTGAAGCGGCCGGGGAGCTTCACCTCCACCTCACGGCCGTGCTCCAGGGGAGCCACCAGCAGGATCTCCCCGCCCCTCGGGCTGGCGGCGTTCTCCAGCCTCGCCTTCAGCGCCTCGATCTCGGCGCTGCGCGGGGCGATGTGCACCCGAAGGCCCGCCGCCGCGTCCTCGATCAGTTTCTCCACCGGGACAGCATCGTCGCCGAAGAAGCGGACCTCCCCGTCGCTGGCCTTGGCCCGCACGCGGATCGAAACCGCCTTGCCGGGCTCGAGGTTGTCGCGGCAGCGGCGCAAAGTCTCCGGCGGGAACAGCACCTCGTACTCGCCGGTGGGATCGGAGAGGGTGACGAAGGCGAACTTCTCCCCCGTGCGGCCGGGCTTCTCCTGCTTGCGGCGCACGATGCCGGCCATCCGCAGGGCCTCGGCCCCGCCCACCGCCTTGGCCACGGCGTCGGCGTAGAGGTCGGTGCGCTTGCGGCGCAGGGCCTCGACCATGTCGTCCAGCGGGTGGCCGGAGAGGTAGAAGCCGATCGCCGCCAGCTCCTCGTCGAGCCGCTCTGTGGGGCTCCAGTTCTCGCAGCGCGGCATCTTGCGCTTCTGCGCCTCGATGAGGTCGGAGCTGGAGTCGCCGAACAGCACCGCCTGCTCGGAGGCGCGCTGGGCGGCCACGCTCTGGCCGACGCTGGTGAGCAGTTCGGCGGCGGCGACCAGCTGGGCGCGGTTGGGGTGGATGGCGTCGAAAGCCCCGGCCCGGGCCAGGGTCTCGAAGGTGCGCTTGTTGACCTGCTTGGGGTCCACCCGCTCGACGAAGTCGAAGATGTCGCGGAAGGGCCCGCCCTCGCGGCGCATCTCCACCACGTGCTGCATGGCCTGCAGGCCGACGTTGCGGATCGCGCCCAGCGCATAGAGCACCTGGCCGTCCTCCACCTCGAAGTCGGCGCCCGATCGGTTCACGTCGGGCGGCAGGATCTTCACCCCGAAGCGCTTGGCGTCCTGGTAGAAGACCGACAGCTTGTCGGTGTTGGCGATGTCGAGGCTCATCGAGGCCGCGTAGAACTCCACGGGCGCGTTCGCCTTGAGCCAGGCGGTCTGGTAGCTGACGACCGCATAGGCCGCCGCGTGGGACTTGTTGAAGCCGTAGCCGGCGAACTTGTCGACCAGGTCGAAGATCGCCCCCGACTGCTCGGCCGGGATGCCGTTGGCCAGGGCGCCGGAGATGAAGCGGGCGCGCTGCTGCTCCATCTCCTCC
>Ga0075364_10000828_pt1 | contig 16310 bp, 19 predicted proteins | sample EndMetdeltDD1764_FD_71517 | JGI IMG/M metagenome (GOLD analysis project Ga0075364, IMG submission 71517) | Populus endosphere microbial communities from Tennessee, USA - Endosphere MetaG P. deltoides DD176-4 | ecosystem: Host-associated > Plants > Roots > Endosphere | place: USA: Tennessee...
GGTCAATTCCACGAGAAGATCCTGGCCCTTGTCGGATAGGGTTTCTGTCATACTAGTCTCCTGTTCCATCCATAGACGGTCGCGACCCGCGATCCATCTTCGTGGCAACGCAATGGCCGCTTGTTACCGGGCGCCGCGTCCGCAAGGACTGAGATCCACCCCTAGATCTCCGACACACAGTAAAGCCATGCCACCTGAAATTGACAGTCACTCACAATTTCACCTCATGATAGAATATCACCGGCCCATCCGAGAAAGATAACGGTAATACTGATAATAAAATGAGGGTATTTGGGAGTTAAACCAAAATCAGCGTTCCACTGACGAAGGAAGTAGCACTGTTTCCTCAGAAGTCCAATTGCATTTTGCGTATTTGGACTACAAAGGAATTTATCCTTCTGTTTTTTAGGCTTCACTGAATGAATAACAGCAACAGCCAAACGGCCGCGATAGAATTGCGGCGAAATTCTGTCTCAAAACAGTGATTAACGATGCTTAATTTTTCGGTTGTTCCAGCAAACCGGTCCACCCGGCCCGTTTTGATACCCCGTGGCCTGCAAATCCCTCCCTCACAGCCCTACGAAAACGAAACAATTTCTGCCTGATTCGCCGATCGGATGCACCCGCAAGCTTGGCATTTGCGCGTTTTCCCGAGAATTTATCAGCCGCGCCATATCAGCACACCAATGGTGTCAAAGCAGGCCGCCCCAGCGAAAGCTTATGCCCTGCGGGCTTTTCGTGGGCGCCAACAGCGCCTATCTAAAGTCAAAACAGGAAGGAGCGGGCAATGTCCGACGTAAAAACGCCTAAAATCGAGAAAAGCGATGCCGAGTGGCGCGAGCAGCTGACGCCGGAGCAATATTACATTCTGCGTCAGGCAGGCACAGAACGCCCCTTCACCGGCCCCTATTGGGACAGCAAGGAAAAGGGCCTTTATCGCTGCGCCGCCTGCGATGAGCCGCTTTTCGTGTCCGACACCAAGTTCGACAGCGGCTGTGGCTGGCCGAGTTACTTTGCGCCGGTGAAAGACGATGCGGTAATAGAGCTTCGCGATACTTCGCACGGCATGGTGCGCACGGAAATCCGCTGCGCCAACTGCAACGGCCATCTCGGCCACGTTTTCCCGGACGGCCCGCCGCCGACCGGCTTGCGTTACTGCATCAACGGCCATTCGATGGTGTTCGAACAGGCTTGAAGCCGCCGCCTTTGCGCAACTGCTCACCCCACCCGCAACGTCATCCTCGGGCTTGACCCGAGGATCCAGTCACGCAGCGGTGCAGGCCTCTGATCGAGGCTTGCCCGATGCGACCGCCGGGTTACTCGACGCCGAGCGCTTCCGCCGAAATCCAGAACACCGCGTCCTGCGATTCCGCCGTCTCAACCCAGAAGAAATCCAGATGCGGATATTCTTCCTCGAGAATTTCGCGGCCCGAACCGATCTCGCACAACATGCCGCCCTCGGGATTAAGGTAATTGGCCGCATCATCGAGGATCTTGCGCACCAGATCGAGACCATCCTCGCCGCCGTCATGCGCCATCGCGGGTTCCGCGTGATGTTCCGCCGGGAAACCGGCCATCGAGGCTTGGTCGACATAAGGCGGGTTGGTGATGATCAGGTCGTAAGTCCTGTCTGCCAGCGGCGCAAACAGATCGCCCTGATGCAGCGACACCTGTTCGGCAACCTCATGATCGGTCACATTGATCTTGGCGACCTCAAGCGCATCGCCCGAAAGATCGACGGCATCGATTGCCGCGTTCGGGAAAAACTTTGCCGCCAAAATGGCAAGGCAACCCGAACCGGTGCAGATATCGACGGCACTTTCCACCTGAAACGGATCGGGCAGGAAAGAAGAGCCGTTTTCGCCGAGATATTCGGAAAACAGGATTTCACCGATATGCGAACGCGGCACGATCACCCGTTCATCGACAAAAAACCGCACGCCCTGAATATAGGCATGGTTGGTGATGTAGGAGGTCGGCTTGCGGCTCGTCACACGCAATTCGATACGCTCGGCCAGAAGCTGACGCTCATGCGGCAGAAGGCGGGCATCGAGAAACGGATCGAGCGCATCGATCGGCAGGTTGAGACTGTCGAGCAGCAGGAAAGCCGCGTCGTCGCCGGCGGTCGTGGTGCCGTGGCCGAAACCAAGCTCGGCGGCATTGAACCGGGAAATCGCGTAACGCCAGTAATCGCGCAGCGTCACCAGTTCACTTGTAATATCGGCCATGATCGCACGGTCTCTCGTTGGGATAAGCAAATGTTTCTTGTCCTTCGCCATTGGAGGCTGGACTGAACCGGCATTAGAATGGCAATGGCGGCAAGGTCAACCATTCACACGCGATTGCCGGGTCCATGAAGAACAACCAGTCAGACATTGCTCGGATACCCGTTGCATGAAACCCACCCGCCAGCGCCCCAAATCCGCATCGAGACCGGCGTCCCGACAAGCCGGCAAACCGGCGCCGTCCAGCAAGCCCCGCGCACCGATCAAAAAACAGCCGGAAGGCCAGCGCGCCACGCTTCCCCGCGCCCTCTCCAAACTCGGCTTCTGCTCGCGCACGCAGGCTGAAGAGCTGATCCGCGCCGGTCGCGTCGCAATCGGCGGCAAGACGGTCACCGACACCGAAGCCTGGATCGATATGGCGACCGCAAAAATCACCGTCGACGGTAACCCGGTGACGGCGGAAAAGCGGGTCTATCTCATACTCAACAAGCCGCGCGGTCTCGTCACCACGCGCCATGATCCTCAAGGGCGTCCGACGGTCTACGAATGCCTCAAGGATTTCGACAACGCCCACCTTTCGCCTGTCGGTCGGCTCGACAAGGCAAGCGAGGGCCTGCTGATCTTTTCCAACGACACGCAGTTTGCAAATGCCCTGCTCGATCCGAAAACCCATGTGACCAAAACTTATCACGTGCAGATCGACCGCCTGCCCGACGCTGCCATGCTGGAAAAACTGCGCGAAGGCGTCACCCATGACGGCGAATTTCTCTCCGCCCGCCGCGTCGATATTCTGCGCGAGGGCGATAAGAACGCCTGGCTGGAAATCGAGCTCGATGAGGGCAAAAACCGCCAGATCCGCCGCATGCTGGAAAGCCTCGACATCACCACACTCAGGCTGGTGCGCGTGGCAATCGGCGATCTTCTTCTGGGAGAACTGGAAAAAGGCGCGGTGCGGGCACTCACGGATACGGAAATGGCGGGGTTGCGAAAACTTATCGCAAACAAACAATCAAACGCGTCGTAACAAGCGAAACGACTTACAATAAATCAATCTAATCGAAGTATAGAAATACCGTCTCACTCCAATCCTGCGGCCTCAAGCGGCCAACAGAAGGGCGAAAAGCATGGCGGTTCTTGTTACCGGTGGCGCGGGTTATATCGGCAGCCACATGGTCTGGTCGCTTCTCGATAGCGGCGAGGATGTCGTCGTGCTGGACCGCCTGTCCACCGGCTTTCGCTGGGCACTCGCGCCTGAGGCAAAATTCTACGAAGGCGATATCGCCGACCGCGCGTTGCTCGCAAACATCTTCAAGACCCACGCCGTCGATGCCATCATCCATTTCGCCGGTTCCGTCGTGGTGCCGGATTCAGTGCGCGATCCGCTCACCTATTACGAAAACAACACGGTCAAATCGCAGGCGCTGATATCCGCCGCCGTCGAGGCGGGCGTGCCGCATTTCGTGTTCTCTTCCACCGCCGCCGTCTACGGCACGCCGCAGCAGGCCGTGCCGGTTGCCGAAGATGCGGCGCTCAAGCCGGAATCCCCTTACGGTTCCTCAAAACTGATGACCGAAATCATGCTGCGCGATACCGCCGCGGCGCACGATTTCACCTATACGGCGCTGCGTTATTTCAACGTCGCGGGGGCCGATCCGCTTGGTCGCACCGGCCAATCGACGGCGGGTGCCACACATCTCATCAAGGTTGCCTGCGAAACGGCGCTTGGCCGCCGTACGAAGCTGCAGGTCTACGGCACCGATTACGCGACACCGGATGGCACCTGCATCCGCGATTACATCCATGTGACCGATCTGACCGACGCCCACCTGAAAGCGTTGCAACGCCTGCGCGCCGGGGAGAAATCGCTCACCGCCAATTGTGGCTATGGCCGCGGTTTTTCGGTGCTGGATGTCGTGGATTGCGTGCGCCGCATGTCCGGCCGCGACTTTGCCGTGGAAACGGTCGGGCGACGTCCCGGCGATGCGGCCTTCGTGGTCGCTGATGGCTCGGTTGCAGCAAACGAACTCGGCTGGAAACCGGCGCATGACGATCTCGATTTCATCGTCCGCACGGCGCTGGATTGGGAAAACCATCTCGGCCGCCGCAACCAATTCTAAAACTAGCGCACTTTCAGCCCCAGTTCGGCCAGAAGCTGCCCCGCCTGATCCTTGGAAATCGTCGCGCCCTTGAACTTCTTGGCGTCGATCAACCGCAAGCCGCCAAGGTCCGCGCCACGCAGGTCTGCGCCGTCAAACCGCGCATCCACCAGCCCGGCATCCCTCAGGCTGCAGCCCGAAAACACCGACTTGCGGAAATCGCAGCCGGTGAGGTCGGCCATGCCGAAATCCAGCTTTTCCAGCCGCTCATTGTTGAAGGAAAGCCCACGCAATCTCGCCGCCGAAAGAAGCGTTTCCTTGAACGAAAGCCCAAGCGAACGCAGGCGTGAAAAGTCCGCCCCCGTCAGCTTGCAGCCGGTAAACCGGGTATCGTTGGCCTTCGCCTCGACAAACGAACCATTGTTGAAATCGCAGCCGGAAAATTCCGCGTCCGTCAGGTCCGCACCCGAAAAATCCGCATGCGCGCCACGGCAGCCGGTAAATTTCGCCGCCTCCAGCCCGGCGCTGCGAAAATCCGCATTCGCCAGTTTGCACTCTTCAAACCGCCATCCGGGCATGTCGAGACTGGCAAGATCGGCGCCATCGAGATTGCAGTTTTTCAAGGATACGGTCAGCCCATCGCGCGACCAGGCCCGCATGTCATCGGCGGAAACGTCCTGATCCGCAATATCGAGTGTGGATTTGTTGTCCGCCATACCTGCCTCCGATTTTCCTTCTTGATGCTTCCCGAGCCCTATCCGATTCCATGATCGGCCTCCAGCGGTCCGCCCCTCGCAAGCACCGTTCGCGCATGGTAGAGGACCACATGACGCAGCAAGGAGATGGCCATGGCGGACGATGTAGGCGAGCAAGGCAAAACGCCGGCTGAGGCCCCGACCGCAACCGATGACGTGACCTTTGACCGCGAATTCATTCCGGCCCATGGCAATGCCGTTGACATCGCCAGCGGCGTGCAGCGCATCACCTGCGGCAATGCCTCGCCCTTCACCTTCACCGGCACCAACAGCTATATCATAGGCGCAGGCTCCACCGTCGCCATGATCGATCCCGGCCCGCAGGACGAAGCGCATTTCGATGCCCTGATGAAGGCGCTGGGTGACCGAAAGCTTTCACATATCTTTGTCAGCCACACCCACCGCGACCATTCCCCACTTGCTGCCCGTGTTAAGGATGCGACCGGCGCGCTGACGGTCGCCGAAGGCCCGCACCGGGCGGCAAGGCCGCTGCATGCCGGTGAGATCAACCCGTTCGCCGAAAGCTCGGATAGCGATTTCGTGCCCGATATCGCACTGGCCGATGACGCGACGATAGACGGCGAAAACTGGTCGCTTACCGCCGTGCACACACCCGGCCACACCGCCAATCACTCAGCCTTCGCGCTTGAAGGCACCGGCATCCTGTTTTCCGCCGATCACGTCATGGCCTGGGCCACCACGATAGTCGCGCCGCCGGATGGTTCGATGGGCGATTTCATGAGATCCGTCGAAAAACTGCTCAGCCGCGACGACCGCATCTTTTTCCCCGGCCATGGCGGCCCGGTCACCGAACCGCAATCGTTCTTGCGCGGCCTGCGCACCCACCGGCGCATGCGCGAACGGGCGATCCTCGAACGCATCCGCGGCGGCGACCGGCTGATCTCCGACATGGTCAAGGTGATCTACGCCCGCACGGATGTAAGGCTGCATGGAGCCGCCGCTCTTTCGGTTCTCGCGCATCTGGAAGATCTGCTGGAAAAGGGCCTTGTCACCACATCCGGCCCGCCATCGCTGGTGGGCGAGTATCGGGTGGCGTGACCCCCTCAATCCACCGCCAACCCCAACAGCTCCGAATCCAGCGCGCGCAGAAAACTCTGGGCGATATCGGCGCTCAGGCCCAGATCGTGGCCGCCGTAACGGGAGGCGACGCGCAGGTCCACCATGGTGGTTTCCGCCTCTTCGCGCAGCCGGATCACCACATCGAAACGCAGGCCGAGGATCAGTGTGCGGGTCTGCCCCTGAAGGATGACGTCGCCCGGTTTGCCGACGTCTTCCGATATGGATGCAAGCGGTCGCGGCTGGTCCGGCCGGGGTTGCGGGATCGGAATATTATCCGGCACGGCGGTGGTTTCCGCTCGCGTTTTCGGTGTCTGCTGTTCGCCGCTCACGCCGGGTGCCGCCAGTTCCATGCCATGCTTGCGGTCGAGTGAAATGCGCTCGGATCTGGCAACCTTGGCCACCGCTTCATAGATGCGGTCGGCAGCGCCTTCATAACGGCGGCCGGTCAGTTCGGGATAGGCGGTCAGCTGCAATTGCCGGTCGGTCAGCGTCACCAAGGTCGGGCGTTGCAGCCATTGCTGGTTGACGTTGGTTTCGCGGATCCATTCCGGCGGATCGGCGACATCGGTCGAAACGTCATAAAGCGGCGGCGTGGTGAAATAGAGCGCTGCGGCAAAGCCCACGAGAATGATCGGCGGCGCGGCATAGATCAGCGCCCGCGCCGATGCGACACCGCCGCGTGCGCCCACCTGCCACAAACTGACCAGCCCGATCACAGCAAACAGCACGGCGACCATGGCAAGGGCTGCGGAAAACAGCACGACGGCAATAAAATCCGGCCCCGTCAGCGGCCCGAAACGATGGACGGCAATTGCAATGAGAAACAGAACCAGCGCCGCCAGACCGATACGTCGCGCCGCATAGGCCGACTGGGAAACGGGGCGGACGAAACGAACGGTCATGCAGGACTTCCGGTTGCGGGCATGCCGTCCTTATAGAGCGGTTCACGCCCGAATGGAATCGCAACCGCGCAACAGCATCAGCCGAAAAAGCTGCGATGCGGCTGGCTGATGCCATTCGGCCAGCCCTGCAATGGATGCACGTGCCGTTCTTCCCGCAGCATCGGAATGGAAACAACCAGAAACACGAGAATGGCGACAAAAACCATGCCGGGACGGATCTTCAATACATTCACCTGACACCTGCTCCTGCTGCGATGGTGCCATGGATGACAAGTGAAGCTGACAACCACCTGAATGGATAGGGATGGCGGATGGATTTTATGACATTCAGGTGACTGTCAGGATCGGATGCGATTTGCACGGCAATCGAAACTGCCGGGAGCTTTCCCTTGTCCATGCATAGTCTATCCCATTCCGCCCGTCCTTCGCGCGGCCTCAGCCGCCCGCAGATCGGCAGCATCACGCTTAGCGTTTTGACGGCGCTTTATCTGATTGCTTTTACCAACCGCACGTTCTTCACGCGGTCTTTTGAGTATTTCGACAACCACCTGTCGCTTGCCGCCTTTTCGTTCGGTCTCGCCTGCCTGTTTGCGGCCTTCACCATTGCCATTTCAGTCAAATATCTGGTGAAGTCGATCCTGATCCTGATGGTGCTCAGCGCCGCCTCGGCCTCCTGGTTCATGGATGGTTTCGGCACGATCATCGATGTCGACATGATCCGCAACGCCGCCACCACCACCTCTTCAGAAGCAGGTCACCTGATAACCCCGGCCTATGTCCTGCACATGACCGTGTTCGGCATCCTGCCGGCGGTTCTGATTGCATGGGTGCGGGTAAAACACCGTCCGTTCTTTGCCAAAGTGCGCTGGAACCTCACCGCGATCGTGCCGCTTCTCCTGATTGCGCTTGCCTGCGGTGTCAGCAGCGCACGCTCCATCGCCGCCGTCACGCGTCTGCACAAGGATCTGATCCTGACGCTCAACCCGTTCGTGCCTGTCGGAAGCGCTATCGGTTTTGCGTTCGCTTCCGAGGCCGACAAGAACATCGTCGCCGCCCCTCTCGGCACCGATGCGCAGGTTGCCGGCCCAACCAAATCCGGCAAACCCCGCGTGCTGATCATCGTCACCGGCGAGACGGCGCGTGCCGAAAACTTCTCGCTCGGCGGTTATGCCCGCGAAACCAATCCCGAACTGAAGAAACGCGACATCACCTATTTCCCGCAGACCTCGAGCTGCGGCACGGCAACCGCCGTCTCAGTCCCCTGCATGTTCTCCAACCTGAAACGCAGCGGTTATTCGCACCGCGCCGGCCTTGCCAATGAGAACCTGATCGACGTCTTCGGCCATGCCGGCATCAAGACCGAATGGTGGGAAAACAATACCGGAAGCAAGGGCGTGGCCGACCGCACCACCATGCGTTCGTTTTCCGATGCCAACGATCCGCGCTTCTGCACCGCAAACGAATGCCTGGACGACGCCATGATCGACCAGCTCGATACCTGGCTTTCGAATGTAAAGAGCGACAGCGTGCTGGTCCTGCACCAGCTCGGCAGCCATGGCCCGGCCTATTACCAGCGCTACACGCCGGAATTCGCCCGTTTCACGCCTGAATGCAAGACCGGCGAAATCGGCACCTGTGAACGCCAGTCGGTGATCAACACCTACGACAACACACTCCTCTATACCGACCACATCCTTGCCAGCGTCATCGACAAGCTGAAGGCCCGTGAAGACAAGATCGATCCGGCGATGATCTACATGTCGGACCACGGCGAGTCGCTCGGTGAAAACGGCCTTTACCTGCACGGCGCACCCTACATCATCGCCCCGTCGCAGCAGACGCATATTCCCTTCGTGATGTGGCAGGGGGCAGAGATGAAGGCATCCATTGATGCCGGATGCCTGACCAAACGCGCCGGCGAAGATGCATCGCATGACAACCTCTTCTCCACGGCATTAGGGCTGATGGCCGTCAAAACCTCGGTTTACGAGCCGAAACTCGACGTTCTTTCCGCCTGCCGTGCACCTGCTACCGGAGCAAATTCATGACCCTTCACGATTTCGCCCCCATCGGAAAGGTCAGGAAACCGGTCACTGAGCGGAGCGACGGCCCCTTCCCCAGCCGGTCCGTTTCTCCCTCTCCAACTGCCAGCCTTCCCCCGCCGGCAGCCCCCATTCCGCCTATGGGAAAAGTGACCGGCAGCCGGCACCTTGCGGCAGCACTCGGCTATTCGCTGGGTGGTGCCGCAAGGCTGCTGCGGGAAACCGCATTCCGCCACGAGCTTCTCGCCGCCATCGCCATTTTCGGGGCCTTTGCCTTCGTCGGCGCCAGCCTCTCCGATTATGTCTCGATGGCCGTGCTGTTCCTCGCCTTGATTGCCGCAGAGGCGCTCAACACCGCAATCGAGGAGATCATCGACCGCATTTCGCCGGAATGGTCGAAAACCGGCAAAAACGCCAAGGATCTCGGTTCTTTTGCGGTCTTGTGCCTGCTCGCCGCCAACGGGTTGATGGCCACTTTTGTCATCGGGTCAAAACTTCTGTCCGTATGAAATCGTCCCCTGCTCCATCCCCTCTCGAAATCCTGGCTCCATCTCTGCTAGATACGGGTTACAGGATATCATCACGCCAGCAATGGCGACTGGATGGAGCAGACAGTTTGAGGGTTCTTCTGATCGAAGACGATGCGACGCTTGGCGAAGCGGTGCGAGACCATGTGGCAGCAAGCGAGCATGCCGTCGACTGGATGAAAACCATAGAAACGGGTGGAACGGCACTCGCCACCACGGCATATGGTCTGGTGCTGCTGGACCTGCGCCTGCCCGATGGCAGCGGCATCAATCTTCTGAAGAAATTCCGCGCGCAAGGCGGAACGACGCCGGTCATCATCCTCACCGCCCACGACCAGATTTCCGACCGCATCGAAGGTTTGAACAGCGGTGCCGACGATTATCTCGTCAAACCCTTCAATCTCGGAGAGCTGACGGCGCGCATGCTGGCCGTCAGCCGCCGCTACAGCGGACGCCCGGTATCGCTGGTCAAGATCGGCGATCTGGAAATCGACGCCGCCGATCGTCGTGTGACCTCAGCCGGTGAGGCCATTGCGCTTTCCGGCCGTGAATGGGCGGTGCTGGATGCGCTGGCGGCACGTCCGAATGCCGTCGTTTCCAAATCGCAGATCGAGGAAGCGCTTTACGCCTTCGGTTCCGAGATCGAAAGCAACACGGTCGAGGTCTATGTCAGCCGGTTGCGCAAAAAACTCGGGCGCGACCACATCGCCACCCTGCGCGGCATCGGTTACCGGCTGGGGCGCGAACAATGAACCCGTTTTCCCGCTCTTCCGGCCCGTCGATGACCCGCCGGCTGATCTTTTCCATTACCGCCATGATGGCGCTGCTCTGGCTGCTCGCGGTCGGCCTCGGCCTCGTGGTGATGGAGGAGGAATATGCCGAAATGTTCGACGGCACATTGCAGGATACAGCCGAACGGCTGGTGCCGCTTGTTGTCGACGACTTGGAACATCGCGGCATGCTCGGCGGCCCCGATGACAACCGCCCGAGTGCTGCCCCGCAGCAATTGCAGACCGGCAATTCCAGCGGAGACCGTGAATACCTGATCTATCAGGTGCGCGATGCATCGGGCCGCGTGCTGATCCGCTCGCATGACGCGCCGGAGCAGGCGTTCGAAACACCGCTGAAGGCCGGTTTCTGGAAAAACACCACCTACCAGTTTTATACCGCCACGGACGAAAGCGCCAAAGTGTTCATCCAGGTGGCCGATGCTTTTGAAAACCGCGAGGAGGCCCTTCGAGAGGGCGCAATCGCGCTGTTCCTGCCGCTGGCACTGCTGATCCCGGTCAGCGGTCTGGCGATCTGGCTTGTCGTGCAACGCACCGTGCGGCCGGTCGGCGATCTGCGCCGCGAGATCGAGACCAAGGACGGCGGCAATATGGAGCCGATCGACGCAACGATCCTGCCGCGTGAACTGCAACCCATCGCCACCTCGGTCAACCTGTTGATGAACCGCCTGCGCACGGCGCTGGATGCGGAACGCGAATTCACCTCCAACAGCGCCCATGAGCTTAGAACGCCGATCGCCGGCGCGCTGGCGCAGACGCAGATGCTGATCAGCGAATTGCGCGACCCCGCCAACCGCCACCGAGCCGGCCAGATCGAGGCTTCGCTCACCCGCCTCAGCCATCTGGCGGAAAAACTTCTGCAACTGTCGCGCGCCGAAGCCGGCATCGGCATTACCGACAAACCCACGGACCTGAGCCGGGTGCTGGACATGGTGATGACCGATTTCTGGCGCGGCATGAACGAGCCGCAACGGCTCGTCCTCAACCGCGCCAAGGGTGCGAAACTCATCGGCCCGTTCAGCGAAGATGCCTTTGCCATCGTGCTGCGCAACCTGATCGAAAACGCGCTTGTGCATGGCAGACCGGGCGAACCGGTCGAGGTGTTCCTCGACCAAAACGGCCCGGTACGCGTGGTCAACGGTGCGGCGGTGATGAGCGAAAGCGAGCTTGCGACGATCCGCAAACGTTTTTCCCGCGGGCGAACGGAAGCCGCAGGCTCCGGTCTGGGCCTCTCCATCGTCGAGCGCCTGCTCGGCCAGATGGGCGGCAAGCTGGTTCTGCTGTCACCGGCAACGGGGCGTGTCGATGGGTTCGAGGCACGGGTGGAACTGCCGGGCTTGGGGTGAGCTTGACCGCATCTCAATTGAGATACATATTTGGCGACTGAAGCACGCGCAGGAGCATGTTCCCATGGCCACGAAAATGCTGCATGTCCGTATTGATGACGATGTCCGCGAAGACGCTTCCGAAGTGCTGGATGCGATTGGTATGACCATGTCGGATGCCGTGCGGATCTTTTTGCATCGTGTCGCCGCCACCCAGAGCTTTCCGCTAGAACTGAAAATCCCGAACGAAGAAACGCGCGCCGCCCTCAAGGAAGCGCGCGATATCCGCAAGGCACGCAAGGCGCGTTTCGAAACGCCGGAAGCGCTTTTCTCCGATCTGAACGCCAAGTAGATTTTGCGGCAGGCCGAAGCGCATGGCGAAGGACGGTAAAAAAGATAGCGATGCCCGTCGGGTGCCCCGGCCCCGCGCATGCGACTACACGCAGGCGTTTCGAAAAGATTGGGAGCGCTACAACAAGGCAGGCAAGGCGGATATGAACCGCGCCATCGAACTGATGGTGCTGATCATTCTCAAAACGCCGCTCGGTCCCGAATGGTGCGACCATACCCTCTCCGGCAAGGAATGGCATGGTGCGCGCGAAGCCCATATCGGTGGCGACTTTCTGCTCGTCTACACATGCGACGAAGATTACGTCGAATTCGTCCGGCTGGGTTCGCATTCGGAACTTTTTGGTCGCTGACCAGCCCGGTTAATTGGTCCCCCTCACCGCGCCAGCCATTTCCCCACCACGCCACGATCCGCTTCCACAACATCATGTCCGGCTTCGACCGTCATCATCGTCACCTCCACCGAACGCGCCGCCAGAATGCCCATCAATTCCAGCGCATCCGCCGCATGGGCGTCCTGATCCCCAGCGACGATCAACACCTCGGCCTCAGCACTCGAAACATCCACCGCCGGAATTTCGCTTAAGACCGACACCGGCCGCATCAGCACGGCGCGGCGGATCACACCCGGATGCAGCAGCATGACGGCGCCCAAAAAGTTTGCACCGTTGGATTGGCCGACAAACGTGGTCTTCTCCAGATCCACGCCGTAAGCCTGTTTCAGCTGGCCAACCATCTCGACAAAAGCTTCCGCTTCGGAGGCGATATCCTTCTGGTCGAAAGAGCCATCCTCGAACCGGCGGAAAAAGCGCGGCACACCTTCTTCGGTTGCCCGGCCCCTCACCGCCAGCAGCATCGTATCGGGTGCCGTGGCGCGGGCAAACGGCAACAGGCTGGTTTCATTGCCGCCACTGCCATGCAGCAGAATCATCGTCCGGTCATCCGGCTCCTCCGGCATATAGATACGGTGCACGAAAGGCAGTTCGCGATAACGGATGCGCGGCTCTCCCGGCAGGCTGAACTGCGGCAGCATGGCACGGCTATCCGCTTCACGATCCTGCCAATGCGGCGGAATGAACAGCGTGGTGCCGAGATCTTGTTCGCTCTCGTCCAGCAAAAAGCCCGGCTCGTCCGAGGCATATTCGATCAAGGAACCACCCGGCTCGCGCACATAAAGCGAATAGAAATATTTGCGGTCATGCGCGTTCGTCAGTGAACCATCGGCAGCCGCGATGTTTTCGGCCACCTTCAGCACGGTGTCGCGATCCGGTGCGTTGAGCGCGATATGGTCCATCGTGCCGGTGCCGGGCGCTGCCGTCCAGAAACCTGTGGCGTCGCGTACATCCACCACGCCGCCGGTCGCGGATGTCAGCCGCGTCTGGCTGCCTTCCACCGCGCCGGTTTCCAGACCGAAATTCTCCGTCAGAAACGCGATGGTCTCCGCCGGTTTTTCGGTCAGGATGGTACCGCTGCGCAGCGCCACCACGGCAAACTCTTCCGGGATGCCTTCGCTTTTCCACGGCTTGCCGCCGAAAACGCTCAGATTCTCGACACCGATCAGCTTGACGATAATGCCATCCGGGTCTTTCAGGCGCAGCACCGGTTCGCCGAATTCCTGGGCCGGGCCTTGAGTGGCAATGCCGAATTGTAGCGCCCGCGTCAGCCAAAAGCCGATGGCGTCGCAGGAGACGGCAAGGCCGATTTCATTCGGTGCGCCATGGCCGACACGACCCGGCGAACCGTCTTCCCAGGCCAGAAACGTCACAAGCGAACCGGGCGAGGCAATCGCATCGCCGTAAAACAGGTGCAGCTGCGTGGCATCCTCGAAACCGGCGGTGCGCTTCACCAGCCGCAGGCCCAGAAAACCGACGTAAAAATCGATATTCGCCTGAATGCTGCGCGTGATCGCCGTGATGTGATGCAATCCGCTTTGTGCTTTCGCGCTTGTGTTGACCCCGGTCATTGTCCGCCGCCTCCTGTGTCTTTATTTGACGGTTGTTATAAACAATCGGAGCGACGGCGCATGGTCAAACTTGTCGGAATCTCGGGCAGTCTGAGAAACAGATCGTTCAACACTTCGCTCTTGAACGCGGCAGCCGAACATCTGCCGGATGGTGTAAAGCTGACAAAAGCCACGATTTCCGGCATCCCGCTTTATAACGCCGATGAAGAAGCAGAAGGCATTCCCGAAGCGGTGACAGCGCTGAAACGCCAGATGGCAGACGCCGATGGCGTCATCCTGTTCACGCCGGAATACAACAACTCCATCCCCGGCGTGTTCAAAAACGCCATCGACTGGGTGTCCCGCCCACATCCCGATATCGCCGATGTCTTCAAGGGCCGCCCCTTTGCCATCGCCGGCGCCTCGCCCGGCAATTTTGGCACGCTGCTTTCCCAGAATGCCTGGCTGAGTGTGCTCCATACATTGGGCGCGCAGGCATGGTCGGGCAAACGCCTGATGGTAGGTAATGCCGGCAAGGTTTTCGATGCCGAAGGCCACATCACCGACGATGCGGTCGCCAAGCGCCTGAGCGATTTCCTCGGCGGATTTGCGGATTTTGTGAGGGCGAAGGGGTAGTATCGGGGCAAGCTATTCTGCCCGTTCAGGTGCTGCGTGATGCCGCCTTGTGTCTCTGATCTTTCACAGTCGCCACGAATTTTTCTTTGACTTTCTTGAACAGGGCTGGCGGTAAAGCGCCGTAATATCCGCTTTCTGTATCCATCGGCCTTATATCCGGGCCGGGCCAGACAAATCGGTTGCTTTCGGTCAGCACAATCCAGGAAGGCAAGTCATCAAGACCAAGACGGCGCTTGGTGGCCGCCGGGATTTCGACGGCCGCTTCAGGGTTCGAAGGCGGCGTATGTGTCACCGGCAGGACACGGACAACCGGTCCGCCAGCGGCCGATGTGGTAACGATTGCAATCACAAGTGCTGGACGGTCTTTGTCTCCCTCTTCCCGCCCTTGCAAATGCTGTCGATGCCAGAGGTAGGAGTAACGGAAGACCCAACCGACCTTGGGTTCAGCCGGCAGCATTCTTATCGACCGTCAACTCGGCATCCAGATATTCAAGCCCAGGCTCCATCTCCGACGCTTCAATAGCGGCAAGATCATCGTTGCTAAGTTCGGCTGTTAATTCGACTTGACGGTCACGTTGCTTCAGCCGGATATAATCGTCATAGGCGATCAAAACGGTTTTCGGCCGCCCGTTCTTGGTGATGATGACCGGCTCACGGATAGCTGCATCCTGATAAGCGCCGAAATTCTTGGAGACAGTGGCTGCTGTGACCTTGGAAGACATGAACACCTCCATTTTTCCGTAGAATACGGAAATTCCGTAATTTCTGCAATGACGAGATATGCAACGACTTAACCTGCGCGGTAATGTGATTGCGGAATAACTGCACACGCCTTTCCGATATGCGTTAGGCTTGCTACATCCGCTTCGTCGCCCCCGCGACATCATCATGGAGTGCCCTCATGCGTCCCCACCATCTCGTGCTTTTTGCCGCCCTTGCCGGCATGCTTGCTTCCTGCCAGACGATGACGCCGGAGGAGCGGCGGGCGGCCGATCAGAACAAATGCGCCGGTTACGGTTTCAAGCAGGGTACGGAAGGCATGGCGCGTTGCCTGCTCGATCTCGATCTGGATCGCAGCGCCGATCAGCGCGAATGGAACGCCCGCGTCAACCGCGACCCGTTCATCATGCACCCGATTATCGTCGAACGTCCTGTGGTGGTGAAGAAGCAGTAATTACCCCGCGGCCCGCACCCTTATCGCCGCCTGTGCCGCCGCAAGCCGTGCGATCGGCACGCGGAAGGGTGAACACGACACGTAATCCAGCCCGGCATCCTCGCAGAAGCTGATCGAGGCCGGGTCGCCGCCGTGTTCGCCGCAGATGCCGAGTTTCAGGTCACCACGGGTGCGGCGTCCGCGTTCCGCCGCCAGCTGGATCAGCTCGCCCACGCCTTCGAAGTCGAGCGACACGAACGGGTCGTGTTCGATAATGCCCTTTTTCTGATAGGTCGGGATGAAGGTGGCGGCATCGTCGCGGGAAATGCCAAAGGTGGTCTGGGTGAGGTCGTTGGTGCCGAAGGAAAAGAATTCCGCCGTTTCGGCAATCACATGTGCGCGTAGCGCCGCGCGTGGCAGTTCGATCATCGTGCCGGCCAGATAGGTGGTTTCGTGCCCGGTTTCCTTGGCAATGGAGGCCGCCACGCAAT
>Ga0075364_10000829_pt1 | contig 16301 bp, 13 predicted proteins | sample EndMetdeltDD1764_FD_71517 | JGI IMG/M metagenome (GOLD analysis project Ga0075364, IMG submission 71517) | Populus endosphere microbial communities from Tennessee, USA - Endosphere MetaG P. deltoides DD176-4 | ecosystem: Host-associated > Plants > Roots > Endosphere | place: USA: Tennessee...
GCGGCGGCGGTGGTGGAGGTGGCGGCGGTGGCAATGGAGGTCACAGCGCATTCCACAAACGCAGCAGCCCGATCAGTTTCGCCGCAAGCCTTGCTAAGGGTCTCGCCATCCTACGCCGAAATCTGGCGATCGTGATGGTCTTCACCATCGCCATCAACGTGCTGGTGCTGGCGATCCCGCTTTACCTCTTCCAGATTTCCGACCGTGTGCTCACCAGCCGCTCGATCGACACACTTGTGATGCTAACGGTCGTGGTGCTTGGCGCGATCCTTGTGCAGGCTTTTCTCGATTCCATCCGCCGCTTCATCCTGATGCGGACCGCGGTGGAACTGGAAGTGGAACTCGGCGCGCCGATCCTCAGCGCCGCCGCCCGCGCATCGCTGAACGGCAGCGGCAAAGATTACCAAACCCTGCAGGATCTGCAGCAGATCCGCGCCTTCCTGACATCCGGTACGCTGGTCGCATTTCTGGACGCGCCGATCATGCCGTTATTCGTGATCGTCGTTTATATCGTGCACCCGCATCTCGGCATCATCATCATGCTCTGCTGCGCCGTGCTGTTTTTCATCGCTTACCTCAACCAGAAATTCACCGCCCGCCAGTTTGCCGAAGCGAATTTTTATGTCGGCCGAGCCAATCAGCATCTGGAATCCATGGCCCGCAATTCGCAGATCATCAACGCCATGGCGATGATCCCCGAGGCGGTAAAAATGTGGGGACAGGAGACCGCAGGATCGCTGAAATCGCATGTCGGCGCGCAAGACCGCAACATCATGTTTGCCGGCATTTCCAAGGCATGCCGTATGGTGGCGCAGGTGGCGCTGCTCGGATGGGGCGCGCATCTGTCGCTGTCCGGCGAACTGACCGGCGGCATGGTCATCGCGGCATCCATCGTTTCGGGCCGTGCACTTGCCCCGATCGAAGGCGCCATTGAAGGCTGGCACCAGTTCAACAAATCGGCCACGGCCTATAGCCGCATCAAACAGCTGCTCATGAATTCACCATTGAATTTTCCGCGCCTGCGCCTGCCCAACCCGGAAGGCCGCCTTGACGTCGAACGCGTGCTGTTCGTACCGCCGCCACAGAAAAAGGTCATCCTCAATGGTATCTCCTTTTCATTGCAGAAGGGGGAGTCGCTGGCGGTTATCGGCAATTCGGGATCGGGCAAGACCACGCTCGGCAAGATGCTGGTCGGCTCCATTCTCCCTACATCCGGCAATGTCCGTCTGGACCTGATGGATCTGCGCAACTGGGACCAGCGACAGTTCGGCGAAAGCATTGGTTACCTGCCGCAGGACGTGCAGCTGTTTCCCGGCACGATCAAAGCCAACATCAGCCGCATGCGTGACGATATCGAGGATCGACAGGTTTTCGAAGCCGCCGTACTGGCAGACGTTCACGAACTGATCGCCAGCCTTCCGCAAGGCTATGAGACAGTCGTGTCCGCCGATGGCGCACCATTATCCGGTGGGCAGAAGCAACGCATCGCCCTGGCGAGAGCCTTCTTCGGCGATCCGAAACTGGTGGTTCTGGACGAACCCAATTCCAACCTCGACACCCAGGGCGAGGCGGCACTTGCCAAGGCCCTGCGACATGCCAAGCAGCACAATATCACAACGGTAACAATCACCCAGCGCCCTGCCCTTTTACAGGTCGTCGACAAGATCCTCATTCTTAAAGACGGCACGGTTGCGATGTTCGGGGAACGCATGGAAGTCCTCAAGGCGCTCGACAAGAGCGCGCCAAAACCCGGCCAGCTGCCCCCGAAAAACGACGAAAGATGATGCGATGACCAAAGAGATTGCCGTCAAAACCGCGCCGTCACCGGAATGGTATGGCGATGTGCCGCGCTCCATCCGCTTTCATTCGATGCTGGGGCTGGGCGTGCTGTTCGCAACCTTCGGCGGTTTCAGCCTGTGGGCGGGAACGGCGCCGCTGGCATCGGCCATCATCGCGCCGGGCAGTTTTGTCGCCACCGGCAACAACAAGATCGTCCAGCATCTGGAGGGCGGCATCATCAAGGAAATGCTGGTCAACGAAGGCGAGACGGTCAAGGAAGGCGATATCCTCCTGAAGCTTGATCCGACTGCAGCACTCGCCAACGAACGGGCGATGAAGCTCCGGCGTCTCCGGCTGGAGGCTGTTGTGGTGCGGCTACGCAGCGAGGCGCAAGGCCTGAAGGTTCTCAATCTGCCTGACATTATCAAGAAAGAGGCGGGAGACCCTGACGTCAACGCGATCATTCAGGGTCAACATGTCATCTTCAGCAGCAAGATCGTCAGGATGGACGAGCAGCTGAACCTGATCGACAAGAACATCCGATCCTTGAAATTCCGCAGAGCCGGCTATCAGGGCCAGAAGGAAGCCTTCGAGCGCCAGCTGGCATTGCTTTCCGAGGAACGCAATTCGAAGGCTAATCTCGTCAAGGTGGGCTATTTCAAAAAGACCGACCTGATGGCCATCGAGCGCGCGGTTGCGGATGCGATGGGCGAGATTTCCCGGCTCGATGGCGAGATCAACGAATCCGAAGCCCAGATCGCAAAATTTCATCAGGAAGCGGTCATCGGCATCAATGCCAACAAACAAGCCGCACTCGATGCACTGGAAACGGCGGAAACCGATCTCGACAGCGTTCGCGAGCAGATGAACGAGGCATCCGGCGTGCTGGATCGCACGATCATCCGTTCGCCGGTGGCCGGAACGGTGGTCCGCTCCTATTATCACACCGCCGGCGGCGTCATCACCACCGGCAAGCCGATCATGGAAATCCTGCCCGCCGGCGTGCCCCTCATCATCGAGGCCGAAGTGCTCAGAAGCTCCATCGATCAGGTACATCGCGGCCAGACGGCAGCAATTCGGCTTTCAGCACTCAACCGGCGCACCACACCCGTACTGAATGGCAAGGTCTTTTATGTCTCGGCAGACTCGGTGGAAGAGGTGACGGCCGGACCGCCGAAGGATGTCTACATCGTACGCGTCGAGGTACCGGAAACGGAGTTGGCCCGCGTTCACGACTTCAGGCCAGTATCCGGCATGCCCGCCGATGTGCTAATACAGACGTCGGAGCGAACATTCTTCGACTACCTTGCCAAGCCGATCAGCGACAGCATGTCGAGAGCGTTCAGGGAGCGTTAGGCCGGACTTACCGGTCGGCAGGTGAGGTGCTCATGGGTAACGTGCCAGATGTCCTGCTCAACGTCGGACGCCTGAATTATGTCTGGACCAATACCGAAAGCCTGCTGATCTATGTGATTGCCCACCTCCTTGCCGTCGACAAGGAGGCCGCCATCATTGTTTTCCTGACATTGAACACCACACGTGCAAGGATCGATCTGGTGGAACGTCTGGCCAAACGGCGCTCAGTTCCAAAACCCGAACGTGTTGCAGTTCTCGGCGCCATGGCCCGCCTCAAGCGTGAATCGAAGGTGCGCAATAAATACAATCACAGCATCTACACTTTCGACGAACACGGTGACATTTCCGGCACCCAGCTCATGCGGCTCGTCGAATACGACGATGCCATCCGTTACGGCAAGGTTGAGCAGATGAATGACCGGGAAATGCAGGAACTGGAGAAATCCATCTCCGAAATTGCCGATATCAGCAAGGCGCTGTGGCAGTTCATCCATGCGAGCGACCGCCTGAAAGGCGCGCTGTAACCCCTTATTTTCGTCAGCATCACCCGAATTGGCGGGCAGGCCTCACCCGAACCGGTCATAGCCTGCCATCCCGCCCTCTTTTAAAATGCAGAGCCAAGCATGCTGCGTTGAGAGGGGGAGTTATTTATGCGTATCGACGTCATCGAAACGCCGGAAGCGTTGCGACAGGTTCGCGACAACTGGCAAAGCGTATTCATGGCGGATACATCCGCGCAATATTTCCTCTCGTGGTCGTGGCTCTATCGATACCTCTCCCACAGAAAACGCTGGTTCATTCTCGGCCTGCGCTCTTCGGAACCGGGCGCACCTTATGTCGCCTTTTTTCCCTTGCGCCTGCAGACGCAACGGGATGAGGAAGGGCAGTTCTATGACGAGATCATCATGGCCGGAAACTATTCGGCGGATTACACCGGCTTCATCGCCCTGCCGGACTATGAGCGCCAAGCCGTGCGCGGTTTTTCGGATTTCCTGAAAGCCCAGAACTGGCGGCAGATCAAGCTCGACTATTTCGGCGGCCCGCCCGGACGGCATGCGGCGCTGGTGAGCGCCTTGCAGGGTCCGAAAGTCATGTTCCGCAACAACAAACCCCGCAATGAGCAGAATGTCGACAACACGATATGTCCGGTGATCAATCTGCCCGACAGCTGGGATGGTTATCTGGAACATCACATGAGCAGCCAGACCCGCCAGAAGCTCCGACGCTTTCTGCGAAAGGTAGAGGGCGGCGATGATTACAGGATCACGCTCGCCACGCCCGAAACCATCAAACGCGACATGGGCATTCTGTTCGACTTCTGGCGAAAGCGCTGGGAGCCCTTCAAAGGTGACAAGACCGAAAAACTGATCAGATCGTCACGCGACATGCTGATGGATTGTTTTCACGACGGCGACCTCGACGTGCCGGTACTGTGGTACGGTGATCGTCCGCTCGGTGTTCTGGCGAACATCGTCGATCGCAAGAAACAAGCCATTCTCTTCTATATTACCGGTCGCGACGAGGAATGGACAACGCCATCCCCCGGCCTGGTGCTGCACGGTTATTGCATCCGCCGGGCGATTGCGGACGGGTTTCGCAGTTATGATTTCCTGCGTGGGACGGAACCTTACAAATACATGTTCGGCGTAGAGGAGCGGCAGATCAACTGCACGATGTTCAGGACGAGAAACGGTGCGAACCTGAACGGTAAACTCAACGCCCGCAGTGTCCGCTTCGTCTACGACCAGGCGGTTGATTTCTATAACAACGGAAAGAAGCTGGAAGCCGAAATGGCGTTTCGCCAAGTGCTCGCAACCGCACCGCAGCATCGCGGCGCGCAATTTGGTCTGGCGAACCTCGAGTTCGAACGTGGACACCTGAAAGAAGCGGAAAAAGTCTATCGCACTCTGTTGCCGCGCGTCGAAGCGCCTGTCCCGATCCTGCTGCGCATCGGCGATGTCGAACTGGCGACGCGCCGCTATCGGCAGGCGTCGGAAACCTTCGACGACATCTGCCGGCTGGCGCGTGATCACGTCGAAGCGCGTTACAAGCGCGGCGTGGCACTGATCGCCTTGTCACGCATGCGGGATGCCTCCGCCGTCCTGTCCGAAGCAGCCGCCATGGGCGGTCGCGATCCGGCGAGCGGCTTTTATGCGGACAAGGCGCAAAAGGCCTTGTTGCGGCTTGGTTTTATGGCCGGTGCGGACGCGGTCATGGCGTGACGCGCGCTGATACGGTCGGGCAGATCAGAAGCAATGGGGCAACTAATGCCCACTGCCGGTCATCGAGCCAGAATTCTCCTGCCATGGGCGAAAACTCCCGCTATCGCAGGCAGTGAATCATGGAAATCCAGTGTTATCAACACTCTGATTGAGCTTTGGCCTCAGAGTGGTGTCGGCAATTAGCGCAATAACGGTACGCTCACATCAATCCACGGCAACCGGCCAGATCGCACCTCCCATCGGGCGACCAATCGGAACTGACGGTGTTTACGTCCAAGCGAAAGTCAGGCGCACTTTCAGCTGAGGGTCAAGGTCGACCACCAAGAGAAAACCGCAGAAGCTGTTCGCGAAACTGGCACCCGTCACCGCGTGCCAAAGGCCGGTTTGATTTTAGAACCTTGGACCGAGATTGACCGCCGTCGTCGCCTCAACTTTTGGAAGCGACTTCGCAAAAGCGGCAGCTTCTCCAGAGTAAGGGAAATCGTCACCGAGTTGTAAAGCTCCGCTATAGACCTTGAAAGTCGGTCCATCGACTTCCACGATTTTGTAGCCGTTCACATATTCGAATTTTGGTGTCTTCCAGCCCATACGGGGATCCTTGTGGTAAAGTCGGAAAAGGCTTGATTAGAAGGAATCTCCTGCCCAATCGTTGTGGCCGTGCCTTATGATATCTTTTCGCAACCGCTGCTCCAACTATGCGAATGCCTTCTTCCGCGATAGCGACGATGTCCTCTTCCGCTTGAACAGAAAGGATGAAAGGCATCAAGCGCACCCGCGAGCATGTAGCGCAAGGTAAAAGCGGGGCCGACCATGTTGCGGCCCTTTGCCCTGACAGGCCGTACATCCTGAATCGTCTGGTTCCTGAGACCGCGCTTGTAGAGCGCCGAGCAGAGCGTGGCGACCGACACGCCCATCAGTTTTTCTCGAGTTTCGGGGTTCATTGTTTCTCTTCAAGATTCGTTTGGTCGAAAGCCCATTTCGATGCGCCAGCGACGCAATTGCACATTTGCCGCAGGTCCTATGCTTGACTCTCCAAAACACAGCAGATATGTCAAATCTTATTCTGATATCTCAGTTTGGTAATTGATATGTCTAGTGCACTTGAATTTCCGTCATTGCCATTGTCCGATCTCGTCAACCCGAGGGATCTGCCAGCCGATGGAAATATGACAAGCCGGATCCATGGCCTGCTTCGCAAACTGATCGTCGAGGTGAAGCTGCTTCCGGGGCGGGCTCTATCGGAAAAGGAAATTGCGGCACTGCTGCATGTCAGCAAGACGCCGGTACGTGAAGCGATCATTCGGCTCGCAGAAGAAGGCTTCGTCACGGTTGTACCGCAAGGCGGAACATATATCTCGCCGATCGACGTGCAGCGCTACATGGAAGCCTGTTTCATCCGTTTCAAGCTGGAAGAAGGCGCTGTCATCGAGGCGACGAAACGGCATTCGCTGGAAGATATCGCCCGTTTGAAGACCTGTCTTTCGCAACAACGAACCGCTGCGCAGGATGAGGAATTCACTGACTTCTTTCTGCTGGACGAAGAATTTCACCGCACGATTTTTGCTGCGGCCCGCCTTCCCGGCGCCTGGAGCGTCGTTAATCAGGCGAAGGGCGAAATGGACCGCATGCGGCACCTTAAGCGCGTTTTCGCGGTTCGACGCACCGAGAAGGTGATCGAGGAGCACGAGGCCATCGTCAATGCGATCGAGTCCGGCAGTGTCGAGGCCGCGCGTGAAGCCATTCAGCTCCATCTTGGATCACTTGAATCCAAGATTTCCGAACTCTCGAAGAACCCGAAAATCTGGACCTTCATCGAACAGGTCAACACACGCGTGACGAGGAAACGCGTGCCAAAAGGAGCCAAGGCCCCTGCCTGATTGAACATTCAAGGCTTTTGAGGAGGGGCCTTTCATGTCTGCAGTTCAAATCAACGATGTCGTCAAGCGCTACGGCGCTCTCGAAGTCGTCCATGGCATCAATCTTTCCATCCAGCCGCAGGAATTTGTTGTGCTCGTCGGGCCTTCAGGATGCGGTAAATCCACCACGCTGCGCATGCTCGCCGGACTGGAAGATATCTCCGACGGCACCGTTTCGATCGACGGGCGCGTGGTCAACAAGATCGCCCCCAAAGATCGCGATGTCGCGATGGTTTTTCAAAACTATGCTCTTTACCCGCATCTGAACGTGGCGGAAAACATCGCCTTCGGCCTGCGCGTCAGGGGCGAGAAAAAGGACGTTATCGACAAGGCTGTTGCTGAAGCGGCTCAGATCCTCAGCCTCACCGAATATCTTGGACGCAAGCCGGCAGACCTTTCCGGCGGTCAACGTCAGCGCGTGGCAATGGGCCGAGCAATTGTCCGCCGCCCCAAGATTTTTCTCTTCGACGAGCCCCTCTCCAATCTCGACGCCAAGCTGCGCACGCATATGCGTGCCGAGATCAAGCTGCTTCATAAACGCATGCAGGCGACCAGCGTTTACGTGACCCATGACCAGGTTGAGGCAATGACACTCGCCGACCGGATCGTCATCATGAATGGCGGCAATATCGAGCAGGTTGGCTCACCGATGGAAGTGTTTCTGGAACCGGCAAACACTTTTGTCGCCAGTTTTATTGGCTCTCCACCGATGAACCTTCTCGACGCCGTCATCGAAAAGCGGGATGGCGCCACCAAGGCGGTTCTCGCCAACGGCATGCGTCAGAGCCTGACAATACCGGATGCATTTGCCGCCGGAGCAAGCGATGGCCAACCGGTCAAGCTCGGTCTTCGCCCGGAGATCATGTCCGTCAAAACCGGCGACGGCCGTGAAGTTCTCAATTGCAGCATAGATCTCGTTGAACCGCTGGGTGCCGAAGCGTTGCTGCATGGCAAGACCGATGGTCAACCGTTCATCGCAAAAGCGGAAACTCTTTATGCCGACCACGCTTTCAGTGACGTGACCCAACTCGGTATCGACGCATCTCGCATTCACGTGTTCGATGCAGCGAACGGCCGATCGCTCAAATCCGCAAGCGGAGTTCGGCCATGAAACAGCCCCTGTCCGAACGCGCCCATGACCTCTGGGATGACGTGCGCCGCGACTGGCAACTCTATCTGCTACTCGCGCCGCTGGTCGTCTGGTTCGCTGTATTTCTCTACAAACCGATGTACGGGCTTGTCATCGCCTTCCAGGATTTCTCGATCTTCCGCGGCATCGAAAAAAGCCCTTGGGTTGGATTTGCGAATTTTGTTGAGCTTTTCCAGAACGACATGTTCGTTCGCGCCTTCTGGAATACAATCACCATCAGCGGACTTGGCCTGATCTTCGCATTTCCGGTGCCGATCATCCTCGCCTTGATGTTCAATGAAGTGCAAAACGAAGTTGCGCGTCGCTGGGCACAGACGATTGTCTACCTGCCGCATTTCATTTCGGTGGTAATCGTCGCCGGCATCGTCATCAACTTCCTGTCCCCGTCGATCGGCATCGTCAATCTGCTCTTGAAGGGCATCGGTCTGGAGCCTGTCTACTTCTTGACCCAGCCTGAATGGTTCCGGCCTGTGTTCATCGGCTCGTCGGTGTGGAAGGAAGCTGGTTTCGAGTCGATCGTCTATCTCGCCGCAATCGCCGGTGTCAGCCCAACGCTTTATGAATCCGCACGGGTCGATGGCGCATCGCGCTGGCAGATGGTGTGGCGTATCACCCTGCCCTGCATCCTGCCGACAATTGTGATCATGCTGATCATCCGTATCGGCAATCTGGTCGAAGTCGGCTTCGAATACATCATCCTTCTCTATCGCCCATCCACTTACGAGACGGCAGACGTCGTTTCGACCTTCATCTACCGCACCGGTCTGCAAGGCACCCAGTACGATCTGGCGACGGCTGCCGGCCTGTTCAATGCGGTCATTGCTTTTGTCCTCGTCTATTCGGCCAACCGCATCAGCCGAAAAGTCTCGTCGACATCGCTGTGGTGAGGAGCTGAACATGGCAAACTTCAATCTATACTCACGCGGCGACCGGATCTTCGGCTGGGCCAACGCCATCCTGCTGGGCCTGTTCGTGCTATCGACGCTCTATCCATTCATTTATGTCGCTGCCGTCTCGCTTTCGTCCGGGGCAGCGGTCACCGCCGGCCGTGTTACGCTGTGGCCCGTGGATGTAACGCTCGCCGCCTATGAACACGTTCTGTCCGACCGGATGTTCTGGATCGCCTACGGCAATACCTTCATCTACACGTTCGGCGGTACGTTCATGAGCCTGCTGATCATGATACCGGGCGCCTATGCGCTGTCGCGCAAGCGTCTGCGTGGCCGGACCGTCTTTAATATCGCCATCGCGTTCACGCTCTGGTTCAATGCCGGCATGATCCCCTTCTTCCTGAACATGCGGGATCTCGGCCTTCTCGATAGCCGGTTCGGCATCATCATAGGCTTTGCTGCCAATGCCTTTAACGTCATCCTGCTGCGTAACTTCTTCGAAGCCGTCCCAAAATCCTTCGAAGAAGCCGCCAAGATGGACGGCGCCAGCGAATTGCAGCTGTTGTGGAAAGTCTTCATTCCGCTATCGAAACCAGCCATCGTCACCGTGGCGCTGTTTTGCATCGTTTCGCGCTGGAACGGCTACTTCTGGGCCATGGTGCTTCTGCGCGGCGAAGAGAAGATACCGCTGCAGGTCTACCTGAAACGCGTGATCGTCGATCTCAATTCCAACGACGAATTCGCTTCCAGCTTGCTGACGGCCAACTATTCTTTCGAGACGGTCACATCGGCGATCATGATCGCCTCGATCATCCCCGTCCTCATCATCTACCCCTACGCACAACGGTATTTCAGCAAGGGAATCCTGCTGGGCGGGGTCAAAGAGTAACAGCACAAGGGAGGAGAACCTGTGAGTTTAATACGGAAAGGCGCGCCCCTACTGGCGTTGATGACAGCCGTGACAATGGCATTCCCGGTATCGGCGCAGGACGCCGGCAAAATATCGGAGGATCCGCTTGAACTGACGATCCATTTCCACTTCCGCGACAAATACGTCTATTCGGAGAAATGGCCTGTCGAGCAGAAAGCGGCAGAGATTACCAATATCCACGTTCGCAACGTGGCATCCTTGGCGACCACAAGCAGCCGCGATGCATTTAACCTGCTGATCGCCTCGGGTGATCTGCCCGATATAGTGGGCGGCGATGCGAGCGGCGGCCTGAAGGAAGACTTTATCCGCTACGGCCTGGAAGGCGCGTTCATCCCTCTTGACGATCTGATCGAGGAGCATGCGCCCAATCTCAAGGCTTTCTTCGATAGCCACAAGGATATTCGCAACGCGATCTCCGGCCCGGACGGCAAACTCTATTTCATTCCCTATGTCCCGGATGGCAAGTTCTCGCGTGGCTGGTTCATCCGTCAGGATTGGCTCGACAAGCTGGGGCTGAAACAGCCGGAAACGCCCGAAGAGGTCTACGAGGTCCTGAAGGCTTTTCGCGACAAGGATCCCAACGGCAACGGCAAAAAGGACGAAGTTCCCTATTTTGCCCGTGAGGAAATCGATGCCGTCCGCCTGATCAACCTTTGGGATGCACGTGTCTCGGGTTCTGAAAGATACGGCGACTTTGCGGTCTATGACGGCCAACTGCGCCACCCTTGGGCGGAGGAAAACTACAAGATCGGGATTTCAAATGTTGCCAAATGGTACAAGGAAGGCCTGATCGACAAGGAGATTTTCACCCGCGGCGCCCGCTCGCGCGAATTCCTTCTCGGCAACGATCTCGGCGGCATGACCCATGACTGGTTTGCCAGCACAGCCACTTACAACGATGCGCTCGCACCGAAAATCAATGGCTTTGCATTGAAACCAATGCTGCCGTCGAAGACCATATCGGGTCAGCGTTTCGAGGATTCCCGTCGGCTTCGGGTCCAGCCCGCCGGCTGGGCAATAACCGCAACCAATGAGCACCCGATCGAAACCATCAAGTATTTCGATTTCTGGTTCTCCAAACAGGGCAGAATCCTCTCCAACTTCGGCGTGGAGGGTAAGACCTATGAAATGGTCGACGGCAAGCCGCAGTTCAAAAAGGAAGTTCTTGCCAACAAGGACCCCGTCAATGCCCAGCTCTGGGCTGTCGGAGCCGCCATACCGCGCGGATATTGGATGGACTACGAATACGAGCGTCAATGGACCAACAAGATCGCTCTTGAAGGCATCGATATGTACGACAAGTGCAATTGCCTTAAGGACGAGTTCATGGGCGTTTCCCTGAACGCCGAGGAAAAGGCGACATTTGACCGCTACTGGCCAAGCCTCCTCACCTACATGACCGAGATGCAGCAGACCTGGGTACTGGGCGCGCAGGACGTCGATACCGGCTGGGATGCCTACAAGAAGCGCCTGACCGCACTCGGCTATGACGAAGTCATCAAGATCATGCAGTCCGCCTACGACCGCCAATACAAGGCGGCGCAATAAACCTTCCGATCGTGATGGCGGCCCTCGCCGCCGCCATCCTTTTCCCTCTGCTTTTTATAGGAGTGAGAACGCAATGCGTCCCTCTGCCCCGGCCATATCCAGACAAGCTCACCTCGATGAACCTCGGCCAGGCTCATTGACCATTGGTTACGTGCCGAGCGAGCAAATCCCACCAACGGAAAACCCGCCGCGTTTTTCCTGGCTACCCGATATCGATGATGGCGCACGTTACGTGCTGCGCATATCCACCGACCCGGAATTCGCCGAGGCGAAGACACGCGTCTTTGAAGATCTTGCCTGGAATTTTTTCACCCCGGACGAAGCCCTGCCGGACGGCCATTATCATTGGTGTTACGCGCTTTGGGATGCAAAGCTCGCAAAGCCACTGTCTAACTGGAGTTCTGTGCGCAGTTTCGAAATTACATCCAGACTGCCGCAAACACCTTTGCCAGGCAGGCACGCCCGCCATGCCGCAGCCCACATCACGCATCCACGTCTTTGGCTTAACCCGGAACAGCTGAAATCGTTTTCCGATGCCGTAGCGGAAGACCCGAACCATTGCGGATGGGCGGACTTCTTTGAGAAATCCGTAAAACCGTGGATCGACCGGCCAATCATGCCCGAGCCTAAGCCCTATCCCAACAATATCCGTGTCGCGACTTTGTGGCGTCAAATGTATATCGATTGCCAGGAGGTGATTTATGCCATTCGCCATCTGGCTATCGCGGGCCGCGTTTTAGGGCGGGAAGACCTTCTTGATACCGCACGCGACTGGCTGTTATCTGTCGCCGCCTGGGATCCAAACGGCGCCACCTCTCGTGCCTATAATGATGAGGCCGGTTTCCGCGTCGTCGTTGCACTCGCCTGGGGGTATGACTGGCTTTATGACCACCTGAACGACGAAGAACGGGATACGGTTCGAAACGTTCTTTTGCGCCGCACGCGAGAAGTTGCCGATCACGTCATCGCGCATGCACGGATCCATGTATTCCCTTACGATAGTCATGCAGTCCGTTCGCTTTCGGCGGTACTGACTCCAGCCTGCATCTCGCTGTTCGGCGACAGCGATGATGCTGATGAATGGCTCGACTATACGGTCGAGTTTCTCGCGACCCTCTATTCTCCCTGGGCGGGAACCGACGGCGGCTGGGCGGAAGGCCCGCATTACTGGATGACCGGCATGGCTTATCTGATCGAGGCCGCCAATCTGGTGCGTTCCTACATCGGATACGATCTCTACCAGCGCCCGTTCTTCCAGAATACAGGCAGATTTCCACTCTATACAAAAGCCCCCGGTACGCGTCGCGCGAATTTCGGCGACGATTCCACGATGGGCGATCTGCCCGGCCTGAAGGTTGGATACAACGTGCGCCAGTTTGCCGGTGTGACCGGCAACGGCCATTACCAATGGTATTTCGATCGCATCAAAGCGGATGCTGCCGGCACCGAAATGGCCTTTTACAACTACGGTTGGTGGGATCTGAATTTCGACGATCTCGTCTATCGTCACGACTACCAGCAGGTCGATCCTGTCTCGCCGGCTGACCTGCCCGCGCTGGCAGTATTCGACGATATTGGTTGGGTGACCATCCAGAAACACATGGATGATCCAGATAGCCATCTGCAGTTTGTCTTCAAATCAAGCGCCTACGGTTCGCTTAGCCACAGCCATGGCGACCAGAACGCCTTCGTTCTTTATGCCTATGGCGAGGATCTTGCGATCCAGTCTGGCTACTACGTCGCGTTCAATTCCGACATGCATCTCAAATGGCGAAGGCAGACCCGCTCCAAGAATGCTGTTCTGATCGGCGGCAAGGGCCAATATGCGGAAAAGGACAAGGCGCTGGCTCGCCGGGCCAAAGGCCGCGTCGTCACCGTTGAGGAGAAGCCCGGACATATACGCATGCTCGGCAATGCCACAGCCGCTTATCAGGTGGCCAACCCGCTGGTCCGCAAGGCAGAGCGTGAGATCCATTTCGTCAATGACAGCTATTTCGTCATCGTCGACGAGGTCGAATGCGCCGAACCGCAGGAACTGCAATGGCTATGCCACACAACTGGCGCGCCGCAGATAGGCCGTTCAAGCTTTCGCTACAACGGCAAAAAGGCGGGTTTCTACGGGCAGTTCGTATTCTCATCGGCCGGTACTCCACAGGTCACGGCAGTGGAGGGTTTTCCGGACATCGACCCGAAAGACTTCGATGGTCTCGAAGTTCATCATCATGTCTGCGCAACTGTTCCGGCCGCCACCAGACATCGGCTAGTGACCCTGCTGGTACCCTACAGCCTGACGGAGCCGAGGCGCATCTTCAGTTTCATCGATGACCAAGGCTTCTCGACCGACATCTACTTCAGTGATGTCGATGATGAACGTTTCAAGCTTTCTCTCCCGAAACAATTCTAACCCATGCGAGGTTTTCAAATGCAGCGTTTTACAAACAAGACTGTTGTCGTCGCCGGCGCTGGCCGTGATATCGGCCGCGCCTGTGCAATCCGTTTCGCGCAGGAAGGGGCCAATGTGGTCCTTACCTACAATGGTGCAGCAGAGGGCGCAGCCTCCGCAGTCGTCGAAATCGAAAAGCTCGGCCGCTCCGCATTGGCCATCAAGGCAGACCTGACAAATGCGGCAGACGTCGAAGCGGCCATTTCCGCCGCGACCGATAAGTTCGGCGATATCCATGGCCTCGTACACGTGGCTGGCGGCATGGTGGCTCGCAAAACCATGACAGACATGGATGAAGCCTTCTGGCATCAGGTACTCGACCTCAACCTGACCTCGCTGTTTCTGACAACCAAAGCTGCGCTGCCGAAAATGGCAAAGGGCGGTTCGATCGTGACGTTTTCCTCACAGGCAGGTCGTGACGGTGGCGGGCCGGGTGCCATTGCTTACGCGACTTCGAAAGGTGCTGTCATGACCTTCACGCGCGGCCTTGCCAAGGAAGTTGGTCCAAACATCCGCGTCAACGCGGTTTGCCCCGGCATGATTTCCACCACCTTCCACGACACGTTCACCAAACCGGAAGTGCGCGAAAAAGTGGCCGGAGCGACCTCGTTGAAACGCGAGGGGGTGAGCGAGGATGTTGCCGGTCTGGTCGCTTTCCTTGCATCAGACGACGCGGCCTACATCACCGGCGCATGTTACGACATCAATGGCGGCGTCCTCTTCTCCTGATATCACGGTAAAACCATGTCCGTATCGTATCCAAGGGCGAGCCGTATTGCCGTTCTCGGCACTTCGCTCGTCCAGCAGAACCATATCGGCAATGCGACATCGCTTGCCACATCCGCGCGTGGCTGGATGAGCTGGGCCGAAGTTTTGTCTCACGGCAGGCTGTCCTGCCCGGTCTATCACGATCCTTCGGTTACACCCGGCTGGGAGCCTAGCAACCGTCAGGGCGTCAGCCGCTTTTTCTCCGGTCTCAATTTCGGCGTTTCCGGACAGAAGGCGATGGAGATCGAACGTCGGTTGCCGCGATTGCTGCAATCGGATTTTGATCTCATCATCGTCGATGCCGGAACGAACGACATGATGGTGGAAACCCGGCAGACCATTGCCGAAACACGGGCGCGGATCGCTTCAACCCTGCTTGAGGCCGGAAAAACAGTGATCCTGCTTCCAATTCTCGCGCGAGGCACAGAAAAATGGCCCGGTGGCGGTGCGGAAAGGGCAAAGGCGCACTGGATCAACCGCCAGAGCATCGAGTTCGCCGCAAACCACGCCAACTGCCATGTCTTTGACTGGAACTCGGCATGGGTTGATACGGATAATGAATTCGGAGAACCTCATCCGGGATATTCAAACGACGGCACTCATTTTTCCGTACTAGGTGGTTTTGCTGTCGGCAAATTGCTCGCCGACTATCTCGAAACGATCGTGCCTCACGCGCCGGATCGCCTATTGGCAAGAGACGACCGTTTCGATCCGGTCAACAACCCAATGGGCAATCTGGCATCCGATATTTTTGCCAAAACGATATCGGTGACGCGTGAGCAAAGCCATAAACTTGGAGGGCAACTTGTTCATCCCGGCACCGGCGCATGGGTAGAAGCGATCTGCGATGTCGACGTACCGGCACATAAGGGCATTCTAGGGATATCTCTGCGGCTGCAGGACACTGCCGACGAAGGACATAACACCATTTCGCTTGCCCCCTTCCGCGCAGATGACGGTTCTCCTTTTCCCTTCCCCGCCGCACACTGGAAAGGGGCATTACGAACCCCGCCCCTGAAGCTGCGTCCCGGAGAAAATCCGCCCGAACTTTATCTCGATGCGATCCTTCACCCCCGCGCCGAACCGCTGAAAATCGGAGTTACCCGCATCGAAATTCGTCCCGTCTCCAGCCCGGTTCGCCCATGAGCATGAACTCCATCAAGCCGAAACTGCTTATCGCCATGCGTAGCGAGCTTCCCGAAGGTTTTTTCGGTCCGCGCGAATGGGCGCGATTGACTGCCATGACGGATGTGATCCCGGGGTTCCCCTATACGGATTTAGACTCGGCAGAAGGTGCA
>Ga0075364_10000830_pt1 | contig 16299 bp, 15 predicted proteins | sample EndMetdeltDD1764_FD_71517 | JGI IMG/M metagenome (GOLD analysis project Ga0075364, IMG submission 71517) | Populus endosphere microbial communities from Tennessee, USA - Endosphere MetaG P. deltoides DD176-4 | ecosystem: Host-associated > Plants > Roots > Endosphere | place: USA: Tennessee...
GTGATGGGCGAGGTCGTCGCCGCCGCGGGCCGCGGCATGCCGGTGTTGGGTATTTGCAACGGTTTTCAGGTGCTGTGTGAAGCCGGTCTGCTGCCGGGCGCCTTGACGCGCAACGCGGGTCTGCACTTCGTCTGCCGCGATCTGTGGCTCGAGGTCGCATCGAATTCGACGGCTTGGACGTCGCGCTACGAACTCGGCGCCGACCTGCTGGTCCCCCTGAAGTCCGGTGAGGGCCGCTACGTCGCCAGCGAGAAGGTGCTCGACGAGCTGGAGGGCGAGGGCCGGGTGGTGTTCCGCTACCGCGACAACCCCAACGGCTCGATGCGCGACATCGCAGGCATCGCCTCGGCCAACGGCCGCGTCGTCGGCCTGATGCCGCACCCCGAGCACGCCACCGAGGCTCTCACCGGCCCGTCCGACGACGGCCTCGGCCTTTTCTACTCCGCGCTGGATCTGGTGCTGGCCGCCTAAGGCGTGGCCCGCGCGAAATCTCCGTCAAGAGGGGTGTCCGACAGGCGTTAGGGTCGAATTGCTGACCCCTGCGCCGCTGTCCGGTAGACACCAAGACCCAGGAGTGACCTTGCTCGTCAATCCCGAACTCTTACGTGCGTTCGCGGCCCAGGTGGACACGGCTTCCGCCACCATTCGCAGCGCTGACGTCGGGCACAAGGCGACAACGGCTGCTGACGGGATTCCCGGATCGACCACACAGTGGGCAATGCGAGTCGTCGGCGAGCACATGGAACAGAAGGCGAACGACGTCGCCAAGAACATCACTGACATGGGCGTCGCGGTTCGCGGGGCGGGCGAAAAGTACGAGGTGGAAGACAACACCCTCGCCGGCGCGTTCGACGGGTTGTTCTAACCGGTGCTGCCCTCTCGGTCACACCTGCAAGGGTGGAATCCCGAGTCGCTTTCACCCGCGGCCTCGACATTGAGCGACGCGGGCCATTCGGTGTACACCGCCGTGCGCAACCTTGACGACGGCTGTGACCGGATGCCCGAGGCGCGCGCATGGGACGGCCCGGCGCACAAGGCCGCGAGCGCGATGTTCAACCGCGCGACCGATACGACCTCCCAATTCAGCCACTACACGGAGGGGGTGGCTGTTGCCCTGTCGAAGGGCGCAGGCACCATCGGAGGCGCCCGAACCGCACTGCTGAATCACGCGGTCGAGGTCGATTGCGGCGAGCTGTCCGTCACGGACATGTGGGTGGTGCTCATCAAGCCTGCCCGGGTGTCGGCGGAGAAGGCGGCCAGCCTTCAAGCTCGCGCGAAGGCAGAGCAGGCGGAGATCAACCGATTGCTCGTCACACTCGGCGATGCAGACAACGGGACCGCTGCGCAGGTACACGCGGCCGCAAGGAATTTCGGGTTCGCATTGCCCGGTCCGAACGATCCCCGCAGTCTGGACCCGAACTCGGGATTCGCCCAACCGGCCGACCAGGTTCCCAACCCGATGACCCTCAATGGGCTGATCCAGCAGGGCATCGTTCGCGACAACGATATGGCGCAGACCGTCCGGGAGAGCAAGGAGTGGGTCACCGAGGATGGCCAGGTTCGCAAGACGCTGACGATGATGGACGGCAGCAGACACGAGATCTACGAGTGGAACGAATTCCTGCCCTGCGTCGAGGACACCTACTACGACAAGAACGGAAAAGAGGTGTCCAGCACGTTCTCTCAGGACAAGACGAACTACGACGGCACGAAGTTCACGTCCATCAAATTCGCCGACGGCACTGAGGTCACCATGACGCGAACTGCTGACGGCAAGTGCACCGGCGGTGTGACGGCGCCCGACGGTCGCCACGGTGTTCTGCCCGACGAGTTCTTCTCCCACCCTGCGCTCACTACGGTCGGCGGTGCTCTCACCGGACTCGAGGAACAGGCCAAGCGCGGGATCCCGATGTTGTCACCACAATCCGTGGAGAACCTCGGCAAGGTCGGCAAGTACGGTGGCCCGACGCTGGGGGTTGCAACGGCGCTGTATGACACCGTGACGGCGAAGACGTTTCAGGACGCTTGTGTCGCCGCCATCTCGGGCGGCGCCGGTGTCGCCGGTGGCGCCGCGACCGGGACTGTGGCGGCGGGGGTGGTTTCCGGACTTGGCATCCCCGAATTTGCCCCCTTTGCGGCGGCGGTTGGTGACATCGGCGGCGGTTGGGCGTTCGGTTACGTCGGCGGCATCATCGGCAATATTGTGTGCCGTTGATGAAGCTTCCGACCGCGATACTCGCTTGGCTATTCTTCGGCGCCATAGGAACCGTGGCCGCGTTCTTGACGGTGCGCTGTCTGGTGCGCGGTGAGTACCCGTCGGCCGTCGTGGCGCTCGGGGGCAGCGCGTTCTGCTACGGCTTGATCACGCCGGTGGCGAGAGTTGTCCAAAACAAGCAGGCCCCACACGTGGAAGTCGATGACGAGGGAACTACCTTCCGGCCCGACCGCGGAATCGACATACCTATTCAGGTGTCTCTCGCCGGCGCCGTCGTAGCCAGCCTGCTGATCGCGATACTCGCGCCGCTCGGGAAGCTGGACATCCCAGTTCCATCCTTCATGCGATACTCGCTTCCCTTCATGGGCGCGGTGATCGTGGTGATGGGCGCACCGATGTTGTGGCGGAACGTAAGTCGCGGCGGCACCACCAAGTATCTACGGCTGACGCCGGCTGGTTTCGAGCTGTCAGAGGGGCTGCGGTCGCATACAGGCGACTGGGAGCAAGTCCGAGACATCGCCGACAAGGCTCCGGGGAAACAAGCGCCCACACCCGGCGCGATCGTGTTCGTCATGTCCGACGACAGTGCCCCGACGATCGCGGCCGGCGCGATGACTCCGGACGGCTCCGCATTGCGAGAGCTCGTCCGGTTCTACTGGGAGCACTCGGAATCACGAGCGGAACTCACCGACGGCCGGGCCGTCAAGCGGCTCGCTGACGCACGCTCGTAGCCCGCGAGCGACCGCAAAATGCCTGAAGTCAACGGCGTGTCGCGTGCAGACGCGGTCGCTCGCGGAGAAGCGCTCGGGCTAGGGCGTGAGTGCGACCGAGGCCTCGGCCGTGTAGCACAGGAACGTCAGCGTCTCCTCGAGATACAGCTCCACGTTGTCGGCGTCGTGCGACAGATAGCCGATCGACACGTCGGTGCCCAGCTGCAGATCGAAATCGCCGCCGCGGGTCGACAGCACGAATGCGCCGTCGATCGCGGGTGCCCAGATGATGTCCCCGTCGACCAGCCGATTGAGGTGTTCGCGGATCGGATAGCCGTGTTCGGTCGTCTCGCTGACCTTGGTGTACACGTCGGCCGACAGCAGCACCGAATACGGGCCGTCGACGCCAGCCAGCCGCAGCTCCGACAGCGCCTGCGCGATGACGTCCGGAATCTCGCGGGCGTCTTGGGGCAGCGCCAGCGCCGGGTTGGAGCTGCAGGCGCGGATGCCCTCGATTGACGCCGCGTCGTAGCCCTCGAAGATCGCGCGGTCCTCGACGAACGCCAGCTTCTTCGCGGCGTCCTTGACCGGATCCCAGTCAGAGTCCTGCGCGCCGCGCTCGACGTCGTCAATCGCCGTGCGCGACACCGTGAACGGCACCCGCAACCGCACCAGCGGCTTGCTCTCGCGCAGATGCGCCACCACCCCGTCACCCGGCGCACCGACATCGCTCAGATGGCCCGTGCTGATCGCCGCGGTCACCGGTCCACCCGGCTCGCTGACGTCAACCACCCGCCGTCCTGCGATGTGCCGCTTGAACGTTCGCGTCGCCTCCTCCTCGATTTGCGCCCACGCGCCCTCGGTGATCGGAGCGAGATCGCGATACAGGTTGTTCATTGACGGGTTCCTTTCAGGCTGCCGATCCCCAGCGACCCGTTGGTGGCGACGGACGCGACGGTGACTTCTGGTTCGGGCTTCGAATCCGGAAGCGGCGGAGGGTCATTGAGAAAGTCGACGATCGGCGTGAAGAACTTGCCGCCCGTGACCGCGGTCGAGAACTCCAGGATGTGGTCGGTGTTGCCGGGCGGGTCGCCGACGAACATGTTGCTCAGCATTCGTTCGGTGACCGCGGCCGTGCGTGAATAGCCGATGAAGTACGTGCCGTACTCGCCCTTACCGATCTCGCCGAACGGCATGTTGTGCCGGACGATCTTCAGCTCGTTGCCGTCCTCGTCCTCGATGACGTTCAGCGCGATGTGCGCGTTGGCCGGCTTGGCATCGTCGTCCATCTCGATGTCCTCGAGTTTGGTTCGGCCGATCACCAATTCCTGCTCGGTGACCGACAGCGCATCCCATGCAGACATGTCGTGGAGGTACTTCTGCACGTGCACGTAGCAGCCGCCTGCAAAATCGGGATCCTCATCGCCAATCTCGGTGGCGGACACCGCAAGTGGGCCCTCCGGGTTCTCGGTGCCGTCGACAAAACCGAGTAGGTCCCGGTTGTCGAAGAACCGGAAGCCGTGCGTCTCGTCGACAACCGTGACAGCTCCCAACGCCTTGACGATGCGACCGGCCAACTCGAAGCACATGTCCATCGACATCGCCTTGATATGAAACAGCAGATCGCCCGGCGTCGCTGGGGCGTCGTGCCGCGGGCCGTGCAGCTCGATGAACGGGGTCAGCTCGGTTGGCCGCGGACCGGAGAACAGCCGGTCCCAGGCCTCCGACCCGATCGAGGTCACCACCGAGAGGTGCTTGTCGGTGTCCCGGAAGCCGACCGCGCGCACCAACCCCGAGATGTCGGGCAGCGCGTCGTGGACGGCGGACTCACCGCTTTCGTCGATGGTGACCACCAGGAAGATGGCCGCAGGTGTCAACGGCGCCGTTACCGGTTGCGGCAGTGGGTCGGGCACCGTTTGACCCTAGCGAATCCCGCGTCGGCAATGATGGTGAACCATGTCCGCGAATGCACAGGGGCTGTGCGAATTCATCGACGCGTCACCGTCGCCGTTCCACGTTTGCGTGTCCGTCGCGCAGCGGCTGAGCGCCGCGGGCTTCACGGAACTCTCCGAACGCGACGAGTGGCCTGCGGAAGGCAGCTTCTTCACCGTGCGCGCCGGCTCGCTGGTGGCATGGCGGTCGGAGCCTGCCGACGGCCCGTTTCGGATCGTCGGCGCCCACACCGACAGCCCCAATCTGCGGGTCAAACAACACCCCGACCGGTTCGTCTCCGGCTGGCAGGTGGTCGCCCTTGCGCCCTACGGCGGGGCATGGTTGAACTCGTGGCTCGATCGGGATCTCGGCGTCAGCGGCCGGTTGTCGGTACGTGTCGGCGATGGGATCGATCACCGGCTGGTGCGCATCGACGAACCGATCCTGCGCGTACCGCAGCTGGCGATCCACCTGGCCGAGGACCGCAAGTCGGTGTCCCTGGACCCGCAGCGGCACGTCAACGCGGTGTGGGGCGTTGGCAGTGGCCCCCGGTCCTTCCTGGCCTACGTCGCTGAGCGGGAGGGCGTCGACGCGGCCGATGTCCTCGGCGCCGACCTGATGACCCATGACCTGACGCCGTCGACGCTGGCCGGCGTCGATGGCGAGCTGCTGAGCGCGCCCCGGCTGGACAACCAGGCCACCTGCTACGCCGGGCTGGAGGCGTTCCTGGCCGCCGAGCCGGGGGAGCACATGCCGGTGCTGGTGCTGTTCGACCACGAGGAGGTCGGCTCTCAGTCGGATCACGGCGCGCAGTCAGAGCTGCTGCACACGGTGCTCGAGCGGATCACGCTGGCGGCGGGCGGCGGTCGGGAGGACTTCCTGCGCCGGTTGCCCGGGTCGATGGTGGCCTCCGGCGATATGGCACACGCCACCCACCCGAACTACCCCGAGCGGCACGAGTCCGGCCACCTGATCGAGGTCAACGGCGGGCCGGTGCTGAAGGTGCAACCGAATCTGCGCTACGCCACCGACGGGCGCACCGCGGCGGCGTTCGCTCTTGCCTGCGCGCAGGCCGGGGTTCCGCTGCAACGCTACGAGCACAGGGCGGACCTGCCGTGCGGGTCGACGATCGGGCCGATGACCGCGGCACGCACCGGCATCCCGACCGTCGACGTCGGCGCGGCACAGTTGGCTATGCATTCCGCGCGTGAGGTGATGGGTGCCGCCGACGTCGCCGCCTATTCATCCGCGCTTCAGGCGTTCTTGTCACCGGCGTGATCTAGGGTCAGCGCCATGGCACTCTCAGTCGTGAACATCACGTTCGACTCAACCGATCCCGACCGCCTCGCCGAGTGGTGGGCCCGCGCGGTGGACGGCACGGTAAACGCTTTGGCGCCCGGGTTTTTCGTCACTGTGGCTCGCCCCGGCGGACCAGGGCTGGCGTTTCAGAAGGTCGACGCTCCGACACCCGGCAAGAACCGCGTGCACATCGACTTCACCGCCGCCGACATGGAGGCCGAGGTGAAGCGACTGGTCGACCTGGGGGCCACCGAGACCGGCCGCGGCGAAGCCGGACCGGACTTCCAGTGGGTGGTGCTGGCTGACCCTGACGGCAATGCCTTCTGCGTCGCCGGCGGAGATGTGGAGAACGCTAGTTGATCCGCTAGGTCATCCACGGTGTCGGCGCGCCGCTGGCCGTGCACGCCTACGCGAGGTCGCAAACTAAACTGTCTGCGTGACGTCCGAGCTCGCCAACGCCCTGGACACCGTCGAGCACGCCGCCGACACCCCCGACCAGCCTCAACCGTTCCGCGAACTCGGCCTCAAGGACGACGAATACCAGCGGATCAGGCAGATCCTTGGCCGTCGGCCCACCGACGCCGAGCTGGCGATGTACTCGGTGATGTGGAGCGAGCACTGCTCCTATAAGTCCTCCAAGGTGCACCTGCGCTACTTCGGCGAGACCACCACAGACGCGATGCGGGCGTCGATGCTGGCCGGCATCGGCGAGAACGCCGGCGTCGTCGACATCGGCGACGGCTGGGCGGCCACGTTCAAGGTGGAGTCGCACAACCACCCGTCGTACATCGAGCCGTACCAGGGCGCGGCCACAGGTGTCGGCGGCATCGTCCGCGACATCATGGCGATGGGTGCCCGGCCTGTCGCGGTGATGGACCAGCTGCGGTTCGGCGCCGCCGACGCGCCCGACACGCGACGGGTGGTCGACGGGGTGGTGCGCGGCATCGGCGGCTACGGAAATTCGCTGGGGCTGCCCAACATCGGCGGCGAGACCGTCTTCGACGCCTGCTATGCAGGCAACCCGTTGGTGAACGCGCTGTGCGTCGGGGTGCTGCGCAAAGAGGATTTGCATCTCGCATTCGCCTCGGGCACGGGCAACAAGATCATCCTGTTCGGCGCGCGCACGGGTCTGGACGGTATCGGTGGCGTCTCGGTGCTGGCCTCGGAGACGTTCGGCGGCGACGAGAGCGGCTCACCGGGCCGCAAGAAGTTGCCATCGGTACAGGTGGGCGACCCGTTCATGGAGAAGGTGCTCATCGAGTGCTGCCTCGAGCTGTACGCCAACGACCTGGTTATCGGCATCCAGGACCTCGGCGGTGCCGGATTATCCTGTGCCACATCTGAACTCGCGTCGGCCGGCGACGGCGGCATGCGGGTGGAGCTCGACATTGTGCCGCTGCGCGCGGCCAATATGACGCCCGCCGAGATCCTGAGCAGCGAGTCGCAGGAGCGCATGTGCGCGGTCGTCGCGCCCGAGAACGTCGAGAAGTTCATGGCCGTGTGCCGCAAGTGGGAGGTACTGGCCACCGTCATCGGTGAGGTCACCGACGGCGACCGGCTTCAGATCACCTGGCACGGTGAGACGGTCGTCGACGTGCCGCCGCGCACCGTCGCACATGAGGGCCCGGTCTACGAGCGCCCGGTGCAACGCCCCGACACCCAGGACGCGCTCAACGCCGACACCACCGCCAACCTGCCGCGACCATCTACCGGTGAGGAGCTACGGGCGACTTTGCTTGCGCTGCTTGGCAGTCCGCACCTATGTAGCCGTGCATTCATCACCGAGCAGTACGACCGCTACGTGCGCGGCAACACCGTGCTCGCCGAGCACGCCGACGGCGGTGTGCTGCGCGTCGACGAAGCCTCCGGCCGCGGCATCGCCATCTCCACCGACGCATCCGGCCGCTACACCCAGCTCGACCCGTACACCGGCGCACAGCTCGCGCTTGCAGAGGCGTACCGCAACGTCGCGGTCACCGGCGCAACGCCGGTCGCGGTGACCAACTGCCTCAACTTCGGCTCACCCGAGGATCCCGCGGTGATGTGGCAGTTCAGTCAGGCCGTCCGTGGCCTCGCCGACGGCTGTGCGGCGCTTGGCATTCCGGTCACGGGCGGCAACGTCAGCTTCTACAACCAGACCGGCACCACCCCGATCCTGCCTACCCCGGTCGTTGGCGTGCTCGGCGTGATCGACGACGTCAAGCGGCGCATCCCCACCGGGCTTGGCACCGAGCCTGGCGAGACGTTGATCCTGCTCGGCGACACCCGCGACGAGTTCGACGGCTCGATCTGGGCGCAGGTCACCGCCGACCATCTCGGCGGGCTGCCACCGCGCGTCGATCTCGAGCGGGAGAAGCTGATCGCCGAGGTGCTCACTGCGGCTTCACGTGACGGGCTGGTGTCGGCGGCGCATGATCTGTCCGAGGGCGGACTGATGCAGGCCGTCGTCGAGGCCGCTCTGGCCGGTGAAACCGGTTGCCGCATTGTGATTCCCGAGGGCTCTGAATCGGGCGTAGATCCATTTGTCACGCTGTTTTCGGAGTCCGCAGGCCGGGTGCTGGTCGCTGTGCCGCGCACCGAGGAGAGCAGGTTCCGCGCGATGTGTGAGGCGCGCGGGCTGCCCGCCACACGCATCGGCGTCGTGGACGACGGCAGCGACGCGATCGAAGTACAAGGCTTGTTCACCGTCTCCCTCGAGGACCTGCGAAGCACGTCGGAGGGCGTGCTTCCCGGGTTGTTCGGGTGACTGTCGCGCCACGCGAGCGACATCCGCTACTCGTCTGGGCGTGGAGCCTGGTCCATCTCGACTTCGTCGGGGTGGGGTTCGGCGCCCTGTTCTTCTGCCTGTCGTTGACCCCGTCGCTGCTGCCGCGCGACTGGCTGTTCCAGGGTCTGATCGGTGGGCTCAACGCGGCGATCGGCTACGGCATCGGCGTATTCTTGGCAAAGATATTGCACCGCTTCGTGTTACGTCGCCGCCCGTGGTGGCCGCCTTCGAAGCGGGCGCGGTACGTGTGCAAGACGGTGATCGTCGCGGTATCCGCGACGGCGTCCGTGCTGATGATGATCCCGTCGGCCGCGTGGCAGCGTCAGGTGTCTGCGCTGATGGGCATGGAGGGCCCCAACACGCTGGGCTACATGCGCACGTTGATCATTGCGCTGCTGGTCGGTGCTGTGTGCGTGGGTTCTGCCAGGGTGATTCTCGATCTGATCAAGACGATGGCGCGGTTGCTGATTCGGCGCTGGCACCTGCACGACGAGACGGCGTTGTTCATCGGCACAGCGATAGTGGTCGTGCTGGCGATCACGCTTATCAACGGTGTGCTGGTCCGCGGCTTTCTGGCCGGCGCCAACCGCGTCTTCCAGCCCCAGAACGCCACCACCCGAGCCGGCATCGTCCAGCCGCGTCAACCTGAACGGTCTGGCAGCCCAACGTCTTACGCGTCCTGGGAGACCCTCGGATTCCAGGGCCGCAACTTCGTCGCCACCGGTCCCAACGCCGACGAGCTGACCCGCCTGAACGGCAGACCCGCCAAGGAACCGATCCGGGTGTACGTCGGGCTCAACACCGCAGCCACCGACGAGAGCCGGATGGCGGTGCTGCTGACCGAACTCGAACGCACAGGAGCCTTCGACCGCAAGGTGCTCGTGATCATCCCGACCACGGGCACAGGATGGATAAACCCGGTCGCCGCCAGGTCGCTGGAGATGATGTACAACGGCGACACCGCGCTCGTGGGATCGCAGTATTCCTTTCTGCCGAGCTGGATTTCGTTCCTCGGCGACCGGGACAAGTCGATGGAATCCGGCCGGATGATGATCAACGCCGTCCACGACCGATGGCTGCAGCTTCCGCCCGACCACCGACCAAAGCTGATGCTGTACGGCGAAAGCCTTGGCTCGATGGCCGGCCAGGGTGCGTTCGGATGGCTGCCGGACATCGCCAGGATGGGCTTCTCCTCGGTGCTGTGGGTCGGCCCGCCCAACGCCAGCCCGTTGTGGAGTGCCATCACGGCGAGGCGCGATCCGGGCACGCCGGAGGTCGAACCGCGCTACGACAACGGGCGTACCGTGCGGTTCTCGCAGGCCAGCGATGCGGCGGAGATCGCGGCCGACACCGCGGCGCCGTGGGAGGGCACCCGGGTGCTGTTCCTGCAGCATGCGTCCGACCCGATCGTGTGGTGGTCGGAGGATCTGCTGTTCAACCGCCCGGACTGGCTTAGGGAACCACCCCTCCGCGACCGCACGGCGTCGATGCGCTGGTATCCGATCATCACGTTCTGGCAGGTCGCCGCCGACATGACCAACGCCGGGTCCGTTCCCGGCGGGCACGGCCACAACTACGGGGATTTCGTGCTCGACGGCTGGGCCGCCGTCGCGCCGCCCGACGGGTGGACGCCCGACGACACCGAACGTATCCGCGTTGCGCTGGAAAAGACCGAGTCCACCGACGGGCCCGAATACTGATGCCGCCCAGCAAGCTTCGCGCCATTGCGATGGCCGCGGCGCTTGTGGGGTGGAGCTTTGCGGCACCGCGGGTGCGATGGCATCCGGTTCCGAATGCGTCGCTGGGTACCGGATTCGTCGCGGTCACCCGCTCTCCGCTCGGGTTGCGTCCGCCTGCCCTGTGGTCGGGCCTACGGGACGGCCTTGCCGCCGGTGCGGCGGTGGGGCTTGGGGTCGCGGCGCTGACCACGTTGCCGCGGGTGCGGGTGGCGATGGCCAGGCGCAAGCTGCCCGAACACACCGGTCGCTGGTTGCTGCTGGACATCCCGATCGGAACGGTCTGGCCAGAGGAAGCCGCCTACCGGGCCACGCTGGGCACCGTCGCCGAACAGGCATTCGGGCCGACCCGCGGCCGGCTGCTGCAAGCCGCCGCGTTCGGGTTGTGGCACATCGTCGACGCCCGCCAAACCGGACAGCCGGTTATCGGCACCGTGCTGGTCACGGGGGTTGGGGGGTGGTTGTTCGGCTGGCTACACGCGCGGTCGGGGAGCCTCGCCGCGCCGATGCTGGCGCACCTGGCGGTCAACGAGGCTGCCGGGCTGGCGGCCCTTGGCGTGCAACGGCGTGCTAGGCGTCGCGCCGGTCCGCCACCAGCTGATGTGGCTCGCTGACTTGATCGTCGATGCCGAAGCTGATGATGCGCTTCGGTGTCAGCCGGATGATCGCGGTGTCCAACTGGTCACCGGCGGCGCCGCGCGATGGCGCGATCTCGGCCTGTTCGGCGGTTCCGCGGATCTCCAGGCAGCGCACCCGCCACGGGTCGCGTGAGGTGATGTCGTCGACGACGAACGCCACCTTGTCATTGCGCGCGATGTTGCGGAACTTCTGGCTTTTCGACATCCGGTAGCCGGCGATGTCGATGGTGCCCAACGCCTCGTTGTAGGCGAATCCCACCGGGCTGTTCTGCGGCGTGCCGTCGGGCTGGATAGTGGCCAACCGGCCCAGGTCGGCCTGGCGCAGGAAGTCGAGTTCGTGTGATTTGAAGGTCATGCCGCCAACGTAGAACCTCAACAATTGTTGATGTCAACCGTCAGGGGTTGATGGTGTTCTCGCCGATCTGGCGGCCCCACACGTAGTCGATCATCAACGGTTGGCCGAGTTCAAAGTGGTTGTACGGCGCGATGGACGCGCCGGTGTCCATCACCAGATACGGCGCAGGCCACAGGTACCTCGTGATGTCCTGCCAGCAGCCGGGGCGACCCTCTGGGCCGCCGTGGGCATTCACCCGCGGCAGGTTGTCGGGGTAGACATATGGGTTGCCCGCACCTGCGAGGGCCCCCGACGCCGAAGCCAACGAGTAGCCGTTGCCGCCAAGCACGGCGGCCGCCCGCTTCTGCACCTGCGAAAACTTGTGGAACGTGCAGAAGATCATGCCGCGGTAGTCGTCGAGGAGCTGGGTGGTGGGGACCAGGTCGGCGGCGCCGCGCACCAGATAGGGCCCGCCGCGCTCGAAGCTGTCCGCGGCGTCGTTGGCGAAGCCGACCGCGGCCATCAGCGCCTCGTCGATGTCCGCACGATGGTCGTTGAAGGTCCGCGCGGACCGTGTCGCATTGTCCAATCCGTCCCACAGGTCCTGCGACGCGTCGGCGTACACGTCGGCCAGGTCGGCGACCGCGCGGGTGTCGCGCGCGATCTGCGGCATCTGCGGATTCAGGTCGTCCAGGATCCGGTTGCCGTTCTCAAGCGATTCGCCGAACCGCTCGCCCAGTCCGGTGAGCGCCTCGGCGGTCGCTGTAAGTGTTTGGTTCAACTTGATGGGATCCACCTGCTCGGCGATAGAGGTGACCGTTTCGAAGAGGGTGTTGAACTCGGTGGTCACGGCCGACGCGTTGATCACGGCATGGGCCGAAATACGTTGTGCTGATGGGTTTTCCGGCGAGCTGAAGGAGATGTACTTGTTTCCGAACACCGTGGTGGCCCGGATCTCGGCCAGGACGTTGGCGGGGATGTAGGAGATGTAGCGCGGGTTCACATCCAGGGTGAGTTTGGCCTTCGGCATTCCGTGCTCATCGACCATGTCGATTCGGGCGACACGGCCGATCTCAACGCCGTTGAAGGTCACCTTCGACCCCCGTTCGACGACAAGGCCCGCGCGCGGCGACAGCAGTGTCAGCTGAGTCTTGTCGGTGAGGTCGCCGCGGAATTGCAGATAGAGGACGGCCGCGATGACGGTGGCGATCACCAGGAAGACCGTGCCTGCCGTTTTATAGGGCGGTCGGTGGCGGTCTAACGGCACTTGGAGAATCTAAGGTATGGCCGCCCGCCGCAGTGTCGATCCGGCGAAGACCCGCGCCGCCGTGTCGGCCGTCGCCGACTGGTTGCGCGACGACGGCCTGCCCGAGCCGGGACGGCCGGAGCTGGGCGACGCGGTGCGGCTGACCGCACGCACGCTTGCGGCAATCGCGCCGGGAGCCAGTGTCGAGGTTCGGGTGCCACCGTTTGTTGCGGTGCAATGCATTCCGGGTCCCGAGCACCGGCGCGGAAATCCGCCCAACGTGGTTGAGACGAATCCACGCACGTGGCTGTTGCTGGTCACGGGTCTGCTCGAGGTGGCCGACGCGGCATCCACTGGGGCGTTGCGGCTCTCAGGTGCCAGGGCCGGCGAGGTCGCCGAGTGGCTACCGCTGATTGCGCTCGGCTGAAGTACCGAGAATCCAGGACCCATCGAAAGCCGGGGTCCGACGGTCCTCCAGCACAAGCACATTCGCCACCCGTCGCACCCGCGGCGGCTCGGGCATCTGTGTCGGTATGACTTTGGCCACACCGTGGAACGGCATCGGCCCGTCCACCACATCCGGAGCGATACCTGGAACCAGGCCTTGGCCGGGTCAACCCCAGTGCGGAAATGAGGGGTTCGCCACGGTTGTTGACTGACAGGCGGCGACACTGCCGTCCGATTCCGCGATTAATGCTTGATGACCGTAGACTGAATTCCGTCACCCACCGCCCCTGGGAGCAGCCATATCGTGACCGGCCAGCAGACCGATCCAGAACCCCGCGAAGAGTGTGGCGTATTCGGCGTCTGGGCGCCGGGCGAAGAGGTCGCCAAACTCACCTACTACGGCCTGTACGCGCTTCAACACCGTGGCCAAGAAGCCGCGGGCATCGCCGTCGCCGATGGTTCGCAAGTGCTCGTGTTCAAGGACCTCGGGCTGGTTAGCCAGGTCTTCGACGAGCAGACCCTGGCCGCGATGGAAGGCCATGTCGCAATCGGCCACTGCCGCTACTCCACGAGCGGCTCCACTACCTGGGAGAACGCCCAGCCGGTGTTCCGCAACACCGCCGCAGGCACCGGCGTCGCGCTCGGTCACAACGGCAACTTGGTCAATGCCACCGAACTGGCCGCCCGCGCTCGGGAGGCCGGGCTCTTGGGGACGCGCGGTGCACCGGCGGCCACGACCGACTCCGACATCCTCGGTGCGCTGCTCGCTCACGGAGCTGTCGACGCCACGCTGGAGCAGGCCGCGCTCGAGCTGCTACCGACGGTGCGCGGCGCGTTCTGCCTGACGTTCATGGACGAGAACACGTTGTACGCGGCCCGCGACCCGTACGGGGTGCGGCCGCTGTCGTTGGGACGGCTGGACCGCGGCTGGGTGGTCGCCTCGGAGACGGCCGCGCTCGACATCGTCGGTGCTTCGTTCGTGCGCGACATCGAGCCGGGCGAACTGCTGGCCATCGACGCCGACGGCGTGCGCTCCAGTCGCTTCGCCCCGCCGTCGCCGAAGGGCTGCGTCTTCGAATACGTGTACCTGGCCCGGCCCGACAGCACGATCGCGGGCCGATCGGTGCACAAGACCCGCGTCGACATCGGGCGCAGGCTGGCCCAGGAGAAGCCCGTCGAGGCCGACCTGGTGATCGGCGTGCCGGAGTCCGGCATCCCGGCCGCGGTCGGCTACGCGCAGGAGTCCGGCATCCCATACGGCCAGGGCCTGACAAAGAACGCGTACGTCGGGCGGACCTTCATCCAGCCGTCGCAGACCATCCGCCAGCTGGGCATCCGGCTCAAGCTCAACCCGCTCAAAGAGGTGATCCGCGGCAAGCGCCTGATCGTCGTCGACGACTCCATCGTGCGCGGCAACACCCAGCGGTCCCTTGTGCGGATGCTGCGCGAGGCGGGCGCCGTCGAGGTGCACGTGCGGATCGCCTCACCGCCGGTGAAGTGGCCGTGCTTCTACGGCATCGACTTCGCCACCCCTGCCGAACTCATCGCCAACGCCGTCGAGAACGAGGGCGGCGAGATGCTCGAGGCGGTGCGCCACGCGATCGGCGCCGACACGCTGGGCTACATCTCGCAGCACGGCATGGTCGCGGCCACCGAGCAGCCGGCCTCTCGGCTGTGCACCGCCTGCTTCGACGGCGACTACCCGATCGAGTTGCCAGGCGAAGCGGCGTTGGGCAAGAACGTGATCGAGCAGATGTTGGCTACCGCCGCCCGCACCGGCATCCCGGTGCAGGTCGACAACGACAACGTCTCGGCGCTGCGTAGGCCTTAGGAGCCGCAGCCGGGGTCGGGCACGTCGACCGCCAGCGGTGCACCCGCCGGCTGGATGTAGTCCACCCACAGCACCACGGGGACGGTGCCCAGATTGCGGCCGTTGTGAACGTGGTCCGGGCCAATGACCTCGGTGATCGCAGCCCCCGTGGCATCCACGACGTCCGTGCAGTCCCCCATGGTGCGGGTGAGCGTGCCGTCCCGGACGACGCCGTACACCCGGCCGTTGTGATAGTGCCAGCCGGTGCTGCCACCCGGTTGGATCGTGATCTCTTTGGTGATGTAGTCGACTCCGTTGACGGTGGCCTGCGAAATGATGACCCCGTCGATGTTGACCCCCGGGGTGGCCAATGCGGGCGCGGACAGGACCGTCGAGGCCGGCACGGTAGCCGCGACTGCGAGCGCAAACCAGCGAACTGTTTTCATGGTCGGTCACGTTCCCACACAGTTGGCGTTCATGGGAGCCGATCGGAGGGAAAGTGCGCAGGATGGACCGGTTACCGAGGGGCGGGCAACGACGGTAGCCTTGCTCTCGATGACGGATCAAGCCGAACAACACGGCATCTCCTACGCATCGGCTGGGGTGGACATCGAAGCCGGTGACCGCGCCGTCGAACTGTTCAAACCGCTGGCCAAGAAGGCGACCAGGCCCGAAGTACGGGGCGGGCTTGGCGGATTCGCCGGGCTTTTCGCGCTGCGCGGCGGCTACCGCGAGCCGCTGCTGGCATCATCGACCGACGGCGTTGGCACCAAGCTGGCGGTCGCCCAGGCCATGGACAAGCACGACACCGTGGGCATCGATCTGGTTGCGATGGTCGTCGACGACCTGGTGGTGTGCGGCGCCGAGCCGTTGTTCCTGCAGGACTACATCGCGGTCGGCCGCACGGTGCCGGAACGGGTCAGCGAACTGGTTTCAGGCATCGCCAACGGCTGCGTGATGGCCGGCTGCGCGCTGCTGGGCGGCGAGACCGCCGAACATCCGGGCTTGATGGCGCCCGACCACTACGACATCTCGGCCACCGGTGTCGGCGTGGTGGAGGCCGACGACGTGCTCGGGCCGGATCGGGTCAAGCCTGGAGACGTGATCACGTCTCCAGGCTTGACCCGATCCGGCCCGAGCACGTCGTCGGCCTCCACCACGCCGA
>Ga0075364_10000831_pt1 | contig 16276 bp, 10 predicted proteins | sample EndMetdeltDD1764_FD_71517 | JGI IMG/M metagenome (GOLD analysis project Ga0075364, IMG submission 71517) | Populus endosphere microbial communities from Tennessee, USA - Endosphere MetaG P. deltoides DD176-4 | ecosystem: Host-associated > Plants > Roots > Endosphere | place: USA: Tennessee...
GTCCCGAGCCGGCTCTACGCGATTTACTCTTCGCTGTTCGACATTGAAAATGGAGAGGCGAAGGACCGCTTGGAAACGTGGGCCACGCCACCGTCACTGAAAAATACGACAGAAGATAACGGCGGATCGCCAACAAAACTGTTCGTCAATTCTCTGCTCGAGGCACGCAGGATCGGCCTCGTTGAGGAGATCGACGAAAAACTGCAGTTGACAGCAGACGCGCGGGGCGGAGGAAAAAAGGGAGAAAGAAGCGAAGATTATTTCCGCAAGTACTTGCTTCGCACATTGTTCGACCCGATCCGGGCGGAGGAGATCCAGCAGGAGTCATTCATGTTGGCTCTTACCTGGCTCTTGAGCACAAACCCGCTCAAGCCAATGAGCTTTTCCGACGATCCGAATTCTGCGATCAAGATGACGCTCGGGGAAAATGCTCGAAAGACCGAATGCACCATCGCGCTGAATTATCAAAACATGCTCTATTGGGCGCGTTATCTGGGTTTTGCGACGGTGGTTGGCGTCGGGCTTTCGAGGCGGGTCATCCCCGACCCCATCAACGCCATCGATGACGCCCTTCCAGCAATTTTCGCCGACGGCAACGAACTGCCGGTCGAGACGTTTCTGACTCGACTGGCCGCTATCTACCCAGTCTTCGAGAAAGGGAGCGTTTGGGAGCGCTTCAATGCTATGCGGCTCACTCCCCTGAATGGTGCAGAAACGCGGCTTTCTACCACGACGAGTATCGCCCTGCAGAGGCTTGCGGACCGACAGCGCTTGGCGATGAGAAGTGTGGCTGACGCGCCGGACAGAATCCTTGATTTTGGCGTTCGTGAAGACCGGGTAAGCCACATTGGCCTGCGGGGGAGTAACTGATGCGTAATGTCGTTTGTTGGGATCCCGGCGCGGTTCGTCAGGTCATAAATCCCTTTGCCGAACATATGCCGGACACCCTCTTCAAGGCGGTGCACAGCGACTGGGACCTCAACGTATCCCCGCCGGTCGGAATGAAGTTTCAGGCGATCCCCGATGCGTCCTGGGGCAAAATGAGCCAACGCCAGTTTGTGGCGGATTTCTTGAGCGATGAACGGCCGCACGCGCTCGCCGCGATTCTCGGTGATACGGGATCTGGAAAATCGCATCTTGTTCACTGGATGCGGTTTCAGATCCGTTCCGATGAACAGCGCCTTGTTCTGCTCGTCCCGAAATCAGGAACGAGTTTGCGGGCGATCGTAAAAATGATCATCGACGAGCTTCCGGCCGATGAGCAGAGAAGCTTTCTGGATACCTTGCAGTCGGCGGGCGACGGCACGCAGACCCGTGCCGGACAAAAACAGCAACTGCTCAACGACCTGGCGCAGGTGATAAGGGAGGGAGTCCTTTCTCCAGACGCCGACGAAATGGAGCAAGAACTGGCGTCTTATCTCCCGCATCTTTTCCAGGATCCATATATGCGGGCGACGCATTTTCTGGGTGAAGAAACCGTCATTTCCGAAATTGTCGACCATATTTTCGCTCCTTCGAACGCTCAGGATCGTCCGGAAACGCGGCGAAGCTTCGAGGTCAGCGATCTTCCCCTTGGTGGTCTGGATTTCGCGAGCGCTTCGAAACTAGCGCAGGACGCGATGAAAATCATCGCGCTGGACACCGAAAAGCACACGCAGCTTGCCGTCGACATCATCAATGCCAACCTCGACAAGGCGATAGCCCGGACCCTAAGTTTTTCCGGGGAACGTGTTGAGGAACTGATGACCCGATTGCGGGCGCACCTGAAGGTACAGGGCCGGGAGCTTGTTCTTCTTGTCGAGGAATTTGCGCGCCTGCAGGGGATCGACCGGGCACTTCTTCAGGCGATTACATCCCATGGTGACGAGCGCTTGTGCAGGATGCGCTCAGCCATCGCGGTGACGACCGGCTTCTTCGAAAGTGTTGCGGCAACGGCCTACATGCGAACCACGCATATTGTCGATATGGATCGTTCTGCAGGGCGGGCGGAGGGACATTCGGTGACAAGCGAATCCCTCGCTCGGTTCGTGTCGCGATATCTCAATGCGGTCCGGCTTGGACGCACAGACATTGATCTTTGGGCGAACGATGCGTCGGCCCCTGACAACCCCCCGTCGCGGTGCGCGACGTGCGCTTACCGCAGTGACTGTCATTCGATCTTCGGTGAGGTGGACGGCTACGGACTGTATCCGTTTACGCCCCGCGCGCTCTGGAACTCTGCGCTACGTGCCAATGACACGCTACCGGAAAGTCTCAACCCTCGTATCCTTCAGAATGATCTGCTGGTCGAGGTGTTGGATAATTATGGTGATAGCATCCGCACAGGAACGTTTCCGCCGTTCCAGTTACTGGAGAAACTCAAGGGCGTCAAACTTCTCCCTGTCGGCGCGCAGTTGCAGCTTGATACAAGAAGCCCGGAATATTCCGGCCGCTGGAAGGCGTTTCTCGAATTGTATGACGGTACCGGCGAAATCAGGAACCTTGACGCAGAGCTGATGGCGGCTCTCGACATACCGGAAATCCCCGGAGCAAGCGCTGAACTCCGATCAGCCGTTGAGGTGGTGGTCGAACTACCTGCAGAAAAGAACAAACCAGTCGCGAGCCGCGAAGAGGTCCTGCTTCAGGCCTGGAGCAACGGTGGCGATCTTGACACGTCGATCGCAAATCAATTGCGAGGGCTGATCTATTCGGCGGTATCAGACGCAATCGACTGGGATATGCTGGGCCTCGCTAAATCTGCCTTTGCGAATGCTACGACAAGTCGCCCGTTCCAGCGCAGCAGCATTAGCTTTGCGCGGCAAGCCAGCCTTGTCCGCGCCGATCTCGGTGTGAAATTGGAGATACCAGGAGACTTGAGGCCCGCCATGGCAACTGGCGCCGTGCTCGGATTGCTGAAAGCCTCAAAAAGGGACTTCAACTGGGATTTCGAGGACGGCGACAGGATGCTCGCCGCGTTTCTTGACTGCGTCGATATCTGGGCGCGGAGCGTTGAAAAACAGTTGCTTGCGTTCTGCAATCCTACTCCCGACTGGAACCAAGCCCGTGCCGCGGTGGAACTCCTTTGCATCGGTGCGGCGATCGGAGGAAAGATCAAACCCGAAGCAACGATTGCGGAATTTCTCGATGGCGCGTTCAGTTCCTGGCCGCCAGAATGTGCCAGCCGCTCAAAGGAGATGAGAGACGCTTATGATAGCTTGCTGAGCGGGCGTCAGACCGTGGCAGCAATTGCGCGCGCTCAGATATCCAGTATGAAAGGCGGACAGGTCGGTGCAATGCTCGCTCCGAACCGGGTGGTTTCTATTATCCGCAATATCCGGCAATCGAAGTGGCGCCTCACGCTTAACCCTCCGGGCGACGACAAGTCCGAACTGGCAACCCTTTATCGTCGCATCCAGGCAACGCTTCCAGCGGCTGCAACGGCAGAGATGAATGACCGGAGCCAGTGGCTCAAAGAAATGGAGACAGCTTTTGGTGAGGGAGCCTCCCGGTCGGCCATTGCCGGCGCTTTGGAAAAGGCACACATTGCGGCCTCTGAAGCAGGCATAGGGTCGAACAATACTGCCAAGCCACTCGCCGACGCTCTTGAGCGGATCCGCAACGTCAATTTCGACGATTCATTAGCTGCTGCACGCAGTCTCGCAAAATTCGACGACGGCCTGTCCGCACTTAGCCATTTTGGACGTGGACGACGGAACGGGGTAGAGGCTGGGAGCGCTCTAGCAACCGCCGCGAAGGCATTTCTGGATGCGATTGATGAAACCGTCGCCGCCAATAGCCAAAGTCAAGATGCAAAGCACAGCGCGATCGTATTGAGCGTGGACTCGATCAACGGCGCATTGGAGGCGATCGAAACCGATCTGCGAATGATGGACGATACGTCTAGGGGGACCTCCAATGCTGCTTGATAGAGCCGCCGGATTAGCCGACAAGATCAATCGATACCAATCGCTCAAAACAGCGGGTGACGAAGCGCTTCAGTTTCAGTCGCGCGCCAATCAATTGAAGACCGCCTCCGAAAAGCTTTCATCCGCCCGAACAACTCTCAGAAAAATGCGAGATGCTGGCATCGCGGTCGATTTCGTGCCGTCCGAAGGATTGAAGCTTGCGGAACGGGCGAAGGATCTTCGAACCGCTATGTCTGGAAACCCGTCTGCGATCAACGAGCCGGCTTTAAATCTGAAGTATGAATTTCTGGACCGTGTGACCGGTATCGCCTCGGCGGCAGATCGGATGATCTCCACTTCATGGAAATCTTACGTCCGAAAGCGTGCCGAGTTCGGCTCACCCGACATTTTGGACGCCCTCGCCGCTATCCCGCAGTTCCGCCCAAGCGTCAACAAAATACGTCAGTGCCGGGCCGCAGTAGAGGCCTTGGGTGAAACGGTTCCAGAAGATCCAAAGGCCACCGTATTAAGGCTCGACGCACTCGTGGCCGAGCATGAGAAATCGTGGTCCGAACTATCCGCGAAGGATATTCCCGCCAGTGTGGTCAAATTCATCCGTGATGCCGCGAATGACGGGGCTTCCCTTGCGTCTTATTCTGATGAGGTGAGACGTTGGCTTAATGAACAAAATCTCATCGCATCGTTCCGCATACGGTTGAAGTAGGTAAGTTTAATGGCGCTCTCGCTCAATGCAGCTAAGCTTCTGGATCTCATCGAAGCGATCGAAATGCGGTCGCTTGAATGGGGTTTCACGGACGGTTTTCTCAGCGAAGGTGAAGTGCTCTCGCTGGCGAGATCGGTGGTCACGACTGGGAACGTGTCAGAGGCTGATGATGCTATTGAAGAATTGATTGCCGCCCGTATTGTCTTCGAGTTGCAGAGCCCGGGCGGCGCGATCCGGTTGCGATCGCGTTTCGGCGAGATGATGCGCTTGGCCGCGGCGAACCGTCAGTTGTTCCCGAACAAGCCATGGCAGGGCGCGCCGCATCTTGTCTCTGACTTCCGTGTTGACCGGCGGCCACGCCGATTTCCCAAGCGTGATCGATTGCCGGACGCGATCCTGACGGACTACGCCGCGACCCTTGCGTCAACCCCGATCCGCCGAGAACTCTTTCGGTCGTTAACCGCACAGCCCGGTATGAAGTTGGCGGCCTTTCAGGAACGCGCCACGGTCAGGCTAACTGTTCCGACCGACGACGGCGGTACGATCGTCACTGCCGGCACGGGTAGTGGCAAGACGATCGCGTTCTACTTGCCCGCGATAATCCGGATCGGCGAAGCGATCGGAACGGATCACTGGGTAAAGGCCGTTGCGATTTACCCCCGCACCGAATTGCTCAAGGACCAACTCGGTGAAGCGTTCGGCATGGCACGTACCGTCGCAGGAGCGCTGGCGCAGCATGGGCGCCGGCCAATGAAAATCGGCGCATTGTTTCGATCCTCACCACGACGTGCCACCGAGAAGGAACTCGCTGACAAGGAATGGAGCCGACGGGGACAAGACTTCATTTGCCCCTTCTTGCGCTGCCCGACCTGCGCAAACGAACTGATCTGGCGAAGGGCCGACATCGAGGCGGCAACGGAGCGCCTTAGCTGCGCGCGACCTGAGTGCAGTGGGGCGGTGAGTGAAACGGAAATCGTGCTCACGCGCGAGCGGATGCAGCGCCAGCCGCCGGATATCCTGTTCACGACGACCGAAATGCTGAATCAGCGGCTCTCTGATCCTTGGATGCGCGGCTTGTTTGGCGTCGGTCTCCCCCAGGCCAAACGCCCGTTCTTTGGTCTTCTTGACGAAGTCCACACCTATGAAGGCGTATCAGGCGCTCAGGCCGCTTTAACGCTCAGGCGATGGCGGCATCTGCTAGCGTCGCCGATATCCTGGGTCGGCTTGTCAGCGACTTTGGGCAACGCGTCGCATTTCTTTGCTGATCTGACGGGCGCGCATCCCGATCGCGTCGTCGAGATCACGCCGACACTTGCGGAGTATGAGGAGGAAGGCGCCGAATACCAGATCTTGCTTCGGGGCGATCCGACCTCGCGCGCGTCATTGCTTTCCACCACGATCCAGACAGCAATGCTTGTGCCGCGCCTCCTCGATCCGCCAGGAGCAGCCGATGTCTCCGGGGCTTTTGGCCGTCGCGCATTTCTGTTTACGGACGATCTCGACGTTACAAACCGACTCTATGACGACCTGCGCGATGCAGAGGCGTACACCATTTTCGGACAACCGGACAATCAGCGCCGCCCGCTCGCGGCCATGCGCGGCGACGGCGGTGACGCGGCACTGCGTGATGTCGAAGGACAGCGATGGCGGGTTTGCGAAGATATTGGTCACACACCCCTCGACAGACGGTTGGTAGTCGGTCGCACCACGTCTCAGGACGCTGGGGTCAATCAGTCAGCCAATATAGTTGTCGCTACGACTGCGCTCGAGGTCGGCTTCAACGATCCCACCGTGGGTGCTGTCATCCAACACAAGGCCCCACGTGGCATGGCATCGTTCCTGCAGCGAAAGGGGCGTGCCGGCCGCGCACGAGCGATGCGCCCCATCACGCTTACGGTCCTGTCGGACTATGGACGCGATCGGGCTTTTTATCAGGCGTACGAGCACCTGTTTGATCCCGCGCTCGAGCCGCAGAGCCTTCCGATCCGCAACCCATATGTTTTGAAAATCCAGGCTGTCTACGCCATGTTCGATTGGGTGGCCGCTCGGACAGCAGGCTACGAGAAGGCATGGCAGTGGGACTTGCTGAGCCGACCACAGAACCATCCCAGCCAGGCTGTCCGGACCGTGTTGGATCGCACCAAGGCGATCCTCTCCGACCTCATTCAAGGCAATCAAGCAACTATCGACGACCTCGCCCGACACCTCACGTCAGCATTGGGCATTGATGCGGCCACGGCCAACACCCTGCTCTGGGAGCCGCCACGCTCGCTTCTGCTCGAGGCGATTCCGACTCTGGTGCGGCGTCTGTTTCGCGACTGGCGGCTGGCCTTTCCAAGCCAGGCCGGCGAACTTGATCTTAAGATCAACTATCACCCTCTCCCAGATTTTGTCCCGCGGAGCCTTTTCAGCGACCTCAGTCTACCGGAAATCAGGATCATCCTGCCTCCGGCAACGGCAAATCACGACGAGCGGGTGGAGATGATGCCCATTCTCCAGGGCCTCAATCAACTCGCGCCTGGGCGTGTCACGCGACGTTTTGCCCCTGAGCGAGGCGCCTTGTCGCATTGGGTGTCGGTCGACCCCTCGCATCCCGAACAAGATTGCCGGATCAGCGACTACGCAGAGGAACACGAGTTTGTCGGAGAGTTCGCTGGCCGGTTCAACGAACACGTGGGTGCATCACCGGTCCTTGTATTCCGTCCGTGGACCGTCCGCCTGACCAAGGCTGCCCGGAGCGACGCATTGCCGAGCAGCAACGCAAGACTCGCGTGGCAAACCGACATCGTTGTGAATGGTGATGCCCTGAATGTCCCAATCCCTCCGCGCTCAAGCTGGCGCCGGTTGGTTGGATCGATAGACTTCTTTCTTCACCGCTTTCGATCAAGCGTCAGCGTGCGCAGGTTTGCTTCGACCGCGCATGCGAATGTGCGGACCCTACAGGACGATTTTCCCGTTACAGTGAATTTCAAAAGTGATGACGGTCGCCCAGCCGCACTTGGCTTCGAGCTTGAGGTTGACGGCCTTCGGATCGATGTAAGGCTGCCTGACGGCTTCGACGACGCGGCAAATTCCCTTCCTGTATCGTTGCTCGCGACAAGTAAGTTGAATTTCGCGCGTGACGCTTTCAAGAAAGACCCGGACCTTCCTGGCGACCTCAATCCATTCCAACGTGAATGGCTTTTTCAGATCATGGTCTCAGCGCTCTTGGCGGATGCCGCCAACACAGAGCGTTCCTTGCCGGAGGTCGTTTCGGACGTGTTGAGCGAGCCTCGGTTCGAAGGCATCTTTCACGACACGATGAGCGAATTATTCGGTGCACTCCCGCCTGTCGTTCCGGATGACGAGGACTACGACGGCGATGAGCGCGACGACGCCGCAGCCAACGCCGGCGTCGGCGCGCCGCCGCCTCAACGGCGACGAGGACCAGGACGCCTGCAACAGGCACTTGCGAACCAGGTCAGCCTACCGATCGTTCGAGAACGTATGCGGATAATAGCACAACTCCTTTGCGAACCGGATCCGGTAGCGTTCGGGGCATGGCTTCGGGCTCTCATTCTGGAAACGCTCGGAGAGGCAATGCTTCAGGCGTGCATCGCCGCTGCACCGCGGCACGCAACAGTCGACACACTTCTGGTCGACATTCGTGACGACCAGGAGAGCGGCGATACAAGCGTCTGGATCACAGAGGCGACGTTGGGTGGGGCGGGCGTTCTCCAAGCCTTTGCCGAAAAATTTGCATCCGAACCTCAGATTTTCCTGACAGCGCTCGAAGCATCTCTCGCTCCAACCGATCTGGAACTGGTTGATCCTGGCCTCCGCCAGATCCTCCATCTTGCCCTCAATGACACAAACGTAGCGGCAGAAATTGCGCAATTGCGCGCCACCAATTCTCATGGTGAGCGCGCCGTCCTTTGGAGGTCTCTATCCCAGCGTCTCACACACCTAGGCGGTATCGATGTCAGCCATGCGCTTTCCGTATCGCTGAACAATCGCCTTTTGCGCGCCGGTAGCGGACCCCAACTGGACCAACTTTTGCTTGATCTGCAGTCTTATTGGGATCTCCTCGAGAACCGATATGCAATGTCGATCGGGCTCAGAGAATTTGCTTACATCTGCAGCAAGGACGCGGCATTGTCGTCGTCCGTTCGTTCGTTTTTGTCAGCCACTCTTCCAACAGCAGCGATCGGAAGCGTAACGGTGCTAGCGGCCATAACCAGTTTACTATGGCCGCGGGCCGAAGAAGTGCGGCTACGCTCGCTTCAATCGTATAATCCCTATCGCCAAGCGCGCACTACCGATCCTGCTTTGGTCCGCCACATGGTGCTGACAAGGTCGACACCAACCGTCGAACTCGCCGCCGCCGACTGGTTTGCCCAATTGAGCCAAGCATTCCAAACTCATGGGGTTTGCCAGTTGGCAGCCGCTTCGGAAAATGCGGGGGCGCTGCGCGAAGCAATGGTGGTTCTCGCCGCGACGCCGATCAATGTCGGGGTCCTGCAGTTTTTCCCGGTCGTCGAACGCATCGACCGAGCATCCGGTCGGATCCTGTCCACTTTGACACTGCGGGAGCAAATCTGATGCTCGGACCTTCACGTGACCTGCACGGTCCTACCCAGTCGCGCGGGGTGCGCGATCTCTTTCAGAGCCTTTTCATAGCAGAGTTGCTCAGCCCTAGTCCTAAGCTCTGGTTTTTCTTTGCCTGGATTTCCGACATTGAGGTAATCGATAATTCTGCCCGGCAGTTTGCGTCGATCCAGCCGGATTGGCCGAGCGCACCGATAAGATTGTCCGAGTTGCTGCGGGCGCTTCTGTCGCGCGGCCAGCAGGTTCGCCTGATCATTCGCGAGCACGGCCACAACGAATACTTCATCGCGAAGTTACAGACATTGAAAGGAATTTTCGGGGACCAGGTGCGGTGGACAATCGAAAAGGATTTTCACGCCAAAGGCCTTCTCGGTGCCGATTATTTTTTGAGCGGGTCAATGAATCTCACGCTAAACGGTATATCGATTAACGGAGAACATCTTGTCCTGCGAACAGACCCGGCGTCCGTTGCGGAGCAGACGATCGAATTGGAGTCGCGGTGGGAAGGGCTCCTGAAATGATCGGTTCTGATATTGCAAGTGCACGATCAGTTCTTTCTGATCTCGAAACGGTGTCGACGACCTCAACCTTTGGTCCAGAAGTCGAGGATCTTTGCCAACAACTTCGCACGACGGTTATAGATGCTGCATTTCCCGGCGCTCTTATTCCGATTTCGAACGTAGCCGGCCGGCTGCAAATTCTGGTCGCCACGCCAACGATGATGGCGTGGCGTCGGCTGGCACCGGTCCTAAAGGCCTTTGCGGGGCCGACCATGACGTCCTTTACCGGAATAACCGCGCCACTCCCGCCTGGAGAATTGGCGACCCAAAGGCTCGCCCAGACACTGCCAGCCGCGACCTGCGTCATTCAGATCCCGCAAGACCGCAAGAGTGTCTTGTCAGCTTTGCGCGCGCTCATGCGTGTCCGTGAAACGATCACCCGCGCTCCCGATCTTCAATCCGCGGTCCCAGAACCGACAAGTTGGCTGCTGGCAAGGTTTCAAGACAACCTCAACGTCGGGCGTCGGGATGCTGCGACCGTCATTTTGGAACGGCTTAAGGATGAACTGCGTCTTGATGCGCTAAATACCAAATTCCTCGAGGTTCAACTTCTTGCGACGTTCGGCGACTGGGCAGCGATCGTCTCCCTGGCGGGCTTTGGCAGCTTGCGGCTCGCTCGCAGACCGCCCGCGATCACCGCACTCTTGCTGGAAGCGCTGTACCGCACGCATCTGTCGGATTTGTTCGATGCCGGCGATCGCGGCCGCGTCCATGACACCTACCGAACGATCGTGCGCGACCTGGCTCAGCCAATGCTGTCTGTACCGTTGCCATCAACCCTGACACCCGGCGGCTTGAAACTCTACGCCCTAGAGACCCTGGTGTCGGCCTCAAGGTCAGATATTCATGAAGCGCTTGCCGGTGAAAATTCGTCATTGGGATGGCTTGCTGATGAGTTGGGAACGCGCCCTGGCGCTATCGCGCCTCATCCGACCTTGACGCCAGCGTCATCGCCCATCGACGATGCTCGTGCTGCGTTGGTTAAGGTGGATGCCGTCGAGGCTGTCGACAACGTTGCTGCGGCGTTGGCCGCCCTTGCAAAGCTCGCGCCGGCGGAACTCGCTTTGCTTCGGGACGCCGAGCCCTTCAGCACCGCCTTTCGCTTTATCGAGGTAAACGCTCCAGCAGGTGTGCCATCATCATGGATCGAGTGGCTAGAAAAGACGGCTGATCCAACCTTCACCAACGCTCTTGAGATAGCCCGTCACGGGAAAGATGAGTGGTCCGTTGGGTCGTCGACAAGCGATCCGGTCCAAGTTGCTGCGCTCGTGGCTGCTTTGAACCATGCGCAGGCCGACCAACTCGCGTCGGAAAGGACGGCGCAAGCGCTCCCCTTCCTCGTTGCATGGCTTCAGCAAGACCCTGCGTTCCCCGGCCCTACCATGGCGCCGGTCTATTCGAGCCTCCTTACCTTGTTTGCGCTGAACTCCACGCGCGGTGGATCGGTTTATGAATCCAGCCAGGTATTGGTGGAAGCGCTGCTGACTGTCGGAATAGACGGCGCGGATTACTCATCACTTATCGCCGATATCGACGAGTTGGCAGGGCAGGCCTTTGGCGTCGATATGATTTACTGGGTTCTGGGCACGATCGAAAACTTCATGCGGGCGAGCGCCCCGGACGCTAAGATTCGTGAAGGCTTCCTTCACAGCATTCTTGCTCGAACAGCACCTCTTTACGGGCGGCTGAGCACCTTACAGCGGACAGCCGTAAGGCGTCTCGCCGGCGAACTTGGCTGGTCGCTGGAAGCATTCGGCGTGAACGTCGATTCCGAACCGAACGATGGTGTCAGCTATAAATTGGACGGGTTGCGGATCGCGATCTATTCGTTAACAGAGACGTCAAGCCGCCAGGCCAAGAATGCCATAGAGGAAATGTTCCCGAATGTGGTCGTCGATTGTGCTGCAGATCATGGCGGATCGGCCCGTCTTAAGGCGATGGCTGAGAACGCAGACATTTTTGTTGTGACTTGGCTTTCCGCGAAACATGCCGCCACGGAGTTCATCCGCGAACACCGTGGCGAGCGGACGCTATTGTATGCGCAAGGGCGTGGCTTTTCGAGCATCCTTCGCGCGCTCGAGGAACACCTCAAATGACTGGACTTTCAGTAGTTTTTCGTGGCTGACTTGAGACCGTCAGCGCCGAGCAGGCCAAGCGCTGATCGTCTACAGGGGGGTGAAGATTGGACGCCGATAGGGGGTCAACCGCGCGACCGCGCGATGTTTTTGATCGGGTTTGCCGGTAGATTCGACGTACGAAACTGTTGAGTTGGATCTGAAAGGCGAATCAGACCGAGGACGGCCGCGCTGGATCGATATCCTCTACAAGGGAATGCTCGTCACTCTTCGCGGCAAAATCCGTTGGCGAGAGGTCGAGGTGGGCGCGGCTCACCTGTTGCAACCTGCCCGGTTGCCCCAATGGAGACCTAGATAAGTTCGCAAAGCCTGCCCATGGCTTTCTCTTTTCGCCGCGCCGCGGCGCAACGGAAAGGATGTCTGGCCCGAGTAGCTAAATGACAAGGAGGTCGACGGGCGCGCGAAAAGGACCGCAATGGCTTCAGGCGTGCGCAGCGATCTCGCCGAGATTGAGCAAGCCTTCAAGTTGTCTAGCGATTCCCTTCGCGTAGGCTTTGCCTCCTCGGCCGAGGTCGACGAACGCTATGTCCAGAAATAGCTTTCTCCCGCGGAGATGACTCGCAGATAACAGTGGCGGCGCGATCACTTCCGCGTAAACCTTACAACGGCTTCCGGGCTTTAGCTTGCCTCCCCAAGCAAGTGGCCTTCCCGCCGGAGCATTCCTCGCGATCTATGCTGCGTCTTTGAGTGACCGCCTGGAGAGGACGAACGCCTGAAATAATTGGCGCCAGTAGTTCATCGAATGTACGGAATTTTTCATTGCTGCGAGTAGCTCCGGGTGATCCTCCAGCATCCTGCGGCTGGGAAAGGTATCCCCCGACAAACATGCGCATGCCTCTAGGACCTTCTCAACTGACCAAAATCCATTCGATTTCTTTTTCAAAGGGTAGTCGAGTTCCTGTGCCAGGCGTTCGCGCGGATATTGCTTTAGCGCCTTCTTCGCACTGCCGATGCCGTGAACATTGTGGCCGCGAGTGCTTCCACTTCCTTTCGAACATTCTCTGGCGACCAGTATCCGTGTTCTCGCATGCTGCGACCGGCCCCGTGAACCATTCCTCCTGTGCCAAGCTTGGCTGCAATAGAAGAGATTAGTTCTGCTCTTCGATCTGCATTCACCACCTCGTGAGGATGGATCTCGACAACCTGAAAGCCTGCTTCGAGATACAACGCGATTTTAGCTCTGAGCCTTTTGAAATAATCGAGGCTTCGTTGTGATTCATTCTCCCGGGCATACATGACGACCTCAACGACGACATTTCGTATGATGAAGTCGGGAAAGGCTCGCTTGCCAGTATGAGAAAACTCTTGATGGATTAGAATTTCTTCTGGCTCCACACCCAAGTTCAGGAGAATACCCTCATAGGCAGCCACCTCGCGGAAAGAATCAAGAGCAATGCCATTCGCCGTGACAGGCTTTTCCTTGAAATTCATGCCCGGACATCTGGCACGGATTTTTGCTTCGAATCGGTGGAAGCCCCCGTATTTACGCTCGATCATCGCTTTCAATGCGCCCTCACCCATCTGGCGCAATTCAAAGGGTCGCGGACCGAAGGCGAAATGCGCATACTTCTGGACATAGGCATCCGCGACCGTTTCCTTCGTCCAATATCCGACGGGCATACGCTTCCGATTTTGCTGCAAATTTGCCTCGTGCCCAATGAGGTCAATGTCGGCCGCCTTTAGGAGGGTGACTGCCCGGCTATGGCCATGATCACGGAGATCTTGATGTGTCGGTCGTCGACCAAGTTTTCTCCATACTTCTCGCACAGCCTCTTCGCAGCGTGACTTAGTCCAGGTCACAGGGGCTTTTGGCTCCGGAAAAACGGAGATCCCGCATATTTCTCGGATCTGCCGCGCGCTAAGCTTTCCTGCGAGAGCGCCGCAATCATTATTTCTGAGGTCACTGTGGCTGGGTCGACGGCCCAGTTTCGCCGCAACAGCACGGATGGTTGTTTCTACGATCTTGGCGGCCTGCGAACCATTCCTGAGCATATCGTCCGTATATTTGAAGTTCTTTCGACGTGAATCTTTCATAAACGCCCCTCGCGCAGCCATCGAGCGGTCAATATAATGCGATATAATATTGAGATTCTGTGGTGAAATTGATGCGTATTGTAATCGTTTTCTTTTTATTCGAAGGCGAGCACTTCGTTCGCCCTAGTTCCTCAAGAGAACCCTTCGCTCATTTGTCCGAAAACGAAAGCGGTTTTTTCGGCGCAGCCTCATCGAAGGCACTGGCCTCGTAGAAATGTTCGTGAGAGCTGCGAAAAAGCAAATTCTTCGGCAGATTGTTAAAGAGCGTGAAGAATTCGACGTATTCCTTGAACTTTTCGGCCAAGGGAAAGAGGCCATTATAAAAAAGCACCAACAATTCGAAATCTGAAAGTTGCGCGCGCAAGATGCGGATGTACCGGATTTTGTTTACGTCACTTTCGTTGATGAAGCGAATAATGTTATAGAGAAATCGGTAGTAGTGGGCGAGGTCATTTTGATACAGGACCCAAACCGCGTTATGCGCGTCTATCGATCTTTTTCGTTCATCTTCTTCTGAGCCGCTCTCGTACGCCGCAAGCATTAGATCTCGAAAGTGCTTGAAACAGTCGCGTCCGTGCAGTTCGTTCTTCGATTTTCCGCGGTCCACATCCATCGAGTTGACGATCGTATTGTGGATCGCCAGCATCTGGAAAAATGTGTTCTCGAACTGCCGCCGCTCCTCGCTGAGGCGCTGCTCAATCTTTTCCCTTTGAAGATCTATGGCCTCTTTCTTGCCGGAATGGATTTCGCGCTGTTGCAGGATAATTGTGAACAGTAGAGCCATAAAACTCAGGAAAGTCAGAATTGGATTCAGGACACCACCGAGAAAATCTCCAAATGTTCCGAGGTTCTTGTCTTTCCACTCGCTATGCACAGCCACGACAAACACAAGCCCCATCAGAGCGAATGCGATTGAGAGAAGAGCGGTAAAAATCCCCCGTGAATCTCCCTTTTCAGGCTCGACAATCCGATCGACAACTTTCGACATCCAAAAGAGCAAGGACCAGACGGCGCCGAACACGCTAATCGATATGGCTGTCTCAAGGCTAAGAGAATTGTTGATGCAGAAATATCCCGCGGCTACCGCCATCAACACCAGACCAGCGACCCAAACTGCTATGCCCATAGTGCCCCCAGAACTCACTTAAACTGCGTTTTCTTGTTACAGCCCAACTGTCAACTCGGCAGACGGTCTGGCGAAAAGCCGGGCTCGCGGACAACCATCAAGCTGAACCGCACCAGGTTTGCCGGAGGCTATTTCGTTTAGGTTATGCGGCCATGGCTGGTGCGTCCAGCCTGACCTTTCGAGTTTGTTGTGCCTGGTGTCAAAGGAAATCTGGCCGGCAATAGAGACGTCAACATAGATAAAGGCCGCCCTGATTCTGTAACCCGGCTTTCATCAGAACCTACTGACTATCAGCGCGGCAGATCATCGTCTTTCAGGATCTGCCTGACTGCCGCCTCATCCATTGCTTGGGCATCGAACAGCGCCTTTGCGAGGGCATGCAAGGTTGGCCTGCGCCTCCTGAGGATCGTTGCTGCCCGGTCGAGTGCCGCTACCAGCCTGGCATGAACACGAGCGGCGAGTTCGGGGTCACGATCCAGCACCGCGCCAGGATTGGCGTGTGGACGGTAAAGCAGCGGATGATCGCTCCCGAAGCCGAGTGTCCGCTCCATGTCGCAGGCAATGCGTGTCGCTCGGGCAAGATCACTGTCCTCTGCACCACCCGAACCGCCCGAGACGTTGTTGAGGACCAGTTGCTCTGCAGCCCTCCCGGCCATGACCATGGTCAGCATGTTTTCGAACCAGTCTCGGGTGTCGATCGCCCAAGGGTGGAAGCTGACCAGATTGTAACCGCCCTCACCCGTATCGATGTTGAGGCCATGAACAGGCCCGAGATCGAGTGCGTGGTGCACAACGGCATGTCCCGCCTCATGGAAAGCCAGACGCCAGCGCAGCGCACTGGGCAATGGCGGGCGATTGCCGCGGATTGCGTCTTCGATGTCCGAGTATCTCAGTGCGCGCTTGCCACGACGCGCCTTTAACCGCGCCTCCCGAACAATTCGCTCGACATCGGCACCCGTCAGTCCCATCGCCCGCGTTGCCAGCCCCCTGAGGATCACCTCGACGGAATTGGTCTGCTGCTCGGCTCCCAACACGCGCGGAGCGCCATTATTCTGTGTCGCGGTCATCGGCCGGCTTCCTTATGTTCACTTGCTGCTTCTTCAGCCAGATGGTCAGCGACGATCTTCTTCAGCGAGAACCCATCATCGGCATCTGACACACGGCTTGCCTGCTCGGCATCAACCAGAGACGCAGCATCGTCACCGAGATGATAGGCAAGGATTTTC
>Ga0075364_10000832_pt1 | contig 16270 bp, 18 predicted proteins | sample EndMetdeltDD1764_FD_71517 | JGI IMG/M metagenome (GOLD analysis project Ga0075364, IMG submission 71517) | Populus endosphere microbial communities from Tennessee, USA - Endosphere MetaG P. deltoides DD176-4 | ecosystem: Host-associated > Plants > Roots > Endosphere | place: USA: Tennessee...
GGCTCTTACCCTAGAAAATCGAGAGCCCGGTCTGCGCCGCAAAAATCTCCAGCGCCATGCGCCCCAGCACCGAATTGCCGTTCTCGTCCAGCGCGGGTGACCACACGCACAGGCTAAGCTTGTCCGGCACGACCGCCACGATCCCTCCCCCGACACCACTCTTGCAGGGCAAGCCGATCAGGAAGGCGAATTCACCTGCAGCGTCGTACGTGCCGCAGGTCAGCATCAGCGCATTGATGCGTCGCGCCTGACGCTCACTGATGACACGTTCGGGCCGGTAGGGATGGGCGCCATCGCGGCAAAGGTAGCCTGCGGCCCGAGCCAATTGCAGACAATTCATGCGTATGGCGCACTGGCTGAAGTAGACGCCCAGCACTTGGTTGACCTCGTTATCCAGCTTGCCGAAGCTCTTCATGAAATTTGCCAGCGCCAGGTTGCGATAACCGTTATCTGCCTCGGACTGGGCAATCTCGGCATCGACCACCACCTCCTCTTCGCACAGCCCCGAGATCATCTCCAGCAAATCCTGCCGCGCATCGCCATAGGTCACCAGCCGGTCGGCGACGGCGATGGCGCCTGCGTTAATGAACGGATTGCGCGGCACGCCCTCTTCGCGCTCGAGCTGCACCAACGAGTTGAAGGGATTGCCCGACGGCTCGCGCCCGATACGCTCCCACAGTTCTTCGCCCATGCGGCGCATGACCAGCGTGAGCGAGAACAGCTTCGAGATACTTTGGATGGAAAACCCGGTGCGCGCGTCACCGACGGTGAATTCGCGACCATCGCAGGTGCGCAGTGCCATACCGAACTGATTGGCCGGTACCCGTGCCAGGGCGGGGATGTAGTTCGCCACTTTGCCTTCATCGCCCAGCATGGGACGCAAACGGCTGTCTATGTCATCGAGCACGCGCTGATAATCCATTCCTGCTCCTGTGAAACCTTTCGCGGGGAAAGTGCCCCCTTGACCGAGCACTTGCCATGCCGCACGTATAGCCGCCCTGAGCACCGCGCAAGGCCCGCGGCTTGCGGGTGGCCTGCCGCACACTGATAATGCACCCACACCTGCCACGACGGCGAGACCGGAGAGCCCAGCACATGGACCAGAATGTGATCGATGCCCAGATTCGCTGGCCCGACGTGCCCGCAGCCTTTGGCTGGCTTTCGCTGGACCCTCGGGGTCAATGGCGTTTGCACGAAGGTGGCACTAGCGCAGACGGCAGACCGGGCGACGCGATTGCCAACCCGCAGATTACTGGATTCATGAACCGCAATTACACGCACGATGACCAGGGCCGCTGGTTTTTTCAGAATGGCCCGCAGCGCGTGTACGTGCGACTGGACGCCGCGGCGCTGATTCTGCATTACGACACCCGGAACGCATCATTCTTGGCCCATACCGGCGAGCCGGCCGGCAACCTCACTGGCTGGGTGCTGGATGACGAGGGTCGCCTCTTTGCGCAGACGGCGTTGGGGCCGGGCATGGTCATCGATCGCGATTTGATCGGCGTGCTGGATGCCATGTCGGTCGCATCGCAAAGCGCGGACGTGCTGCTCGAGGCGCTGGACGCACTGACGCCGGGCGACGCGATTACCGTCGAACACCCCTGCAGTGTGCAGCCCCTGCCCCTGCGAAGGCTGCGCAGTCGTGAGGTTGCCAGCGCCCTGGGATTCATCGCCTCCCCGACACCGACCGACCCGTGAGTGTTGCTGCGGTCATAAGCTTGGGTAGAATCACCGCATGAGCGATGACCCCTCCTTTTATTTTCCGGCGCCACGCCGCGCCAAATTCTGCAGCCAATGCGGCACACCGGTAGTGCGGCGCGTGCCGCCTGACGACAATCGCGAGCGCGATGTGTGTGAGCACTGCGGTGCCATTCACTATCAAAACCCGAGGATCGTGGTCGGAACCCTTCCGGTATGGGGTGACAGGATTCTGCTGTGCCGGCGGGCGATCGAACCGCGCTACAACACCTGGACGCTGCCGGCCGGCTTCATGGAATTGAGCGAAACGACTGCCCAGGGGGCGATGCGCGAAACACAGGAGGAAGCCGGCGCCGATGTGCAACTGGGGGATATCTACACGATCATCGATGTTGCGCATGTCGATCAGGTCCACATTTACTATCGGGCGCAGGCCCTGTCCGATCGCCTGGATCCCGGCCCGGAGAGCCTGGAAGCACGCTACTTTGCGATTGACGAGATCCCGTGGGACAACCTTTCTTTCGGATCGGTCGTCACCACGCTCAAACACTTCATCGCCGACCATGCCGCTGGCCATTTCCAGACGCGTCAGTATGCGCTGGCACCGCTCACCGCCCATCGGTCGTGAAGCTGGCCTGGCTTGATCGGGACACGCCCTTTCCGGCGCTGGATCAGGCGCTGACCGAACCCGACGGGCTGCTGGCCGTGGGTGGCGATCTTGGGATCGCCCGACTGACGATGGCCTACGAGCGGGGCATCTTTCCCTGGTTCTCGCCGGGTGAGCCTATTCTGTGGTGGAGCCCGGATCCGCGCATGGTGCTACAGTGCGCCCGGTTCGCACCCGGTCGCGCCCTGCGCAAGCGCCTCAGACAAATCGCACGGCAGCCCGACACCGCACACCCGGCCCACGTCGAGGTTCGCGTGGACACCGCATTTCAGCAGGTGATGGCCGCATGTGCAGCGCCGCGCGCGGGGCAGCCGGGCACCTGGATCAGCCCGGCCATGCAGCAGGCTTATCAGCTATGGCACCAGGCCGGCGCGACCCACAGCGTGGAAACCTGGATCGATGGTGAACTGGCGGGCGGGCTGTATGGCGTGAGCCTCGGTGGCATGTTTTTCGGCGAGTCCATGTTTACACGGGTCACCGATGCCTCGAAAATTGCCCTGGCCTATCTGGTGACGTTCCTGATGCGCCATGGCGTGACCTGGATAGACTGCCAGCAGCAGACCCGCCATCTGGCCAGTCTGGGCGCTCTACCGGTAAGCCGGTCGCACTTTGCCGAGCATCTGCTTGCCACCCGGAATCTGCCGCGCCCGCCCTGGCGTTCAGGTCGACTTACCCCCCAGGGAGAGATTGTCCCGATAGTGCCGGTGTGCGAGTCGCAGTAATATCAAGACGATAGCGGCACGATTTGGTCGGTGCCGTGCTTTGGCGACCTAATGAGCAAGCTCCAGGAACTTCCGTTCTCGACCCTGCAGTTCTATTCGACTGCACCCTACCCCTGCAGCTATTTGCCGCAGCGGCAGGCACGCTCGCAGGTGGCCGCCCCGGGGCACATGATCAATGCGGATACCTATTCGCATCTGGTCGAACAGGGCTTTCGACGCAGCGGCCTGTTCACCTATCGGCCGCACTGCGACAATTGCAAGGCATGCATCCCCGTGCGGGTGGACACGCGGGCTTTCGCGCCCACTCGCAGCCAGCGACGTGCGTGGCGGGCGCATGGCGATCTGCGTTCGTTCGTGGCGGAACTGGCCTGGTCACCGGAACACTACGCGCTGTACACCGCGTATCAGCAGCAGCGCCACCCCGGCGGCGGTATGGATGAAGACAGCCGCACCCAGTACGCCCAGTTCCTGCTGACCACCCGGGTCAACACCCGTCTGGTGGAGTTCCGCGACGCCGATGACAAGCTGGTGATGGTCTCCATCATCGATGTACTCGATCAGGGGCTCTCTTCGGTCTACACGTTTTATGATCCCGCGGTACCCGGCAGCCTGGGCACCTACAGCATCATGTGGCAGCTCGAACAGTGCCGCTCTCTGGGCCTGCCCTGGCTGTACCTGGGTTACTGGATCGCAGACAGCAGAAAGATGGCCTACAAGTCGGGCTTCGAACCTCAGCAGCGCCTGATAGACGGCGTCTGGACGGCGAGCGCCGAGCCGGCGCACGCGCAGCCCCAGCCAGACAATTAACACTTTACAATCGCGTCCCATGTCTATCCTTCACCATGCCTATCCTGCGGCTCGTGCCGCCCTGTTCGCTCTGGACGCCGAAACGGCGCACGAGCTCACCCTGCGCAACCTGCAACGCGCCTACGACTGCACCTTCACGCGCGGGCTGATGCGCGCCGCCCCCAGGGCGCCGCGTCAAGTCATGGGGTTGTCGCTGCGCAACCCCGTCGGCCTGGCGGCCGGGCTGGACAAGAATGGCGCCCATATCGATGCACTGGCCAATCTTGGATTCGGCTTCATCGAGGTCGGGACGGTGACGCCCAGGGCTCAACCGGGCAATCCCAAGCCGCGCATGTTCCGCCTGCCGCAATCACAAGCCCTGATCAATCGTCTGGGGTTCAACAACGGTGGGCTGGAGGCGTTCATGGCGAATGTCCGCCGCAGCACGTTCCAGCAATCGGGCGGCATTCTGGGTCTGAATATTGGCAAGAATGCGGATACGCCGATCGAACGCGCACGTGATGATTACATTGCCGGACTGACGGCGGTTTATCCTCATGCGGACTACGTGACAGTGAATATTTCGTCGCCGAACACGCAGAATCTGCGCAGCCTGCAAGGCGCAGACGAGTTGAGTGACCTGCTCGGCGCGCTGCACCAGGAGCGCAAGCGGCTGGAAGACACCACGGGACGCCGGGTGCCCATGGTAGTGAAGATCGCGCCCGATCTGACGGCGGATCAGATCGACACGATTTCCGATGTGCTGCCCCGGTTCGGGATCGATGGCGTGATCGCCACCAACACCACCTTGCAGCGCACGGCGGTCAAAGGTCAGCCCCATGCCGAAGAGGCAGGCGGCTTATCCGGGCCACCCGTGCACGAACTGTCGCTTATCGTCATCGAGCGGCTGCGCTCACGCATTGGACACGAACTGGCCATCATCGGCGTGGGCGGCATCGTGTCGGGCAAGCAGGCGCGAGAAAAGATGGACGCCGGTGCCGATGCTGTGCAGCTGTATACCGGCCTGATCTATGCGGGCCCGGCACTGGTCGCTGAATGCGTGCAAGCCATCGCCCGCTGAGTGCGCGCAGCATCCGGACGTAAAAAAACCGCCTTGGAAGGCGGTTTTTTTCAGGCTGGATGTATGCCACACCTGGGCGCGGGCCATTGCCCGCACAGCCCGATCAGGCCGACGCGCGACGGACGCGTGCGCCCACTTTATTGGCAGCATCGGCCGCGTCGCTGGCCGCCTTGAAGGTGGCGTTGGTGGCCGCGTTCAGGTTGGTCTCGGCCACGTCGGCAGCCTGCTTGGCAGCCTTGGACAGGGCGTCGTAGGCGCTGTTGGCGTTGGCAACCGTCGTTTTCAAGGCAGCCACGGCGCTTTCCGAACCGGCCGGGGCATTCTTGGCGATCTGGTCCAGGAAGTCGGCCGTTTGAGCCTGGGTTTCGGCGATTTGCGCTTCCTGCAGCTTGGCCAGCTGGCCTTGCACACCGGTCACGATGTCGTAGACATGCTTGCTGTAGGCAACCGCTTTCTCGGCACCCGGGGTCACGGCCGACGATGCATAGGCCATGGCTTCCTGCGGGTCTTTCACGGCAACCGTTTGCTGAGCTTGCTGGTTGAACTCGTCCAGCGTGGCACGCATGACTTTGACGTTCAGTTCGACCAGCTTTTCGAAACCACCGAACAGGGCGGACTGCGCGGCCACGATGGTGTTGACTGCGGCTTTTTGACGAGCCAGGACTTGTTCGGGAATGGCGCTCATTGCTTATCTCCAGTCTTTTAGGGTGTGCGACCCCACCACTTGGCACAGTCGCGTGTCTCAATGTTGTGCTTTGCTGCAATGCACAAGTTTCATTTTTAACGATCCTGTGTGCGATGTCAACCAGTATTTGTGCGTTGCAATAAGTCTGCAATTTCATATGCTTAGTGCTGCACACTCGGGGCCGGCAGGTGAAAGGTGATCGACAGCATGGGGAAACTACCGGGGTGACCCCGAAGAAGAAGTTTCCTAGACTTGCGGCACTCGCAAATCGAGGGGCTACGCCTACACGCGGTGCGGCGCTCAGCATCGTTTGCCAGTAAAACAATACGCGCCACGAGCGCAATTTCGGAGACAGTCATGACGTTCAAGTTTCGCCCCCTGACCACGCTTTTTGCTGCAGCGGCTCTCATCAGTTCAGGTTCGGCGCTGGCTGATTACCCCGAGCGACCGATCAACATGGTGGTGCCCTTTGCCGCAGGCGGGCCGACCGACAACGTCGCACGCTCGCTGGCCGAAGCCATGCGTGCTCCCCTGGGCGAAACCATCGTGGTCGAAAACAAAGGCGGTGCTGGTGGCACCCTGGGCACCTCGCAGGTCGCCCGGGCTAAGCCGGACGGCTACAGCGTGCTGCTGATGCATGTCGGCTTCTCGACTGCCCCCTCGCTCTACAAGAACCCTGGCTACAACGCACTTGAGAGCTTCGAGCCGATCGGCCTGGTGGTCGATGTTCCCATGACCATCATTGCGCGTGAAGACTTCCCGCCCAACAACATGAAGGAACTGGCCGAATACATCAAAAAGAACAACGACAAGGTCTCGTTGGCCAATGCAGGGGTGGGTGCGGCCAGCCACCTGTGCAGCACGATGCTGATGGACGCGTTTGGCGTGCAGTTGTTGACGATTCCCTACAAGGGAACCGCTCCCGCCATGAACGATCTGCTGGGCAAGCAGGTCGACATGCTGTGCGACCAGACCACCAACACCACGCAGCAGATCGATGCCAAGAAGGTCAAGGCCTACGCCGTGACCAGCCTTCAGCGGGTGCCCACGCTGCCCGATCTGCCCACCATGGACGAGTCGGGCTACAAGGGATTCCAGGTCGGCATCTGGCACGGCATGTGGGTACCGAAAGGCACGCCCAAGCCCGTGGTGGACAAGCTCGTGAAGGCACTGCAGACCGGCCTGGCCGATCCCAAGTTCAAGGAACGCATGCGTGTGCTGGGTGCCACGGTACTGGAAAAACAGGCGAATCCCGACGCGCTCACCGCACAGGTCAAACAGCAAGTACCTCAGTGGGCAGAGCTGTTCAAGAAGGCCGGAGTGGAACCGCAGTAAACAGAATGACGTGACCCGCGTGCATCATGCCGTGGGTCACTGCTGTGCATAACCACTAAGAACGCCAGAAGGCGTCTTGTCGTTGCACTCCGGGATGCACCGTTGATCGGTAGCATCCCTTTTCTTTTGAGTGCGCCATTGCCTGGACAGGCAGCATCCCTTTTCTTTTGGCTGCGCCCGTGCCTGGACAGGCGGCATCCCTTTTCTTTGGGTGCGCCAGTGCCTGGACAGGCGGCACGGGCGCCGCCAGAGCTGACACACGGCGCCAGAAAGACACGCGGGCCGGCACCCGGTTCACGATTCATACCGCTGCCAGGGCTGTCTACCCGCCTGGCAGCCCGGTATCACGCACGACCGGCTCGTGCCCCAGGGCGCCCGAGATTTCGGCCGCCGTGCCCACCAGATGTTTGATCCACTCGTCATGCAGGCGCCCGGCGGGTGCCGAGATCGACAGGCCCGCCACGAGCTTGCCCGTGTCATCGTAAATGCCGGCAGCAATGCACTTCACACCCAGTTCGAGCTCTTCGTTGTCCCGCGCATAGCCCAGGCGACGCACCAGGGACAGGTCACGCTCGAGCTTTTCAAGATCGGTGAGGCTGTTGCGGGTGTGACCGGCCAGGCCGGTGCGCATGGCATAGGCGCGAATGGCACGCGCATCGGCCGTGGACAGGAAGAGCTTGCCGGTGGAGGTCAGATGCAGGGGCGCACGCCCACCGATGGCGCGCACGACCTGCATGCCCGAGCGCTCGCTCCAGGCCCGGTCGATATAGACGATTTCGTCACCCTGCTGAATCGACAGGTTCACTGTTTGCCCGGTGAGCTTGTGCAGCGCGCGCATGCCTGGCAGGGCCGCTTCATGCACGTTCAGGCGCCCCTTCACCAGCGAACCCAATTCGAGCAGCCGCATGCCAAGCTGATAGACCCCATTGTCCACGCGCTCGACATACCGTCCGATCACCAGATCGTTGAGTATGCGGTGCGCCGTGGAGGCATGCAGACCGGTTCTCGCGGAAAGTTCCTTGAGCGTGACCGCTTCGGACTGTGCCGCCAGGGCGTCGAGCAGACGCATGGCCCGATCCAGTACCTGGATGGCCACACCCGAGGTCGATGCGTCGCCGCGCAAGGCCCCCAGCTCGCGGGACGTGCGCGCTTCCAGGGTGGCGTCGGGGCCCATGCTGGCTTGTCCTGCGTCAGGCGTCATGCCGATCTGTCCTGATCATTGATGAAACTGCCGCCAAGCAGCGCCACGGCCTCGCGCAGAAAAGCCAGCGCGACAGCCGCAGCCTGCGGCTCACCCTTCACGCCGAGTTCGATATGCGGACGCTTGCCATCTTCGCCGACACTGGGCAGGCTGAATGCCCGCACGCCGGGAAAGTCGCGCTCGAGAATTTCCATGGCGGGCGTGATGCGAGACTCCGGCAACCCATAGACCAGGAACGAATGCTCGATGTGCGGATCGCGGTGGTGATGCTGTACATAGCGCTGATCAAGCATGGTTTCGATCATGGGCCAGGCCATGACGGGAAACCCGGGCACGAAGGTGTGATCCTTGATGAAGAAGCCAGGGATCTGGTTGTAGGTGTTGTGCACGACCTCGCAGCCCTGCGGGAACACACCCATTTGCAGACGCTGCTGGTTCTCGGGCAGGCTCATGTCGGCACTGCCCTTGCCTTGCTCGGCCAGCCGCGCGCAGCGTTCAGTGATGAGCACCCGCGCCTCGGGGTGCAATTCCAGCGGCAGGCCCAGCGCGGCCGCGGCTGCCTGGCGGGTATGGTCATCGGGCGTGGCCCCGATGCCGCCGCAGCAAAACACAATGTCGCCCGAGGCAAAACTGCGCGCCAGCGCATCGGTGAGCATCTGGCGGTCATCCGGGACGAAGGACGCGTTCGACAGCATCAGGCCCCGCTCGGACAGCAACTCGATCACACGGGGCATGTGTTTGTCCTGGCGCCTACCCGAGAGGATCTCGTCACCGACGACAATCAGGGAAAATCGGCGTGCTTGCGATACATCAGACATGTTGATTCCTGCGAGAACAATAATGAGCCGGCGGCGGGCACGCCGTCAGGCGCTGACCGCCCCCTGCCTGGCATTTTGCAAAGCCTGCAATCCGTAATGCGCAAAAAGCAGCGCCGAGAACACGGGCAGAATAATCCAGGCTGGCGGCAACAGGTTCAACAGCGCGCATATCAGCCCCAACGCCCAGAAACCCCCATTATGACGGCGCAACAGCAACTGGCGCTCGGCAGACGTAGCATGTTCGACAATGGCATCGATGCGCATGAGGCGCGAGAAGGCAAAGGTCCACCAGAAAATCGACAGCGCCACGCCCAGGGGAGGCAGCAGCCACAAAGGCAATGTGAACACCCAGCCCAGCGCGAACACCGTCAGGACCCACACCGCATTCCAGACGCTGATGAGCGACACGCTGCGGCCCATGCGCTGCAGACCGGGATAGTCGCGATCGCCGATATGGCGCAGCACGATGGGCATGACGAACACCGCAGCCACGGCAACGCCGATGATGCCTGAGATCGGCAGCAAAATGGCCGCGGCCAGAATCGGCACGAGCCAAAGCTTCAGCGAAAACAGGCCAACGGCGATCAGCCACTCATCGACGGTGTTCACCACCGTCCAGCTTTCGGCCTGCTGCGCCAGCCAGGTGGACAGCGGTGTCCAGAAAAACCAGAGCAGCAAGATGGCGCCCAGGAAGATGATGAAAAACGGCAGCAGTATGGCCAGCAGCATGCGCGGGTGACACTGCGAGACACAGGCACGCTTGAATGCGGTGGCCAGACCGGCCATGCCGGCCGAGTCCCGCGCCGGCGGCACGACAATGGGGGTCATCTGGGAGCTGCTCATGAGTACATCCTGGTGTCGATCATCCCGGCTATCATAGTCAATCTGGCCGAGAAACCCCTACATGCCGACATTTATTCCTGCCACCCCGCCCGCGCGCGCCCCCGATTGGGTGGTCGTTCTCTATTGTGCTGCCTGGTGCGACACCTGCACCGAATATCGCAAGAAATTCGAGGCGCTCGCAGAGGCGTTCGCCGAAGCGCACGCGAAGGCGCTCGCCCAGCCGCACGCACGCACCGATCCCCTCGTCGCGCCCGACCGGGTTTTTGTCTGTGTGGATATCGAGGACGAGCCTGAGTGGCTGGGCGACGAAGACGTCGAGAATTTTCCGACGCTGGGCGTGCAGTATCAGGGGCGCACGCTGTTTTTTGGCACGATGCTGCCGCATATCGGCCATCTGGAGCGCCTGCTGCAGGCGCTGACCCCCGATTCGCCGTCGGCAGCCGTTCAGCTCCCGACGCCCCATCCGAGCGTGGCAAGCGCTTGACAGGCGGCGCGCACACCCAGCCGGGGGTAAGCCGCGCCAGACGCGCATAAGCCTTACGCGGCGGGTTTCTTGCCACCGCCCAACAGCACGGCGGTCTGCCTGCGTGGCGCGTTCGTGCGCACCTCGTTGGCTTGCGCATCGGGCGTCGCCACCGCAGGCGTGGCGCTCGATGACGGCTCGTAGGGTTTGAGAAAGAAGTCATCCACAGGCTGCTGGCGCGCACCGTAGGCGGGCCGTGTGCTGTGACGACCACGCTCGCGCGAGTCGGGCGCCGGACGCGCATCGCGGGTGTCGCGGCCAGGGCGTGCCGGGCGGCCTTCACGCGACGTACGGTCGCCGCTCGGACGCGCATGCGTGCGGGCCACGAGATCGGCTGGCACCTCCAGCGTGCCGCGTGGCACCTGGCGTTTGATCAGCTTTTCGATATCCAGCAGATACCGTTCTTCGTCGGCCGTATACAGGGCAATGGCAGCGCCCGAGGCCCCGGCACGACCGGTGCGCCCGATGCGGTGCACGTAGTCTTCGGCGTTATAGGGCAGGTCGTAGTTGATGACGCACGGCACACCGGCGACATCCAGGCCTCGCGCCGCCACGTCGGTGGCAACCAGCACTTCGAGCTCGCCAGCCTTGAAGGCCTCGAGTGCCTTCATGCGATCGGCCTGCGTCTTGTCGCCGTGGATGGACTCGGCGCGCACGCCATCGAGTTCCAGGTGACGCGCCAGGCGCGCCGTGCCGATCTTGGTGTTGGAGAACACGATGACCTGGCGCAGATTGCGCGACTTCACCAGATGCACGACCGCCGCACGCTTGGCTTCGGTGGACATCAGATAGGCGATCTGCGTGACGTTCTCGGCCGTGGCATTGCGCGCCGCCACTTCGAGCTCGACGGGCTGCTTGAGATAGGTGCGCCCCAGCTTGCGGATGTCATTGCTGAAGGTGGCGGAAAACAGCAGGGTCTGGCGCGCCGTGGGCAACAGGCTCATGATGCGTTCGAGATCGGGCAGGAACCCCATGTCGAGCATGCGATCTGCCTCGTCCAGGACCAGGATCTGCACCTGCCCGAGGTTCACGTTCTTCTGTTCGACGTGATCGAGCAGCCGACCCGGGGTAGCCACGAGCACTTCACACCCTTGGCGCAGCGCTTCCTTCTGGGGGGCGATATCGACCCCGCCGAACACCACGGCCGAGCGCAGCGGCGTTTTCTTGGCATAGCGCTTGACGCTCTCGCCGACCTGATCGGCGAGTTCACGGGTGGGCGCCAGCACCAGCGCGCGCACCGGGTGCCGCGCCGGCGACGCGCTGGCGTTGGCCAGCGGCATCAGGCGATTCAGAATGGGGACGGTGAAGGCAGCTGTCTTGCCGGTGCCGGTCTGCGCGGCGCCCATGACGTCGCGACCGGCGATGATCATGGGAATGGCTTGGGCCTGAATCGGCGTCGGACGTGTATAGCCGGTTTCAACGATAGACTGCAGCAACAGAGGATGCAGGTCAAAGTCGTTGAACGTGAGCGTGGGCGCCTCGGCGCCAGAGTCAAGAGTATTTTCTGGAGTCATCTAGAGAGTCGCGGCGCCGGACCACGACATCGGAAAAGCCTTCCGAAGCGTGCAGGCCGCTGAGATATCTAGGTATTTTACCGCAGCGCAGCCAAAACACTTAACCCAGCATCCAACGCAGCATCCAGAGCGCCACCATGCCGGACACAATGACCATGACGGTGCTGCGCGTGCGCAGGAAAACGAGGATGGCCACAATGCCCGCAATCAGGCGGTAATCGAAGCGGGGACCGTGCTCGAGTGTCCAGGGCAGCATGTCCGGCACGAGGATGGCCGTCAGCGCTGCCGCCGGGGCGTAGCGCAGGGCTCGCCTGAAACCCTCGGACAGGGGAAGATAGTCGCCCAGCAACATATAACCCGCACGGCAGATCACGCTGCACAGAAACAACAGGGCGATGGCCCAGCCGACGTATTCGGGCGTGTTCATGCTTTCCCCCTGGCCAGGGCTTTTTCGGCCAGCACGCCTGCAGTTACGCCGGCGATCACGGCTGCGGCAAGGCCCAGGCGCAGCGGTAGCAGTTGCCCGACCCAGGCCACGGCACCCGCGCACACCACGGCCATCACCATGGGGCGCGTCTTGACCAGCGGAATGGTGATGGCCAGCAAAGCCAGCACCGCAGCGAACTCGAGCGCCCATTCGGTGGGCACGCTGGCACCGAGCACCACACCCAATATGGAGGAAGACTGCCACGCGAACCAGCCCGGCACGATGGCGCCCAGGAAAAACCACAACTGTTCGCGCGTGCCCCGCACCCGTGCATCACCGAAACGGGGAATGAACAGGACGAAAGCCATGTCGGTCGTGAAATAGCCCAGCGCCAGGCGCCGTGGCCAGGACAGATGCCGGAAGAAGGGATGCAGGGCGGCGCCGAAGATGATGAAGCGCACATTGACCACGCAGCCTGCGGCGAAAATCAGCCACAGCGGCGCACCCGAGGCGATGAGCGGAAGAGAGGTGAGTTGTGCCGAGCCGGCATAGACCAGAAGGGTCATGGCAATGGCCATGGATTCGGTCAGGCCGCTTTTGACCATGGCCACGCCGGTGACCAGGCCCCAGGTAAAGGTTGCGATCAGGGCCGGGCGCATGGCGGTCAGGCCTTCGAGCATGGCCGCCCGCCGCTCTGCCTTGCGCGCGGCCTGGATTTCCTGATCGGAACGAGATGACGAAGACAAGCGGCAACCTGAACAAAGGCATCACCCCGGTAGCGGGGATGAGGAGCCACTGTGAACGCCCCATTCGAAAGTGATGAATTCACAGTTGGCAGACCGCCATTGTAACCTGCCCCTTGATACACTAGCGGCGGTCGGGCCATATACCTGTGCCGGATCCACTTTCGAATTTTTGTACCGGGATTCCCATGAGTGCTGCAGCCAAGCCACAAGAAAAGATCGAAGTCTCCTCGCACGATCTCCCCATTTACTGTCCTGGGCCCCATGCCCCGCAGTGGAGCATGCACCCGCGCGTTTTTCTGGACGTCACGAAAACGGGCAGCGCCAAGTGCCCCTATTGCGGTGCCCAATACGAATTGAAGGGCGGGGCCGTCGCCAATGGGCACTGACCTGTCCAGCAGCCGCCCGTTCGCCAGTCCCGAGGAAGCCGAGCAGGCCTTCTACGATGCGCTCGAGCACGCCGACGCCATGCGGGTGATGCAGGTGTGGGCCGACGACGAAGAGATTGCGTGCATCCACCCGGGCGGCTTGCGTGCGCATGGTCACCGTGCCGTCAGGGAATCCTGGCAGGAAGTCCTGGCCCACGGGCCCCTGGTCATCCGCCCCACGCGCACCATCGTGCTGCCCAGCATGCTGACGGTGGTACACGTGCTGCTCGAACAAATCACCATCGACACGCCCGAAGGTCTGCAACAAACCCTGTGCTATGCCACCAACGTCTATCACAAGGGACGTTCGGGCTGGCATATGGTGTTGCACCATGCCTCGCCTGCCCCTGTGGACGCCCAGTCGTTGCAGGCGCAAGACGTGCCCGACCTGCTGCACTGATCTTTTCTCCCCTCTTTTTTCAGACGGACGAACACGACAACCTCCCTGGATCGATCTGGAACGCCCTTGCCCACTGCCCGCCTAGACACATCGCCCTGCCCGGTCCCCCGCTGGTTGCCAGAAGCGCATAGCCAGACGATCTGGGCTGCGTTTTTCGCCCACCATCACCGGATCTCGTTCGTGCGCGACCGGGTCGAAACGCAGGACAACGATTTCATCGACATGGACTGGACTGGTCCGGGCCTCTTTCCGCACAAGAGCGCCGACGGCAAGCCGCTGGACACCGTGCAGCAGATTGCCGATGGCCAGACGGCGGCGGCACGCTGGATGACCCCGGCAGACTGGCTGGCCCTTCCCCAGGCGCCCGACACCCCCGCCCTCGTGCTACTGCACGGGCTGGAAGGCGGCAGCAAAAGCCGATACGCCCAGGCGATCGCCCATTACTTCCGGGCGCGCGGATGGATCGTGGTGGTCGCGCATTTCCGGGGCTGCTCGGGCTCCCCCAACCGGCTGGCGCGCGCCTATTATTCGGGCGACTCCGAAGAGGTGCAGTTCATTCTCCAGACGGTGCGTGCACGCGTGCCGCACGCCTTGTGGCACGCCGCCGGCGTGTCGCTGGGAGGCAATGCACTGCTGAAATACCTGGGTGAACAGGGGAGCGCCTGCGGGTGGCTCGCCGCCGCCGCCGGCATATCCGTGCCTCTGGATCTGGTGGCAGGCGGCAACCGCCTGTCGAAAGGGTTTTTCAATCGGCACGTGTACAGCGCGCACTTTCTGCGCACGATGAAACACAAGGTGCTCGAGAAAGCGCGTCGTTTCCCGGGTGCGATCGATGTCATGCGGATTTCGCATGCCAGGGATTTGCGCGACTTCGACGATGCCTACACCGCCCCCATGCATGGCTACAAGAATGCGCTGGACTACTGGACCCGCGCATCCAGCCGCCCTTTGCTGGGCGGCATCAGGGTGCCCACGCTGGTGCTCAATGCACTGAACGATCCATTCATGCCGGCCAGTGCGCTGCCGGGCATCAAGGAATGTTCGGATCAGGTTCTGCTGCATCAGCCCGCCGAAGGCGGCCACGCCGGCTTCCCCACAGGCGATTTCCCCGGCCATCTGGGATGGCTGCCACAGCGCCTGGCACGCTTCTTCGACGTCAGGCTGTAGCGCGGCATGGCTTGAGGCGACCTGACTTCGTGGCGGCAACCCAGGCAGCATGAGCAGGCCACCGGGCCAGGTCTCGGGCGCACCCGCTCCTATTTCTTGAACCGCTCCAGCAACTGGCGCTGCGCTTCGATCCGATCCCGGATTTCGCGCACCTGCACATCGATCTGCGACTGTTCATAGAAATCGCTGGTCATGTTGCGCGCCTGCTGCAACTGTGACTCTGCCGCTGGCAGTGCACCGATGGCCACGTAATATCTGGCCATGTCGCGCCGTGCCGCAATGGGATCACCCAGCCGCTCCTCGCTCTGGGCAAGCAGCTGATAGGCTCGTGGCTCTTCCTGGGACCACGTCTTGGTGCGCGCCCGCAGGAAGTCCAGCGCCTGCTGATACTGCCCCGCATTGAGCAGGGTTTGCGCATAGACCAACCCCAACGCGCGACGATCCGGCCAGCGAGCGATCGCCGCCTTGGCAGAAGCCAGCGCGCCCGCGTTGTCCTTGCGTGCGATGGCGATATCGATGCCCAGTTTGGCAAGAATGGGCGATAGCCGCCCGGGCGGCGAGGCCTGGTTGAAATGCTGCTGCGCCAATGCGACATCTTTGGCATTGAGGGCCAGCAACGCCAGGCCGTAATAGGCTGCCGACTGACGCACACCGCTCAGCGACCGCGCTTCATCATTGAATTGCTGGTCGATGGTGCGCTGCGCGTTGCGATCGCGCCCTTGAAGCACACGAAGCCGGGCACGAATATAGGCGTAGTCGTCGCTGTCGACATAGGTCGACGCGGTCATGGCGCGCGAGCGGTTCTGAATGTCGGACAGGCGCTCGATGGACAGCGGGTGCGTGCTGGCCCAGGCGCCGCCACCCTGCCCTTCATTCAGCCGCGACGCATTCATGAGCAGGGCAAACATGTCGGCCATGCCCTGCGGGTTGTAGCCGGCACGCGAGAGCATCTGGAACCCGACCCTGTCGGCCTCTCGTTCAGCATCGCGCGAAAACCCGAGCTGACGATTGATGGCAGCCGCCTGCCCGAACGCAGCGACACCAACGGCAAGGTTGCCACCTCCCCCGGCCAGGGCGGCCGCCAGTGCGGCAGCAAGGGTCGCCATCATAATGGCCCCACTCTGGTTTTGTTGCGTCATTCCTCGCGCAATGTGACGTTGTGTAACGTGCCCGATTTCGTGCGCGATCACGCCCGCCAGTTCGGATTCGGAGCGCGAGGACACGACCAG
>Ga0075364_10000833_pt1 | contig 16268 bp, 13 predicted proteins | sample EndMetdeltDD1764_FD_71517 | JGI IMG/M metagenome (GOLD analysis project Ga0075364, IMG submission 71517) | Populus endosphere microbial communities from Tennessee, USA - Endosphere MetaG P. deltoides DD176-4 | ecosystem: Host-associated > Plants > Roots > Endosphere | place: USA: Tennessee...
CACGTTGGCCGCTCGCGCGATGCGCGCCACGCCGATCGGCGTCTTGCCGTGCAACGTCTGCGCATCCATGCGGCCCTCGCCGGTGAACACCAGATCGGCATCGGCGACAGTCGCCGCCAGCCCCGCCAGTTCGGCCACCAGGGCCACGCCCGGCTTGAATGTGGCGCCCAGCAGCGCCAGGGCGGCGTAACCGAGTCCGCCTGCCGCGCCTGCACCGGGCTGCTCATGCGCGCACGAGCCAGTGGCCGCCTGGACCGTTCTGGCCAGATGCCCCAGCGCCGCATCCAGTGCCAGCACCTGCTCGGGCGTCGCGCCTTTTTGCGGGCCGAAAATGGCCGAGGCGCCGTCGTTCCCGCACAACGGGTTGTCCACATCGCTGGCCAGTTCGAACTGCACCCGCTCCAGCCTGGGATCCAGGCCGGTCAGGTCCACGCGGTCCAGTTGCGCCAGACTGCCGGGACCGGGGGGCAGCGCGTTGCCCTGCGCGTCGAGCAGGCGCACGCCCAGCGCGCGCATCATGCCACTGCCGCCGTCGTTGGTCGACGATCCCCCCAGTGCCAGGATGACGCGGCGCGCACCGGCATCCAGCGCGGCCAGGATCAGTTCGCCCACGCCATGGCTGTCGGCGCGCAGGATGTCGCGCGCATCGGGTGCGAAGTGCGCCAGGCCCACCGCCTCGGCCACTTCGATGACGGCACAGTGACCCGGCAGCCAGCCCCAGGTCGCCTCGCGTGATTCGCCCAAGGCACCGCGAATCGATGTGGTGCGTGCGCTGGACCCGGTCGCCGCCAGGATCGCCTGCACGGTGCCTTCGCCCCCATCGGCCATCGGCACACAGACAGTCTGCGCGTCCGGGCAGGCTAGATGCACACCTGCGGCGATGGCCTCGGCCACGTCCTGCGCAGACAGACTTTCCTTGAACGAATCGGGCGCAATCACAATTTTCATTGAAGCTCTCATCCAAAAAACCAGTAGCACACACCGATCGACGCGAGAATGCCGACCAGATCGGAAAACAGCGCGCAGCCCACGGCGTGGCGTGCGCGCGATATGCCGACCGCCCCGAAGTAGACTGCCAGCACATAGAAGGTGGTTTCGGTACTGCCTTGCAGGACGGTGGACAGCAAGGCCGGAAAACTGTCCACACCGAAGTGCGACATGGTCTCGATCATCAGCGCGCGCGAGGCGCTGCCGGAGAAGGGCCGGGTGAAGGCCACCGGCATGGCGTCGACGAAGCGCGTGTCCCACCCGATCGCCTGCACGCCCCAGCGCAGGCCCTCGAGCGCCAGATCGAGCGCGCCCGAGCTGCGCAGCACCCCCACGGCACACAGCATGGCCACCAGATAAGGCAGCAGCTGCTTGGCGATGTCAAAGCCTTGCGATGCGCCTTCCACGAACGCCTCGTACACCTTCACCTTGGCCAGGGCGCCGGCGATCAGGAATGCGATGATGATGCCGAACAGAGTGACGTTGCCCAGCAGGGCAGACAGCTGGCTGATCGCCGCGGTCGTCATGGTCGCCAGCATCGCCATCAGCGCACCCAGCACCAGTGCGCTGCCGCCCATCCAGGCCAGCACGACCGGGTCGCGCAGCTTGAGTCGCTGCACCAGCGCCACGCAGAGCAGGGCGGCGAGTGTCGACGCGCTGGTGGCCAGCAGGATGGGCAGGAAAACCATTGCCGGTTCGGCCGCACCCTGTTGCGCGCGGTACATGAACAGGGTGACCGGCAACAGGGTGAGCGACGAGGTGTTCAGCACCAGAAACAGAATCTGCGCGTTGGTGGCCGTCTTGGGATCGGGATTGAGCGTCTGCAGTTCGCGCATGGCCTTCAGCCCGATCGGCGTGGCGGCATTGTCCAGGCCCAGCCCGTTGGCGGCGAAGTTCAGGGTGATGAGCCCGATGGCCGGATGGCCGCGCGGCACGTCCGGCATCAGGCGGGCGAAGAGCGGTCCGAGCAGGCGGCCCAGGCGATCCACCAGCCCGGCGGCCTCGGCAATCCGCAAAAAGCCCAGCCACAGCGTCAGCGTGCCGAACAGCAGGATCATCACCTCGACCGACAGCTTGGCCATGTCGAACAGGCTGGCCACGATGGCCGCAAAGATCTGCGTGTCGCCGACCAGCAGCCAGCGGCCCAGGCCGGACACTGCTGCAATCAGGAAAAATGCCAGCCAGAGGATGTTCAACATGGGCGCAGACGTCGGGAGCAAGGAGCCGGTGTCAGGCATTGTCGCAGACTTGTCCTCGAACAGTGTTTGCAAGGGCGGGGCACGTAACCGATAATTGCGCTTCGCACGACGGATCGCCCGGCAGGGCGAACGACAATAAGACCTCATTCGGAGACACGCCTCATGTTTAGAACGATGCTCGTCGCAGCCCTGGCATTCGGCCTGTCCGGCGCGGCCGTGGCCCAATCCTTCCCCAGCCAGCCCCTCACCGTCGTGGTGCCGTTCACGCCGGGCGGCGGTACGGACTTCCTGGCCCGCACGGTCGCCAACAAGCTGGGCGAAGCCAACAAGTGGACCGTCGTGGTCGAGAACAAGGCCGGCGCCGGTGGCGCGATCGGGATCACGGACGTCGCGCGTGCCGAACCCACCGGGTATCGCATCGTGATGGGGCAGTTGGACAACCTGATCGCGGCGCCCATCCTGTACGAACGCATCCAGTACGACGCGACACGCGATCTGAGCCCGATCGCCTACGTCGGCGGTTCGCCGGTCATTTTCGTGACGTCGGTCGATTCACCCTACAAAACGCTCAAGGACGTGGTCGATGCGGCCAAGGCCTCGCCGGGCACCGTGACCTACGGCTCGGCTGGCACCGGCACCACGCCGCACCTGATCGCCGAATTCTTTGGCGGCGCGGCCAAGATCGATCTGCAGCACATCCCCTACAAGGGCTCGGCACCGGCGCTGGCCGATGTGCTGGGTGGCCAGATCGCCTTGCTTTCCAGCTCGATCCCCTCGGCCCTGGGCCAGATCAAGGCGGGCAAGCTGCGGCCCCTGGCCGTGACGTCCGCGGCGCGCAGCCCCAGCCTGCCCGACGTGCCCACCGTCGCCGAGTCGGGCTATCCGGGCTTTGACTATGCCACTTGGTATGGATTGTTCGCACCGGCCGGTACGCCCAAGGAGGCCATCGCGCTGCTCAATGAGAAAACCAACGCGGTGCTGTCCATGCCCGACGTGCAGTCCACCCTGATTTCGCAGGGCGTGCAGGCCAAGCCGGACACCTCCCAAGCCCTGGGCAAGCGCCTGGCCGACGATATGAAGAAGTGGCGCAAAGTGATCGCCGATACCGGCGTCAAGGCCGAGTAGGACTTACAGGGCCGCGCCGCCGGTTCCGACCGGCGCGTGCGGTGCCATGGGGTCGCACGCATCCACTGCGTGCGCCTTGGGTCAGGCCGGCGTCGTGCGCGGCGGAAACGTGTCGGTCATGAATCCGAATTGCGTGAAATCGTCGATACGGGACGGATACAGGCGGCCGATCAAGTGATCACATTCGTGCTGTACCACTCGCGCATGAAAGCCCTCCGCCTCGCGCACGATGGGCTGGCCTTTGGGATCCACGCCGCTGTAGCGGATCCGGGTCGGGCGCGACACCTGGCCGCGCAATCCCGGCACTGACAGACAGCCTTCCCAGCCCGCTTCGATCGTGTCGTCCAATACCTCGATCACGGGATTGCACAGCACGGTCTGCGGCACGGGCGGCGCGTCGGGATAGCGCGCGTTGCGTTCAAAACCGAAGATGACGACTTGCAGATCCACACCGATCTGCGGCGCGGCGATGCCCACGCCCTGAGCATGATGCATGGTGTCGAACAGGTCCTGGACCAGGGCATCGAGTTCGGGCGTGTCGAACGTCTGGACGGGCGGGGCGATGCGCAGCAGGCGCGGGTCGCCCATCTTCAGAATCTCGCGGATCATGGCAGGTGGGAGTCAGAGATGGCTACAAATGGACCGGGTCAAGTCCCGGACCGTGTCATCACATTGTGCCACCAGACTCTATATACTGAGATGCCGACTTTCGTAATCAGGATTTTCCATGCCCGACGACTACCCGAGCGCGCTCGATCTCGTAATCTTCGGTGGTAACGGCGACCTGGCGATGCGCAAGCTGCTGCCGGCCCTGTACATCTGCCACCGGGACCGCAACCTGCCGCCCGAGACCCGCATCATCTGCGTGGGCCGTCAGGACCTGAGTGCAGACACGTTCGCCAAACGGGTCGAGTCCGATGCGCGCCCGTTCGTGGACGAATCGGTGTTCGAGCCGCAGGCCTGGCGCGAATTCATGGCCTTGTTGCATTGGGTCAGGGTCGACGCCACCGACGCGGACAGTTTCGGGCAATTGGCGTCGTGCCTGGATACGCCCAGACTGCGTATTTTCTTCTTGGCCACTGCGGCCAACCTGTTTGTCCCCATCTGCCAGCACCTGCAGCGAGCCGGCTGCGTGCTGCCCGACAGCCGGGTCTTGATCGAGAAACCGCTGGGCAAGGATCTGGCGTCGGCACAGGCCATCAACGAAGCCGTCGGACAGATCTTCGACGAGTCGCGCATCTTCCGCATCGATCACTACCTCGGCAAGGAAACGGTGCAGAACCTGATGGCGCTGCGCTTTGGCAACTCGGTATTCGAGCCGCTCTGGCGGGCACCCACGATCAAGAACGTGCAGATCACGGTTGCCGAAACAGTCGGCGTGGGGTCGCGTGGCGGATTCTACGATCAGACGGGGGCCTTGCGCGACATGGTCCAGAACCATCTGCTGCAACTGCTGTGCATCGTGGCCATGGAGCCGCCCGCGCGGCTGGACTCGGACGCCGTGCGCGACGAAAAGATGAAAATCCTGCGCTCGTTGCGCCCCATGAGCCTGGCCGACGTGGCCCGCTACACGGTCCGGGGCCAGTATGTCGCGGGAACGGTGTCCGGCGAGAGCATGCCCGGCTATCTGAACGCACAGGGTATTGCCCCGGACAGCAGCACTGAAACGTATGTGGCGCTGCGCACCCACGTCAACACCTGGCGTTGGGCCAACGTGCCGTTCTTCCTGCGCACCGGCAAAGGCATGCAACAACGGGTCTCCGAGATTGTGATCAATTTCGCTGATGTGCCCCATTCGATCTTTTCCAGTCAGGCCGTGTTGCAGCCCAATCGGCTGGTGATCAGCCTGCAGCGCAACGAGGCGGTCAAGTTGCAGATGATGGCCAAGGTGCCCGGGGACGGCATGCGATTGAAGCCGGTCAATCTCGATTTCGATTTCAACGACGAATTTTCGACCCGGCGTGCCGATGCCTACGAGCGCCTGTTGCTCGATCTCATCCGGGGCCGCCAGACCCTGTTCATGCGGCGCGACGAGTCCGAGGCGGCGTGGTCGTGGGTAGAGCCCATCCTGCAGGGGTGGGCCCAGCTGGGCGAGCGTCCGCGCGCCTATACCGCCGGCACCTGGGGACCGGCGGCGGCATCGTCTTTGCTGGCAGCCGAGGGAACGCAATGGGCAGAGGAGCTTTGAATCATGATCAATGAATGGCTGTGTGTGGACGAAAACGAATGGCACGAAGGTGTGTCCCAACGCGTGGCTCAGCTGCTGCGCAGCGCGATTGCCGAGCGCGGACAGGCTTTGCTTGCGGTCTCCGGCGGTCGCTCGCCGATCGGCATGTTCCAGCGTCTTCGCACGCGTGATCTGGACTGGTCCAAGGTGATCATCACCCTGGCCGACGAGCGGTGGGTGCCGGGCGATCACGCGGACAGCAATGCTGCCCTGGTCCGCAAATATCTGCTGCAGGGACCGGCCGCTCAGGCGCAATTCCTGCCGCTGTACAACGACGCGGCCACGCCGCACGAAGGCCGTGCCGACTGCGATGCCGCTCTGCGCGCGCTGCCGCTGCCGTTTGACTGTGTCGTGCTCGGCATGGGCGAGGACGGCCACACCGCCTCGTTCTTTCCTGACGCCGAGGAGTTGGCGTGCGCGCTGGCGTTGGACACGGCCGCGCTGTGCTGGCCGGTCACGCCACCGAAGGCGCCCCATCTGCGCATGACCTTGACCCAGCATGCCTTGCTGCATGAATCGCGTCAGCTGCTCCTGGCCATCGAGGGAAAGACCAAGCGCCAGATCTACGAACGCGCCCGGACCGAGCCGTCCTTGACGTATCCGGTGTCGCAGCTGCTGCATCAGGACGAATGCCCGATCGACGTCTGGATCGAGGAGTGATCATGGCTTTGCATCCTACCGTCCATGAGGTGACCGAACGCGTGCGCGCACGCAGTGCCAAGACGCGCGCAGCCTATCTTGCGCAGATTGAGCATGACCGCAAGAAGGGACCGACCCGCGCCGGCATGTCCTGTACCAATCTGGCGCATGCCTTCGCGGCTGCGCCGGCCACCGACAAGATCATGTTGCGTGCCGAGCGCCAGCCCAACATCGGTATCGTCTCGGCTTACAACGACATGCTGTCGGCTCACCAACCGCTGGAGGCGTATCCGGCGATCCTCAAGCGCGCCGCACGCGAAGCGGGTGCGGTGGCGCAGTTCGCCGGAGGTGTGCCGGCCATGTGCGATGGCGTCACCCAGGGCGAAGCCGGCATGGAGCTGTCGCTGTTCTCGCGCGACGTCATCGCCATGTCCACCGCGATTGCGCTGTCGCACAACGTGTTCGACGCCGCGCTCTGTCTGGGCATCTGCGACAAGATCGTGCCAGGACTGGTGATCGGTGCGCTCAAATTCGGCCATCTTCCCACCATCATGGTGCCCGGCGGGCCGATGACAAGCGGCCTGTCCAATGACGAGAAGGCGCAGGTGCGGCAACTGTATGCCCAGGGCAAGGTCGATCGTGCGGCGCTGCTCGAAGCCGAATCGCGTGCGTATCACAGCGCCGGCACCTGCACGTTCTACGGCACCGCCAATTCGAATCAGATGCTCATGGAAATCATGGGTTTGCATCTGCCCGGCGCGGCATTCGTCAATCCCGGCACCCCGCTGCGCGAAGCCTTGACGGCCGAAGCAGCACGCCAGGTCCTGACCCTGACCTCGCAAAGCGAGTATTACATGCCGATGGGCCACGTCGTGGACGAACGCGCCATCGTCAACGGCATCGTGGGCCTTCACGCCACGGGTGGGTCGACCAATCACACGATCCACCTGGTGGCCATGGCGCGCTCGGCCGGCATCATCATCAACTGGGACGATTTCCATGATCTGTCCGCAGTCGTGCCGCTTCTGGCGCGCATTTATCCGAACGGTCCGGCCGATGTGAACCACTTCCATGCGGCGGGCGGCATCGGCTTCCTGATTGGCCAGTTGCTGTCCGCCGGCCTGGTCCATGACGACGTGAACACGGTCGCGGGCCCCGGCTTGGCGCGCTACACGCGGGAGCCCAAGCTGATCGACGGCCAGCTTACCTGGACCCCCGCGCCAGACGTGTCTGGTGACGAGACTGTGCTGCGTCCCATCACCGAACCGTTCACCGCGGATGGCGGGTTGCGCGTGATGCGGGGCAATTTGGGCCGTGCCGTGCTGAAGGTGTCGGCGGTCAAGCCGTCGCATCGCGTGGTGCAGGCACCGGCCATCGTGTTCGACAGCCAGGAAGAGATGTTGGCCGCGTTCAAGCGCGGCGAGCTGGAGCGCGATTTCGTGGCCGTGGTGCGGTTCCAGGGCCCACGGGCCAATGGCATGCCGGAACTGCACAAGCTCACGCCCAGCCTGGGCGTGCTGCAGGATCTGGGCCATCACGTGGCGCTGGTCACAGACGGGCGCATGTCTGGGGCGTCGGGCAAGGTGCCTGCCGCCATCCATGTGTCACCCGAGGCGCTGGCCGGTGGCGACATCGGCAAGGTGCGAACCGGCGACATGATGCTTGTCGATGGCGAGACGGGTGTGCTCAAGGTGCTGGTCGACGACGCCACGCTGGCGTCGCGCGAGCACGCCGAACCCAAGGTGCGTGATCAGACCGGCTCGGGGCGCGAACTGTTTGCGGCGTTTCGCCATCACGTCAGCATTGCCGAGGAGGGCGCCACGCCCTTGTTGTAGGCAGGAGTACACTGCCTGCCAATTGCGGGCGCGATGCTGTTCGTCGCGCCCTGTTTTCATAGAGAGGTCATTATGCGAATGCTCCATACCATGCTGCGCGTGGGCAACCTGGACAAGTCCCTGGCGTTCTATACCGAGGTCCTGGGCATGCGCCTGCTGCGCAAGCGCGACTATCCCGACGGCAAGTTCACGCTGGCCTTCGTCGGCTATCAGGAAGAATCCGAAGGCGCCGTTCTGGAACTGACCCACAACTGGGACCAGGATCACTACGAATTGGGCGATGGGTATGGGCACATCGCCCTGGAAGTGGATGACGCCTATGCCGCCTGTGAAGAAGTCAAGCGCAAGGGCGGCACCGTGGTCCGCGAGGCCGGTCCGATGAAACACGGTACGACCGTCATCGCCTTCGTGACTGATCCGGACGGCTACAAAATCGAATTCATCCAGCGCAAGTCCGGCCAGGACTGATCCGTCCTTGGACGATCGGGGCGGATCGGATGGGTTCGCTCCGCCCTCTTTATCGTCGACCCGACCCGCCCGCGTCAGCGCCGGAGCACATATGCAGACATACGATTACATCGTCGTGGGCGCCGGTTCGGCGGGTTGTGTGATTGCCAACCGGCTCAGTGCCGATCCTGCCGTATCGGTGCTGCTGCTCGAAGCGGGCGGGCGTGACAACTACCACTGGATTCGCGTGCCGGTCGGATACCTGCACTGCATTGGCAACCCCCGCACCGACTGGCTTTATCGCACCACGAGCGAAGCCGGTCTGAACGGCCGCTCGCTGGCTTATCCACGTGGTCGCGTCCTGGGTGGGTGTTCGTCCATCAATGGCATGATCTACATGCGCGGCCAACGTGAGGACTACGACGGCTGGGCGCACGCGACTGGCGAATCGGCCTGGTCCTGGGATGCCGTGCTGCCTGTGTTCAAGCGCAGCGAGGACTACCATGGGGGCGCCAACGACCATCACGGAGCCGGCGGCGAATGGCGCGTCGAGCGTCAGCGATTGCGATGGGACATTCTGGAGGCTTTCGCCCAGGCGGCCGAGCAGGAGGGCCTGCCGCGTGTGTCGGACTTCAATCAGGGCGACAACCTGGGCGTCGGATTCTTCGAGGTCAACCAGAAGCGCGGCTGGCGCTGGAACACGGCATCGGCGTTCCTGAAGCCGATCGCACGACGGCCCAATTTGCACGTGTTGACTCAGTCGCATGTCGAACGCCTGCAATTGGAGGGGGGGCACTGCGTAGGCGTCCAGGGGCAGCAGGCCGGACGCGCCTTTGCCGCACGGGCACGCCGTGAAGTCGTGTTGGCGGCTGGTGCGATCGGCTCGCCAAATCTGCTCGAGCGCTCCGGCATCGGTGATCCCGATCATCTGAAGTCCGTGGACATTGCCGTTCGCCACGCCTTGCCGGGCGTGGGCGCGAACCTGCAGGATCACCTGCAGCTGCGGTTGGTGTTCAAGGTCGAAGGCGTGAAAACCCTGAACCGCATGGTGTCCACGTGGTGGGGCAAGGCTGGCATCGGGTTGGAATATGCGTTGCGGCGCAGCGGGCCAATGAGCATGGCACCTTCGCAACTGGGTGCCTTCGCACGATCCGATCCAGGTCAATCGCGGGCCAATGTGCAGTTTCACGTGCAACCGCTTTCACTGGGTGCGTTCGGCGAGCCCCTGCACCTGTTTGATGCGTTCACGGCAAGCGTGTGCAATCTGCGTCCCACTTCGCGTGGCAGCGTCCACATCGACAGCCCGCAGGCTGCGCGAGCGCCCGTGATCGCGCCAGGCTATCTGAGCACGGAGCAGGACCGGCAGGTTGCCGTGGATGCCATCCGGCTGGCGCGCCGCATCGTGCAGCAACCGGCACTTGCGGCATACCGCCCGGCCGAGTGGCTACCCGGGGTCGAGCACCAGAGCGATCAGGCGCTGGTGCAAGCCGCTGCGGCCATCGGCACCACCATCTTTCATCCGGTGGGCACGTGCAAAATGGGTGCCTCGGTGCAGGACGGTGCCGTGGTCGATGCCCGTCTGCGCGTGCACGGGCTCACGGGTCTGCGCGTGGCCGATGCATCCATCATGCCGACCATCACCTCGGGCAATACCAATTCGCCCACTATCATGATCGCCGAGCGTGCGGCCGAGTGGATGCGCGCCGCGCAAGCCGGGCATCCGGCGGCTTAGTCCGGCAGGCTGGCGGGATCGTGCTTCTTGAGGATGGCGCGCGCCTGCTCGTAGTCGGGTAGGATCTGTCCGACGCCCGCCCAGAATTCGCTGCTGTGATTCATCTCGCGCAAGTGGGCCAACTCGTGCGCGATCACGTAATCGATGACGCTCGGGGTGAAGTGAATCAGGCGCCAGTTCAGCATGATGCTCGCATCACTGGTGCACGAGCCCCAGCGCGTGGCGGCGCCTGACAGGCGCCAGCGCCGGATGCGCAGCCCGGTCCGGTCCAGGAAGTAGGTCAGGCGCTCGCCGAACACGGCCTTGGCACGCGTTTGCAACCACGCCTGTGCGGCATCGCGCACGCGCGTCATGTCGGCGTGTTCTGGTAGGGCCAGCATGAGCCGGTCGCCGTCCTGGGGATGATCAGCGTCGCCGCTGAAGGTGGCCACTCGCGTCTGCGCGCCCAGCGACAGGATGATGCGTCTGCCCAGATAGGGCAGTTCGCCGCCTTGCTGCCATCGCGTGCGCGACAAGGCCAGTTTCTCCTGCCGCGCATGCCAGTCGCGTAGCTTGGCCAGGATCCAACGTGATTTTTCGATGACCGCTGCATCGATCTGGGCCAGGGTGACCCAGTTCGGTGCGGTGACGCGCAGGCCATCGTCAGTGATCAGAAAGCCGATGCTGCGCCGGCGCGACCGCATCAGCACGAAACCGATCGTCTGCTGGTCACACACCACTTCGCGCCATCTCGCCCCCATCGGCAACTGCTCCGGACGCGGCACCGCAATCGTCTCGCCTGCCGTGGCGGGCTCACGTGCAGGGGCGCTCGCCGGGGAGAGAAGCGTTGCGGGCGTAGCGTCTGCGGGCGTCTGCCCTTGCCGCGCAGGCGCAATCGGCGCCTGATCTGCAGGGGGGCGAGCGGCAGAAGCGTCGATTGCCGCCGCCTCTTCGATGGGCAAGAGCACAGGCCGGGAAGCCGGCGGCTCATCGTCCCACAAATCGAATTGATCAGTTCTGGCCATACCGTTCAGGATTGAGCCGGCGCATTTCGCCTTCGATCCAGTCGCGCACTTCCGTGTTCAATGCCTCGGGCGTCTGACCGGTGTAGCGGATCACAGGGCCGATCGATACCGTGATCAGACCGGGGCGCTTGACGAAGGCATTGCGCGGCCAGCATTCACCGCTGTTCAGGGCCACCGGAATGACATCCGAGCCGGTCATGGTCGCCAGCCGGGCGCCGCCGTATTTGTAGCGCGTATCTGCGCCGGGCGCGGTGCGCGTGCCTTCCGGAAAGAGCAGGGGCCAGCGGCCCTCTTGCAGGCGCTGGCGGCCTTGCTTGACCACCTGATCGAAAGCGTCACGGCCTTTGCTGCGGTCGATGGGGATCATGCGCAGCAGCGCCAGGCCCCAGCCGAAGAAGGGCAGCATGTGCAGCTCGCGCTTGTAGACGAAACACACCTCGCGCGGCATGTAACCCACCAGGAAAAGCGTTTCCCAGGCCGACTGGTGTTTGGACAGCAGCACGGCGGGACCATCGGGCAGGTTCTCGCGGCCTTTGATCTCCCAGCGTATGCCGCAGATCACGCGCGCGCCCCAGATCGCCAAACGCGGCCAGCCGATGGTCAGTTTGTAGCGCCAGTGCAGCGGCAGCGGCGCCCACAGTATGCACAGGAAGGCATAGGGAATGACCGTGACGATCAGGAACAGCGTGTAGAGAGCGGAGCGGAGTCTGGACATCGTCAGGATGGCGTGAATCAATCTTTGCGGGAGTCTTGGTTCAGGATCTGGCTGACGGCGTCGGCCAGGTCCTCGGCCTGGCGCGTGCCATCAGGCAGCGGCTTGGCATCGGCGAGCAGTTTGGCACCATTGCCAGTGCGGACCAGCCAAGGCTGGCATCCGGAGGACGCAGCAGCTTGCAGATCGCGCAACGAGTCGCCGACTGCTGGTATACCACGCAACGAAGTGTCGTACCGGCGAGCGATGTCCTGCATCAGTCCCGGCAAGGGCTTGCGGCAGGTACACCCGTCGTCGGGCCCATGCGGGCAGATGAAGATCGCATCCACCTGTCCGCCAACCGCAGCCAGTTGGCTACGGAACGCGGCGTGGATCTCGTTCAGGGCCTGCATGTCGAACAGGCCACGCGACAGGCCGGATTGATTGGAGGCCACCACGACGCGCCAACCTTCGCGATTGAGCCGCGCAATCGCCTCCAGGCTGCCGGGCAGCGCCACCCATTCGTCTGCCGACTTGATGAAGTCTGCACTGTCCCGATTGATGACCCCGTCGCGATCGAGGACGATCAGTTTCATTGCGCCAACCGCGACAGATCGGCGACCTGGTTCATCATCACATGCAACTCGGCCAGCAGGGCCAGCCGGTTGGCACGGATGGCCGGGTCCTCTGCCATGACCATCACGTCGGCAAAGAAGGCGTCCACAGCCTCGCGCGCGGCGGCCAGCGTGGTCAGGCTGCCGATGAAGTCGCCTTGTGCACGCAGATGCTGCACGCGCGGGCGCAGGCTCTCGATCATGCCGGCCAGCGCGCGCTCGGCAGGTTCGACCAGCAACTGCGAATCGACCGCGCCGATCTCGCCTTCCGCTTTCTTGAGCACGTTGCCGATGCGTTTGTTGGCTGCCGCCAGGCTGGCGGCGGCGGGCATGCCACCGAATTCGGCCACGGCGCGCACGCGCGCGTCAACCTGGTGCAGCGGCGGGCTCAGCGCGATCACGGCATCAACCACCTGGCGGTCGTAGGACACGTTCAATTGGTTGCGATACCGCTCGTAGATGAAGCCGCGCACGTCGCTCACGACCTGCGGATCGATGACAGCAGCACCAAATGCGTCGGCCGATTCGTTCAGCAGCACGTCCAGTGAGAGCGGACCCTCGTCACTGACGGCCAGCACGCCACCCGCGGTCAGCTGCTCGAAGGCGCTGATGATGCCCAGGGCTGCGCGCCGCAGACCATAGGGGTCGCGCTCGCCCGTGGGCGCGCCGCCCACGCTCCAGATGCCAACCAGCGTCTCGATCCGCTCGGCGATGAACAGGGCGATCGCGGTGATCTCGGACGTGACGACCGGTGTGTCGATACGATTGCGGTATTGGCCGAGCAAGGCCTGCACCACCTCCTTGGCTTCGCCATCATGCGCGGCGTAGTAGCTGCCCATCACACCTTGCAGCTCGGGGAACTCGCCCACCATGTTGCTGCCCAGGTCGGCCTTGGCAAGCCGCGCTGCCCGGTCGGCCAACGCGGTGTCCGCACCAAGCGCCGCTGCCACGCTGCGCGCGATGAAGCGCACGCGCTCCACGCGCTGCAACTGGTTGCCCAACTTGTTGTGATAGACGATGTTTTCCAGCTGCGCGACCCGGCTTTCAAGCGACTGCTTGCGATCGGTGTCAAAAAAGAACTTGGCGTCGGCCAGGCGCGGACGAACCACCCGTTCATTGCCTTGCACGATATTGCGTGGGTCTTGCGTCGCCATGTTGCTGACGATCAGAAAGCGGTTGGTCAGCTTGCCGCTGACCGGGTCGAACAAGGGGAAATACTTCTGGTTCAACCGCATGGTCAGGATCAGGCATTCGGGCGGGACGTCCAGGAAAGCCTGGTCGAACTGGCCGGCGTACACCACGGGCCATTCCACCAGCGCGGTGACCTCGGACAACAAGGCCTGCACGTCGTCGTCGTCCCCGATCGTGCCGCCCAGCGCCTGCGCCTGGGTGGCCAGCTTGGCGGCGATATCGTCGCGTCGGGCCGTGAATGCGGCAATGACCCGGCCCTGATCGGCCAGTTGGGTGCTGTACGAATCGGGCTCGCGGATTTGCAGTTCATCCTGGCTCAGGAAGCGATGTCCGAGCGTGCTGCGACCGGCCGTCAGGCCCAACGCCTGTATGGGCACGACGTCCGGTCCGAACAGGGCCACAAGACGGTGGGCGGGACGCACGAAACGCACCGTGGTCTGGCCGTCATCGAGCTGGTAGCGCATGACTTTGGGAATCGGCAGCGCGGCGATGGCGGCCAGCACGGCGTCCTGCAGCTGCTCGCTCAGCAGGGCGCCGTCGCGGGTGCCGCGCGCCACCAGATAGTCCTGCTTGCCGTCGGACTCACGCGGCAGTTGTGCGGCGTCCAGGTGCTCCCATCCCTTGGAGGCGAGCTTTTTGAGCAGGGCCGGCGTGGGTGCGCCCTCGGCGGTCAGTGCGACTTTCACCGGCATGAGCCGTTCGCTGTAGTCCTGTGCGGGCGCCTGGCCGCGCACGGCATCGATATGCACCGCCAGGCGGCGCGGCGTAGCATACGGCGTCACGACGCACGAGTCGGCGACCAGGTGGTGCTTGAGAAGATGGGCGTGCACGCCATCGGCAAAGGCACGGCCCAGGTTTTCCAGCGCCTTCGGGGGCAGTTCTTCAGTGAACAGTTCGACCAGCAGAGGACGGGTATCGGGGGCGGATGTCACAGTGTTCATCTCAGACGGCCTCCTCGTTCTGGCGCTTGGCCAGCATCGGGAAACCCAGTTTTTCACGGGAGTCGTAGTAGGCCTGCGCCACGGCGCGCGACAGGGTGCGGATCCGGCCGATGTAGGCCGCGCGTTCGGTCACGCTGATGGCGCCACGCGCATCGAGCATGTTGAACGTATGGCCCGCCTTGAGCACGGCCTCGTATGCGGGCAGGGCGAGCGGCACGTCCATCAGGCGCTTGGCTTCGGCTTCGTAATCGTTGAAGTGCGCGAACAGCATCTCGGCCGAGGCGTATTCGAAGTTGTAGGTGGACTGTTCGACCTCGTTCTGGTGGAACACGTCGCGGTAATAGACGCGATGCGCGCCGCCGGCGCCTTCGGTCCAGATCAGGTCGTACACGCTCTCCACGCCCTGCAGGTACATCGCCAGGCGCTCCAACCCATAGGTGATTTCGCCCGTGGTCGGTGTGCAATCCAGGCCGCCAACCTGCTGGAAGTAGGTGAACTGCGTGACTTCCATGCCGTTGAGCCACACTTCCCAGCCCAATCCCCAGGCGCCCAACGTGGGGTTCTCCCAGTCGTCTTCGACGAAGCGGATGTCGTGTTCGGTCGGATCGATGCCCAGCGCCTTGAGCGACCCGATATACAAGTCCAGGATGTCGGACGGGGCGGGTTTGAGGACCACCTGGTACTGATAGTAGTGCTGCAGGCGATTGGGGTTCTCGCCGTAGCGGCCATCCTTGGGCCTGCGCGACGGCTGCACATAGGCGGCGCGCCAGGGTTCCGGACCGAGCGAGCGCAGGAACGTGGCGGTGTGCGAGGTGCCCGCGCCCACTTCCATGTCGTATGGCTGCAGCAGTGCGCAGCCCTGCTTGTCCCAATAGTCCTGGAGCGTGAGGATGATTTGCTGGAATGTGAGCATGTCAGTTTCGGTAGGCAGGCGGTGAACAGGCCAACCGGACGTTGGCAAACCCATGAGTTTAACTGGTCGGGCGTATGATGTGCGCTGCGCCCGGGTCGAGCGGGCGCGACGAATACGAAAAGCAACCAGGAGCAGACCATGACGGATCTCGTGACGGTGGACGCGCAGGACGGCGTTCTGATCATCACCTTGAATCGCCCCCAGGCGCGCAATGCCATGAATCTGGAGTGTGCGCAGGCTTTGGCCGCGGCGCTGGACCGGCTCAACGACGAAGACGCACTTGTGGTGGGCGTGCTCACCGGGGCAGGTGGCACATTCTGTTCCGGCATGGATCTGAAGGCGTTCGCAGCCACCGGCCAACGGCCCTACGTGGGTGATCGTGGCTTTGCCGGACTGTGCGAGAAGCCGCCCGTCAAGCCGTTGATCGCCGCAGTGGAAGGCTATGCCGTGGCCGGCGGATGCGAACTGGCTCTGGCGTGTGATCTGATCGTGGCCGCGAACAGCGCGCAATTCGGACTGCCCGAAGTCAAGCGTGGACTGGTCCCTGGTTCAGGTGGCATGCTGCGCCTGCCGCGCCACGTGCCGTATCACATCGCCATGGAACTGGCGCTGACCGGCGAGGCCATCAGCGCGACCCGGGCCCACGAGATCGGGCTGGTCAATCGCCTGAGCGAAGCCGGCCAGGCCCTGCAGGACGCGCTGGCCCTGGCACGCACCATCGCG
>Ga0075364_10000834_pt1 | contig 16259 bp, 22 predicted proteins | sample EndMetdeltDD1764_FD_71517 | JGI IMG/M metagenome (GOLD analysis project Ga0075364, IMG submission 71517) | Populus endosphere microbial communities from Tennessee, USA - Endosphere MetaG P. deltoides DD176-4 | ecosystem: Host-associated > Plants > Roots > Endosphere | place: USA: Tennessee...
TTTAAGGCGCTTTGCAAAGTCGGCGGCGGCTTCGCCGAGGCTCAGATTAAAGTCGACAATCGGCGGTACAAGCGTTGCGCGTTTTGAGCTAAGACCACGCTTGAGTAGCTGCCCCCAATTACTATCGGGGCTATCCAGCGGCACAAAGCGGTCATCAATCATGCTAACACGCAAGTTCTGCGACATAGCGTGTGTTAAGCGTCCCATGACCTCCAGTTCGATGGCAATATTACTACCGCCCGAAAGCAACCATAGTACTTTCAGTTTATTTTCCAGGGCGCGGTCCATGCCGCGGGCAATTGCCTGGATAATTTCGTCCCGGTTTGTCGACACCAGCCTGTTCATTGCTTTTATTTAAGCATACTCTGCCCTATCTGTGGCAATGTTTTAGAATACTAGTTTACATTTTTATGATTTTATGGTATTGTTATATAAAGTACGGACCACACGAGGGAGTGTCATGCGAATCTTCGACATAGGCCCATCGGTGACGGAACTCCGCCGCAAGGTCGGAGCCGAGGAACCGATCGTACTGGACGGCAATGGCGTCACAAGCGTCGCCCTCACCGTCGAACTGCTGTACGACGTCACACACTGCGATCACCCGATCAGCATTCCGCACGGCTACAACGAGAACGGACAGAAGGTCTGGCTCATCACCGGTGACATAATTCCCGCCGAGCCCGGCGATGAGCTGGCATACATGGCGCTGATCCAGACCGCCCGTTCGGGCAGGCTCCTCCAGGCCTACCTGGTCACCGAGCCGGAGCCGAGCAGTGGCATGCTGCTCCCGTCTTCATCGCTCTTCGCCAAGTTCAGCACGGCTGCAGCGTCAGAGTTCACGCGTACCGCCAGGTCATACTGACCACACACCGCCCCAGCGCGGCGTTCGACCACCATCGAGCGCCCCTGGGGCGTTCGAATATAAGGTTATTTTTATAGGCGCCCTCGCTTCTCTTCAGCAGAGAAACGAGGGCGACCTTTTGCCGCAGAGTCAGCCTTGAGCTACGCCGCTGGCGGCAGCCCTGGATTGGGCGCCGTACGAACCACATAGTGCCCGTGCGCCTCCAGCCAGCTCACCACAACAAACGACCCTTTGCCAAACGGACCGCTGTCGCGCTGCTCAAAGTTCAGCCCACACAGGTCACAGGGCTGCCGCGTAATGTTGATGGCTTGACCTACAACCACGATTTGCGTCTGCGGCGGCGCAAAATCGTGACCACCGCCCACAGGCGTCATCGCCGTGATAACGCCCTCAACCATGAACTGTTCGTCGTCCGGCAGTTCTATTGAAGCCACAAGGGCTCCTTTCCTAGTACGAGGGTAGCTCATTGAATGCCGGCGCTACAATCTCCGAGCGCAGCACGCTTTTGGACCCGCCCCAAAATGCGACGTGTCCAAAAGTCACCACCTCAATCACCAGCTGCGTCCCTGCCGGGAACAACAGTTTCTTTCCGGGAGAGGTAATGCCGGTGTACACGAAGCGATGCCCATACTCCAGCCGAAACTCTTCCGGCCCGACGGCCAAGCGCTGCAGCAACAGCAAGTGGTCCAGTGTGAGCGGCGGCATTACGTCGTCGTATGGGTTTTCTACGCAGTTACGCGCCAGCGGGCGGGTAGCAAACTCACCGCCCCAATACCCGGCGCAGAGCAGTAGATCGCTTGTGCCGTACGAGGTGGCGTGAACCGCCGACCAATACAGCAGATCGCCGTGCTGGCCCAACCCGGTTTGCAGAAAATCGGGAATGCCAGACTCGCGGATAAACACATTTTGCTCTTCGACGTCATTCGGCATGAACACGTCAGGCGTAGACGACAAAGTACACCTCCGTTTCGTCTTCGGACACCTGCCACTGTACACGAGCGGCAGAAAACGAGCAAACAAAATGCCCCACCGAATGCCGCTCGAATGGTGGGGCATTTTGCCGGTGAGGCGTGGTGCGGCTACGCGCAGAACCTGAAGTACGTGCCGCACACAAGGTTGCGCGGGACACGGTAGTCGCCAACGAAGTTGACCCGCGTGAAGTACACGGACTCTACAACCAGTACGTCGCCGACTGCTATGTGACGACCCTCGTAGGCGGGAAGCTGCTCGTGGGTGCGCATGTACTGCTGGCCCGGCATGAGGTTGAATTCCTCGGGGCCAATCGCCAAACGTTCCAGCAGCTGCAGCCGCGGGAAGTCCAGCGCGTCCCGTACCCACCCTTCCGGGTTGCCCAGATGGTTGCGCGCCACATACAGTGCACTCTGCAGTACTACGCCGCTGCCGGTGCCGCCGTCTCGACGCTGCGCAAAAAGGCTCAGCAGCGTGCAGCAGGCCTCCTGCTGGAAACCCGCCCAGAGCAGCAGTTCGTCAAGATGGCCCTTTACCACCAATTCGGGATACACCCGCTCGGCTATGCCGGACTGCACGATGTGCAGTGTCTGCTCTTCGACGTCAGCCGGCGGCTGCGGAACTTGGCCCTGTTGCATGGTTCACCCTTCGGTCGGTGTCTGGAACTAAAATATACTATCTCTTCTCAAAAGAAACAATGCCCCATCAACGACCGCCGCCGTGATGGGGCACTGTCGCCAATGAGGCTAGATCGCCAAAAACAGAGGGTACCTCACGTACGTGCGCGGCACCACAAACCTCGGCAGATCGCGGAAGTGCAGATAACCGAACGTCACCGTCTCGACCTCAAGCACCGTGCCATATGGGACAGGCATTTTGCCCTCCGGGTAGTCCTTGTCGTTCCAGACCAGCCGCAGACCATACTGGAAATCGAAGTCCTCCTGCCCCGTCGCCAAGCGCTCCAACAGAGCCAGCTGGTCGATCGTCAGAGACCGTCCTTGATCGCACGCCGTCGCCACTGTGTTGGTCGCTACGGGGAGGCACATCCGCATGACGATAGACTGCGGATCATGACCGATGAGATACAGCATAGAGACGCCCGGCTCCAGCAACCGCACGGACGCCCAAAAGTGCGCTCCTTCCGATTGCGCAGAGTTGGCCATAACACGCTGCGGAATGCCTGCCTCGAGAAGCTGCCGAGTTTGAGCCTCAACATCAGACGGCGGAGCCTGTAGCGCAAACTGAATACCATCGTCCACTATGTGGACCTTTCGCTCGAACCGTTTTTGGACTGTATAAAAATACAAGGAAAAACCCATCAAGTCAACACGTACCGTGCTAAAAATCTCGCTGCGCCCTCAGCGACTCCCCAGTTACCCCTGCTATAACTTGCTCATCATAATTTAGGAGCAAAGCTATAAACAATATGAGCAAAGATATCTCAACGCCTGTTATTGCGCTGAGCGGTATCGGCAAAAGCTACAAGTCGGGCGATGCGCGCACGACGGCACTTGCCGATATCAATCTCACCATTAACCGTGGCGAGTTTGTCGCCATTATGGGCCCCAGTGGTTCGGGCAAATCAACCATGATGCACATTTTGGGATTGCTAGACACACCAACCACCGGCACATATTTGCTAGATGGCAAAGACGTAAGCAAACTCAGCAAAAATACCCAAGCCGACCTGCGCAACGAGCACATCGGTTTTGTGTTCCAGCAGTTTAACCTAATGCCACGCACTACCGTTCTCGAAAACTTAATGCTCCCCACGGTATATGGCAACGTGCCGGACCGCTACGAGCGCGCCGAAAAATTACTCAAGCAAGTTGACCTAGTAGACCGAGCCACACACACGGGCGCGCAACTTTCTGGCGGGCAAATTCAGCGCGTGGCCGTGGCAAGGTCACTAATGATGAATCCGTCACTGATTTTGGCAGATGAACCAACCGGCAACCTCGATACAAAGCGCAGCGAAGAAATCATGCGCCTGTTCCGCAGCATCAACGACAGCGGCGCAACCATTGTGCTTATCACGCACGAACCAGAAATCGCCGCGTTTGCCGACCGCGTTATTACCCTAAAAGACGGCCATATTACTGCCGAGCGGAGGAGCAAATAAATGAAACGAAGTTTACGTATTTTTGGCCAGTCGTTACAAGCGATTGGCCGCAACAAGGGCCGCAGTTTCCTCACGATGCTGGGTATCATCATTGGTATCGCGTCGGTCATTGCGTTGGTTGCCGTGGGCAATGGCGCCAGCAATAACGTCACCGGGCGCATAAGCTCACTCGGCACCAACATTTTAACCATCCGTTCCGGCGCAGCAGTTACCAGCGCAAATAGCGGTGGCGTGTTGTCATCTGGCCTCGGCGGCACCGCTCCACGCATGGAAGTGCGCATGGAAGGTGGCGGCGGAGGCGGTCAGCGCCAGCAGGCCACGCTCACCACAGACGACCTAAAAGCGATTAAAGACAACGCCAGCAGCTACAAAGTCGCCAGCGTAGCCGCCTACACTAGTGGCAATAGTGAGCTAACGCTCAAAGAAAAAGACGCCGACGGCAAAGATCAAACCGCCCGCATGTCGGTCAGCGGCACCGAGCCAAGCTACTTCGACATCCAGTCGCTCACCTTTGCATCCGGCAAACCATTTACCGACAGCGATGTGAGTAACAGCAACAAAACCGCTGTTCTGGGCAGCCAAGCCGCAACCGACTTATTTGGCACCGATAACCCAATCGGCCAAACCATCAAGCTAGAGGATGACACATACACTATCGTTGGCGTGCTCAAAAGCAAAGAAGAAAGCGGCTTCAACAATGCCAATCGCCAGGTATATATTCCCTACACCGCCGCGCAAGCTACCTACAGCGCAACCAACCTCAGCGCTATTTACGCTAAGGCAACAAGCGACAACGATGTCGCCGCCGCCAAAGACGCTATCAATAAAAAACTTCTCGAGCTCCACGGCAAAAATGCCCAAACAGCGGACTTTAGCATCAGCACACCACAAGATTTACTCAATACTATTAAGCAGTCGACCAGCGTGTTCACCACCCTGCTTGCCGGCATTGCCAGCATCAGCCTGGTTGTGGGCGGTATCGGCATCATGAACATCATGCTTGTTGCCGTCAGCGAACGAACCCGCGAGATTGGCCTGCGCAAAGCACTGGGCGCGCGCACCCTAGACATCTTGCAGCAGTTTGTGTTTGAATCGGTACTTTTGTGCCTAGCAGGTGGGCTGATCGGCATTGCCGTAGGTGCGCTGACCGCCGCCAATCTTAGTAAAGTTTTGACCGGCATTACCCCGGTTGTATCGCTCGATTCAATCATACTTGCCGTTGGCGTATCAACCGTTGTTGGCCTGGTGTTTGGCATTTACCCTGCCGCCAAAGCCGCCAAGCTTAATCCAATCGACGCCCTGCGTTACGAATAAATAAAGGAGATAACTATATGGCACTTCATCAATATCAAAAGCAAATGTACATAAAAGTGGGCGTCATTGCGGCGCTCATCATCCTGCCTATTGCTGGCTTTTTTGCCGGGGTGCAGTACCAAAAGCAAACCAGTGGCAGCGCCGCGCAAAACACCAACGGCCAAATTGGCAGCGGACCACGCATGTTTCGCGGCGGCGCATTTGGTACGGTCAAGGCGATTAGTAGCACCGGCATTACCGTAACCGAACGCCGTGGCAACACCGACAAAACCTACACCATCACAAGCGATACCACCTACAAAAACGGCACCGCAGCCGCCCAAGCCTCTGATGTCAAAGTTGGCAACACCGTAATGCTCGAACTCGACACAAGCGATACATCAAAAGTCAAAACCATTACCGTAAACCCCACAATGATGCGCAGCGATAGCGGCCCAACAACAGAGACAATGGTACAATAAATACCGTAGGAACACTCGCATTCGGAGGTCATGTTGTTTGCAGCAAGTATACTGCTGTCTGGTCGGGATAGCGCTGGCATATGGCGGCTCGCGTTCCAGCTGTGGTGCGACGACGGTACACAGATACAGAAAGGTGCGCATTTTGCGATCCCCCTCGGGACCGGCGCCCTCACCATGTCGGTCAACAACGTCACCACCGGCCCCGACGCCAGCTTCAACGTCACCGGAGTGATGTCGCCCGTCGAGGGTGACCCGCTCCAAATACAGAGCACTCTGTTGACTTTGGGGCGAATCATTTCGGTCGAGGCCCCAATCCGCGCGTAATCCACGAAAACGCCCGTATGGTTGCCACTTGGCAGCTATACGGGCGTTCGTCTTCTGCTATTTTTTCTTTTCGAGGTGTTGCTTGCGAGCTTCGTTGGCCCAGTGGTCGGCCAGTTCGTTGCCTTCGTCGTTGTTGTGGCCGCGCACCCATTGCAACGTGGCGCGAGATTCGCGGTAAAGCGGGCAGACTTCCTTAACGATATCGATGTTTTTGATCTCGCCACCCTTTTTCTTCCAACCGTTCTTTTCCCATGCGATAGACCATTTGGTAATCACATTTATCCAAAATTCGCTGTCGGTATTGATGATACATTCTTGGCCATCCGCATCTTTGAGCGCCGCAATAATTGCTTTGCCTTCCATGCGAATGTTTGTTGAATCGTCCTCGCCTCCCAGAACGTGGGGTTTCATGTCTCTGATGACCGCAAAGCCACCCGTGCCTGGGTTTGGCTCGCAGCTGCCGTCGGTGTAGTAGGTAATCATTGGTATAAGTATACGCTATTTTGTACGGTTAGCTCGCAACCTCGGGAGCAGCAAATGTACCCAGCCGGCAATTTGCCCAACGATGCCAAAAACCGAAACTGGGATGAACACATACGGATTAAAGAACAGGATAAAGGCGACAAGCTGTTGGTTTTCGATACAGGTCGTTGGAGCGCTGAAGAAGCCAGTACATTTGACGCCAATAAAGTCTTTTAAAAGACCGTACACCAACACTAATCCCAAAATCGTGCCAACAACAGATAAGATTGTCGTCACAAATCGCAATATATGATTCAGCCGTCTGCCAATTAAAATCGCAACCAGGGTTAGTACAGTCGTTACATACAAAAGCAAAAAGAGAACCGCATACCACCATAGCTCGCCCGTGCCGAGTGCGTCACGAATCTGTGGCAAGAAAATCACCAGAGCCCATGTCGCAAGCAATAATGTCGTGCCGTACATAATAGTAACTGTACCCCTAGACGTAACATAGAGCAGAGCCGAAGGCACTTTTGCTTTGCGAGTCATGGCGTCACTATAACACAAGTTGGGGTATTAAATATTGCCATTTGCGTGCAAAAACAATGCAACGGCGGCTAAGATTATGCCAATACTTAAAGTAGAGATTGCGATCCATACGCTTTTACGGGCCCTATTCTTCATAAAAAAGAGCCTGACGGCAAGAAGCAAACCAAGCGGGATAAGTATATATGGACCATAAACCAAGATGAAGAAAAGAAATACATTCACCATTATTGGCAGTGTCCAGTCGAAGAACATATTATCGATTACCAATCGTTCTTAGCGCCGAGCAAACCAAAAATCATGACAACATACAGTGCAACCATAGTTACCGAAACAAGCGTAAACACCTTTGAGAAAGCCAGGTACTTATTACTAAGTCTCTTCTGATTCCTCAAAATGATAGCCACAACGGCGAGCACCAGGGTCAGCGTAGCGTGAACAGGATCCAAAGCTAAGCCCGGAAAAATTTGGAAGTTTACAAGGTTTAGATTTAAGGCTATAGAGTCAGGCAAAAAGTACAGAGCTAGCAGCAAAAATGCTAATGCGACATCAATACTCTTTTTGGCAATGCGGCAATAAACCAGAGAAACGAAGCCGATAAAAAGAAAAATCCAAGATGAATAGACAAAAATAAGCAGAGGAAGGCCTATTGGAATACTCCATAAAAGATTAGGGGTATGTGTTTGGAAAAGTTGTGCAAAGTATAAAGAGTCCATATCAAACATATTCTACCATAAACATTATTGTCGAAGAATCCTACGCCCGCACCAACAACTAGAGTTGGGCGGGCGTAGGCGCTCTCTTCAGTCTTGAGCCGCTAAGCTCACATAGCCGAATTCAGAAGCTGTCGATAGGCGTCCTGCGGACAACCGACCGTCACGCCACCCGTTGGGTCGGTGACTAGCGTGCTCGCACCCTTGAGCGTGCTGAGCGACGTCGGACTCCATGCGGTTGCCGGAATATCGTCTGCTTGCACAGACGGTACGCCGACTATCCCCAAAAGCGATGCCAGCAACGCCACGACCGAAAGCCGGCCGAGCCAAGCGCGCCAAATGGGCATAGTTCACTTCCTTCCTTTTGCTCTGAGGAAATGTGCGCAGAAGCGATGCTTCGCCCCTGTTTGGCTGAAGAGCGTTTGCAAATTGTAGCAGCAGTTGCCCCACGCGGCAATATCTTCCCAGCCTTTAGCTTCCGCGTTATCTAACGTATAATAGATACCATGCAACCCCAGCTTACTCCTGAAGGCGAGTTACTGGTTCGTGGTCTTGCGCAGGCGGCTAGCCAGCCAACTTCGCAACCAGATGGCGAAAAGATTCATTTTAACAGCGTGGCTGGTACGCTGTATTTTGCCTATGAGCAGCTGCGCAATATTGCCGAATATACCGAGCAACACCTTATTTTGCGCGCCACCATCGAACGGTTCCTCAAACGCCACATGCAATTTACCGAGCACCCAAAAAAGCTCGGCTTTGAGCTGGTTGAAGAACTCACCCAAGAGCGCTACCTCCAAAATGACACAATTACCCAGTTCACCATCGACCGTATCGACCAATACGTCGAATATTATTTGAACCTACAGCGCACGCTCCAAAACAGCCCGCACCGCGTGACCCGCGACGAAATGAGTCGCTGGACTATTCAGGCGGCGTCGGTTACGATTGAACAGCTTTTAACAAAGCCCGGCACCACCGCAGCATTTATTAATTTTGCCTACATGCACCACCGAGGCACGGTTGATCCACACGATTTTGATGTGGCCGATTCCGAAGAATACCAGGCAGCGCTGTACGCCGCCACTCACCGCGCACTTATAAAATCAGACCTCGCCACTACTCGCGCATATTATATTGCAGCCGACCCCGCTCGTTCGCAATCGGTGGATGCTTTTGTAAAAGCCAACCGACTAATGGACACCTGGTTTGACGCACCACTCACGCTGCGCCTAGCACGGCTGATTAGCAAAAACGGCGCCCCACTGCGTATTATCCACGAGGTGACGTTACGCGCTGCAGATGGCGCATCGCTAGTGCAGCAACCTGCTCAGTTATCGTCTCATATCTCTGCAGTAACAGAGGACGAATATCGCCACACGCACAAACGCCTGGTTAGCAGTATTATCCGTACCTTGATGTTTGTGTTTGTCACTAAGGCATTGATTGGGCTGCTTATTGAAGTTCCGTACGATATTTGGCAACACGGCATGATTCTTATGACACCGCTCCTTATTAATATGATCTTCCCACCTGCCTACATGGCTACCGCAATCTGGGCCGTTAAGCAGCCGGACCGCAATAACACCGAGGCCATTCGCCAACATATCGAACGCATTTTGTACGCGGGTCAAAAACCACTGGCATATCGCATTCCAAAGCGCGGTATTTCAAAGGGTCTTAACGTTACTTTTGGTATCTTTTACGTGCTCACCTACGCGGCGTCGTTTGGCTTGGCCATTTGGGCGCTCTGGAAGCTTGAGTTTGCACCACCACACATGTTTGTATTCTTCTTATTCTTCTCGGCGGTGAGCTTTTTCCGGTTCCGCCTGATTCAGCAATCGCGCGAGCTGGATGTTAACGACCGCCGCGAAAGCGTCTTTGAGAGCATTGGCAACTTCTTTTACACACCGTTTATCAAGTTGGGCGAATGGCTAAGCTCGCGGTACAAAAAACTCAACGTCATTACCGTTATCCTTGATCTTATTATCGAGATGCCGCTTAAAACTACTCTGCGTATTTTGCAAGAATGGGTACGATTTATGCGCGATAAGCGCGAAGGCTTTTGAAAATTCGCATTACGTAAGCTCTTATTGTATAGTTACATAGTTCATCCAACCCACCGGCAGAAAGTCTGCTCATGAGCGAAATGCCTTCCTGGCTCAGTCAGTTGCCCGTTACCGCTGCCGTCCGCCACGCCGTGGACACACTTCGCAACCTCATTCCTGAGGGCGGCAAGTTCATTGACATCCAGTACGTACGCGGGAGGGTCGACGCCGGAGTCATCGAGCCGACAGCCGCCCAGGCCGCTGCAGCACTCATGTTGATGAGTACGGCGGCCATGCGGTACGAAGCACTGTGCGAGACGTACGGCGAAACCATCAGCGAGACTGATCAGCGCCAACCCGAGGCACTACAACTGGCGGTCACCGCGTTCGACCAGCACACCTTGCGTACGCTCGGTGTGTACGTCAACGGCCATGTCATTCGCGGCGAGATGTACGGATCTATCAGGGTGTCGCGCTAGGCTAGGCGCCTATCGCACGACGCCCGGAGCGTCTATCCGCGTCGACCCGGAGAAATAATAGGTCGACACCCCCAACGAACTTATTTTTGTGGCGCGTTTTTTGGTTCAGTAGCCTTTGGCGCTAGCGGGATACGAATAGTAAATGTCGAGCCCTTGCCAACCTGGCTTGTTACATCAATAGCGCCTTTGTGTAGCTCGGCGATCTTTTTAGCGATGGACAGGCCCAGGCCAAAACCACGCACCTTTTCCTTGTTGCGAGATTGGTCGGCACGGAACAGGCGATCAAAAATACGCGGCAAATCCTCAGCCTTTATACCCTGACCTTGATCGACAAACGAAATAAGTGCATTACCCCCCTTGGTCGCGGCCGTAATGGTAATAGTGGCACCCACAGGACTATACTTAATAGCGTTATCGAGCAAGATTGTACTGAGCTGAGCCAAGCCGTCTTTAGTACCAAGCACACGCTGAGTCTTGGCTTGATTATCAATAGTAATGGTGCGTTCGGCGGCGGCTTTGGCGGTATGGGCGATGGCGTCTTTCAAAAATGCATCGGTTGTAACCGGACGCGGCGTAAATGAATCTGTTTCTTGGTTTGCTAGCATGAGCAGATTATTGCTGAGCTCTTGCAGCTTGCTTACTTCTTCCAGATTGCTTTCGAGCAATTCGCGAGCCTCGGCAATGGTCATCTTTTTGTCGCGCAGTGACACTTCGATCTCGGCCTGCATAGCCGTCAGCGGCGTACGCAGTTCGTGCGAGGCGTCAGCGGTGAATCTGGTTTGCGCTTCCATGGCCTGCTCCAGCGGCTCAAGCGTGCGACGCGCCATGTAAAAACTCGCTGCGCCACCAACGGCAAGCACCGCAACGTTGGCCAAAATAAGATTTGCAAGCAATTGCTGTTCGGCCCGCGCCACTTCGCGGGACCTAAGTGTATCAAGGTCAAACGGCGAAAGCTTTACGCCATAATATTGTTGATATTGCTGACCAAGCACAGTGCGCTGATGATCAAAACTTGAGGCCAGGGATTCGGTAGACGAATGATACAGAACAAAACTAAAAGCCAAGCTCAGCCCCATAATAAGAGCCAGATACCACCCAGTTAGTTTTAACGTTGCCGACTTAAACATATCCTACCCATCTAGTTTATAACCAAACCCTCGAACTGTCTTTAAAAGTTGTGGCGCATCACGGAATGGTCGATCAATTTTGTTGCGAAGGTAACCAATATACACCTCAACCGTATTAAACAGCACATCGGCGTCATAGCTCCACACATGTTGAATAATCATTTCTTTGCTAAGGGTACGGCCCTTGTTGCGCATAAGATATTCCAGCAAGGCAAACTCGCGCTGCGACAGCTCAATAATAGTATCGCCACGTCGCACATCGTACGTTGCCGTATCGAGTGATAAATCGCCCACTTCAAGCGTAACGCCCAAAGAATCTTGCGGGCGACGGAGTAGTGCCCTCACGCGGGCCAATAGCTCTTCAAAGGCAAATGGCTTTACCAAATAATCATCGGCGCCGGCATCGAGCCCAACCACTCGGTCGCGCACCGCACCCTTGGCGGTGAGCATTAAAATGGGCGTGTGATTGCCTTCAGCTCGGAGCTCTTTACAAACCCCAATGCCGTCAACCTCGCCCGGCAACATGCGGTCGAGGATAATCATGTCGTATTCATCAGCGCGAGCGCTCGCCAAACCGTCGTCGGCGTCATACACCACGTCCACCGCAAACGACTCCTGCTGGAGACCCTTACGAATGGCATTGGCAATCTTGTGTTCGTCTTCTACTACTAAAATTCTCATATTGCTTTTTATAGTATGGCATATTGCTGATAGATTTCTGAGAAATATCACGCACCATAGCAAAAGCAGGCCCTAAGGGGTGGGCCTGCTAATGCGGTTGGTAAGTATCTTTACTTCTGGTTCTATAGCAATGGTTTCAAGGTTTCGATGTCGTTTATCTTATGCGCCCCTCCTTTCGTTTGGTTGATAGTTTTATACTACGAGCCCAAACTGAGCAAAGTCTGATAAAAACGCTGAAATGTAAATTTGGCAACGTATTTATATAAGTGCAAGATGTACCGACCGACCGCGGCCGGTGCGCCTAAAGAGGCAGCACCGACACACGGCCAGTCATTCAGTTGTCGATGGCGGGCGCCTGCATACTGCCCATCACCGATTCAAGCGTCCGGAACAGTTCCTGTGCGCACCTGTCCACCTGCGCCGGATCGCGGGCAACGCTCGCGCCCTGCGACAGGCGGTAGGTAAAGCTGACCTGATGCGGACCATGGTCGTACTCGGGCAGCTTCACGAGCATGTTGGACTCGACGTAGCTAGGCTCGCAGCGCTCCAAATAGTCGCGCAGCTGAGCCAGTTTTTGGCGGTCGCCGAAGCTTGCCATCACCAGGATGGTGATGAGCGGTGCACCTTCGCGCACTTCGGCATTCGCACTGACGTACTGCATATCTCCCTCATCTCCACAGTCTTCCGCAGGACGCGGCCACGATGATTAGCGACGGAGGCAGGCTTCGTACGCGCCCTGGACGGATGCGAGTACGAGACTCGCGCGCTGCTCGACGTAGAGGTTACGCGCTGCTTCGTCGCCCGGCGCGTCGACGGCCGGAACGTAGAAGATACGAGTCCAGGGCCCGACTCCCGGCACCATTTCGGCGTCGGGCGTCACGATAGCCGTAAATGCCAGAACGCCTTTCATCTGCTGGATGTGGCGCAGTTCGGATGCTGTCATGCTGATCTCAACGCGGAGAAGAAGTATCGGCTGGACGGCCAACACACCCTCGTCAACGGAGGATCGCAAACTGGCAGCAACATATTCCATATCAGCCTCCCGACCGATCTTGACTATGACTACTGTGTTATATCATAACTTCATGTTTCAAGCAACTGCTGCAAATCACGGGGATCGGCATAATGATACACAATTTTGTTAAGTGTTTGGGCGAGCGGATATTCGCGGAGGTCGACAACGTGCGATATATGCTCCAGCGCAGACAAGCCTTCGCTCTGTACGTTTGTATCTGCAAAACGCTCAGCAATACTACGACCGACCCGATAATTAAACGAGCTTTCGCCGGTACCTGTTGCGATCAAATCACCCAACCCCGCCAACCCTTCTGCAACTTCTGGATTACCACCCATGGCGCGGAGCATTCGCTGCATTTCGCGCAGCGCCTGCACGCCCACGCGCCCACGAGCATTCGCGCCGAGCCTCAACCCGTCGTTCATGCCAAACGCCATAGCATATATATTTTTAAGCACGCCAGCCACAGCTACGGCATGCATGTCGTCTGATAATTCCAAATATATGCGGGCCTTTACAAACAGATCACGAACGAGCGGCACGTAGCCCGACTCCGACAGTGCCAAAACACCAGAGCCCATCTGGTGCGCAACAAGCTCACTGGCCAGCATTGGGCCGTATAGCAAGCCATATGGCGTACCACTGGGGAGCGTATCGTGCAGCACGCGGTCCATGGTCACAAAATCTTTTTCAACACCTTTGCTCAGTGAGAGCACTAGCGGCGGGTTATGAGGATCAGTATGCTTTGCAATGCCTTTAGCAACCTCGCGAGTTGCCCGGGCAGGCACACATAAAAGCAGCACGCTGCATGTCATTGCTACATCGGCGATACTTGCGGTAGTAGTACGTGCATCGTCACGGTCATAATAAAGCACTTGGAGGCCTGTTTTTTCAAGCACATGCCCCAGCGCCTGACCAAGCTCGCCCGCGCCAATGATGCCAACTTGCGTAACTGGGTCGGTATTCATTGGTCTAGGCTTTTGCCCCTTTAGGGCTATTCGTATCGCCTTTGCAAATCGGGCAATCGTCTTCGCTTTGGTACTCTGTCATATATAATTGCGAGGCTTTCCACCATGGCTCTACATCGTGATAGCCAACCCAATCGGCAGCTTCGCGCAGCGCCCAACCAAGCCAACCATATATTCGCACGCCGCTCCACAAAACGCCCGACCAATGTGGTCCAGCCGGGTAAACATAAATGGGGCGCTTTGGACGATACACACGCGGCACGCCGCCACTCGCGAGGCGCTTGAGGTTGGCAGATAAAAACACGGCGTCATGCAAGGCAGTCTGTGCCATACCGCTATATTCGGTCAGAGCGTTATCTCCAATAACGTAGATATTTTCGGCTGGTTCGTTTTTAGCTCGGAGGAATTCATCTACCACAACTTTACCGTGGTCTAGCAAAAACCCATTCTCAGCCAAAAAAGGATTGCTAGCCATACCCGCCGTCCAGACAACCGTGTGGCTTTTGATAGTACGGCCGTTAATAATTAAGCCATCGGCAGTCTGGCCTTCAACGCGCTTCCCCAAATAGAGCTTAACGCCTTCACGGCGTAACTGGCGCGCAACCGCAGCCGACAAATCACGCGGCATCCGTGGCAGCAGCCGCGGTGAACCTTCAACCAGCTCAATATTAATGCGGCGGTTTTTAATACCGTGCTGTTTCATAATCCAGCGCAAGTAGTGCGGCAACTCGCCAGCCAGCTCCACGCCGGTAGGGCCGCCACCAACAACCACGTAGTTGAGGTCTGGCTTGTGATCGTTGAGCATCAAGTTGTGAAGGTGCGCTTTTAGCCGTTCGGCTTCATCAATCGATTTAATGCCGTAGCTATACTCGGCCAAACCTTTGATGCCAAAATAATTGGTAATCGACCCCAGTGCAACCACTAAAATGTCGTATGGCACCTTCTTGCCCGATTCCGTTACCACCACGCGCGCATCGCGGTCGAGTGTTTTTGCGCGCTCGTGCATAAGCTTGGTGGTTTTTCCCTTAAAGATATCCGTCAGTGGGATAACAGACGCATTACGGCTCGAGCCCGTGGCCGAGCGGTACAATGCAGGATAATATTTAAATTCTGTCTGATCAGACATAAGCGTAACGTCGTAAGCGTCTACGCCACTCAAATTAAGTGCCGTCTTAATACCGCCAAAGCCGCCACCGAGGATAAGTACGTGTTTTTTCTGTGATTCCAATGCCATGATGTTTGTTTGATACCCTTACTTGGGACTTATTATACAACATGGATTGCCGGGAGGGCACCGGAATTACCCGGCGCCCATCCCTTGCTACAGGAGCCTAAGCCTAGCCCCTGTAGCTGCTTAGTACCGAACCAGCTCTGGCACAAAGCCGCATACATACGCCACGATATTGCCAAGCTGGTGGTGCATGTTGACACCGACAGCGCGGTTGGCGGCCTGCTCGTGGTGGTCGACGCCCCCGCCAAACAAGCCGGCGAGGGGCGCCAGAAGTGCATCCTGGCCAGCCAAAGACGTATCGCGCTTCGCCACCCATGCCGTCAAATGCGCACTGCGCACTTCGAGATCAGCAACCGTCTCGGAGCCGAACAGCCCTTTGCGCCGCTGCCGAAGCGCCACCCTGGCGTCAAAGCCCAGCCGAGCGCAATGCGCAGCACGAGTCAGGGCGGCCTCCTGCGACCATCCCGACAGCACGTTTGTAGTGACGTAATACACGTCACCACGCAACTCTCGGGTATATCTCTCTGACATTCGAGACTCTTTCCTGAACGAGTATGGACCGTAGCAATATTAAATAATACAACAATATACAGTTGTCGTCAAATATACCTTGTCAATCTGTCTTCTGACGCGTACGCTTATGCTATATGGAACGTATTATTGAAGCCCTCAAATCTCGCGGCTTTAGTGGCGATATCGACACCAGCGCCGAAAAGCTTGAAGCGTTTAGCCACGACGCATCGCTGTTTGAAATCAAACCAAAACTCGCCGTCGCGCCAAAAGACAGCGCCGATGTTCAAAAACTCGTGTCGCTAGTTGCCGAATACAAAAAAGATATGCCCGACCTGTCGCTCACTGCTCGCAGCGCCGGCACGGACATGAGCGGTGGCGCTATTAACGATTCGATTATTGTAGATTTCAACAAATACTTCACTAC
>Ga0075364_10000835_pt1 | contig 16244 bp, 19 predicted proteins | sample EndMetdeltDD1764_FD_71517 | JGI IMG/M metagenome (GOLD analysis project Ga0075364, IMG submission 71517) | Populus endosphere microbial communities from Tennessee, USA - Endosphere MetaG P. deltoides DD176-4 | ecosystem: Host-associated > Plants > Roots > Endosphere | place: USA: Tennessee...
GAGGGGGTCACGCATGGGGCGCGGCCGTCAGAAGGCGAAGCACACCAAGGTGGCGCGGGACCTGAAGTACTTCAGTCCCGACACCAATTACGGTGCTCTGCAAGAGGAACTCGGCGGGAATCCCCGCCTCGAGGAAGACCTCGCCAAGTGGTCGGAATACGTGACCGACGAGGACGAGCTCGACGACGACGAAGAGCCGGAGTCGAAGACCGCGTAAGCGGTTCTCGCATCGACCCGCGATCGTCTCGCGGAGGGGTCTAGCCGGCGTACGCGCCGACGAGTCGCACGGCGCCGCCGTCGACACCCTTCGCGCCCTGCACGAAACCGTCGAGGTCGCGCGCCCCGACGGTGACGCGGCCGACGACCCATGCCGGCAGGCCGGCGGCGGTCAGGGCGTGGGTGACGCCGCTCGCGGCCTCCTGGGCGACGACGGCGAGGAACCCGACGCCGAGGTTCCAGGTGCCTTCCGCTTCGTCGAGCGCGAAGCCGCCCCAGTCGGCGAGGATGCGGAACACCGGCTGCGGGCTCCAGGTCGAGCGATCGACGTCGACCCAGGATCCGGTCGGCAGCACGCGGGCGAGGTTCGCGGCGAGCCCGCCCCCGGTGACGTGCGACAGCGCGTGGACGGCATCCGGCAGGTCGTCGATGACGCGGAGCAACGGTTTCGTGTAGAGGCGCGTGGGTTCCAACAGCGCGCTGCCGATCGTTCCGCCGAACTCGGGCGCGTCGTCGGTGACCGCGACGCCGCGGTCCCGCAGGATCTTGCGCACGAGCGAGAACCCGTTGCTGTGCAACCCGCTCGACGCGATCGCGACGACCACGTCGCCGTGGCGCACCTTCTCGGGGCCGAGCACGGCGTCCGCTTCGACCGCGCCGACGGCGGCCCCCGCGACGTCGTAGTCGTCGTCGGCGATGAGCCCGGGGTGTTCGGCGGTCTCGCCCCCGACGAGGGCGGTGCCGGTGGCCGCGCAGGCGTTCGCGATGCCGGTGACGATCGCGGCGATGCGCTCGGGCACGACCTTGCCGCAGGCGATGTAGTCGGTCATGAAGAGCGGCTTCGCGCCGACCACGACGATGTCGTCGACGACCATGCCGACGAGGTCCTGGCCGATCGTGTCGTGGATGTCGAGCGCCTGCGCGATCGCGATCTTCGTGCCGACCCCGTCGGTGCTCGTCGCGAGCAGCGGCTTGCGGAACGACAGCAGCGCGGAGACGTCGAACAGGCCGGCGAACCCGCCGACGCCGCCGAGCACCTCGGCACCCTGGGTGCGCCCGACGGCGGACTTCATCAGCTCGACCGCGAGGTCTCCCGCGTGGGTGTCGACTCCCGCGGCGGCGTACGGATCGGTCGAGGTGGTGGCCACGGGTTCAGGCTACCGGCCCGAGCTACGGTGGGCGGGTGCACGTCGCGGGAAGTCCGAGTTGGGAGGCCCGCGAAGACGCCTCGCGCGAGATCCTCGTCGGCCTCTACGTGCGGGATGCCCTCGGCGTCGCCGATCCGTCCGGGGTGCCGCGACTGCTCGGCACCGGGCTTCCCGATCCCGGTCCCGCCGATGAGCGCACCAACTGGTGGTGGCAGCGCTGGTGGATCGCCATCCTCGATCCCGACGAGGGGCGCTTCGCCGGGCCGCCCGCCGAGTTCGCCGAGGTCGGCGACCGCGCCCTCAAGGCCTATCTGGATGACGCCCGCACCTGGGCGGATGTCGCCCACGAGGCGCACGCCGAAGCCGCCGTCGCGCGCGCGAAGGCCGGCGATCTCACGCTGAACCACGTCGTGCGCGAACGCGAAGCCGCACTCGGGCGCCCGGCCCGCCCGTTCCGGCTCCGCATCGAGGTGCTGCCGCTGACGACCGCCGGCATCTGGTGGATCGGCGAGCACGCGATCGCCGTCGACGAGCTGCTGCGCTCCGACCTGTCGTCGTACGGGCTCGCGTTGGAGCCGATCGTCGAACGCCTCGCCTGACCCCGGCGACATCCGGACACCTGTGGGACACTGAGACGTACCTGCCCGGTACCTCTGCGCTTCAACTTCCGGGAGTCACCGCGACATGTGCGGCATCGTCGGCATCGTCTCCGCGACCCCGGTCAACCAGCAGGTCTACGACGCGCTCGGCCTCCTGCAGCACCGCGGGCAGGATTCGACGGGCATCGCGACGGCCGACGGCAGCACGATCCACCTGCAGCGGGCGCGCGGACAGGTGCGCGAGGCGTACCGCACGCGCGACATGCGCAGCCTGCTCGGCACGATGGGGCTCGGCCACGTGCGCTACACGACGCGCGGCGACGCGAACAAGGAGCAGGAGTCGCAGCCGTTCTACGTGAACGCTCCCTACGGCATCGTGCTCGTGCACAACGGCAACCTGACGAACACGAGGGAGCTCAAGGAGGAGCTGTTCAGCGTCGACCGCCGTCACCTCAACACCGACTCCGACACCGAACTGCTCGTCAACGTGCTCGCCCACGAACTGCAGCAGCAGGTGCGGGGCTCCACGCTCGACCCGGACCAGGTCTTCGATGCGATCGAGCGGCTGCACGAACGCGTCGAGGGGTCGTACGCCTCGATCGCGCTGATCGCCGGGCACGGGCTCCTCGCCTTCCGCGACCCGTTCGGCATCCGCCCCCTCGTGCTCGGCCGCAAGCCGGCGGGTCTCGTCGGCTACGAGTGGATCGTCGCGAGCGAGTCGCTCGTGCTCGAGTCCGACGGCTACGAGCTGGTGCGCGACGTCGCGCCCGGTGAGGCGATCTTCATCAGCCGCGACGGCGAGATGTTCAGCCGCCAGTGCGCGAAGAACCCGGTGCTGATCCCGTGCTCGTTCGAGTACGTGTACCTCGCCCGGCCCGACTCGATCATGAACGGCATCTCGGTCTACGAGGCCCGACTGCGGCTCGGCGACCGGCTCGCCGACACGATCGAGCGGTACACGCCGTCCGGCGCGATCGACGTGGTCATGCCGATCCCCGACTCGTCGCGGCCCGCCGCGATGCAGGTCGCGCAGAAGCTCGGCATCCCGTACCGCGAGGGGTTCTACAAGAACCGCTACGTCGGCCGCACGTTCATCATGCCCGGGCAGGAGCAGCGCCGGCGCAGCGTCAAGCAGAAGCTGAACGCGATGTCGAGCGAGTTCAAGGGCAAGAACGTGCTCATCGTCGACGACTCGATCGTGCGCGGCACGACGAGCAAGGAGATCGTCGACATGGCCCGCCAGGCCGGCGCCAACTCGGTCACCTTCACCTCGGCCGCGCCGCCGGTGCGCTACCCGCACGTCTACGGCATCAACATGCCGAGCCGCGCGGAGCTGGTCGCAGCCGGGCGCAAGATCCCCGAGATCGCCACGGAGCTCGGGGCCGACTACCTCATCTACCAGGAGGTCGCCGACATGGAGGCCGCCATCCTCGAAGGCTCCGACATCCAGGGTCTCGAGATGTCGTGCTTCACGGGCGACTACATCACCGGCACGGTGACTCCCGAGTACCTCGCCTGGGTCGAGTCGAACCAGGCGTCCTAACGCTCCGTCGCGCGGCTCTTCGCCGCGCGGGGCTTCGGCCGCGGCAGCGCCTCGCCGGTGGCTCGCACCGCCCGCGTCAGCCAGTCGCCGTCGTCGACCAGCTCCCGCGGGACGCGGTGCGACGGCTTCGCCCCGTCGTACGCCGGCGCGAGCGTCGTGCCGTCGAGCAGCGCCGGATCGGCGTCCGACCGCTTGAGGTACAGCGTGTCGCCGGTGATCACCCCGAGCGGCTTGTCGTCGTACCAGATGCCGGATCCGCCGAACATCGAAGCCGTGCGGATGGGCAGGCCGGACAGTTGCTCCTCGAGGAGCGCGATGAACTCGGGACTCGTCGCCATGCGGGCGACGTTACGCCTCGGGGTCCGACATCTCGTCGCGAGCGACCGTCACGGTGCGGGCGCGACGCGTGGAGACGACGTCGAGCACGAGCGCGACGAGGGCTCCGAGCAGGAGCCCCGCAGGGATGCCGAACAGGCAGAAGTAGGCGAACGAGGCGAGGAACCCGACGGTGGGGTCGGCTTTGAAGAGGCTCGTCAGGATGAGCGTGACGATCAGACCGAGCACGGCGCCGAGCACCAGGAAGACGCCGACCTTGGGGGCACGGCGGATGCTGACCTCGGACTCGCTCACGCCCCCATTGTCCTCCACCGCAGCGGGAGGTTCGCTGCGAGCGTCGCGCGCTGCCCGGATGCCGTCACCCGCACGGCGGCGACGGCCTCCTCCCAGCCCAGGGAGCCGGTCGCGAGCGCGATCCAGGTGGCGGCATCCATCTCCACGACGTTGGGCGGCGTGCCGCGGGTGTGCCGCGGCCCGTCGACCGCTTGCACCGCCCCGAACGGCGGCACGCGCACCTCGACGGTGTGCCCCTCGGCCTCCTCGGCGAGCTGCTCGAGCAGATAGCGGGAGGCCAGGGCGACCGTCGCGCGATCGTCGGCTCCGGCGAGGGCGGCCTCGACCGCGGGGATGCCGTCGGCCGCGTCGATGCGCCGGCGGACGCTCACCGGCGCCGCCGGCGCGCGAGCACGACGATGACGACCGCGGCGGCGACCACGAGCAGGGTCGCCGGGATGATGACGACCGCGGGCGAGACATCCGGCGCGGGGTCGTAGGCGTCTCCGCCGATCGGCAGTCCGCTGAGGTCGCACTCGCCGACATCCAGGGCCGCCGAGAGGGGGTCGAACGCCGTACCCGCCGGGTAGTTGGCGAACGCGGCCTCGCCGTCGGCGGTGAGCGTGGTCGGGGCCGCGTCGATCGTCACGACGCCGTCGACCGGCGCGAGGTCCTGCCCCGTCAGGTCGATCGTCACGAACGGCGTCGCCGTCACCGCGACCTCACCGCCGTCCATCGTCGGTCCGCTCACGTCGAGCAGCAACAGGGCGTCCTCGTCGGCGCCGCGGAAGATCAGCACCGGGCGGGCGATCGTCGTGTCGAGCACGCCGCCGTGCCCGGTGAACCGCACCGAGCCGGGGAAGTCGACCGAGCCGACCGGTCCGCGCGGGTCGAGCCGTCCGGCCTCGGCGGAGAAGCCGAACGTCGGCGTCGTGTAGGTCGCCCCGTCGGCGACCGTCCACTCGCCGTTCGCGATCGAGCCGTCGATGTAGGCGCGGAACGACTCCTTGAACCCCCACTCGAGCGTGGCGGACTCGACGTCGCAGCCGGGCGCCTGGGCCGACGCGACCGGGGCGGGGACGACGGCGAGCACTCCGGCGACCAGGAGGGCGGCGAGAGCGCGGCGCATGCCCCCCATCCTGCCTGGGTAACCTGGGGACGTGCGCATCCTGGTCCTCGGCTCCGGCGCCCGCGAGCACGCCATCGTCACCGCGTTGCTCGCCGAGGGCGCGGGTCACGAGATCGTCGCCGCGCCCGGCAACGCCGGCATCGCCGCCGAACCGGGGGTGACCGCGCTCGCCCTCGACATCACCGACGGAACCGCCGTGGCCGGGTTCGCGCGGGCCGAAGGCATCGACCTCGTGGTGATCGGCCCCGAAGCCCCGCTCGTCGCCGGGGTCGCCGACGCCGTGCGCCGTGCCGGCGTCCCGGTCTTCGGACCCGACCGCGCCGCAGCCGCGCTCGAAGGCTCGAAGACCTTCGCGAAGCGCATCATGGAGGTCGCCGGCGTACCGACCGGCCGCTCGACGCACGCCGCGACGCTCGCCGAGGTCGCCGCCGCGCTCGACGACCTCGGCGCTCCGCACGTCGTCAAGGCCGACGGACTCGCCGCCGGCAAGGGCGTCATCGTCACCGACGATCGGGATGCCGCCCTCGCCCACGCCGCGCAGTACCTCCCGCAGGGTCCGGTTCTCATCGAGGAGTTCCTCGGCGGGCCCGAGGTGTCGCTGTTCTTCCTCGCGGACGGGCACGACGTGCTGCCGCTCAGCCCCGCACAGGACTACAAGCGGGTCGGCGACGGGGATGCCGGCCCCAACACCGGCGGGATGGGCGCGTACTCCCCGCTGCCCTGGCTCGACGAGATGTTCGGATCGGAGGCGGCGTTCGTCGACGAGGTGCGCCGCACGATCGCGCTGCCCACCATCCGCACCCTCGAGGCCGAGGGCACGCCGTTCGCCGGGCTGCTGTACTGCGGACTCGTGCTCACCGACGCGGGGCTCCGCGTCATCGAGTTCAATGCGCGCTTCGGCGACCCCGAGACCCAGGTCGTGCTGCCGCGCCTCCTCACCCCGCTGTCGACGCTGCTGCTCGCCGCCGCCACCGGCGACCTCGCGCACCACGACGACCCCGAGTTCTCGCCCGAGTCGGCCGTCGTCGTCGTACTCGCGAGCGAGGGCTACCCCGAGTCGCCGATCACCGGACGCGAGCTCACGGGCCTCGAGGCTCCCCTGCCGACGGGCGTGACGATCGCGCACGCCGCGACTCTGCGCGACGGCGACCGGATGCTCGCGACCGGCGGGCGCGTGCTGGGCGTCGTGTCGCGCGGCGACGGGTTCGCGGCCGCCCGTGCCGCCGCGTACATCGCCCTCGCGGGCATCGGCCTCGAGGGCGGTCACTACCGTCACGACATCGCAGAGAGGGTCTCATGAAGGCTGAAGCGGATTCCCGACTCGAAGCCCTCGGCTGGCACCACCGGTACTCCGGCAAGGTGCGCGACCTCTACGAGTCGACCTCGCACCCCGGGCGGCTGCTCGTCGTCGCCTCCGACCGGGTGAGCGCGTTCGACCACATCCTGACGCCCGGCATCCCGGGCAAGGGCGCGCTGCTCACCCAGTTGTCGCTCTGGTGGTTCGGGCGTCTCGGCGAACCCACCCACCTGGCGGCCGCGCATCCGTCGCTCGGCGAGCACCTGCCCGACGAGATCGCGCCGCGCACGATGATCGTGCACGCGCTCGACATGTTCCCGATCGAATGCGTCGTGCGCGGCTACCTCGCGGGGTCGGGCTGGGCCGAGTACCGCGCCACCCAGTCGGTGTGCGGCATCGCGCTGCCTCCCGGTCTCGAGGAGGGCGACGAGCTGCCCGAGCCGATCTTCACCCCCGCGTTCAAGGCGCCGCTCGGCGAGCACGACGAGAACATCACCTTCGAGCGGATGACCGAGATCGTCGGCGAGGCGGATGCCGTCCTGCTGCGGGAGGCGAGCCTGCGCATCTTCGCGACCGCCTCCGCCGTCGCGGCGGAGCGCGGCGTCCTGCTGGCCGACACCAAGTTCGAGTTCGGTCGCGATCCGCAGACCGGCGGAGCGGTGCTCGCCGACGAGGTGCTCACCAGCGACTCCTCCCGCTACTGGGACGCCGCCGCGTATGCCGACGGCGGCGTGAACCGGCTGGAGAGCTTCGACAAGCAGATCGTGCGCGACTGGCTCGCCGCGAACTGGGACAAGACGGGAGAGCCGCCGGAGCTTCCGGCCGAGATCGTCGAGCGCACGGCGGCGCGGTACCGGGAACTCGTCGACCGGTTCCTGATCGAGTGAGTCCCGATCGAGCCGTGATCGAGGTGCGGCCGGTGCCGTGGGACGACCCGGATGCTGCGCGGCTGCGGGCCGAGCAGCAGTCCGAGGTCTCGGCGCGATACGGGGTCGACGACTCCGAGCCGGGCGTGAAGCCGACGGCCGCCGACATGACGACCTTCCTCGTGGCGTTCGACGGCGACGAGGCCGTCGGCTGCGGTGGTCTACGGGCGCTCGAGACGACGCCGGGCGAGGCGCCCACGGGGGAGGTCAAGCGCATGTACGTCGTGCCGGCTCGCCGCGGGACCGGCGTCGCGACGGCGGTCCTCGGGCGCCTCGAGGAGGAGGCTCGCACGCTCGGCTGGTCGCGGCTGCTGCTGGAGACCGGATCCGAGCAGCCCGACGCGATGCGGTTCTACGAGCGCGAGGGGTTCGCGCGCATCCCGAACTACGGCCACTACGCGGACTCGCCGCACTCGCGCTGCTATGCCAAGGCCCTCTGAGATGGAGTCGCGCCTCGCGTCGCTCGACGGCCTCCGCGGGGTGGCCGCCCTCGTCGTGGTGGTGCACCACCTCACGCTGCTGAGCGCCGCGCGCTTCGCGATCTTCTCGGCCGACGCCGTCCCACCCCCGCCCGGCTCCGTGCTCTGGTGGCTCGAGGGCACCCCGCTGGTGCTCACCGTCGTCGGTGGCGAAGCGGTCTTCGTCTTCTTCGTGCTCAGCGGATTCGTGGTCACCCGCCCCGCCCTGGCGCCGGGTTTCGACTGGCTCGCCTACTACCCGCGACGGGTGCTGCGCCTCGTGCTGCCGGTCGTCGGGTCGGTCGCCCTCGCGGTGGTCGTCATCCTGCTGACCCCGCAGGATCCGTCGACCGCGACGAGCGAGTGGGCGCGGGGAAGCCTGATCGAGGATCTCGATCCGCGGCTGGCGCTGTCGGCGACCGAGGTGCTGTTCGGCGACATCTCGATCAACAACCCGCTCTGGACCCTGCGCTGGGAACTGCTGTTCTCGCTGCTGCTCCCGGTCTACGTCGTGATCGTGCTCGCCCTGCGCCGGTGGTGGCCGCTGGGGATGCTCGGCTGCCTCGCCGTCCTCGTCGTCTCCTGGATCGTGCCCAACCCGGCGTGGCGCTTCCTGCCGATGTTCCTGCTCGGCGCGTTCCTCGCCGTCGCCCTGCCGGCGCTGCAGGCCCGGCTGGCCGCGCGGCCGATCACCGGCGGAGCGCATCTGCTCTGGGCCCTCGGGCTGGCGCTGGCACTCCTCGCGCTGGCCGCGCGCTGGCTGCTCTGGCCGGTGACCGCCGGCACGCCGTTCGTCACCTCGATCCCCGGAGTCATCTCGATCGCCGGCGCGACGATGGTCGTCGTGATCGCCACACTCTGGCCCCCGGTCGTCCGTCTGCTCTCCACCGCCGTCTTCGGCTGGCTGGGGAGGATCTCGTTCAGCCTCTACCTGGTGCACGTGCCCCTTCTGCTCGGGGTCGTCGCGTTCTTCCCGGGGTCGCCGTGGTACGTCCCCGCGGCGGTGGCGTTCCCCGTCGTCCTGATCGGCGCCGAGCTGTTCGCGCGGTTCGTCGAGATCCCCGCGCACCGCTTCTCCCGGTATGTCGGACGGCGGGCGAGCACCCTCGTCGCCCGGTCGACGCCGTGAGGGGTACCGTCGCTGGCATGGACGATTCCGCGCTCGACCTCGCCGGCCTCGGATTCCCGGGCCTGCGCCTGCGTCGCGCCGACAGCACCGACGCCCCCGAGCTGCGGGTGCTGCAACTCGCCTGCTGGGTGGCGGAGGCGCTCGACAACGAGCGGCTCGACATCCCGGCCCTGCACGAGACGCTCGACGACGTGCGGCGCGGGATCGACGTGCAGCAGACCTGGGTCGTCCGCGAGGGGCCGCGGCTGGTCGGTTCGGTGCGCGGCACGATCCACGGCGACGCCTGGGAGATCGGCCGGCTCATGGTCGCGCCCGACCTCGCGGGTCGTGGTCTGGGGCGGTTCCTGCTGACCTGGATCGAGGATCAGGTGCCCGACGGCATCCTCCGCCTCGAGCTGTTCACCGGTGCCCGCAGTGCCCGCAACCTGCGGATCTACACGGGTGCGGGCTACGTGCTCGACGGCGAAGCGCAGGGCGTGGCCCATCTCTCGAAGCCCCGGGAATCCGCGACTCCCCCGACACGTTGAACGTGTCGTGACACCCGCGCTGCTGGCCGACGACACCGCGATGGGCGCGGTCACGCTCAACGTCGCCGACCTCGACGGGATGACCGCCTACTACCGGGATGCCGTCGGCCTCACGCTGCTCGCCGCCGACGGGCCGCGCGTCGTGCTGGGCCGCGGCCGCCGCCCGGTCGTCGTGCTCGAGTACTCCCCCGACCTCCGGCACGCCGCACCGCGTGAGGCGGGGCTGTACCACACGGCGATCCTGTTCGACACCGAGGCCGCCCTCGCCGCCGCCGTCTACTCGGTCGCGCAGAAGCACCCGCGGTCGTTCACCGGCTCCAGCGACCACGCCGTCAGCAAGGCGTTCTACTTCGACGACCCCGAGGGGAACGGCGTCGAGCTGTACTGGGACCGCGACCGCTCCGCGTGGAGCTGGACGCACGGCAGCGTCGAGATGACGACCCTGTACCTCGACCCGAACGCGTTCCTCCAGGAGCACCTCACCGAGGAGGGTCTCGCCGGGGCCGGGCTCGGCGACGCGCGCGTCGGCCACATCCACCTCTCCGTCGGCGACGTCGCGTCGGCCCGCGCGTTCTACGTCACCCGCCTCGGGTTCGCCGAGACCCTCGACTTCGGGGGCCAGGCGCTGTTCGTCTCCGCCGGCGGCTACCACCACCACATGGCGATGAACGTGTGGAACTCCGCGGGCGCCGGGCGGCGGCAGCGCACCCTCGGGCTCGGCCGGGTCGACATCGTGCTCCCCGGCGCCGACGACCTCGGCGAACTGCAGGAGCGGATGACGCACTACGGGCTGCAGACCCGTGACACCGGCGAGTCGCTGGAGTTCGACGACCCCTGGGCGAACGCGATCCGAGCCACGATCGCGGGCTGAGGGCCGCGGTGCACTCACCCCGCGACGGTGCGGACCGGCTTCGGGTCGGGGCGCAGACCCACGCGCACCGAGGAGTGGGCGCGGGCGTGCAGCATCGCCGACTCGATCCCCTCCAGGGGGTGGATGTCGCCGACCAGGGCCGCGAGTGGCGCCGACTCGGGCCGCTCGAGGAACCGCACCGCCTGCAGCAGGTGCTCGGGCGCGTAGTTGTGCACCCCGCGGATCGTCAACAGCCGCCGCACGACCTGCTCGGGATCGACGGCGACCGTGCTCGTCGGCGACACGCTGCCGACGAGCACGAGCACCGCGCCGAGGTCGCCCGCGGCGAGCAGCGACTGCACGGCCGACGGCGCTCCCGAGAGTTCGAGGGCGACGTGGTAGCCGGAGCGTCCCGCGTTGATCCGGCGCAGCGCCTGGGCGAGGCCGTCGGCCGTCCCGTCGCCGACCGAGGCCGCCCCGAACTCCTGCGCGGACTCGCGGCGCTCGCGGTCGGGGTCGGTCGCGACGACGATCGCACCCTCGGCGACGGCGGCGGCGACCGCGGTGAGACCGAGCATCCCGCACCCCGAGATCGCGACGACGGCCCCGGCGAGCGGACGGATGGTACGGGCCGCGTCCAGCGCCGCCATCACCGTGGCGGTGGAGCACGACGCCGGCGCGAAGAGTTCGGGCACGGCGTCGTCGGACACCGCGACGACCGGCGTGCGGGCGCGCAGGTGCACGTGGGTGGCGAAGCCGCCGGAGAGCTCCCAGCCCCGGGACATCCGCGCATGCCCGTACTTCTGCAGCGACACGCACTTCTGCGGGAGACCGGCGTGGCAGTAGCGGCAGCGGCCGCAGTCGACGGCGACGCCCCAGACGACGCGCTGCCCGACGGCGAGCGCCGTGCCGTCGACGGTGCGCGGCGCCCGACCCGGGCCGAGGGCGACGACGCGCCCGACCTGCTCGTGGCCGAGGACGAGCGGGAGCGGGCCGGACCGCGCGCCGGTGACCGTGTGCACGTCGGAACCGCAGACGGTCGCGAGTTCGACGGCGACCAGCACCTCGCCGTGCGCGAGCACGAGCTCCGGCACGGCGACCGCCTCGAACGGCAACCCGACGCCGCGGAAGACCTGGGCTTCCATCCCGCCCGTCACGTGCACGCCCGTGGCGGCCGGCGCCGACAGGGTCACGGCAGCGCCGCCGGGAGGTCCGCGACGCTCGCCAGGACGAGGTCGGCGCCGCCCGCGCGGAGGGCGGCCTCGTCACGCGAGCCGGTGAGCACGCCGACGACCAGGCCGGCCCCCGCGGACCGGCCGCTGGCGGCATCCGATTCGGTGTCGCCGACGACGACGGTCGCGGCGACCGACGACGTCTGCGTGCGGATCACCGACATCAGCACGAGGTCGGGTGCCGGGCGGCCGCGGCCGGCGTCCTCGGGGGTGAGGACGACGTCGGCGAGGTCGGCCCAGCCGAGGGCCTTCAGGATCGCCGTCGCGGTCGTCGTCGCGAAGCCGGTGGTGAACGCGATCTTCAGGCCGCGGTCCCGGAGGGCGCGGACGGTGTCCTCCGCGCCCGGGATCGCCTCGCACTTCCCGTCGTCGATCAGCTCGCGGTAGGCCCGCTCGAACTCCCGGTTGATCTGCTGCGCGGTCTCCTCGTCGGCGAAGTGCCGGAACACCGCGATCTTCGACTGCCCCATCGTGTCGCGCACGTGCTTCAGCGCCGCGGCCCGGCCCTCGTCGGTGCGCTGCACGCGGTCCCAGGCGCGCGTGAACGCGCCCTCGACGATCCCGTCGTCGACGACGGTCGTGCCGGCCAGGTCGAGCACGACGAGCTCGTAGGGCGTGGTCATTCCGGCTTCTGCGGTCATGGGGTTCCTCCAGGGGTGGGTCCGAACAGTTCGTCGATCACGGTCGCGGCGAGTCCGAGTCCCGTCGTCATCCCGATGCCGGTGGTGACGCTGACGACGCGGATGCCGTCGGCGGGTGCCGCGATCAGGAAAGGCTCCGGCGCGGAGGCGTAGACGCCCTGCCAGCGCTGGCGGATCCTGATCGGCGCTCCGAAGAGGTCGGCGGTGAGCCGCACGAGCAGCTCGAACGCCTCCTCGTCCTGGAAGGGGAGCACCGCCGTGCCGCGGTAGTGGGTGTCACCGATGAGCAGCGTGCCGTCGGGACGCTCGGTGTACATCTGGTTGACGTCGCGCGCGAACAGCTCCGGGCTCTCGCGGGCGTAGCGCTCGCGCACGGCGGCGGCCGCGGCGGTGTCGGCGAAGGCCCGGTAGCGCAGCATCGAGGTGCCGGTCAGCACCGGGATCCTCAGCCCGACGCCGTCGGCGAGCAGCATGTCGAGCCCGCAGCGCTCGACCCCGTGCTCCTCCGCGATCGCGGGGAACAACTGGTCGACGTCGAAGTTCACGCACACCGCGACGGCGTCGGCCGCGATCCCTCCGCGCGAGGTGTGCAGCGTCCCCGGCTCGACCCCGAGCGCCGTCGTGCGCCAGCGGAACTCGACGCCCCGCCCCTCCAGGTACCGGGCGATCGCCGGTGCCGCCTCACGCGGGTCGACCTGCAGATCCTGTCGCCGCCGCATCCCGCCGATCGCGCCGACCACCGGCACCAGATCGGCGACCTGGGATGCCGTCAGCAGCTCGCCGAGGCCCGCCTCTTCCAGCACCGCGAGCTCGTCGTCGGCGCTCGCGACGAGCACCGACCCGGTCTCGCGCGCCCAGAATCCCGCGCGTTCGGCGAGGCGCAGCCAGAGATCGCGGGAGAGCTCGGCGTACTCCCGGGCCGCGCCGGTGTGCACCGACGTGCCGATCTGCCCGAAGTTGCGGATGCTCGACCCGGTGATCGCGGTCGCGCGGTCGATCACGACGACGCGGAGCCCGCGCTCGACCGCGGCGGCGGCGTGGCCGAGTCCGACGATGCCGGCTCCCACGACCGCGAGGTCGAATCGCTGCTCCCCCGTCATGCGCCCTACTTCAGCGCGCGGCGGATCAGGATCGAGACGGACTCGATGACGACGACCATGACGATGATGACGAGCAGGAACGCGACGACCTGGTCGAAGTGCCGACCCTGGAGCGCGTTCATCAGCAGGAAGCCGATGCCCCCGCCGCCGACGATGCCCAGCAGGGTCGCGGCGCGCACGTTCTGCTCGAGCAGGTACATGAGGTGGCTGACCAGCGACGGCACCGACATCGGCACGGTCGAGGAGAAGAACACCTGCGGGCGGCTGCCGCCGGCGGCGGCGAGCGCGCGCTCGGGACCGTTCGGCACCTCCTCCATCGAGTCGCCGATGAGCTTGCCGAGCAGACCGACGCCGCCGACGCCGAGGGCGAGCGCCGCGGCCTGCGGCCCGAAACCGGTCGCCAGGATGAACAGGATCGCGACGACGAGGTCGGGCACGGCGCGCACGAAGAGCGCGACCCCGCGGAAGAAGTTGCGCACCCAGCCGTTCGGGGCGACGTTGCGCGCCGACAGCGGCCCGACGATCGCCGAGATGATCGCCGCCATGAGCGTCGCAGCGAACGCGACGGTCAGCGTCGTGACGACCGCCCCCACGACGTCGGCCCAGTCCCGGCTGCCGAAGTTCGGCGGCCAGACGGCGCGGTCGAGCGCCTCGTTCGAGACCTGGTCGAAACGCCAGCCGGTGACCAGGCGGATGACGTCGGGGTCGGCGTAGAAGTAGGCGAAGGCGATCGCCGCGACGCCGAGCCAGATCCAGATCGTCGTGGTGACCCGCGATCGGTCCCACGGCCGGTGGAGGGCGGATTCGATCCTCTGGTTGCGTTCGGCGATCGCATCGGCGCGCGGGCCCGTCGCGACGGCGGGCGCCGTCCTCGCCGTACGTCGCTGCGCGGCGCGCACGAGGGTGTCGCCGAGCCCCCGTCCCGTCGGTCGCACGCCCAGCAGCCGCGCGCGGATCGACGACGAGAGGATCTCGAAGACGATGCAGAGGGCGATGATCACGAGCACGATCGGGATGACGCGGCGCATGCCCGACGGTCCGGCGTGCAGGGCGTCGTCGAGGTCGTAGCCGAGGCCGGCCACGCCGACGAAGCCCAGGATGACGGTGCCGCGCAGGTTGATGTCGGCGCGGTGCAGGGTGACGGCGATCCAGGCCGGCAGCGCCTGCGGCACGACGCCGGCCCAGAACTGCTGGGTCGTCGAGCCCCCGGTCGCCTTCACGGCGAGACGCGGACCCTCGTCGATCTGCTCGATCGAGTCGGCCATCATCTTCGAGATCATCCCCACCGAGTGCAGGCCGACGCCGACGATCGCGGCGAGCGTGCCGGCCCCGAACCAGAGGAACGCGAAGAACACGACGAGGGCGACATCCGGGATCGCGCGGGCGACGACGCCGATGCCGCGGCAGAGCACCATGACGAGGGGATGCGGCGACGTGTTGCGGGCGGCCCCGTAGGCGACCGGGATCGACAGCAGAGCGGCGAGCGAGGTGCCCGCGACGACGAGGGCGAGGGTCGTGACGATGCTGCCGCCGACGTGTCGGATCGGATCCCAGCCGGCCCACTCGGTGACGAAGGTCTTCGTGCCGTCGGACTGGACGGTCGCCGTGACCTCCCAGCCGGGCCATTCGAGCGGCGTCGCCGAGGCGACGAACCGGGAGATGTTGCCGAACGTGGTCTCGATGTTCCGCACGCTGTAGTCGAGCGACAGGAACGAGGCGACGCCGAGCACGGCGATGCCGATGATGACCGCGTACGACACGATCGTCGAGGTGCGCGGGCGCGGGCGGCGGATGCCCGCGACGCGTTCGGCGACCGAGGCCGCCCGATCCTCCTGGACCGTGGTCACGACTTCTCCGAGTCCGGACCGCGGTCGAGGTCCCGCTCGAGTTCGTGCTCGTGCGCGCCCTTGCGGAGCTCCTCGCTGAGCAGTTGCTCGCGCACCTCGGCGAGCTCCTGCTCGATCGCGGCGAGCTCTCCGGTCGTCGTCGCGACGCGACCGTAGATCTCCATGACCTTGTCCTTCGACAGGTCGTCGGTGGGGGTGTCGAGCACGACCTCCCCGGCCCGGAGACCGACGACGCGATCGCCCCAGCCGAGCGCGAGTTCGACCTGGTGCAGTGAGCAGACGACGGTGAGTCCCCGCTCGGCGGCGATCTCGCGGATCAGCGACATGACCTGACTGCTCGACTCGGGGTCGAGCGAGGCCACGGGCTCGTCGGCGAGGAGGATCTCGGGATCCTGCATGAGCGCCCGGGCGATGGCGACGCGCTGCTGCTGTCCGCCGGAGAGGGTGTCGGCGCGCTGGTACGCGCGTTCGAGCAGACCGACCCGCTCGAGATGCGCGAGCGCCTTGAGGCGGGACTCGCGCGGGTAGCTCCAGGTGCCGACCCGCGGACCGCGGAGCGTCGACAGGGAGCCGGTGAGCACGTTCTCGAGGACCGTCAGCGGGCCGACCAGTTCGAACTGCTGGAAGATGAAGCCGATGCGGCCGCGGAGGGTGCGGAGCTCCCGTCCCTTCAGCGCGCGCACGTCCTGGCCGATCGAGACGACGGAGCCGGCCGTCGGGGTCTCGAGTCCGTTGATGTGCCGCAGGAGCGTCGACTTGCCCGAGCCCGAGAGCCCGAGGAGGACGACGATCTCGCCCCGGGCGACGGACAGCGACACCCCCGACAGTGCCGGTTCCCTGGCACCCGGGTAGGTCTTACCCAGGCCGGTGATCTGCACGACGGGGGTGTCGCTGGTCGTCATCTTCGTTCTTTCGTTTCGCTACTGATCGCTGCCGGGCCTCAGGCCTGGCAGGCCTCGACCTGGTCGGCGATCTGCTCGCACACGGCGCGGA
>Ga0075364_10000836_pt1 | contig 16215 bp, 8 predicted proteins | sample EndMetdeltDD1764_FD_71517 | JGI IMG/M metagenome (GOLD analysis project Ga0075364, IMG submission 71517) | Populus endosphere microbial communities from Tennessee, USA - Endosphere MetaG P. deltoides DD176-4 | ecosystem: Host-associated > Plants > Roots > Endosphere | place: USA: Tennessee...
TGAACTCGCCGAAGAACTTCGTGATCGCTGCCGTCAGAGACGTCTTGCCGTGGTCGACGTGGCCGATCGTGCCGATGTTCACGTGCGGCTTGTTACGCTCAAACTTGCTCTTTGCCATTGATGCTTCCTATAATCTGTAGGGATGATAGATCCGCAGTGAACGGATTTGGTGTCGCCGTTTAAGGCTTTCACTACGAATGCGCAAGACTTAATTGCTGAGCCCTATTTAGGGAGGCTTTCGCCAAACACCAAGCCCGGCAAAGCGACCATTTCGCATTGACTATATTGAGACAGGCACCCTGACTTCAACTCAGCGGCTCACCGCATGAAGCACGGAGTTTGCGATGACATGCAGCATGAGCGCACGACAGCGATACGACCGGCAAATCGCATAAAAACAGACAATAAGGAAATTGGAAAATCTGGAGCGGGTAGCGGGAATCGAACCCGCGTATTCAGCTTGGAAGGCTGCTGCTCTACCATTGAGCTATACCCGCGGGGTCTGGTTCGATCCATGCAACGAAATGGTGGAGGGAGTTGGATTTGAACCAACGTAGGCTGAGCCAACGGATTTACAGTCCGTCCCCTTTAACCACTCGGGCATCCCTCCAGTATTTCGTCTGGATCGAGAACCAAGCTCTTCAGAACGTTCGGCGAAACCGCGTCTCGTTCTGTGCGGCGTATATGACGGGCACTTTCGCGACTGTCAACACGGGTACAAACGAAAATCTCATAAAAAACACAGATCGTTGTGTCAGGCTGATGAATGTACCCTCACCCTGTGGATAGACTGGACAGCGCCGAAGGCTTTGCAAACCAGCGCATACGGGGCTTTGCCGAAAGGTTGCCTGACGTTATAAGGCGGCATGAGCAAAAATGATCCCAACGACAAATCCGCGCGTGATAGCCATTACGCCACCCTGCGCCGCAATGTGCGCGATGCCAAACGCGAGCGCGGCGACATTCCGACGCCCGATCCGCGCAAGCGCCCGAAGCCTGCGCACGACAACTGGAAGCCGCCGCAACTGCAGCAGGACCAGGTGTTTCTCTACGGCCTGCACACCGTTCGCGCCGTTCTGGAAAATCCCGAGCGCAAGATCGTCAAGCTGACCGTCACGCAGAACGCCTTCGTGCGTCTCGATATCGGCGAATCCCATGCCCTGCCCTTCCCGGTCGAATTCGTGTCGCCGCAGGATATCGATAAACATCTCGGCCCCGACGCCATCCATCAGGGCGTGATGGTCGAAACCAAACCGCTGCCGGTGCGCCGTCTGGAAGCGCTGAAGGAAAGCAATCTCATCCTCGTCCTCGATCAGGTTACCGATCCGCACAATGTCGGTGCGATCATGCGCTCGGCTGTTGCTTTCGAAGCCGGCGCGCTGATCACCACACAGCGCCACAGCCCGACCGAATCCGGCGTCATGGCAAAGTCTGCCTCCGGCGCGCTGGAAATGATCCCCTATATCCAGATCGGCAATCTCGCCGACGCACTCGCTGAATTGCAGAAACTCGGCTTCCAGACGATTGGTCTTGATTCGGAAGGCCCCGCGCCGCTGGAAGGCACGTTTGCAGGCGGAAAGGTTGCGCTGGTTCTCGGTTCCGAGGGCAAGGGCCTGCGCCAGAAGACGCGCGAAACCGTTGATGCGCTGGCACGGCTGGACATGCCGGGCGCCATCAAGTCGCTCAACGTGTCGAATGCGGCTGCCATCGCGCTTTATGCGGCGCGTCAGCATCTCGCCAAGGCTTAACAACGCTCAGTGCAGCGCCGTCGCCCGCCTATCGAAACAGCGCATGCGCTCGGGCGGCGTCGCGTTGCGGCCATCGCGCACTTCGGCGGCAAACTGGATCGAGCCGATCAGTTCGAGATCGAACAGCGGTTTCGAGATAACGCCGAGTGTGCCGGGTATGCCGCTGGCGATCGCTTCGGGATTGGCGGTCATGAAAATGACCGTCAGCCCACGCGCCGCAAGCTCCCGGCCGATATCCGGCCCGGTCGGTCCATCCTGGAGATGGACATCCACAAGTGCGATGTCGGCGTCATCGCCGGCATCCAGTGCATCGGCCAAATTGGCCGCAATGCCCGCCACTTCATGCCCAAGCGCCAGCACGGCGTCTTCGATATGCAGCGCGATCAGCAGTTGATCTTCCACAACAAGAATGCGATGCGGCATCGGCCCCTCTTCGTTTTAGGACTTTATAAAATTCACCAAACGGACTTTTGTTCCACAACCTCGCAAAATTGATGCACGCGTGAGGTGAACCCGCCATGACCTTTATCAAGTGCCTCTGCCTTGCCGACAGAATCAGCTAAGAATCACCCCATGATTCGGAACCTTCCATGAGCCTTGCCTATCTCGACAAACTCAACGACGCCCAGCGCCGCGCCGTCGAGCATGGCGCAACCGATGCCAGGACGGGCGATAGCGGCCCGCTTCTGGTGATCGCCGGAGCAGGCTCCGGCAAGACCAATACGCTGGCGCACCGCGTCGCCCACCTCATCGTCAATGGCGCCGATCCGCGCCGCATTCTGCTGATGACCTTTTCCCGACGCGCCGCCTCCGAAATGGGCAAACGTGTCGAGCGCATATGCGGGCAGGTGCTTGGTGCCAATGCCGGCGTGATGACTGATGCGCTGGCATGGGCAGGCACCTTTCACGGCATCGGCGCGCGGCTGATGCGCATGTACGCCGAGCAGATAGGTCTCGACCCGGATTTCACCATCCATGACCGCGAAGACAGTGCCGACCTGATGAACCTCATTAGGCACGAGCTTGGTTTCTCCAAGACCGAAAGCCGGTTTCCGACAAAGGGCACCTGCCTTGCCATCTATTCACGCGTGGTAAATTCGGAAGCGGCCCTCGGCGAGGTGCTGAAAACCTATTTTCCGTGGTGCGCCGCCTGGGAAGCGCAGCTGCGCGAGCTTTTCGCTACCTATGTCGAATCCAAGCAGACCCAGAACGTTCTCGATTACGACGATCTCCTGCTCTACTGGGCGCAGACCATGTCGGAACCGCTGCTCGCTGCCGATATCGGCGCGCGGTTCGATCATGTTCTGGTCGACGAATATCAGGACACCAACCGCCTGCAATCGAGCATCCTGATGGCACTGAAGCCCGGCGGACGTGGCCTGACCGTTGTCGGCGATGATGCGCAGTCGATCTATTCCTTCCGCGCCGCCACTATCCGCAACATTCTCGATTTCCCAAAATCCTTCGAGCCGCCGGCCGATATCATCACGCTCGACCGCAATTATCGCTCGACCACCACAATCCTTGCCGCAGCAAACGGCGTCATCGAACTCGCGCGCGAACGCTTCACCAAGAACCTCTGGACCGAACGGCAATCGGCGGAGCGCCCGCGCCTCGTTTCCGTGCGCGACGAAAACGAGCAGGCCAATTACATCTGCGAAAAAATTCTGGAGAATCGCGAAACCGGCATGACCCTGAAAAATCAGGCCGTGCTGTTCCGCTCCTCCAACCATTCCGGCCCGCTGGAAGTGGAGCTTACCCGCCGCAACATTCCCTTCGTGAAATTCGGCGGCCTGAAATTCCTCGACAGCGCGCATGTGAAGGATCTTTTGGCGGCGCTGCGTTTCGCCCAGAACCCGCGCGACCGTGTCGCCGGTTTCCGGCTGATGCAGTTGATCCCCGGTGTCGGCCCGCAGACCGCCGGCAAAATCCTCGATGCCATCGCGACCGATCCCGAACCGCTGGCGGCCTTGCAGGAAATCCCAGCCCCACCCCGCAGCGGTGAGGACTGGACGACATTCGTTGAAATGCTGACCTCAGTGCGTCGCGGCGAAGGTTGGCCATCGGAAATCGGTACAGCCCGCAATTGGTACGAACCGCATCTCGACCGCATCCACGAGGATGCGGAGACCCGCAAGGCCGATCTATTGCAGCTGGAACAGATCGCCTCCGGTTATGTCTCCCGCGAACGTTTCCTGACCGAACTCACGCTCGACCCGCCCAGCGCCACCAGCGATCAGGCCGGCGTGCCGCTGCTGGACGACGATTACCTGATTCTGTCGACCATCCATTCCGCCAAGGGACAGGAATGGCGCTCGGTTTTCGTGCTGAACTGCGTCGATGGCTGCATCCCCTCCGATCTCGGCGTCGGCACCAGTGCCGAAGTCGAGGAAGAACGCCGCCTGCTTTACGTGGCAATGACCCGCGCCAAGGACAGCCTGCATCTGGTCACACCACAGCGGTTTTTCACGCACGGCCAACACAGCCAGGGCGACAGGCACGTCTATGCCGCCCGCACCCGCTTCATCCCGGCAACGCTTCTGCAGTTTTTCGAAACGACCGCCTGGCCAGTGGTGGAGCCGATGTCGGAAGCGGAAAAGGCGGCGCGCAAACAGGTGAGGATTGATGTGACGGCGCGTATGCGCGGCATGTGGCGGTAGGCGCTGGCTTCAAGGGAGATACGGAGAGTGCCACTTGCCTCTTCTCCCCGTTTTGACGGGGAGAAGGGAGCAAGATCACGCCTCCGGCACATTCTCCTCCAATTCCTTCAGCCACACCCGCGCATTGCCATCCGACGGCGCGCGCCAGTCGCCACGTGGCGACAACGATCCCCCGGAGGTGACCTTCGGTCCGTTCGGCGAGGCAGAGCGTTTGAACTGGCTGATGGTGAAGAAGCGGAACAGAAAGGTCTGCAGCCATTTCCTGATCGTGGCGAGATCGTATTCACGGCGTTTTTCATCCGGGAAATTCGGCGGCCAATCACCGGCTGCCACATCGCTCCAGGCATGATGCGCCAGATAGGCGATTTTTGACGGTTTCAGTCCATAGCGCGTCAGATAATAGAGCGTGAAATCATGCAGATCATAAGGACCGATCTTGTCTTCGGTGCTCTGGATCACACCATCCTCGCCCGCCGGCACCAGTTCCGGCGAGATGATCGTACCGAGCACACGTTCAAGCGTGGCATTCGCCTCCGCGTCAAAGCTGCCGCTGTTGATGACCCAGCGGATCAGATGTTGGATCAGAGTTTTCGAGACCGAAGCGTTGACGTTGTAATGGCTCATCTGGTCGCCGACGCCGTAGGTGGACCAGCCCAGCCCGATTTCCGACAGGTCACCGGTGCCGAGCACCAGCGCATTACGCTGGTTGGCGGCGCGGAACAGAAAATCAGTGCGCAGGCCTGCCTGCACATTTTCGAACGTCACATCATAAACCGGCTCGCCACCGGAAAACGGATGACCGAGATCTTTTAACAACTGCAGCGCCAGCGGCTTGATATCCACCTCTTCCGCCGTGATGCCGATGCTGCGCATCAAGGACCATGCATTGCCGAGCGTTTCGTCGCCGGTGGCAAAACCCGGCATGGTGAAGCCCAGGATGTCGGTGCGCGGCCAGCCGAGACGGTCGAACGCACGCGCTGCCACCAGCAATGCATGGGTCGAATCGAGACCACCGGAAATGCCGATGCACAGCCGCTTGATGCCGGTCGCCTTCAGGCGTTTCATCAGGCCCTGAACCTGAATGTTGAATGTCTCGTAACAATCCTGATCGAGCCGCGCCGGATCGGAAGGCACAAAGGGATAACGCGCGACGGACCGTTTCAGGCCGATATCGCCTTCCGGTGCCGCGAATTCGAAGCCAATCCGGCGGAACGGCTGATCGGAGCGCAGCACCCGTTCGGCCGCATCCTCGAAGGTCACAGTGCGCAGGCGCTCCAGCGCCAAACGCTCGACATCGATATCGGCCACGCACATCTGCGAAGCATCAGGAAAACGTTCGGTTTCCGCCAGAAGATCGCCGAGTTCGTAAATGCAGGCCTGCCCATCCCAGGCAAGGTCGGTGGTCGATTCGCCCGGCCCCGCCGCAGAATAGAGATAAGCGGCGATGTTGCGCGACGACTGGTTGGCGCAAAGCTGTTTTCTGACATCCGCCTTGCCGACGGTAACATTGCTGGCTGAAAGGTTGGTGAGAATGGTAGCACCCGCCAGCGCGCCAAAATCGCTCGGCGGCGCCGGCACCCAGACATCCTCGCAGATTTCCACATGGAAGACGAAATCGGCAATATGACGATCTTTGAACAGCAGATCGATGCCGAACGGAACAACCTGCCCCGCCACCGTGATCTCCTGACCACGCACCGTGCGGCCCGAAGCGAACCATCGCTTTTCATAGAACTCGCGATAATTCGGCAGATGCGTCTTGGGCACCACGCCGAGAATTTTGCCCGCATGAATGACGACAGCGCAATTATAAAGCCGTCCGCGATGGCGCAGCGGCGCACCGACCAGAAGAACGGGAATGAGATCGCGGCTTGCCTCCACCAGTGTTTTCAGCGCCGCCTCGCTGGCATCCAGCAATGCCGCCTGCCCGAGCAGGTCGTCGATCGAATAACCGGAGATCCCGAGTTCGGGAAACACCATCAGCGCCACGCCCTGATCATGCCCCTGCCGCGCCAGTTCCAGCACCGCGTTTGCGTTGAAGGCCGGATCGCCGATTTCGCAGGCCGGCGTGGCTGTAGCAACGCGGACAAAACCGTGGGCATAGGCAGAATGAAAATTCATCGGGCACTCCGTCTTCTCAGATGCGCCATAAGTAATGGCGCATCGCAGCGCGGTCGAGAGCGTTTTGCTGATTCTTGGGTTTGGAGAGGTTTCCGTTCCGTCAGCCAGTCTGCCCATCGTGTCAACGTGTTGCTCACAGAGAATATCCACACCGACAGCCCGAATTAACAGCCATCAAATCCGCTTCTTGCGCCTTCCCGACAATTTCCTCTTTACAGCCAATGAGAATATGGTACTTCGCACCTCACCTGCCCTTGTAGCTCAGTTGGTAGAGCACCTGATTTGTAATCAGGGGGTCACGAGTTCGAACCTTGTCGGGGGCACCACTTTTTCGAATTTCCGACTTCCGGCCTTTGCGCCTCGGAAGTCGGAAATTTCGCAAAGCTTTAAATCCAACATTTCAAAATCGCTGCCACGCCTCGACGATCATGTCAGGCATGAAGCACTCTTTGTTTTCCACAGTCTTTGACATTTCTGCGTAAGCCGCATCCACGCGTGTGCTTGGCTACGGGCAAGCCGTCTGGCGGTCTTGTCGCCCTCCTCGCTTTTCATGTACCAAGGACGGCCATTTAAGGAAGGTGCCGTTGATGTCCAGCAAGAAAAGCCTCGCATTCCTGGCGTCCATTGCGCCCGAAGCGCAGGCAGCCCTCGAAGAACTTACCCGCCTTTATGGCCAGACACCGGTCGAGGACGCCGATGTCATCGTGGCGCTTGGCGGCGACGGGTTCATGTTGCAGACCCTGCATGACAGCATCAATTCGGGAAAACGCGTCTATGGTATGAACTGCGGTTCGGTCGGCTTTCTCCTGAACGACTATCGCACCGACAATCTGCATGAGCGCGTGTCCGTATCGGTCGAGAATGCCATCCACCCGCTGCGCATGACCACCACCAATACCGATGGCACCACCTCGGTGGCACTTGCCATCAACGAGGTCTATCTGTTCCGCCAAAGTTATCAGGCTGCCAAACTGCGCGTCGAAATCGATGGCAAGACGCGGCTGGAGGAACTGATCTGCGATGGCCTGATGGTCGCGACACCCGCAGGCTCGACCGCCTACAATCTCTCCGCCCACGGCCCGATCCTGCCGCTGGAGGCGCCGCTGCTCGCCATGACACCCGTCAGCGCATTCCGGCCCCGTCGCTGGCGTGGCGCGCTGCTGCCGAACCGGGTCAATGTCGATATCCACATCCTCGAGCCGGAAAAACGCCCGGTCAATGCGGTCGCTGACAATACCGAGGTCAAATCCGTACTGCACATCCATGTCGTCCAGGCGAAGGACATGAAAGCGCGCATTCTCTCGGATCCCGATCACTCGTGGTCCGACCGTATTCTGGCGGAGCAGTTTTCCGACTGATTCGAGACAAACAAAAAAGGCGGCCTCCGAATAAGCCGCCTTTTCCATATTCACTGTATCGAGATGATCAGTCGAGATCGCCGCCGGCATCCGCCTTACCGCTGATGCGGTGGGCAAGCGCTGCTTCCATGAACGCATTGAGATCGCCGTCGAGTACATCGCCCGGAGCCGTGCTTTCGACACCGGTACGCGTATCCTTGACCAGCTGATACGGCTGCAGAACGTAGGAACGGATTTGGTGACCCCAGCCGATGTCGCTCTTGGAAGCGGCTTCCGCGTTGGCCGCGTCTTCACGCTTCTGCAGTTCGGCTTCGTAAAGACGGGCACGCAGCATGTCCCACGCCTTGGCGCGGTTCTTGTGCTGTGAGCGTTCCTGCTGGCAGGCCACCACGATGCCGGTCGGAATATGCGTGATACGCACGGCCGAGTCGGTGGTGTTGACGTGCTGACCACCCGCACCCGAAGCGCGGTAGGTATCGATACGGCAATCGCTTTCGTTCACCTCGATATTGATCGAGTCGTCAACGACCGGATAGACCCAGATCGACGAGAACGAGGTGTGGCGACGGGCGTTCGAGTCATAAGGCGAGATACGCACGAGACGATGCACACCCGATTCGGTCTTCAGCCAGCCAAAGGCGTTGTGGCCCTTGACGAGAATGGTCGCCGATTTGATGCCGGCTTCTTCGCCGTCATGCATTTCGAGAACCTCGACCTTGAAGCCCTGACGTTCGGCCCAGCGCGTGTACATGCGCAGAAGTATGTTGGCCCAGTCCTGACTTTCCGTGCCGCCGGCACCGGAATGCACTTCAACATAAGTGTCGTTGCTATCGGCTTCACCGGACAGCATGGCCTCGACCTGACGGCGGTTTGCCTCGGCGCGCAATGCTCTCAAAGCGTCCTCGGCTTCCTTGATGATCGCCTCGTCGCCCTCATCCTCACCCATTTCGATGAGTTCGATATTGTCGTTGAGCTGCTGCTCCAGCGATTTCACGCCGTTGATGCTGTCATCCAGCTGCTGGCGCTCGCGCATCAGCTTCTGGGCTTCCTGGGCATCGTTCCAGAGGTTCGGATCCTCTGACTTGTTGTTCAACCAGTCCAGTCGTCTTACCGCCTGATCCCAGTCAAAGATGCCTCCTCAGCAGGCTTATGGCCTGCTTGATTTCGTCGGTGACATTGATCATTTCGTTGCGCATATGCGTCGCTGCTTCCCGTATTTTACTTGGAAATGAGGGCTGACATAGAGACGGCGGGCGAGGATGTAAACCCCGCCCGCCGCGCAGAACTTTTTCAAAAATCGATCAGAACAGGCCGCCCACGCCCGACTCGACCGCCTGCTGCGCCTGCGGCGAGGTGCGCAGGATTTCTTCGGCCGGCATCGTGTCTTCCATGCCGATCACGCTGAATGTGTCGGACGGGCCGGTGCCTGGCTTGAAGGCCTCCACGATCGTGTCCGGCTCGCCTTCATTGGCGAACATACCGGTCTTGCGGTTGACGGCAATGAACTGCATGCCCTGCGGCACCTGGAATTTACCGGCATCGCGGGTCTTTTCGGCAGCGGCCATGAAGTCGCCGAAAATAGGCGCAGCAAGGCTGCCGCCGGTGGCGCCGCGTCCAAGCGTCGCCGGGTTGTCGAAACCGATATAAAGGCCGGCGACGAGGTCCGGCGAGAAACCGACGAACCATGTGTCCTTGCTGTCATTGGTGGTGCCGGTCTTGCCGGCGATCGGACGGTCCGGCACGCGGATCTTGCCCGCAGCCGAACCACGGATCACCACGCCTTCAAGCATGGACGTCACCTGATAGGCGGTCATCGGGTCGAGAACCTGCTCGCGGTTATCGGCAAGAACAGGCTCCTCCTGATTGGCCCAGGCATTGGCGTTGCAGCCTTCGCAGGTGCGCTCTTCATGACGGAAGATTGTCTTGCCGTAACGGTCCTGAATACGGTCGACCAGAGTCGGCTTGATCTGCTTGCCGCCATTGGCGATGACCGAATAAGCCGAAACCATGCGCAGAACGGTAGTTTCACCCGAACCCAACGCCATCGGCAGGTAAGGCGCCATCTTGTCATAGATGCCGAAACGTTCAGCATATTCGGCAACGAGATCCATGCCCATGTCCTGCGCCAGACGAACGGTCATCTGGTTACGCGACTTTTCGATACCGGTGCGCAGCGTCGAAGGACCGCCGCCATCTTCGCCACCGTAATTGGTCGGACGCCAGACCTGATTGCCGGACACGACTTCGATCGGCGCGTCCATGATCACCGATGCCGGCGTATAGCCGTTATCCATCGCCGCCGCATAAACGAACGGCTTGAACGACGAACCCGGCTGACGCATCGCCTGCGTGGCGCGGTTGAATTCAGACTGCGCGTAGGAGAAGCCGCCGACCATGGCGAGAACACGACCCGTATGCGGATCCATGGCCACAAGCGCGCCCTGGACTTTTGGCGGCTGGCGCAGGCGATAGGAGCCCTGCTTGCCAGCCAGCGGCTCGACGTAAACGACATCGCCGGCTTTCAGGACACCTTCGGGAGAACGTGCTGTCTTGCGTTCGCCAGTCGCATCACGATAGGCCCACTTCATGTCCTCTGCATTGATATGGCCGCGTTCGCGATCCTCGGCCACCTTGCCGCCGGCAGCGGTGTCGGGCTGAAGGCCGATATCGACGCCGGACGACGAAACAGCCGTCACGACCGCAAGCTTCCATTCCGGCACGTCGCGCATCGAAGGTACCTTTGCCAGTTCCGGACCCCAATCGCCGCTCGCGGCAATTTCTTTGACCGGGCCGTGGAAACCACGACGCTCATCATAATCCACCAGACCACGCTGCAGCGCGGCGCGTGCCTGCAGCTGCATCTGCGGATCGATGGAAGTGCGCACCGACAGGCCGCTCTCGTAAAGCGCCTTGTCGCCATATTTGCCGATGATCTGACGGCGAACTTCTTCGGCGAAGAAATCGGTACCGAGCAGCGAAGGGCCACTCCGGCGCAGCGTCACGCCAAGCGGCTGCGTCTTCGCTTCGCTGGCATCTTCGACGTTGATATAGCCGTTTTCGGCCATGCGATCGATCACCCAGTTGCGGCGCTCGAGAGCCGCCTTTTCATGGCGGAACGGGTGATAATTGGCAGGGCCTTTCGGCAGCGAGGCGAGATAGGCCGATTCGGCAATCGTCAGTTCGGTCACCGACTTGTCGAAATAGGTCAGTGCTGCACCGGCAATGCCGTAGGAATTCATGCCGAAGAAGATCTCGTTCAGATAAAGCTCGAGGATCTTGTCCTTGGAATAGGTCTGCTCGATACGGAAGGACAGGATTGCTTCCTTCACCTTGCGGTCCATCGTCTGGTCAGCCGACAGAAGGAAATTTTTCGCAACCTGCTGGGTGATGGTCGAAGCGCCCTCGGGACGACGGCCAGAGCCGATGTTCTGCAGATTGTTGAGAACGGCACGCGCCAGACCGGACGGATCGACGCCGGGATGGTTATAGAAATTCTTGTCTTCCGCCGAAAGGAATGCGGCCTTGACGCGATCCGGCACGGCCTGGATCGGCAGGAACAGGCGACGTTCGCGCGCATATTCGGCCATCAACGCGCCGTTGCCGGCATGCACACGGGTGGCAACCGGCGGCTCGTAGGAATTGAGAACTTCATAGTCCGGCAGATCGCGGGTCACACCGACCAGATAAATGGCCGCAGCCGCCGCGACTGCGAGAAAGAGCACGCAGCCCAGTCCGAACATGTATCCAATCAGTCTGATCATCAGGCGCTACCGTCTATCGTCGTAGGGTGCAAAAAAGCACATTCGCATATTTTCTGGCGTTTTGCACGGTGAGGCCGAGAGTACAAGCCTTTGCGCGCATTGGCGACTTCGGTACCCGCGAAACGCAGGCAGGCACCATCGAGAATCCTCGCCATTCCTACTGTGCGGAATAACTGTTGGAATGTGAGTAAAATAGGGCTTGACGGCGTTATTCCCGTGGAAGGACGCCATCATGTCCTGCCCTTACGCCGTCTGTTGCCATATCATCACGATCACGGCACCGTTCCTAAGAAGCAGCTCAGCCGCCATCCGCCATCGCGCGGCCACGGTATTGCAACACGGCATCGGCGATCAGTCCCGTCACCTTTTCCCGCCACTTTTCATCGAGAAGCAGTTTTTCATCCTCGATATTCGAGAGGAAACCCAATTCCAGAAGCACGGACGGAATGTCGGGGGCGCGCAAGACCTGAAAACCGGCAGAACGACGCGGATTATTGATCAGCCCCACCTGCCCTTCGAAGGACGACACGACGCGATCGGCCAGCGAAATCGAAAAGGCCTGCGTTTCCCGGCGTGTCAGGTCCATCAGGATATCGGCCACTTCGGGCGGCCCGTCCTGAAGGCTGTACCCGGCCAACTGGTCGGAAAGGTTTTCGCGGGCCGCCAGATTTTCCGCCATCCGGTCGGACGCCTTGTCCGACAGCGTATAAACGGTTGCGCCACGAATATCTTTTTCACGCAGCGTATCGGCATGAAGAGAGATAAAGAGATCAGCCTTGCCCTGACGCGCCAGCGTCACACGTTCCGACAGCGACAAGAAATGGTCGTCTTCGCGGGTCAGAAAAGCTTTCATTCCGACCTTGCCATCGATCTTCGCGCGCAATGCCTGCGCAAAGGCAAGCGTGATGTTTTTCTCCTGGATCTTACCATCGGCACCGGTAGCGCCCGCATCGATCCCACCATGACCGGCATCTATGGCAACGGTGAACACGTCATCCTTCGCTTCGGTGGCCGAGATCGCGTTGACGTCGCCGGGCGTATCCCAGACCTGTTTGCGGACCATTTCGACAAAGGCCTTGTCGGTGGTCATCTCGGCATCGAGCACAAGGCGATAGCCGTGATCCTCGTTCTTCTGCACCTCGGACATCACGAGCTTCACGGGCTTGATGGCCGTCAGCACCAGACGGGCACTCGCCTCCCCCATGGCTCCGTAACGGATGTCCTTGAACAGGCCTCGCGCCGTCAGGTCGCCGGTGGGAAACCCGAAAGCCGTTGCAGGCAGGTCGATCACGATACGGTCGGGGTTTGAGACATAATGTACCGAAAACGTCGGCTTGCCGTCGAAATCGATGACGACCCTGGTGCGCGCATCGTCACCGGCAATACGGGCGCCGAATGCGAGCAGCGGTTGGGAGACAGGCTTGTGCGACACGGAGGCCTGCGCAGGTCGCGGACCGGCGGCATGAGCTGGAAGGCTAGAAAAAGCGGATACCAAGCCGATCAGCGCGATTGCGACGACGCCACATCGGCGAATCACAGCGCCTTTTCCACAAGAACGGCTCGCACGCATTATCTCAGTCTTCATTCCCGCCGCCAAAATTATCTTCAAACGCCCCAGAGACCTCCCCCGAGAGACCCCTTCCGGCTTATCGCCGCCATATACAACAGGCAATTGACCCCATGCCTGCACACCCTTGCTTCAAACATACCAACGGCGGCGGCAACACATCAGGGCAAAAAATCTGGATTTTTTTATTCCAGTTCGACGTTTTTTTACGTGCAGCGCTCGCCGAACGCCCGGGTACGCTCCATATTCGCGCACGCCATTTTCGCTGCTCGAATCGGAGTTCGCGCTTGCCATAGAGCAAGGCCTACGAATTGATCTAGAATAAGGCATGGCCGGGTTTTCCCTTGCCATAGAAACAATTAAAACATAAAAGACGAAGAAGGGTCAAAGTGTTGACGGGATAGGACTGCCACGGGCAGCCAGCCGATAAGGACCTGGCGCCATACACGGGCATACATCCGTCGTCGCTGCACTTTGCCTCTGAAACACTATCCGCACCGGCGGTGGCCGGAACAGTACCCAGTCGCGGGCATCGTATCGCTCGCACGGAGCATATTCATCGGACCCATCAGGGTCTTTCACGTATCGTCATTCTCGTCTGGTCATAGATGTCGCGGCACGTTTTTCAAAACCTGAAGATGTTGAGGGAGCCCAATGCCCCGACAGCTATCGGGTTGCGGTCGCCACGGATGGTCCCTGCGGGAATATTCTTATCCGGCGCAACAACCGCGACGCATGATCGGCCTGCCCTTGCGGCAGGCATCCGTGCCCCTGCGCGTTCGCGCCGAGGAGCACACATTCAATGGCAGACAAAATGCTCATCGACGCGTCTCACGAAGAGGAGACGCGGGTCGTAGTCGTTCGGGGTAACCGGATTGAAGAGTTCGACTTCGAATCGCAGCACAAGAAGCAGATCCGCGGCAATATTTACCTCGCCAAGGTGACGCGCGTAGAGCCTTCGCTGCAGGCAGCCTTCGTGGATTACGGCGGCAACCGTCACGGTTTCCTCGCCTTCGCGGAAATCCACCCCGATTATTACCAGATCCCGCTGGCCGACCGTCAGGCCCTGAAACAGGCCGAAGCGGAAGAGCAGCAGCGTATCGCCGATGCCGATGCAGCCGATCCGATCATCGACCCTGCCTTGCAGGATCAGCCGGATGTGGGCCTGCCCGCCGCCATCGTTGAGCAGGTAGAAGCAGCGCTCGGCGAAGAGACCGCTGAGGCAGCGCCTGTCGTCGAAGACGCGCAGGCGGAAGTCGAAGCCGAGGCTGTCGCCGAAGAAAAGCCGAAAAAGCCGCGCCGCAGCCGCGCTCGCAAGAAGGTTGCCGAGGAAGCGCCTGCCGAAGCAGAAGCCGGCACCGAAGCTGCCGACGACGACAGCACGCCCGGCGAAATGGCTGCCATGGTCGAGACCGATTCTATTTCGGAAGAAGTCGAAACGCGCGGTCGCCGTCGTGATGACGACGATGATGACGACGACGACAATCACGAGAAGGAAGTCATCGAATCCGTCGGCGCCGAAGACGCCATGGAAGAGGTTCCGGATCGCATCCAGCGCAAGCCGCGCAAGCAGTATCGCATTCAGGAAGTCATCAAGCGTCGCCAGATTCTGCTGGTTCAGGTTGCCAAGGAAGAACGCGGCAACAAGGGCGCGGCTCTGACCACCTATCTGTCGCTCGCCGGCCGTTATTCGGTTCTGATGCCGAACACCGCGCGTGGCGGCGGCATTTCCCGCAAGATCACCCAGCCGACCGACCGCAAGCGCCTGAAGGAAATCGCACGCGATCTCGAAGTGCCGCAGGGCATGGGCGTGATCCTGCGCACCGCCGGCGCGAACCGCACCCGCGTCGAAATCAAGCGCGACTTCGAATACCTGATGCGCCTGTGGGAAAACGTCCGCACGCTGACGCTGCAGTCGACGGCTCCTTGCCTGGTTTACGAAGAAGGCTCGCTGATCAAGCGTTCCATCCGTGACCTTTACAACAAGGACATCAACGAGGTCATCGTTTCCGGCGAAGAAGGCTATCGTGAAGCAAAAGACTTCATGAAGATGCTGATGCCGAGCCACGCCCGCGTCGTTCAGCCTTACCGCGACATGCACCCGATCTTCTCGCGCTCCGGCATCGAAGCGCAGCTCGACCGCATGCTGCAGCCGCAGGTCACGCTGAAGTCCGGCGGTTATCTGATCATCAACCAGACGGAAGCTCTGGTTGCCGTCGACGTCAACTCCGGTCGCTCCACCCGCGAGCACTCGATCGAAGACACGGCTTTGCAGACCAACCTGGAAGCGGCTGAAGAAGTCGCCCGCCAGCTGCGCCTGCGCGACCTTGCCGGTCTGATCGTCATCGACTTCATCGACATGGAAGAAAAGCGCAACAACCGCGCTGTCGAGAAGAAGCTGAAGGATTGCCTGAAGAACGACCGCGCCCGTATTCAGGTCGGCCGCATCTCGCATTTCGGCCTTCTGGAAATGTCGCGCCAGCGCATCCGCGCCTCGGTTCTGGAATCGACAACGCAGGTCTGCTCGCATTGCGGCGGCACCGGCCACGTCCGTTCGCAGTCTTCCGTTGCCCTGCACGTCCTGCGTGGCATCGAGGAATACCTGCTCAAGAACACCACGCATGACATCACCGTGCGCACCACGCCGGATATCGCGCTCTACCTTCTGAACCACAAGCGTCAGACGGTAATGGATTACGAAAAGCGCTTTGGCGTTTCGATCTTCATCGAATCCGATCACAATGTCGGCTCCACCCACTTCGCCATCGATCGTGGTGAAGCGGTCGAAAACCCGGTCAAGATCGAAAGCCTGATGCAGTTCACGGCGATCCCGGTCGAAGACGAAGATGACGATATCGTCATCGAAGAGGAAATCGACGAAGAGGAAGAAATCATCGAGGCTTCCGCCGCTCCGGCCCAGCAGGCCCGTGGCGAAGACGGAGAGAATGGTCGCAAGCGCAAGCGTCGCCGTCGTCGCCGTGGCAAGAACGGTGACCGCAA
>Ga0075364_10000837_pt1 | contig 16210 bp, 16 predicted proteins | sample EndMetdeltDD1764_FD_71517 | JGI IMG/M metagenome (GOLD analysis project Ga0075364, IMG submission 71517) | Populus endosphere microbial communities from Tennessee, USA - Endosphere MetaG P. deltoides DD176-4 | ecosystem: Host-associated > Plants > Roots > Endosphere | place: USA: Tennessee...
CCGCGGCCGGGATGGGTTGCGCGCTGGCGTTTCCCAGTGTTCCCGGCACGATCGCCGGGTTTGCGGCCGCGGCGACGAATCCGCCGACCCGCGTCACAGCGCGCTCGCCGAAACGGTCCACCATCTGGTCGCCGATCAGCCGGCCGACGAACATGAAGCCGACCAGCGCGACGTAGCCGAACGCCGCTACTGGTCCAGGTGCGCCAAGGGAGTCACGCAAATAAAGGGTGGCCCAGGAGCTTCCAGCGTCCTCGACCGTCGCGCCTGCGATCGCGATGACCACCAGCGCCAGCAAGGTGGCATACACGGCTATGCCCGCGGCTCCCCCGTCTCCAGTGCGCGCCGAAGGGTGGTCGTCATGGTCGGGCCCGCGCAATAGATACGGGTAGGCGACCACGACGACGGCGCCGAAGATCACTGCGGCGATGGTCAAATGCGTTGTACGGGAGATGTGCAGTGCGATCGCCGCCGCACCCATCAAACCGCCCACTATCGCGCCGACCGCCCACACCGCGTGTAACGAGTTGATGATCGACCGGCCGTAGTTGCGCTGCACCCGAAGGCCGTGCGCGTTCTGCGCGACGTCGGTGATCGCGTCCGAGGCGCCCGCGACGAACAGTGCGGCAGCAAGCACCAGCGGCGTGGTCGCGATGCCTGCGACGACTACGAAAACCGCGAGGCTGATCGTGCCGACGACCGCCACTCGTGACGAGTGGTAGCGGCGGATCAGCGTGGCGGCGGCAAGCCCGGCGACCAGCGCGCCACCGGAGAACGCGGCGATCGCCGCGCCGTAGACCGCGTTGGACAGGTGCAGGTCGGCCTTGATCTCGGGATAGCGCGGCAGCAGGTTGGCGAAGATCGCCCCGTTGGTCAGGAACAGTGCCGCGGTCGCGATCCGCGCCCGCCGGTCCTGCGCCACGTATCGGACATTACCGACGGTGGCCATCCGGCAGTTCTAGTGTGTGGGCACATGGAGCCGAGCGAGGACACCCGAGAGCCGGATTATCGCTTCACGCTTGCCAACGAGCGGACATTCTTGGCGTGGATCCGGACTGCGCTGGCGCTGCTCGCCGGCGGCGTCGCAGTCGTGCAACTGGTCCCCGCCCTTTCGATTCCAGGTATCCGGCATGGCCTCGGGACTGTGCTGACGCTGGCAGGTGGGGTGCTGGCGGTCCTGGCGGTTCGGCGATGGCAGAACGTGCAGAATGCGATGCGCCGAGGTGTCGAATTGCCCAGATCATGGATGCCGGTGCTGCTCGGCTGTGTGGTCGTCGCAGTAACCATCGCATTGATCGTCGTGATCTCCGTCCAGCCATGAATTCGCAGGAAAAACCAGGGCTGCAAGCAGAGCGGACCCAATTGTCCTGGGAGCGCACTGCATTCGGCTTCCTTGCCGTCGGCGCCATCCCGCTGCTTGGCCACGGTTCGTTGACGGAAGAGCGCTCGGTGCTGGTGGTTGTGGGCGCACTGCTGGCGTTACTCGCCGTTTGGCTCGGTCACCGACGGGCGGGCCGGATCACCATCACACCGAGGACCGAAGTCCTTCTACTCGGCTGGGCCACCGCGGGCTTGGCCTTATTGCTCATGGTGTTCGGTACCCTCTAGGCCACTTGCGTGAGCAGCCGTTCGCTGGTCTCCCACAGGTCGAGCGCCTTGCCGCGGTCGTAGGAGTCCGCCGACGACCGGATCGACCGCGGCCCGGCGAAGTACTCACCGGTGACACCGTCGAACCGGGCATCGTTTGTCAGCGCGGCCAGATAGCGGCCCGAGGTGCGGGTGCTGCGCACACCCGGCAACACCCGCATCGCGGGCAGCAGATAGCGCCACGCGAGCCGCTGCATCGGTGGGTAGTCGCGGGCCAGCCCGGAGCCCGGCATCAGGCCGGGGTCGAACGCATTGACCGTCACGCCCTGTCCGCCGTTGCCGAGCCGGCGGTCGAGCTCGTAGGTGAAGAGCAGGTTGCACAGCTTGGAGGTGGTGTAACGACGGCGGCCGTCCGGGGACTGCTCGGCGCTCGGATGCGCGAGGTCTTCGGCCGTGGTGTAACTCGGGTCGGGCATGCCGGTGTGTTTGGTCGGGTCGTGGGTTCCGCTGCTGACGACGACGATCCGCGCCGGGTGCGTCAGCTCGTCGAGAAGGCCCTGCACCAACGTGAAATGGCCGAGATGGTTGACACCGAAGGTCATCTCGACGCCGTCCTCCGTCCACTCGGTGCCCGACACCACCTGCACACCGGCGTTGCACACGATCGCGTGTAGCGGCGGAACGGTGGCGCCGCGAACGTTCTCCACGAAGGCGCGCACCGAGGCCAACGACGCGAGGTCCATCTGCATCACGGTGCAGCGCTGCGGTTGCCCCAATTGGGTGACCGCCTCGGCGCCGCGGCCGCCGTCGCGAACGGCGAGGACGATGTGCCACGACGGATCGCTGCGCAGCAGTGCTCGCGCGCATTCAAGCCCCAACCCCGAGCTGGCGCCCGTGATGATCGCTGTCCTCATGGTCACTTCTCCTCCAACAGAATCGGAACGAGTGCGGTGATGGCCTGGAACAACCGCCGGTACATCCGCTCGACGTCGGTGCCGTCGGGTTCGAGGTGGGCGGCGAAGAACACCCCGTCCGAGAGCGCGACCGCCAGTGCGGTGAGTTCGGTGATGATGCGCTCGGCCTTCGCAGGCCGTACGTCATCGGGCAGCAGCGGGGTCACTGCGTCGCGGAATCGCCGAATCGCGGTGTCGCGCACGCGCCGGATCACCGCGGCGACAGCCGGATCGTTGTTGCGCTCCAGCGACAACATGTAAAGCAGCCGCAGGAACTCCGGGTGCTGCGACTGCAGCACCGACAGCACCGCCAGTTGCTCCTCGGTGTCTTCCGACGTCGGGATCGCGGCGAAGAACCGGTCGGCCCCGCGCTCCATCACCGCCGCGAGCACGCCTTCCTTCGAACCGAAATGCCAGTAGATGGAGCTGGGCGGCAGCCCGCACCCCTTACGGATGTCGCTGATCGAGGTCGCGGCGTATCCCCGCGACGACATGAGTCGCTCGGTGGCGTCGAGGATCAGCTCACGGGACTGCTCGCCCTGGAGCTGTTTTCTCGTCGGCCGAGTTTCTGTAGGGATCATTACAGACAGACTAGCAAGATGCCGAACGTGAAGCCACTGCGGATTTCGCGGACTTTCTTCGCAGTGAGTTCACGCTCGAGCACCCAGTGGCACGCTTAACCGATGACCGTCCATACAGACGTGACCACCGACGAACTTCTCGGCCTCTTCCCGCCGGGAACCGGCCTCGACAGCGACGGCACTCTGACCGTCGGCGGCTGCCGGCTCGACGACGTGGCCGAGAAGTTCGGCACCCCGGCCATCGTCGTGTCCGAAGAGGCCCTGCGTCAGCGGGCCCGCGACTACCTTGCCGCGTTTCGTGGGAGATGGCCGCGCTGCGATGTGGCGTTCGCGTCAAAGTCGTTCCCGTGCACGGCCGTTCAGCGGGTGATGGTCGAAGAGGGCCTGCACCTCGACGTCGCGGGGGGCGGCGAGATCCTCACCGCGCTCAAGGCGGGCGCCGATCCGGCCAAACTGGTCTTGCATGGCAACGCCAAGAGCGACGAGGAACTCGAGCTGGCTGTCAAACACGGCGTCGGCCTGGTCGTGGTGGACAACTTCGACGACATCGACCGGCTCGAGCGCATCGTGCCTGCGGGGCATCGGCAACCGTGCCTGGTGAGGGTCATCCCCGGCGTCGAGGCCGCCACCCATGCCTCGCAGGCGACGGGCCACGCCGGCTCGAAATTCGGCCTGCTGCCCGACGACGCCCGTGACGCGATCGGCCGGATCGAGCGCAGTGCCAAGCTACGGCTCGACGGCGTGCACACGCATGTCGGGTCGCAGCTGCTCAACGTCGAACAGCTCGCGCAGGCGGTCGAACCCATCGCAAAGCTCGGCACCTTCGACGTCTACGACCTCGGCGGCGGCCTCGGGGTGCGCTACACCTACGACGAGCACGCACCCAGCCTCGACGACTACGCCGAGGCGATGGTGACCCAGGCCCGCGCGCTGTTGCCCGACGGTTCGCGCATCATCGTCGAGCCTGGCCGCAGCATGGTCGCCAACAGCGCATGCACCGTGTACCGCATCACGACGATCAAGCGGGGCGTGATCACCCATGTGGCCGTGGACGGCGGTATGGCCGACAACCTCGAAGTGTCGCTGACGGGGCAGCGGTTTGAGGCGACGATCGTCAACAGGGTCGGCGGCGGCGAGATGGTCAGCGTTGTCGGCAGGCATTGCGAGTCCGGCGACCAGCTCGTCGACGGCGTCCCGCTGCAGGGACCCGTGATCGGCGATCTGCTCGCGGTGCCGGTCACCGGTGCCTACTGCTACACCATGTCCAATCAGTACAACGGCGCGCGCCGGGTTCCGGTTGTCTTCGCCCGCAACGGGAACGCCAGGCTCGTAGTCCGGCGGGACACCTGGGACGACTTGTTGATCCGCGATGTCGACTGATTTTCGGCGGACGAGAGGAGCACTACCAAATACACGGACGCGAGGAGCAGGACAAAATCTGCCAAGATGGGCGGAATGACTGACCTGCCGGCCTCACTCGTCGAGTTGGCGCGCCGCAACGGCGTCGCAACCGAATACGAGGACTGGACCGGCAGGCATGCAGGCGTCGCCGACTCCACCCTGATCGCCGTGCTCGACGCTCTGGGCGTGGCTGCTGCCACCGAGGCCGAGCGCTTGGCAGCACTTCTCGCACACGACCGCGACTACTGGGCGCGCTCGCTGCCGCCGACGATCGTCGGCCGGTTCGGCGTTGCGTCGTCGTTCTGGGTGCACGTCACACACGGCGATCCCGCAGGTCTATGGATCCGGCTGGAGGACGGCAGCGTGCGGACCGGCCTGCGGCAGCTCGAAAACAACAGGGCTCCTTATGATCTCGGTGATCGATTGGTCGGCGAAGCCACCTTCGAATTGCCCGGCGATCTCCCCCTCGGCTACCACCAACTGCATCTTCAAGTCGGCTCGTCGGAGACCAGCACGCTGGTGATCATCTCGCCCGCTTCGATGGAGCTTCCCGCGAGGCTCGGCCCGAGCCGGGCGTGGGGTTTGGCCACCCAGCTCTACAGTGTGCGCTCGCAACAATCTTGGGGCATTGGCGATTTGACCGATCTGACCGACCTCGCGGTGTGGTCTGCTGCCCAGCACGGTGCGGGTTTTGTTTTAGTCAACCCCCTGCACGCGGCTGCGCCGACAGCGCCGATGGAGCCGTCACCCTATCTGCCAACGTCGCGCCAGTTCGTCAACCCGTTGTACCTGCGACCCGAGGCGATAGCCGAATTCGCCTATGCCCGACCGAGAGGCACCCTCCGCAAGGCCCACAAGGAGATCCAGGCCCGCGCCGATCGCGCCAAGCGGATCGACAGGGACGCCGCGTGGAAGGCCAAACGCTCTGCGCTGGAAAGCGTGTACCTCACCGAGCGATCGGCCGGGCGGGAGCTGGCATACACCGCCTACCGCGAGCGCGAGGGCCACAGGCTCGACGACTTCGCGACATGGTGTGCGCTCGCCGAGGAGTACGGCGGCGACTGGCACCAGTGGCCCGAGGAACTGCAGCATCCGTCAAGTCCGGCGGTCACCGACTTCGCCGCCGAGCACGCCGACTCCGTCGACTTTCACCGCTGGCTGCAGTGGCAGCTCGACGACCAGCTCACCGCCGCGCAGGCCACCGCCGTGGCGGCGGGTATGGAGCTCGGCATCATGCACGATCTCGCGGTCGGCGTGGATCCCAACGGCGCAGACGCGTGGGCGTTGCAGGACGCGCTGGCGCTCGGCGTCGCCGCTGGCGCGCCGCCCGACGAGTTCAATCAGCTCGGCCAGGACTGGTCGCAGCCGCCGTGGCGGCCCGATCAATTGGTGGACCAGGCATACGAGCCGTTTCGCGCCCTCGTCAACTCGGTGCTGCGGCACGCGGGCGGCGTTCGCATCGATCACATCATCGGCTTGTTCCGGCTGTGGTGGATCCCCAAGGGCTCTCCGCCGACCGAAGGCACCTACGTGCGATACGACCATGAGGCGATGATCGGGATTGTCGCGCTGGAGGCGCAGCGGGCCGGGGCCGTCGTGGTCGGCGAGGATCTCGGCACCGTCGAGCCCTGGGTACGTGACTACCTGCGAGAACGCGGTCTGTTCGGTACATCGATCCTGTGGTTCGAGGCAGACCGCGACGGTGACGGCGGACCGCTGCCCAGCGAGAAGTGGCGGGAGTACTGCCTGTCGTCGGTGACCACCCATGACCTGCCGCCGACGGCGGGCTATCTGGCGGGTGAACATGTGCGGCTGCGTGAAAAGCTCGGCCTTCTGACCCGTCCGGCCGACGAGGAATTGGCGGGTGACCAGGCTCAACAGGCAGCCTGGCTGGCCGAGCTGCGCCGGGTGGGGCTGCTCGGCGACAACACAAGCGTCGACGGGGTCGTGCTGGCGCTCTATAGATATCTCGGTCGCACACCGTCCAAACTGCTGGCGCTGTCACTCGCGGACGCGGTCGGGGATCTGCGCACCCAGAATCAGCCGGGTACCACCGATGAATACCCGAATTGGCGGGTGCCGCTCAGCGGTCCGGACGGCAACAAACTGCTGGTAGAAGACGTGTTCACCGACCCGCGGGCGGCCGCGCTCGCCGAGGCGATGAAACGGATCGTGCACCCGCCCGTGTAACGCTGAGCCACCTCTCTGCGGTTTCACATTTGTCACCGCTGCGATATGTTCGCACCGCACCGACCTAGGAGAGATGACGTGAAGAAGATCGTTGTGCTCAGCGGTGGCCTCGTCGTCGCCGGCTCGGCCGCCCTGATCGGCGCTGGTGTGGCCCTTTCACAGCCGCAACCGGACATGAGCTCGTACAACGTGGTCGGCGAGCCGTACAACAAGGCGCTGCAGATGCTGAAGAGCCAGGGCGTCAAGGCATATTTCGGCGGTTCCTTCGGAAGCGTGCTCCCGCAGGCGCAGTGCCTGGTCGATCAGCAGAAGATGACCGCTGGTGGCCGGATGCTGCTGATGCTCGACTGCAGCCAGAAAGCCGCCGACATTCTCGCGGACATGGGCCCATCCGGTGGGCCGACTGTCGGCGCCAACGGCATCACCACGGTCACCCCGACCCCGGTGGTGCCGATCCAGGGCGCACCCGGCGCGGGCAGTCCGCCTCCCGGCTAGTCGGACTACCCGGAACCCGCGTTCCCACATACTTCGCTAGACTCCCGAGGCATGCTGCGACCGCATCGTTTCGACGAAGAAGTCGATCCGGGCCCGGTACAGATCCAGGCCCGCAAGGTTCATTTCGACCTGTCCGACATCCCAGTTGAGTGGATACCGAGCCACCCCGTGGCATCGACGATGATCAATCTCTTCAACATCGTGCTGCCCACGGCCGAGCATTGGTTCGTCAAGACGTTCAACGAGGCTCTGCCGCTCGTGAAGGATCCCAAGCTCGCCGACGAGATGCGGGGTTTCATCGGCCAGGAAGCCATGCACGCGGCGGCCCACGACGAGGTAATCCGCGAGTTTCTGGTCGGCAACGGGATCGACCCAGCGCCGATGCTCGAAATGGTCGAGTACCTTTTCGAAAAGGTCTTGGCACCAACAACTTCCACTGACCCCAAGCGGCAGCTGAACAACCTTTGTGAGCGCCTGTGGCTGATCGCGGCGATCGAGCACTACACGGCGGTACTGGGTGACTTCGCGCTCAATTCCGCATGGGACGAGCACGGCGCCGACCCGACGATGGTGGACCTGTTCCGGTGGCACGGCAGTGAGGAGGTCGAGCACCGAAACGTTGCCCACGACGTCGCGGTCTACTTCCACAACAGCTATCCCGACCGAATCAGGGCCGTGATGTTGGCGGCGACGGCGATCTTCGTCTTCTTCCAACGCGGCACCAGGTACCTGCTCAAATCGGATCCTGCCAACAACATCGGCTGGTGGCGGATGCAGCGTCTGCGGATGCGCGACTCCAAGCTCGGGCTGCTGCCTGAGTTCCGCAAGCTGTTCGGCGCCAATACGCTGACCTACTTCAGGCCCGGCTACTCGCCGGAAGACATGGGCTCGACCGCGCAGGCCGTCGCCTATCTGGCGGCGTCCCCCGCCGCCCGCGCCGCGCACCTTTGATGGGGCTGCGAGAGCGCTACCGGCAGCTGCCGCCGAATCCATTCAGGCGGCAGCGCCGCGACGTGCTCATCGGGGTCGCAGGAGCGGTGATCTCGGGGATGGAGGCGGTGGCGGCTGCCACCAGGCGCGTGACTCTCCCCGGCGAACTCGACCGCACTATCGCGCTGACCGTCACCGACCGTCGGGTCGTCGCCCACGACCAGGACGTCATCGCGTTGACGCTGGCCGGCGAAAACCTGCCGCGCTGGCATCCCGGAGCACATGTCGACATTCACCTGCCCAGCGGACTGGTACGGCAGTACTCGCTGTGCGGAAGCCCTCAAACGCCGGACACCTATCGCATCGCCGTGCGGCGGATCCCCGACGGCGGTGGCGGCTCCATCGAGATGCACGATTTGGCGGTCGGAGCAACCGTCACGACGCACGGCCCGCGTAACGCGTTCCCGCTCACCGTGCCCGGTTACGGGTCGCCTGCGCGGCGGTTCCGCTTCATCGCGGGCGGCATCGGGATCACACCGATTCTGCCGATGCTCAGTCTGGCGCAGAGCCGCGGCGTCGACTGGTCGATGGTCTACGCCGGCAGAAGCCGCGACAGCCTGCCTTTCGTCGACGAGGTGAGCCGGTTTTCCGCCGGCGGAGCCGGCAATTCAGGAGAAGATCGGGTCGCGATCCGCACCGACGACGTCAGCGGACTGCCCGCGGCCGAAGAACTGCTCGGCGATTGTCCCGACGGCACCGCCGTCTACGCGTGCGGTCCCGCGCCGATGTTGACGGCGATTCGATCCGGGCTCGCGGGCCGGGACAACGTCGAGTTGCACTTCGAGCGGTTCGCCGCCCCGCCCGTCGTGGATGGCGCCGAGTTCACCGTCTCCGTTGCGTCGACCGGCGAGACGGTGCGGGTCGGCGCCGAGGAAACGCTGCTTTCGGCGCTGAGCCGCGCGGGGGTGCATGCGTCGTACTCGTGCCAGCAGGGCTTCTGCGGCACGTGCCGCACCAGGGTGCTCGAGGTTGTTGGGGGCACGGTCGACCACCGCGACACCTTGCTCACCGATCCCGAACGCGACGAAGGCTTGATGCTGATCTGCATCTCGCGGGCGGCCTGCGGCTCGCATCTGACGCTCGATCTCTAGCCGCGTCTGTACTATTCGCCCATGCCGTTGGCCGATGGTGCGACGTTCGCGGGTTACACCATCGTGCGGATGCTCGGCTCGGGAGGCATGGGCGAGGTCTATCTGGCGCAACATCCGCGGCTGCCCCGCCGCGACGCGTTGAAGGTGCTGCCCGCGTCGGTGTCGGCCGACGATGAGTATCGGCAGCGGTTCAACCGCGAGGCCGACATCGCCGCCACGCTGTGGCATCCCCACATCGTCGGTGTGCATGACCGCGGCGAATTCAATGGCCAGATCTGGATCTCGATGGACTACGTCGAGGGCACCGACGCCGGCCGGCTTCTCCGCGAGCGCTATTCCAATGGAATGCCAAGGGCCGAGGTCGCCGACATCGTGACCGCCGTCGCCGACGCCCTCGACTACGCACATCAACGCGACCTGCTACACCGCGACGTCAAACCCGCCAACATCCTGCTCGCAAACCCCGAGTCTGGTGAACAGCGAATTCTGTTGGCGGACTTCGGCATCGCCCGCTGGGTGAACGACATCAGCGGGTTGACCGCCACAAACATGACGGTCGGCACGTTGTCGTATGCGGCGCCAGAGCAGCTGATGGGTGGGCAGCTCGACGGGCGCGCGGACCAGTACGCGTTGGCGGCCACCGCCTTTCACCTGCTTACCGGCGCTCCCCCGTTCCAGCATTCCAACCCCGCGGTCGTGATCAGCCAGCATCTGTCCGCGTCTCCGCCTGCGATCGCCGACCAGCGCCCTGAGCTGTCCGCACTCGACCCGGTGTTGGCAAAGGCATTGTCCAAAGATCCGAAGGACCGTTTCGAGCGGTGCGCCGACTTCGCCCGCGCGCTCGCCCACGGGCTCGACGTAGCGCCGACCCGTGACGTCGGTACCACGCTCGCCCCCGCCGCAACACGGCCGAAGCACTCCCTGCTACGGGCCGGCGTGATTCTGCCTGCGATCCTTGCGGTGCTGCTGCTCGCTTCGGTTACGGTGGCGGTCACGGAATTTCGTCGCGCCGACCGGCCGGAGACGTCCACAGCCACGGCCACCTCCCCGACGGCTACGCCCACGACGAGCGCGAGTCCGACGTTCACGCCGCTGCCTCCCCCGCCCGAGCCGGTGCAGCCTCCGGCCGTGGTGATCGGCGCCAACTGCTCACCGGTGGGCAGCACCGCCACCACAGCCGACGGATCCACTGCGTACTGCTCGACGTTGCAGACCACCGGCGCCTCGATCTGGTCGCTCACTTCCGGTGATGTGCCGAGCCCGACCGTCACCACCGAGCCGACCGAGGCCCCGGCACCGATCGAGGAGGAGTCCCCGGTGCGTGTCTGCATGCAACAAACCGGCCAGACGTGGCTGCGGTGTCGCGAAGACATTCGTCGCAGCAACCGTGGGCTGCCGTGAAGTTCGCCGTCATAGCGCCCGTCGCGGCCGGGGTTACTGCCGATCCCGGTTGGATGTCTGCGTTCGCCCGACACGTCGAGGCCTGTGGCTTCGAGTCGATCGTGGCCGTCGAACACACGGTGCTGATGACGGAGTACAGCAGCGTGTACCCCTACGACGCATCCGGACGGGTGGAGTTGCCCGCCGACTGTCCGGTGCCCGATCCCCTTGACCTGCTGGCGTTTGTCGCAGCGCAGACTGATCGACTCGGCCTCGCCACCGGTGTGCTAGTGCTGCCCAACCACCATCCGGTGGGATTGGCCAAGCGAGTGGCGACCCTGGATGCGTTGTCCGGCGGAAGGGTTCGGCTCTGCGTGGGAATGGGCTGGCTCAAGGAGGAGATCGAGGCGTGCGGCGCGGAGTTCGCCAGCCGCGGGCGCCGCGCGGACGAGCAGCTCGAGGTGATGCGGTTGTTGTGGGAGGACCGGCCCGACGGTGCGAGTTTTTCCGGCGAGTTCTTCGAATTCGCCAACGCCGCTTGCTATCCGAAGCCCACCGGGCGGGTGCCCATCCACATCGGTGGGCACAGCCGCGCAGCGGCTCGTCGGGCGGGCCGGCTCGGTGACGGGTTTCAGCCGCTCGGCGTCGGCGGTTCGGCGTTGACCGAGCTGATCGGGATAATGCGCGAAGAGGCGGGTAAAGCCGGCCGCGACCCGGATGCGCTCGAGCTTTCGCTCGGCCATCTCGTGACCAAGATCGACGGGGATCGTGCCGACAAACTCGCGGCGCTTGGCGCCAACAGAGTCGTGCTGGCCATGCCGCCCACCGCTGATCTCAGCGAGGCGTGTGACCTGCTGTCGACGTGCGCGCAGCGGTTGGCGCTGACGTCGTGAGGCTCAACGCTTTCGATCGACTCGCGCTGGGCGATCTCGTTCACCTGTACGCGTCGGCCGTCGACGACCGGCGATTCGACGATGTGGTCGAGTTGTTCACCGACACCGCAGAACTGCGGCTGCCCGACCCACCCCGGTCGTTGGAGCCGGTGAGTCGTCATCACGGCCACGATGGTGTGCGCGCCGCAATGGCGGCGGTGGCCGCCGTGGCTAGAACGGAGCACGCGATCGTCGGTGAGGTTTACGCGGCCGCCGACGACCGCAACTACGCGCTGGGCCGCATTACGTGCATCGCCCACCACTGGACCGTCACCGACGGGACGATCACCGATTTGGTGTGGCATCTGCGTTACGACGACGAGTACATGCGCACGGGGGCCGGGTGGCGTATCCACGGCCGCGCACTGACCATCAACGCTATCGAGACCCGCCCGGTTCGGCGGCTTCGAGGACAGCCATGAGGCGGTCCAGCAGCGGCCGCTGACCTTTCAGCAGCTTCGCATTCGCTTCGGCCACGGAAAACCAACCGACCCGGTCGATTTCGGGGTATTCGCGGATCTTGCCCGAACCTTTCGGCCACTCCAGTTCGAACGTGTTGCTCACGGTGCCGTCGAGGTCGAGATCGCCTCGAACGGCGAAGGCCGTGATGATCTTCCCGCTTGGCTGCTTCAATGGCGCGAAGTCGATACGCGGACCTTCAGGCGCGGGCTTGCCGAGTTCCTCGAGAAACTCGCGTTGCGCGGCGGCCCACGGATCTTCGCCCTCGAGATACTCACCCTTCGGAATCGACCATGCCCCTTCGTCTTTGCGTGCCCAGAACGGGCCGCCGGGATGGCCGATCAGCACTTCGACGACGCCGTCGGCGACGCGGTACAGCAGAAGGCCTGCGCTCAGCTTCGGCATCAGACCGGAGTCGGTTCTGACACCTTGACCAGCGTCTTGCCGATGTTGGCGCCGGTGAACAGCCCATTGAGGGCGTCGACGCACGACTCGATGCCCTCGAAGATGGTCTGGCGGTGCACCAGTCGGCCCTCGGCCTCCCACTGGCGAAGCGCCGCGAAGGCCTCGTCGAACCGGCCCCACTCGTCGAGGGCGTTGAACCCCTGCATGAGCGCGGTCCTGGCAAGGAGGTTGACGTAGTTGGAGGGGCCGGGATGCTCACCGGTCAGATAACTGGAGATGACGCCGCAGAGCACGACCCGTGCCTTGGGAGCCAGCCGGCCCAGCACCGCGTCGAGGATCGGCCCGCCTACGTTGTCGAAGTAGACGTTCACACCCTTCGGGCAGTGTTCCTTGAGCGCAGCGGGGAGGTTGTCGCTCTTGTAGTCGATGCACGCGTCGAACCCGAAGTCCTCGACCACCGCCTTGCACTTATGCGGGCCGCCCGCGATACCCACCACGCGGGCGCCGGCGATCTTGGCGATCTGCCCGGCCACCGATCCGGTGGCACCCGCCGCAGCCGACACCACTACCGTCTCCCCGGACCGCGGCCTGCCGATGTCGGTCATCCCGAAGTAGGCGGTGGCGCCGGTCGGTCCGTAGACCGACATGATCGCCAGCTGGTCGGTCTCCCCGGGAATCGGCGTGGTGAACACGTCGTCGCGGATGATGACGTATTCCTGGAAGCCCGTCAGCGTGGTCACGACGTCACCGACCGCGTAGGCCTCGCAGCGTGACGCCACCACTTCGCCGATTCCCGCAGCCCGGATGACGTCGCCCAGCTGCAGCGCCGGCAGGTAGCCAGGCTGGCCGTCGAGCCAGGTACGGGCGGCGGCGTCCATCCCCACATAGGTGGTGCGCACCAGCGCCTCACCGTCGGCGGGCTCGGGGGCCGGGTTGGTGACCAGCTCGGTGTCTCCGGGCTGGACCAGCCCGGTCGGGCGGCGGCGCAGCAGGATCTGGCGGTTCAGCAGCTCAGGCACATGGTGAAACTACCGAAGACTAACCCCGCTTCTGTAGCGCTTCCTGTCCGAACTGTCCGATTCCCAGCGAGCCGTCGGGCAGCACCAGGTCACCGGAGTTCACACGGCTGCGCAGGTAGGCGAAGGTCTGCGCGGTCTGAGCAAACAGGTGCTCGCCGGCCCGCAACGTCGGGCGAACCTTGCCGCCGCGAGATACGAACTGCGGCAACGGCTTCACCTCGGTGTGGTAGTCCACGTTGAAGAACAACGGGAACGAATATCGCTCCTCTGCGACCCTGCGCACCCGATGGCTGGTGGCGACGAACTCCCCGTTGGTCCACAGTTCCAGCATGTCGCCGATGTTGACGACGAACGTGCCAAGCACCGGCGGCACGTCGATCCACTCGCCGGCGCCGTTCATCACCTCCAAGCCCGGCGCCGTCGGCTTGAGCAGCGTGAAGCACTCGTAATCGGTGTGCGCACCGATGCCCTCACCGTCTTCGGCGTCGGGGTTGTACGCGTAGTGAATGAGCCGCAACTGGCTCGGCGTCTTGGTGGCGTGCTGGGAGAAGGTGTCGGGATCCTCGCCGAGAGCCACCGCGAACGCCCACAGCAGCCGGTGGCCGACATCGAGCACGGCGTCGTAATAGGCGGTCACCACGTCGGCGAACCCTGGCAGGTCCGGCCACACGTTCGGACCCAGCATGGGGTTGCCTGCCAGATAGTCGGGGTCGTCGGCGGGCAGGTCGAGCGCGGTGTCGAACGCCTCCTTCATTTCGGGCATACCGGTCGCAAGGCCTTCCTCGCCGGCAGGCACATAGCCCCGATGACACTTGGACAACCCGATGTAGGAGCGCATCTTCTCCTCGACCGGCAGCGCGAAGAATTCCTTGGTCGCGGCCAGCATGCGCTCGAACAGCTCATCGTCGATGCCCGCGCCGCTCACGTAGAAGAATCCGACCTCACGGGCGGCTTTGCCGATCTCGGCGGCGACTTCTTCGCGTTGTGCGCGGTCCGGCGAGCGCAACCCGCCGATGTCGACGATCGGCACCGATGTGAATGACGTTGCGCCACTCATAGATCCACCTCTCCTTCGCTATCCTCGATACTCCATCGGACACCGTTGGCCACCAGGTCGCTGGCGTTCATGTGCGGATTGAGGGCGGTCCACTGCGCATCACCGACGATGCCAATCACAACACCGCGCAGGTCCGCCCAACCGAATTGCGCACCGGCGCGCAACAGGATCGCACTCTCCAGGAACAGCCCCCAGCACGGTGCGGCCGGGCCGTCAGCACGCACCCAATGTTCGACGTAGTCCTCGTGCAGGCCTACTTCGACGAGCACATCCGCGTCCCACCGCATCCGCCCCGCGTCGGGGAACGGGCCGGGGGGCTTGATGTCGATGAGCCGCTGCCACTCGAAGACATCGTCGTGCTGACTGAGTCGACCGGCGAAGCCCCGCGTGTCCGCGTACGCGGTGATCCCCTGCAGCCAGGCAACGCCCGTGCTCTCATCACGTGACCCGTCGCTTTCGATAAGCAGGGTGCGCCGCCACAGTCCGCTGCATTCGGACATCAACACGCTCACGCCGATGCCTCCCACTCCGACCGCAACAATGCAACGCCTTGTTCGGTGGGCCTGCCGAACGCCCGCACTCGGGCGATTCCCCCGTCGGGGTACGCCTGGACTCGGAGCGCGGTGATGTTCGTGGCGTCGACGACGAAGACCTGCCTGGCGTCGGGTGCGATGCGGTTGCGGGGCAGCACTTCTACGTCGAACGGCACCAGCGCCCAGCCGTGTTCGCCACACGGCCGCTTGCGGCTGCCAAGCACCGCCACCTCGGGTGAGGCATTGAACACGAAGCGGCTGGTGTCGATCTCGACTCGCTGCAGATCCGCGGGAACGGCGAACGAGATCATCACCGCGTCGTGGGTGTCGGGACCGATATCGCGGCGCCGCCGGGTCTCCCAACCGTCGCCCATGTTGCGTGGCCGGTCCGGTGCGATGAGCATGCGGGCGTCGGAATAAAAGCTGTCGCTGGACCATTCGACCCGACCGCCCTGCTCGACGCCCGACACCTCGACGGTGACGCCGTCCCATAGCGCGGGGTCGGGAATGACTTCGCCATAGGCCCGGAATCGCGCAACTCCGCCGTCGGATTCCAGTTGCAGTCGCACATGCGTGTAGCGCCGTGCATCGTCGACGGCGAAGACGTTGTGCGAGTCGGGTTTCAGCGCGACGGCTCCGACGACCGTCGTCCACTGCACCGCATCGGCGGTCGGGTCGGAGACCGGGTCGAGGACGCATGCATCGATGCGGCAGCCGGTCGGCTGGTTGCCTGCGAAGAATCGGGTGTCGACGTCGATCGTGCGCAGCCTGCCGCCCACTCCGAGCCGCACGATCGCCCAGTCGCCGTCGCCCCTTATGTGCCTGCGGGTTTCCCAGCCGTCGACGACCTCACCGCGCAGGTCGTACGTGCCGGGCACGAATGCGGGTTCGGTCGGGTCGATCAGCCGTTCCTTGGTGCCGAAAGATTCGTCACTTGCGGCGACGACACTGCCGCCGAGGGCCCGCGACGCCAGATCCACATTCATGGGTCCAGACCCAACGACGTCGACAGCGGCCAGTGGCTGCGCGGGGATGGCCGGTGTCACCGCGGCGATCACGGCGAAGCTCGGTGTGCCGGCCATCGACGGTGTGGCCGCCGCCGTGGCGCTGGCCCAGGCATTGGTCGGGCTCGGGCTGAGC